>PR_CR_10_Liq_1_inCRDRAFT_1001334_pt1 | contig 13981 bp, 15 predicted proteins | sample PRCRCaboRojoPR_3_FD_10241 | JGI IMG/M metagenome (IMG submission 10241) | reverse complement strand
AGCACTAAGTACTCAACTACGTGGACATGCTTTCCTAAACCCGGCATACAGGGGAGGTAGTTTTCTTTCAACCCATAATCTTCCATGAGACTCACTAACAGCCAAAAAGCATCAACTTCAGTGGAATGCCAAAGAAGAGCAGCTGTTATGAAGTTAATGCCCTGCACGTACCCTACTTGGGAATTGAAGTTCGCAAAGGCGTAAAGCACACGTCCTAAAGCTTCTTTGCCTTTTCCTTTACAAAAGTAAGCATTCTTTGGAAAAGTTCTAGGCAAGTCTATTGATATTTGGTGACTAGTGTGCTTTAAAAAAGTGGACTCTGCAGGAGTGTTCAAAAAGTTTAGGTAAGAAGCTGTTTGGCGGGGAATTTTAGCGTAACTCAACCAGCTTTGGGCATTCGGACACGATGTCGGGGCTTTTGAACACAGCCTTTTGTTGGATTGTTTGGCCCAACTGCAGGAGCACTGTGGAAAGTGGTTGAGTTGGAAAACAGACTGGACGTTATAGTTTGGAAGTCTTTCAAGGCCATCAGACTCCTGACTGAAATCGCAGAGTTCCACTGTTTCTTTAATAGACATTTAAGTTTACTACCGGGTTCTGGGCTTTTATTGAAGCCAAAAATGGTTACCATTATAAAGTGTGCAGGGCTCCAGTTCCTACTTCAATCCCTAAAGAGTTCCCCCCTCCTTTGAGAATAACTTGTCTGGCTTGTTTGCTTTTTTGGCTGTAAAGGCACAATTTAACTTGCTCGTGACAGCTTGCAAAAATAAGTAACTCGTCTACATCCTTCATAAAGAAGTCGAAGCTTCCTAAAATGTAGTCTTCTTGGGGCATTATGCCTGAGAGTTCTGCTGGACTTCCAGGCTGAACGTAGGTTACGTGCATGATTTGGTCCAAGGCTTCTTGGAGTTCTTCGAACCTCAGACTCACGCCTAAGACTCCTTCTCCTCCCCATTCTTTAGGAGTTACTTTGACTTCTCTAGTTTCTTTTGAAATAATGTTAAACACTTCAAGAGTGATTTTGCAGTTTGAGTTACGCCGGATAATTTCTTGGAAAGGCATTTCTGAGTGCTGCAGAACTGTTCCGTTGACTGAAACGATGAAGTCAGTGAAAAGTTGGAGTGCAGCTTCGTGTGCAGGGGAGCCTTCTAGAACTTCTAGAACTCTGTAGCCTCCTTTGCTTTCTTGTGAACCCATGTAATAATTTCATTTTAGTATTTAACTATGTAGTTTCAGGTTTTGCAGACATCATCAGGGGTAAGTGCCCCAGCGCAAACTTATCATCACGCCATATTAATTATAAGACTAGGCCATGCCTTTTTTTTCTTCTTCTTGAAGTATTTTGAATATTTCAAGTTGTCTGGGTGAAAGGTGCTTAGGTATCACAACCTTGAATTTAACTATGTGGTTTCCTCTTAAGTTTTGGTTAGGAGGCAAGTGTGTAATTCCATACTTCTCTAGTTTCTTGGAGTCTCCTGAGTTAGTTCCTGGTTCTACAAGCAACTTTACACGTCCGTACAAAGTCTCTACGCTAACTGTTCCTCCAAGTGCAGCTTGTGAAATTGAAAGACTCACTTCTGAAACTATGTCGTAACCTTCTCTTTTGAACAAAGGGTCTTCTTTAACTTTAATTTTTAGAAACAAGTCTCCCGGAGGTCCTCTTCCGTCAGACACATGCCCTTTGTTGGCCATTCTTAGGGTTTGTCCTGTGTCGACCCCTGCAGGGATCTTTACGTTTTCTTTAACTTTAGAAGACTCAAAGCCACTTCCTCTGCACTTAGAGCAGTACTCCTTAATTATAGTTCCAGTGCCTTCGCACCTTTGGCATTGGGCTTGGATAGACATAGGTCCTCTTTCAAAGAAAATCTTTCCCCTGCCTCCGCAGTCAGTGCATTTAACCGGCGAAGTTCCGGGCCTAACTCTGTTTCCGTTGCAGGTACTGCACTTGGTTTTCTTTTGCACTAGAACTTCTTTAGAAGCTCCATGGACTGCATCTGCAAAAGGGATCTCTACTGAAAGTGAAATGTCTTCGCCTTTAAAGGACTTTTGCTCTTTGCGACCCATTCCAAATAAGTCCTCAAACTCACTGAAGATGTCTTGGAAGTTTGGAAAGCCCCCACTTGAAAAACCTCCACTTGAAAAACCTCCACTTGGAAAGCCTCCACTTGAAAAACCTCCAAATGGGTTAAATCCAAAGTCAAAAGGACCAAAACCTTGAGAACGGTACTGGTCTTGTTCTTCTCCAGTCATGCCTGTTGCATCGTAACTTTTTCTTTTTTGGGGGTCTCCTAGAGTTTCGTAAGCTGAGTTGATCTCTGCAAACTTTTCTTTAGCGTCTGGAGACTTGTTGACATCTGGGTGGTACTTTTTAGCCAGGTTGAAATAAGCTTTTTTGATATCAGAGTCCGAAGCAGTTTGTGTAAGTCCCAGTATTTTATAGTAGTCTTTTTTAGCTAAGAGTCTTCCTGAGTTGCGAAAAGCTCTGTTGAACTTAGTTATCATAAAAATGTCTTCTAGAAGTGCACTTTATCATAACTCAAACTAATTCTCAAAATGGGCGGGAAAAAGAAAGGACTGAGCTTTGAAGAAAAAAGACAAAAGATGCTGAGTATCTTGCAAACAAAAGTAAAACCTAACTAGAAAGAAGTCTTCAACTTGAAAGAACTCGAAAACTTAGGCAACAAAGCAGGCGTAGTTCACAACACTGTCAAAGAAGTTGTTCAGAGTCTAGTTGACGACGCTTTAGTTGAAACTGATAAAATAGGTGCAGGCAACTTTTTGTGGTCACTTCCTTCTAAAAACAGACACATCAGAGTTGTTAAGTTAGAAGAACTTGACTACGAAATCCAAGAATTAAAAACCAACCGGAAACTGCTGAACCAACAAATACAAGAAGAACTAATCCAGAAACCCGAAACAGAAACAAGGCTTGCTTTGATACAACAACTTGAAAACCTTGTTCTGCAAAACCAGGTTTTAAAGCAAGAAGAACAAAGTTTAAAAGGGTGCTCCAAAGACTTTTTTGACGAAATAACTCAAAAAGCCAAAACTAGTGTGAGTAACGCTAATATTTGGACCGAAAACATTTGGAACATCAAGGACTGGATGATTAAAAGAAACCCAAGTTTAAAGGAGTCAGACATCAACAAGCACTTTGGAATCCCAGAAAATCTAGATGATCTTGAGTATTAACTGTCAAAGATTTGTTTAAAGTCTAAAGCTTCTTGAAGTCTTTGTCTTTTCTTGCTCACAGGTCGTGAAGTCTTAGAAGCTTGAGGTTCAGGAAAGGCAGCTCTTAAAGTAGTGTCTAGCTTTTCTTGTTGTAAAGGCTTGAACTCTTCCGGAGTTTCTTTCACTCTGTCAAATTCGTCGTAGAACGTCCTTTCCATAGACACTTCTATGTTTTTGAGAATAAGTAAGGCTTGTGACCGTCTTTGAGTTATTTCTCTTTGAGTTTTTTCTAAGTCTTGGATGAACCTTGAGTTTTCACTTAAGTTCAGCGGATTTTTAGTAGTTCTCTATATAAAACTTACTGAGTGTCTTTTTCAACGTACTTTTGATTGACTGCGATTACTTGGGGATAGTCTTCTAAAACCTTGGCTTCGAACTCAGGCGACTCAGCACAGGGGTTTCCAGACAAGTCAAGTTCCAAAAGACTAGGCACTTCGGAAAGCGTTAGTAGCTCTACTCGGTCATAAAGGGAGTTTTTGCTTAAGTTCAAAAACACAAGTTTAGGAAACAACTCGTGAACCAACAAGGAGTTACCAATCATAAAAATCTCGTTTTCAGACAAAGAAAGGTCAGTCAGTCTACGCAAAACAGGAAAGTCCTCTAGAGAAGAAAGTTTGTTTTGGTCTAAGTACAAGGACTCCAAGTTAGGTAGAGTTTTTAAAAACGAAGCGCTTGTCAGTTGGTTTCCCCATGCATTTAGAGTAGTTAAGGAACCTGGCAACTGTCCAGAGATTATGTTTTGGATTCTGTTGTAGTTCACTCTGAAAGTTTCTAACTAAGTAAAAGTTACTTGTAGTTTGTCTACTTCTTGGACAGTTTCAATGGAGTTAATGGACAGGTCCAAAGAATTAAGCTTCCTTAGTTTCTTCAAGCCTGCCATAGACTCCAGGGCGTTGTTATCTACTTTTAGCACTTCAAGGTTCTAATTAGGCTTTACAATCATACTGTGAATTCCTTCTAGGGAACTAATTCTGTTAAAACTTAGTTCTAGCACTTTCAGAGAAGTAGACCTGCACTTGAACTTTGAAAGATAGTTGCAGGAAAGGTTGAGTTCTTTGAGCTCTTTAAGGTTGTCAAAGGCACCATCTGGAACCTGCTGGATGATGTTGAAACTCAAGTTTATAGTTTTGAGTTTAGGAAAAGAATTGAGCAAACACACTTTAGAGATTTCTTGTTTACTGAAATCAAGAACAAACACTTTGCTAGGTGCTTTTTCTTGGGAGGCTTCTTGTACGAGTTGGGGAGTAAGTTCCATTTAAATTCTTATTTGAACGCAATAATCTGTAAGTAATGGAAGGAATCGAGGAAAGCGCAGGTGGGCTGAACTTAAAGAAATTGATAACAGGAACTAAGTCAAACTGTGTATCAATTTCAGATGCTAAGTTAGACTTTTCGAGAAGCAAACACGTTAAAATAACCTTTGAACTGCCTTCAGGAAGGTCTAAGTTTGTTGAGCTAGAACTAAATGCCAAGACTCCCGAAAACCTTAAAAGTGAATTATTGGCTTCCGAAGTCAACGAATTAGACGCCCAGGCTTTATGCAACCTTTTGCAAGTCAAACTAGTTGAACATAAACTAGCCAATGCGATTAAAAAGTGCCTGTTGAGGATCCAAAACTTTTCTGCCCAAGAAATATTTGAGTTGCAACAAACCAGAGAACCCCAACTGGAAGAAGACCCACAGTTTAAGTTTTTGATCAGTTTAGCCAACGAAAAAGCCAATTCGATCACCGACTACATAGAAACAAAGCATGAAAAAGTCAACAATATGATAGACTGGTTTCCTTTAGAAGTTTTTGAAAGAAAGCCTTTAGTTGCTACCAGCAAAGAAGAACTTTTTGACAACCTCAATAGAAAATACATACTAGTAGTTAATCAACTCAACGAGCTCAGAAGAGGCCACTCTGTTTCTGAGTCACACCTCACTTCCCAAGTAGCTGATTTAATCAATAATTTATAAATGGACGCTGCTAAGGTGACCCAGAAACTCAGGAATCTTGTGCAAAAGGCCACGGGAGTAGAGTGTTCTTCTTTGAGCAACTCGCAGTTAGTAGCTGCAAACGCTAAGTACATGGCTCGGGAGGCTTCGTTAATGCCAGACTCTTCTTTACAACAAGCTCAAGTAATTCAGTTCCTGCACAGTTTATGCGGGTGCATGCCCTTCATATCCTCTCCAGAGGGCCTAGAGCACTTCTGCAGCACTTGTGACAAACTTTTGTCTCAAGGTTCTTGGGCCTTTGAAGAAAGACTTACCATCCTAGACTTGGTTATAGTGGCTGTGGCTTTGCTTGGAGGGCTTTTCAAGAAACCTCCTGCTTCACACAAGAAACTTGCAAAGTACTTAAGAGGGATGAAGCAGGCCCAGTTCCTGAGCGACGAACTTGAGGACCAGGAAGAAGAGTCTTCAGACAACAAACACTTCACTATTCCCTTTGGAACAGGAGCCAGATACAGAGTAGACTATGTTTTGTCTAGTCCTGAACTTATTGGACAAGTGATCACTGTTAAGGGTTGGGCCAAAACTGTCAGGAAGCAAGGAGGAGGTGCTTTTGCCTTTGTCGAACTCAACGACGGATCCAACATAAAGAACTTACAAATAGTGATTGACGGAAAAATGCCTAACTTCGAGTTACTCCAAGGTACAGGCATAAGTTTGTCGTGCAAAGGAAAGCTAGTTGACAGTCCAGGGTCTCAGTCTGTAGAAATGCAGGTAAAAGACCCTAGTGAGCACGAGCTAGTGGTAGCAGGGCTGTGCGACCAGGCTTCTTTTCCCATTCAAAAAAAGGGTTTGAGTTTGGAGTTCTTAAGGTCCATTGCACACCTTAGGCCCAGGACTAACATAATAGGGTGTGTTTCCAGGGTTAGAAATGCTATGAGTTTTGCCACACACAACTTCTTTAACTCACGCGGTTTCTTGTATGTGCATACTCCTATTTTGACAGCGTCTGACTGCGAAGGAGCAGGAGAGATGTTTACAGTCACGAGCAAAATTCCCCAAAAAGAAGGTCCTCCCAAAGACTTTTTCAACAAGCCAGCTTTTCTGACTGTTTCAGGACAGTTGGCAGTAGAGAACTACTGCTGTGCTCTGTCAGACGTTTATACCTTTGGACCTACTTTTAGGGCAGAGAACTCCCACACATCAAGGCACTTGGCAGAGTTTTGGATGATAGAGCCTGAAATGGCCTGGGCTGGTCTTGAAGAAAACATGGAGTGTGCTGAAAGTTACCTTAAGTACTGCATTAAGTACGCTTTAGACAACTGTTACGACGACTTAGAGTTCCTAGAAAAGTTTGTGGAGAAAGGACTCGTTTCTAGACTAAGGAATGTTTTGGAAAGCCCCTTCAAACGCATTACGTACACCGAAGCCGTTGAAATAGTTACTAAAGCAAAAAAGAAGTTTGAAAGCAAGGTTACTTGGGGAAGCGACTTGCAATCTGAACACGAAAGGTACATTTGTGAAGAGGTAATTAAAGGACCTGTAATTGTATATAATTACCCTAAGGTCCTTAAAGCCTTTTACATGAAGCAAAACGACACTGAAGAAACTGTGCAAGCCATGGACATTTTGGTTCCGAAAATAGGCGAAGTAATTGGTGGCAGTGTTAGGGAAGACAGGCTGGATAAACTTGACGAAATGATTGAAACTAAAGAACTCGACAAAGAGTCTTACTGGTGGTACAGGGACCTTAGGAAGTACGGGTCAGTGCCCCACGCTGGTTTCGGACTAGGCTTTGAAAGACTCATCATGATGGTGACTGGAGTAGAAAACATCAGAGACGTGATTCCTTACCCAAGGTGGCCGGGACACGCTGAATTTTAAGCCTTTTTAATAACGCCTACCTTAGCAGACCTGAGAATTCTGTCCTTGATGGTGTAGCCTGTGGAAATTACTTGCCCTACACTCCCGGGCTCCTTGGACTCATCTTGGTATGTGAAAAGTGCTTCATGCAGGTTGGGGTCAAACTTCTCGTTAATAGGGTTGTACTCAGCTATTTCGAACTTCATCAAGGTGCCCATGAGAACTTCGCGAGTCATTTTCACGCCTTCTTTCATGTCCTCCAGCACTTTAAGTGGTTCTTCTTGAATTTTTTCTTCAGAAGGAATGTTATCTATGGCTCTTTGGAGGTTATCTGAGACTTCTATGATTTCTTTGGCAAAGCGAGTGATGGCATAGGTTTTTTCGTTTTCGATTTCTTTGTTCAGGCGTCTTCTTGTGTTTTCTTGCTCTGCAAGGGCCCTTAAGTAGTGGTCTTTGTACTTAAGGGCTTCTTCTTCAGTAGCTTTAAGTTTGTTTTGGAGTTCTTTGAGTTTGGCTTCGTCTTCAGAATCGGAGGAAGACTCTTGAGGTTTTTCTTGAGGTTCTTTTTCTTCTTCTTGAGGTTTTTTTTCTGACTCACCAAAGGACCTCCCAAGGGAATTCCTCAGTCCTGAAGCTCTCCTAAGTGTGCTGAAGTTCCTTATGAAGAAGTTTGCCAGTGAAGTTTGTGCCATATATGATTTATTAAATGTCGAACCTTTAAAACTGACTTATAGTCAAAGTCTTTGTAGCAAACTTAGACTTATTGGTTTAGTCTTCTGAGTAATAAGAAGTCCCGAGTGCAATTTCAAACTTAGTTTGCTTCTTCCTTTTGCTGAATCTTGCGTATTTGTCAAGTCGGCTGTTGATACTTTTTTTCTGTCCTTCTATTAGGTAGTTAGGTTTGGTTCTTTTCTTAGGTTTTTTTCTTAAGATAGGTTTACTAGCTCTACTATAAATTTCAGGAAGTAAACTATTTGGAAAGTTTGAGTTCTTGAGCAGGTTAATTTTTTTGGAAGGAGCCACCAAAGGAGGTTCTTTACTGCCCAAATTTTTGGTTTCTATTTGTAGGGTTTTTTTGCTTGGTTGCTTATGAATGGAGCTTCCTATAGAGACTGCAGCCGCTCTGACTTTTTCAGATGTTATTTCAGGGAATAAGTTAAGAACAGAGCTTTCTCTGAAGGGGCTTTTTAACTTTTGAAGGTTCGAAAAGGACCTTTGTTTGTTAGTGAGTGTAACTACGGAGCTGGTTTTCTTTTCTAGTGCCTTTTTAATTCTTTCCATTTAATTTTAACAAGTTGTATCATATATCTTATGAAATTGAATAGCTACTCTGAACTCTGCAAGACTCTGCAGTCCATAAAAAGAGCTGACTTCCTCGGAATGGTTCTGGCTGTTCTAAGTCTGATTTTAGCTTACTGGGAAAATGAACTTTTTTATGGAGATGACAAACACCAAGAAAAACCTATTAACACTTTTCTGAGAGTATCTATAGGAACTATTTCAGTGGGGTTGTGCATTATAGTACTTTACAGACATAAATTAAACTCCAGACTGCAGTGGGCCAATCGAGGAATCCAGAGTCCAAAGAGTGGTTGGGCACTGGAACTAATTTACTGTTCAATACACACACCTCCGGGGTGCAACTGGGTTTTTGAATTCCCTCAGCACTCAGAAAAGGTAGAGTACTCTTTGGATGCATTGGTCTTTTTGGGGATGCTAGGAAAAGTATACTGGGTCTGGAGAGTTTTATTTAACTTTAGCTCTTGGAAAGACCTTGACTCGGAGCGTTTCTGCAACAACTACTTGTGCAGAGGAGGTGACAACTTTGCTTTAAAAGCTGAACTTAAAGAAAGGCCTTACTTTGTGGTTGGGGTTGCTTTGTTTGTGTCTACTTTGATACTGGGAGTGGCTTTAAGGGTATCTGAAAGGCCCTACATGGAAACTTCAGGAATGCAATGGGACTACTTGTGGAACGGAGTGTGGTGCATTTTGATTACGATGACTACAGTGGGTTTTGGAGACTTTTATCCTTCTACGCACTTAGGAAGGTTCATTGGAGTTTTAGCTTCTTTTTGGGGAACTTTTTTAGTTTCTTTAATGGTTTTGTCACTTACTATAAGTTCTGAATTCACTTCGAAAGAAAGAAATGCTTACGATAAGGTCAAAAAAGACCATGACCACGCTCAGTTAAGAACCAAAGCTGCAAATGCTATTAAGTGGGCTGTTAAACTTAGAATGCTTTTGAAAAAGAACTCTCAAAAAGCCAAAGACGTGAAAAAGTTCAAAAACTACTTAATTGAGTACAGAAACCACAAAAGAAAACTCGTTGCAGGGGAACAGGATGCCCCTGTTGAATACATTCTAGCTAAGTTAAACGAAAAAGTGTCAGTTGGAATGGAACAACTTAAAAACAACTGTAAGGTTTACAAAACTATACTTAAAAAACTTGAAGACGCAGAACTCAACCAACTCTTAATTGAAGAAGGTTTAAAAAAACTATAGGTTAATTAAAATGGAGAGCTTAAATGACTTGATATGCAAAAAGCATAAACCCAAAGAAATCTTTAGACTGTTTACGGGGTCACTGGAGATTTTCAGCTTGGTAAACTATAACTATAAAAAAATTAGTCACAGGTTATTTCTTAACAACTTAGTTTACATTGCTTTAGCAGACAACTGGCTTTTTTTGTCTGGGTTTGATGCTCCAAGTTTCAGAGTGTACTTATTTAATACAGAAACCCAGAAAATCTGGAGGACCCCCGACATGCTTACTGAAAGGAAGTATCACTCACTGGTGAAGCACGGAGCAAGCATTTACGCAATTGGAGGAATAGCTGGAGTGAACAAGCAAAAGTCATGCGAAGTGTTTGACGGGAAATCTTGGGAAGCAATTGCTCCCATGAACTCACCTCGAGCAAGTTGTTCAGCAGTTTCAGTAAAATCGTGCATTTTTGTTTTTGGAGATACTATAGAAAACACAGTAGAAGTTTACAGGGACAGCGAGTGGGAAAAACTTACTGTTAAACTACCAGGAGCCAACATGAACCTCTGCATAGTGCCTGTTTCAGGAGACAGAGTGCTGGTAGTCGGAGGAGGATCTAAGTTAACAGGAATGAGTAATTCAGTGCATTTGTTCAGCACACAAGATAACTGCTTTGAGTTTGCAGGACGGATTAGGTCCCCCGACGCTTTTAGAGCAAACGCTGTGAAGTACCAAGACACTTTTTGGGCAGTGGGGCTCAAAGGAGTTTACAGGTTTGGAAGTAAATGGGAAGTAAAAGACAATTCTGTGTTTTGCAAGCTTTGTGAAAGGTGGGTGTGCGAAGGTGACTGCTTTTGGCTGAGGAGAAGGAACTTGTTGTTTTTAAAGTTGTCCTTGAGAAGCCCTACTTTAAAATAGTTAAATGGAACCCGCCTGCTTAGACGATAAAATTAATGAGATATGCTTGAGTCTCCAACAAGAACGCAACTTCCTAACAAGCATCACAAATCCCCAGTCTGAAGAGTTTTTGCAGACTTCAAGCAAAATTAATGAACTCTTGAACCGCCTTGACAAACTAGGAATTTCTATTTCTAACCTCGAAGAAATCAACTCTAAAGTCCATGAAATGCGCCAGGTTCACTCAGTGTGCCAGGTCCTAGCTAAGCTGCATTCAGAACTAGAGCGTTTTAACTCAGTTCTAAACTACAGCTTAGAAGAAGCTGTTAGTTTGTATGTTGTCAACAGAGAAAAAGTGGAATCTTTAGGAAACCAAGATAGTCCTTTAATGAAAACTATTTTAGAAAAACTCAGTGAACAAGGCGGAACTTTAAGGGCACAGCTAGAGTCAGCTTGGAGTGAGGCTGTCTATGTAGACACTGACGTAGTTAGGGTGCAAAAATGCATTAAAAAAGGAAGTGTGTTTTTAAGTTTAACTGAATTGCTAGAGTTACTGGAGAAACTAGGCTTGAAACAAAACAAGAAAACCCAATTACTTGAAAAACTAACACAGAACGTACTAGCCCTAGGTAGTTGCAGGGTTAAACTTGTGGAACAAAAGAACGAATCCCGTTTAGACTTTTTTAAAGAAAACGAAACTAGTGAAATCTCTGAAGTACTTAACAGACTAGAAATTTTCATTGACTTTGTAGTCTCTGAATTCAGTGTGCTTTCTCTCGGAAAAACTATTTTGGAAGACATTGCAGTTCCACACCTGCTATCTGCTTTGTTTTTGTCAATTTCAGAAAAAGCAGTTTCTTCTGAGGAGTACCAAACTTACGTTTGTTCACTTATAAAAGAGTTCGAAAACCACTTAGCAGAAAAAAAGGTAGTGGAAGAGAACTACCAAGAACTTTCTAACCAAGTCAAAAACTCCCACGAAAACCTGCTTAAAAACAGAGAAACTTCAGTGCTGAACTACGTAAGAGAGTTAGTTTTGAGTGAAGACGTTAAAACTGTAGAAGTTTCTGACTTTACTGAAAGGAACTCTGTGTCTTCTTTGCTAGTTGAAACCAACAAAAAAAAGGCTTCTAACTCAGGGAACTTCAAACTGCCATTAATGAGTATATCAGAAAACACCCACAAACTTGTTGAGAAGTTTTACGAAGTACTTGAGGAAGCCCTTAGTCAGTCCAAGGAGTCTTCTTTGTTAAAGCTCCTCAAGCTATCCCGCAGCATAATTACTTTGTTCAAAGCCTTGAAAGCTCACTCTTTAGGCCACAAAAAGTCCCAACCACTTGCTGCAGCGCTTTTTTACAACAACTGCGTTTACGTAACCCACCATCTTGTGCTAATGCCTGCTTCTTACATGCCTAGAGTTCCTCCTCACCTCAAATACTCTGTTTACATGGCAGACCTGATTCCTTTGATCAAAACTGAAGCAGACAACATTTTTTCTGAGATGTTCAACGGGCAAAAGGACAACATTCTGAACTGTCTCAAAGGAATTAAGCTGCAAGACATAGAACTAAGGTACTCTGAAATGGAAAAGATGCTTGACAGAGCACTAGGAGTGCTGAGTGGCACTGCAAGGACTTGGAAAGAAGTGCTTTCTGCCCAAGACTACTGCAAAGCTGTTGGGAAACTTGGGGACTCGCTTGTTGCTCATATGATTAGTTTGGTGCTGAAACTTAATTTCATCAGCACAGACGACACACCTCCTTTGACTCAACTTATAAGTAAGTTGTTTGGGATAGGTCAGATGCTTGACTCTCCTTCACATTACTTTGAGCACTGGGAAAGACTCAACTTACTAGTTAAGATTTTGGACTCGGACTTAATGGGAATTGTAGAAATGCACAACCAAGGGCTGTACAAGGGGAAGTTCACTCTTTACGAAATTAGACAACTAGTCAAAGCAATCTTCGAAGAAAACCAAAACAGAACTGACGCTTTGAAGCAGTTAGTTAACTAATAAACTAATACACTTTGGCGCCAAATTGGAAAATGACCATTAAGGATATAAACTACTTATAGCCCATGATGATTAAAGCCTCGTAGGACATTGGGGTTTCTTCTTGGTTCAATGCATAATCCAAATGCTCTTCAATAATTTGGTGAATTTGCTCAGCCTTGCCAGTTTCAAGGGCTTGCTTTACAGTTGGTTCTTCCAAAAAGAAGTTCTTCAACTCTTGGATGTCCCTAGAAGGGTAATGGCACTGCTCGTAAAAGAACACTGTTCTGTGGAACCCACAGTCTTTGAGGATTTGGCCTATTTTAGAAGGATTTCTGAAGTCCTTCTTGAGTTTCAGAGGCTTTTCTATATTTAAACTAGAGCGAATAGAATCGAATACGTTTGCAATTCTATTGCTCGCTCTTTTGCCCTGGATGGAAAGCCCTAGAATACTGTTAGGCTTCAGCACTCTGAAGGCTTCAGTGAGTATGAGTTTAGGGTTTTCGAATTCCTCTACAGTAGCTAGGGAAACGTACCTGTCAAATGATTCTCCGGAAAAAGGAAGAGCTTCAGGACTGGCTTTGAGGATTTCTGTCCTGGGGAAATCCCTCTCTCTGCACTTCTCAATAAACTTCTTAGAGTAATCAGTTAAGTGCAGTTTGGCCTCGGGACTCGCATGCTCCAAGAAGGTTTCGGCGCCAAGTCCAATCCCTGAACCTGTTTCAAGGATGCTTTTTGCATCCTCCAAATTGAGAAAAGGAACCATGGTTTCGTAGATTTTTCCGGAAATCTTTGAAAAGAAGGTTTGGTACCAATCGGCAGCATCATCCCAATACTGCTCGGGATTGGCGTAAGTTTTGAAATTCGATGTGGAGGGGTTTGTGAATTTGCTATTCAACTCTTCGCGCAAAATAGCATGTGCTGTGCTTAACTTTCTCAAAACATATAGATTCCGTCCAGTTTTTAACTTGCTGGAAAACATTTATAAATGGCATTCCCATTTCCCTAAAACCTTTAGAATTTGAAAAAAACCCTTATTTTAGGTTGCAGTAATGTGGATATGATTTTGGATTGTCTGAGTTTCCATCCATAAGTTCTAGCTTGATGGAACTTAAGTTTTAATTTAAATATTAGAGAATTCAGAGTAAGTTTTATTGTAACTGCTAATTTTATAGGTTTAATTAGAGCACAGAAGTTTAGTGGTTGGAGTTGTTAAAAATTGATGACGTAACATACATATTTATTTATTTATTACGTTAGCTAGCCCGTGGGCCTTCTTGTTACAGTTGGAAGGGGTCTTCGTGTTGTGCTTGAGGTTGTTGTTTCTCTTGTAAACCCAGTCTGCGAAGTTTTTTACTGCGTTGTTTACCGCGCTTGCTTTGCTTCCCAGTTGTTTTGCGTAGTTTTTGTAGCATACATATTTAGTTGCAGAGTGTTTAATTTATTTTGCCAAAACTATAATTAATTGACTTTGAAAATTACTTAAACCATGTCCTCTTCTTCTTCGTCGAACTCTCCTTCTTCTTCGGCAGTGGCGTCTTGGTACTGTTGGTACTCACTCACCAAGTCGTTCATGTTGC
>PR_CR_10_Liq_1_inCRDRAFT_1001333_pt1 | contig 13989 bp, 15 predicted proteins | sample PRCRCaboRojoPR_3_FD_10241 | JGI IMG/M metagenome (IMG submission 10241) | reverse complement strand
AGGCCATAGGTAGTTTCATGACCCAACTCGCCCTCGTCATCGACCTCAACGTCTGCGTCGGCTGCCATGCCTGCGTGACCTCCTGCAAGCAGTGGAACGCCTCCGGCTGGGCCGGACCCATGGTGGATGAGAATCCCTATGGCGCCGATCCCACCGGTACCTTCTTCAACCGGGTGCAGACCTTCGAGGTCGGCAGCTATCCGGCGACGGAGACGGTGCACTTCCCGAAGTCCTGCCTGCATTGCGAAGAGCCGCCCTGCGTGCCCGTCTGCCCCACCGGGGCGAGCTACAAGCGCGAGGACAACGGCGTTGTGCTGGTGGACTACGACAAGTGCATCGGCTGCAAATACTGCTCCTGGGCCTGCCCCTATGGGGTGCGCGAGCTGGACGAGCAGCAGCAGGTGATGAAGAAGTGCACGCTGTGCATCGACCGTATCACCGACCAGTCACTGCCAGAGAAAGAGCGCCAGCCCGCCTGTGTGTTGGCCTGTCCCACCAATGCGCGGCTCTTCGGCGATGTGCACGACCCGGACTCCGAGGTCTCGGTGGCCATCCGCGAGCGCGGCGGCTATGCGCTGATGCCTGAGTGGGGCACCAAGCCGGCCAACCACTATCTGCCGCGGCAGAAGACGCGCATGCACATCAGCGAGGATGAGCTGCAGCGCGCCGACAATCCGCTGACCAAGGAAGACATCACGGTCTACACCGGAGAAGAGACCCTCGACGACGTGACCTGGTAAGCCGCCGCGCCGGGTGCCCATCTATGGGCGCCCGACGCTTGGCAGCACCGCTTTGGCGTACGCCGGAAACCACAAAGAAACTAGGACAATGGCCGGGCGCGCGCTGCCCGGGCGACGACACCGGAATCAACCCTATGCATCCCGCCTTCTCCGTCATCTTCCTGACCACGCTCATCGGCGCCGGGCAGGGGCTTTTCCTCGCCCTGTTCACGGGGCAGCTCTACGCGAGCATCAAGCTCATCGAGCCCCAGGGCGCGAACTTCTATGCCGTCGGCAGTGTGCTGTCACTGGCGCTGCTGGTGGGCGGGCTCGGCGCGTCCTTCTTCCATCTCGGGCGACCCGAGCGGGCCTGGCGGGCGGCGTCCATGTGGCGAACGTCGTGGCTCTCGCGGGAGGTGATCGTGCTCCCGATGATGATGGGCGTGGTGTTCTTATACGGCCTGTTCCACTACCTGGGCTGGACCCAGCCCTGGATCGTGGCGGGAGACGGTGCCCTGCCCATGGATGTCACCATGGTGCTCGGCTTCATCGGCGTCTTCGTGGCCTTCACGCTCTTCGTCTGCACCGGCATGATCTACGCGAGCGTCAAGTTTCTGGAGGAATGGCACTCGCCCTATACCATCGGTAATTTCACCTTTCTGGGCATGGCATCCGGCTTCATGCTGGCGGCGGCCTATTCGGCCTATCTCGGCAACCACCTGGTGGGCTTCTATGGCACCTGGGCGGTGATCTTCACGCTGCTCGGGCTCGCAACGCGGGTCGCCTCTCTGATCCGCAACGCCACGCTCAAGCACAAGAGCACGCTGCAGACCGCCATCGGCGTGCGCCACCGCAAGATCGTGCAGAAGTCCCAGGGCTTTACGGCCAGCTCCTTCAACACCCGCGAATTCTTTCATCACCAGAGCCCGGAATTCCTGAAGTTGGTGCGAATCGGCTTCCTGGTGCTGGTGTTCCCGGTGCCGCTGTTCCTCATCGGCATCTCCTATGTGCTGGAGTCGCCGACGCTGCCCATCGCCGCCTTCGTGATCCAATACCTGGGCCTGCTGGCCGAGCGCTGGTACTTCTTCGCCGAGGCCAACCACCCGCAGAACCTGTACTATCAGAGCATCGCCTGAGCACGCACAGGGGCCGGCGCAGCATCGGCGCTCTGTGACTCAAGGTCGCGAAAGTCGTGTCCGTCGCGCGCGTCGCGGCTGAGCCTCTGCGAACGAGACCTACGCAACACGCAAAGGCCGCGAAGACGCCCGAGTAGTCCGCAAAACCGCCGCTTTTCGCGTCTTTCGTGTATTGCGTAGTTAGAAAGTGCCGGTGCTTTGAGGCTCGTCCCGCGGTTCAGTGCTGACATGACCCACGGGACGTGCAGTAACGCCGGGGGCTCAACGCGGGCGCACCGGCTCTCGCTCAAGTTGCCTGCGCTCCCAACGCGCCGTCTCGGCCGCCGCCTCGTAAGTGCTCTGCAGAAACGTGAGCAATGTCCCGTCCGGATCATCCGCGGTGCGCACCGCCTCGTAGGGCAGCAGAAACTCGCCCAGGGTCGGGTCGAAATAGGCCGAGTCGGGCGCCACCCGGCGCTCGCCGAATCCCGCCGGCACCGGATACGCATAGCTGTAGAAGGCGGCCTGATCCAGGGGCCCGCCGCCGGGCCAGAAGCCCGCGCTGCTCACCTCCTGGTTGTAGGCCTCGCGTGTCACCGGGTCCGGCAGGTTCGGTACCCCGCCCGGGTGCTCGGGTGCCGGGCGGCCCGAGAAGCGCGTCACCGCCAGATCGTTGCTGCCCCAGAAGAAATGCACCGGGCTGCACTTGCCGGTGAAGCGCGCGCGAAAGACTTTGAATACCCGGTCGCATTGCAGCAGCACGCGCCAGAAGCGGTGTGCCGCATCCGCGTCGTAGCTGGCGTGCTGCTCGTCGGCATGGAAGGGGATAGGGTCCGGCACCTCGTTCGGTAGTGCGTTGATGTGCACGTCGATACCAAGCTCCCCGAGCAGCGCGGACAAACGCCGGTGAAAGGCCGCCACGGACATGGGCGAGAGCGCCATCTCCCGCGTTGCTCCGGTGCTGGTGGTAGCGACCAGCCGATGGTCGATGAAATCGAAATCGATCTGAAACTGCTCGCGGCCCCAGGGCATCGGCGATGTCGTAAGCCCCCGGGGCGTGACATACAGCGTCACGTGCCAGGAGTGGTTGATCCAGGCGCTCTGCGCCAGCCGGATCTTGCCGACGATCTGGGTCCAGAGGTGCAGGGTGGTGCAGGTGTCGGCCCACTCGCTGTAGAGGAGCTTGGGCCAGGGGCTGTCGGTGGCGGTCATCGGGTGGCTCCGGTGGTGGCTGTCGATGTCACCTCGGGAAATTGGGGCTGAACGCACCGACGCGACGGCCACGGCGGAACAGGTGACTTGTCTGCACCGCAACGAGTTGGCATCAGTGGTCGTGCGGCGTGGCTCCCTCATGGCCGCCATGTTTGGACGTTCGAGCCCGGCGGCGGGGGTCGCGTGGAGGGGCCTGCGGCGTGGTGCCGCGTGACGAGACGGGTTGTTGGGGGAGGGTAGAGACGCCGGGGCCGCGTTGCGCGGCCCCGGGGCAGGCGTCAGCAATGAGTTTTGGGCTGGCTCAGGACTGTCTCACGACTGGTGCAGGATGGACCCCACGATGAGCCCACGACTGGTCCACGATTTGCCCAGCAGGGCGCAATCCGGTCAGTTGAGCCCGCACATGCCGGTGCCGCAGCCGCCGGCGCCGCAGGCGGGTGCCGGGTCGAAGCCGCTGCCGAGGTTGCTGCTGCCGATGACGTTGCCGCCGGTGGCGAGGCGCTGCACCGGGGTGTCGGCGGGGGTGTCGCCGCAGTCCAGGTTGGCACGCTCACAGAGCTCGCCCCAGGTGGCGAGCTTCTCGCTCATGCGGTGGCTGACCTCGACGACGCGGCCGTTGGCCTCGCAGCGGTAATCGTAAGTGGGCATGGTCTGCTCCTATATCGATGCATTCTAATATGCGCCCATTATATCCACAGGCGCCGCCGCCGCAATGTGCGCGCAGCGGCCACCCGGCGTACCGGTGCAGGACGGTTGGCGCGAAGGCTCTTGCGGCTCACTCCCGGCCCGCCGCCCAGAGGTGCCCCCGGAGCCCGATGCCCGGGGTGTAGCCCACCGCGCCGAAGCGGATCTCGCCGTCGCCGTCCAGCACGAAGCTCGCCGGCACCCCGCGCACGCCCCAGGTGCTCGCGATCTCGCCGTAGGGGTCGGCCACGGCGTCGAAGCCCAGGTCGCGCTCGCGCAGGTAGCCGGCAATCTCCCGCTCGCCACCGGATTGCATGGCGACGGTGACGACCTGATAGTCCCGGCTCAGGGCATTGATGCTCCCTTCCTCCAGCTTGCAGGTGGGGCACCAGGTGGCCCAGAAATGCACCAGCACCGGCTCGCCCCGCAGGTCGGCGAGGCTGACCTCGGCCCCAAGCACGGTCTGCGCCGACAGCGGCGGCGCACTGCCGGAGGCGAGCGGTCGCGACTTATACCATTGGACCCCGAAGAAGATGACCAATACGACCAGTAGATTCACCAGCAGTCCGCGCCAGCGGCGCCGCTTCGGCTTGTCGGCGGCGGGGCTGGCGGGGGCTTCGGACTCGGACATCGGTTGTTTCCTCACTGATGGACGGTGCAGGGGTGCGCAGAAGGGCGGCGTGCGGCGCAGGGCCTTGGGCCGAGTGGCGCTGTCGGCGTTGATCCTGGCATCGGCGGCGTCGGCCGCCCTTGCCGCGAGCACCGATGAAGATGTGTTCGACCTGCAGAATCTCAGCGTCAAGATCGCCGAAGATCTGCCTTACATCGAGATGCCGCACGGCGGCGAGACCATAACGGTGCTGCGCTACCAGGACCCGAGCCATCGCATCGAGCCGCCCTACGACAAGACCGGCCGGCCCTGCCCACCGTACTGTGTCCAGCCCATGCAGATCGCGCCGGGGGTGGAGACCATCGGCGAGCTGGAGGTGCTGGACTACATGCAGCGCATCGCCGACGGCGACCCGGGGGTGCTCCTCATCGACTCGCGCACCGAGGAATGGGTGGCCCGCGGCACCATCCCCGGTGCCGTCAACATCCCCTACAAGCGGCTCGACCCCGCCTTCGCGTCGCCCGAGCAGATCGCCGAGCTGCTGCAGCTGGAGCTCGGTGCGGCGAGCGCCGACGGCATCTGGAATTTCGATGCCGTGAAGACCCTGGTGTTCTTCTGCAACGGCGCCTGGTGCGGCCAGTCCCCCACCAACATCAAGGCCCTGCTCGGCTTCGGCTATCCGGCGCATCGCATCAAATGGTACCGGGGTGGCATGCAGGCCTGGGAGTCCCTGGGGTTGACCACGGTGCAGCCGGCGGACTCCTGACCGGGCCGCCGGCGATCTCGCAGCCCCGCCCGCAGGCTGGGCCCGCCGGCGCGACGGCCGGCAGCGGACGATGGGCTGCTGACTCAGGGCGCCACCTCCACCCGCGTGCGCATCCAGCGGTTCACCATCTGCGTGAGTCTGCCGGACTCACGCCACCGCCGCAGGACCATGTCGATGGCGGAGAGGAGCAGGCGCTCCTCGGCGCGCACCACCCAGGCCGCGCGCTCGTCGGTGAGGGGCTGGAAGATGCCGATGAGCTGCTCTTCGGCGCGGTCCGCGGCGACGGCCCAGACCGTGGGTGCCGCGTGGATGAACAGGTCGACCTCGCCGACGCGCAGCGCCGCGATGCCGTCCGCAACGTCCGCAAAGGGCACCCGCTCCGACCGCGGCATGCGGGACTGCACGAAGCGCGCACCGGCGGTGCCCTGCTGGTAGCCGACGCGGGCCGCCGTGGTGATGATGTCCACGGGCCGTCCGAAGCGGGCGACGTCGGCGGCGCGGATCAGGGCCATCTGCCCCGTCTGGAAGAGCGGCGCGCTCGCGGCAAGCCCGAGCGCCCGCAGGTCGGCTTCCGGCAGGGTGGAGAGCATCAGGTCAATACGCCCGCCGCGCAGGGCATCCACGAGCCGTGCCTCGGGCATCTCCTGTATCTGAAGGTCGCGGTCCAGGCCGTCCGCCAGCGCCTGGGCCAGATCGATGCTGAGGCCGCGCAGCACGCCCCGGCGGAAGTAGGCCAGCGGCGGGCCGCTGGCGGCGACACCCAGGCGCAGCGTCGGGCGCTCCGGCGCCGCGCCGGCGGTCTGTGCTGCCGCGAGCGGTGCGCCNAGCNCGAGGCCCGCCAGCAGCCCGCCCAGCCAGCGGCGGCGTGCGCGGTCGGGCCTGACGGCGTCGGGGCGGGCGACGGCGTGCCTCAATCGCCCGGCAGCAGGGGCGTCGTGGCCCCCTGCTCGCGGTCCGGGATGGTGCTGAACCAATTGAGCTTGTCGCGCAGGTTCACCACCTCGCCGACGATGATGAGCGTGGGCGGCTCAGGCGGGTCCTCTTCCACCCGGGAGAGAATCGTCTTGAGGGTGCCCGGGTAGACTTTCTGCATGTGGGTGGTGCCCTGCTGCACCAACGCGATGGGCATGTGCGGCGGCACGCCGTGCTCGATCAGCTTGTCCACGATCACCGGCAGGCCCACCAGTCCCATGTAGAACACGATGGTCTGATGCGGCTCGGCGAGCTGGCGCCAGTTCAGGTTGATGGTGCCGTCCTTCAGATGCCCGGTGACGAAGGTCACCGACTGGGCATAGTCCCGGTGGGTCAGCGGGATGCCGGCATAGCAGGCGCAGCCGTTGGCGGCGGTGATGCCGGGGACCACCTGGAAGGGCACGCCCTCGGCGGCCAGGGTGTCGATCTCCTCGCCACCGCGACCGAAAATGAAGGGGTCGCCGCCCTTCAGGCGCAGCACGCGCTTGCCCTCTTTGGCGAGCCGGGCCAGGAGCTTGTTGATTTCCTCCTGGCGCATGGTGTGCTGGTTGCGCTGCTTGCCCACGTAGACGTGCTCTGCGTCGCGGCGCACCATGTCGATGATGGGCTTGGCGACGAGCCGGTCGTAGACCACCACATCCGCCTGCTGCATCAGCCGCAGTGCCCGGAAGGTGAGCAGGTCCGGGTCACCCGGCCCCGCGCCCACCAGATAGACTTCGCCCAGGTCCGTGGGGTTGCCGCCGGCGGCGAGCTCGCGCTCCATGTGGGCATCGGCCTCCTGCAGATGGCCGGAAAACACCCGCTCGGCGACACCACCCTGGAGCACCCGGTCCCAGAAGCGCCGGCGGTCGCGTTGGCGCTCGAAGCGCTCCTTGACCTGGTCCCGGTAGCGCGCGCAGAGCTCCGCGAGGCGCCCGTAGCCCGCCGGCACCAGGGATTCCAGCCGCGCCCGGATCATGCGTGCCAGCACCGGCGATGCCGTGCCGGTGGACACCGCCACCACCACCGGCGAGCGGTCGATGACGGACGGCATGATGAAGCTGCAGTCCTCGGGCTGATCCGCGACGTTCACCGGCACCCGCGCCGCCTTGGCCAGCGCGGCGATGTGCCGGTTCACGGCGCGGTCATCCGTGGCGGCGATGGCCAGGCGGATGTCGAGCAGGTCCTCGTCGTCGAAGCGGCGCTTATACCAGGTGATGGCCGGGTCCTCCTCCACCCGTGCGGCCAGCTCCGGCACCAGCGCGGGGGACACCAGGCGCACCCGCGCGCCGGATCGGCGCAGGTTCTCGAGCTTGCGCAGCGCGATGGGCCCGCCGCCCACCACCAGGCAGGGTTCGTTTTTGATGTCGAGGAAGATGGGAAGTAGATCCATGGTCGTCCGGCCGCGGCTGCGGCCCTCAGTGGGGCTGAAACGGAGATGGCACTCAGGGCGGCCCCGAGCTCAGTGCAGTGCGACAATGGTGTCGGAACTGCGCCTGCTCACTGGAAACGGCGCCCGCTGAGACCCATCCCCAACCACCGGCAGGGGGCGCTTGCCGCCGGCTGCCGATTGCCGAGTCTGTGAAGATTCTTTAATATACTGAAATACTTGGGCAAAGGGTAGGTGCTTTCGTGGTCAACGAGATCGATTCAGAAACCCTTCAGGCGCGCCTCGCCGGCGGTGAGGACCTGTTGCTGTTGGATATTCGCACGCCGGCGGAGGTCGCCCAGGGTGCGATACCCAACGCCAAGCATATCCCCATGCACCTGCTGCCGGTGCGCGCCGCGGAGCTGCCGAAGGACAAAGACGTGGTGCTCTACTGTCGCAGCGGCGCTCGTTCCTACCATGCCTGCCAGTTCCTGGCGCAACAAGGTTACGACAACGCGCTGAATCTGCGCGGCGGCATCATCGCCTGGGCCCGGCACGGTTACGATATCGGTCACCTCGACGCCGGCTGAGGGCGCGGCCGGACGGAGCAGCCGGCGCCCGGTGCCCGGTGCCCGGCGCCCGACGGCAGTTGCGTCGCACTGGGTTTTTGCCTAATAATCAGAATCTTTGCGGTTGCTGATTTGCTTATATTCTGCAACCTTCACCCCACGAGCCTGCGGAGGTACAACCACATGGCGGAATTCGATCAGGAACTGGATGCCAGCGGCCTCAACTGCCCCCTGCCCATCCTGCGCGCCAAGAAGACCCTGAACGGCATGGATGCGGGCCAGATCCTGCACGTCATCGCCACCGATCCGGGGTCCGTCAAGGACTTCGACGCGTTCAGCAAGCAGACCGGCAACGAGCTGATGGAGTCCAAAGAGGACGGCGGCAAGTTCCACTTCATGATCAAGAAGGCCTGACCAGCGGCGGACCGCGCGCGGGCGGCGTCTGCTCCGGCGTCCGGCCGGGCGCTCCCGATTCACCGGGCGCTCCGCAGCGCCGAGCGCCCACAAGCCAACGACGACACGGGCCCGAAGCCGGGTCCGCCTGGAGGACACGATGGACGAGAAGAAGCTGGCGATCATCGCCACCAAGGGCTCCCTCGACTGGGCCTATCCGCCCTTCATCCTCGCATCCACGGCCGCGGCCCTGGGCTACGAGACGCAGATCTTCTTCACCTTCTACGGCCTTCAGCTCCTGAAGAAGAAGCTGGCCCTGGAAGTCACCCCCCTCGGGAACCCCGGCATGCCCATGCCCATGGGCATGGACAAGTGGTTCCCGGTGCTTGGCCTCGCGCTGCCCGGTATGCAGGGCATGATGACGGCCATGATGAAGCAGAAAATGAAGTCCAAGGGCGTGGCCAGCGTGGACGAGCTGCGCGAGCTGTGCCAGGAGGCAGAAGTCAAGCTCATCGCCTGCCAGATGACGGTGGATCTGTTCGACATGGACCAGTCCGAGTTCATCGACGGCATCGAGTACGCGGGCGCCGCGGCCTTCTTCGAGTTCGCCGGCGACAGCGACATCTGCCTCTACATCTGACGCGCGCGGCGGCGGTCCACCCGGCCCCTGTCGGCAGGCAGCCGCCGCGACGGATCGCTGCAGGGCCGGGCACCCAGTGCCGGGCAGCAGGCGCAGTGCTTGACTGCACCGACGCCCGGCCGTTCCGCATCAGGCTTGGCCCAGGTGTCGACGGCATCGGCACAGCACGGAATGACAGAGCCCGCCGGGTTGCGGCGCAGGTCCTGCCGGAGGGCGCTTGTCGGGGGAAAAAGAAGGCCGTCCCCAATCCGGGGCGGCCTTTAAGGTTGCGCGACTTGCTGCCGCGCCTTGGGGGAAGCTTCGGCGCCGGCCGCTGCCGGCCGACACCGGTGAATCAGAAGGCGTCGAAGCTGGTGCTCACTTCGAGCCCGAAAATGTGCACGTCGGTGGAGTAGTCGCCGTTCAATGCGGTGGTGCCGTTGATCTCGGCGGGCGCCGTCAGCGGGTCGTAGGGCCGGCTGCTGCGGTAGTCGCGGTCCTCGAACAGCACATACATGTAGCCGAACTCCACCTGGATGCGCTCGTTCAGCTTCTGGGCCACGCCGAGGCTGAACAGGTGGCGGTCGTTGTCGGGCACCCGTGCGCTGAAGTAATCGTCGCCCTGCGGTGTCTTATCAAAGGCGTAGCCGACGCGCAGCTGGGTTGCGTCGCGCACGTCATAGGTGGCACCGATCCGGAAGGCGTCAGCGTCATCCCACTGGTTCTCGTCCCGGCTGAGGATGGCGCCGTTCAGGTCGCCCTTGACCTCGATCTCCTGGAACTCGCTCCAGCCGGTGCGCGTCCAGTCGAATTCCACAGCGAGCTTGTCCTCGATGACCTCGTAGCGCACCCCGAGCTGGAGCCGCCAGGGCAGGTCCAGGTCCAGCGATGCCGTCTGGCTCGGGTTGGCACCGATGGCCACCAGGCGCGGATCGAGCACCGAGTAGGTGCCGTCGAGCGTCAGGGTGGGGGCGGAGTGAAAGTTGATGCCTGCGCTGAAGCGATCCTTGACGTACATGGCGCTCAGGTTGAAGCCCCAGCCGCCGCCGTCCCCTTCGAGCTGCGTCAGCGTGGAGTCCAGCTGCGCGGCCTTCGCCCAGTAGATGTCCGCGCCTGCGGACACGGCGAGCTGGGGGGTCACCAGGTAGGTCACCGTGGGCGTGAAGTCCAGGATCTCAAGCTTGCTCTGCGTGGGCTGTGGGCTCAGCGGAATGCGGCTGCCCGGCGCAAAGGGCGGCGAGGGCAGGGGCGCGGTACCGGTGAGCTCGGGGAAGGTGTTCGGGGCCCAGCGGGTTTCCAGGCCGAAAGGGGCGGTGACGCCGAGGCCGGCGGACCAGCGCTCGTCAATGCGAATCGACGCCTGTATCATTGGTGCAACAAACCAGTCCGCGGTCGTGGCATCGCCGCCACCGCCGGGGATGTCCACGCTGAGATCGGGACCCAGGAACAGCATGCCGGCGTTGATCAGGCTCTGGTCATGGAAGGCCATGGCCGCCGGGTTGTAGATGATGGCGCCGCGCTCGTCCGGGTTGGCCACCATGGCATTGGCGGTGCTGAGCCCAGCCGTGGAGAGCTCGGGCACGGCATAGCCGGAAGCGTGACTGCGCTCAGCAGCGCAGACTGCAAGCACTGCGGCGGCGACCGCGGAGAGCGGAAAATGCATGCGGCGCATCGCTGGAATCCCCCGTTGGATGGTCGTTGTCTGCACCTTGGGCCGGCGTCTGGGCCCGTGTCTGGGGCCGGCTTGGGTGGTAAAGATACGCCACTCTGTTGCATTTTTCCAGTTATGTTGTGAATTCACATATGCGTGTTGCGGGGCACGGGGTTACAGCGGTGCCGAAGCGCCGGTCAGGCAGCCGCCTCTGCTCGGGTATCCACACAGAAAGCATCTGAATTTTGTGGAAAAATCGGTGCGGCGGGCAGCGATGTGCTATAAGTGCAATCTATCGGTGCCCAGTCTCCCGGCCGTGGTGGAAGTGCACGCAGCCGCGCCGAAGATCAGCTGCCTGTCGCACATGCGGCGTGTCGGACGGGGCACTGCGACACACCAGCCCCTGACATCCGACGGCGGCCGGGCGCATGTCCCGGGCGTCGGTCCGACCGCCGGGGCGCGCTGTTTTTTCCCTGTCGAGGTTCCGCGATGGCCGACCGCAGGTTGCAGGTCTTTCACACCGTGGCCCGGATGCTGAGCTTCACCAAGGCGGCTGAGTCGCTGCACATGACGCAGCCGGCGGTCACTTTCCAAGTGCGCCAGCTCGAAGAGCACTTCAACACGCGGCTCTTCGACCGCACCCACAACCGCATCAGCCTCACCGACGCCGGCCACCGGGTGTTCGAGTACGCGGACCGCATCTTCGAGCTCTACGGCGAGATGGAAAACGGCGTACGCGAGATCACCGGCGAGATCAGCGGCGCGCTCACCATCGGTGCCAGCACCACCATTGCCGATTACATGCTCCCGACGCTGCTCGGCGACTTCAACGCGCGCTACCCTGAGGTCTCGATCCACCTCAAGGTGTCCAACAGCGACGGCATCGTGTCCATGGTGGAGAGCAATGCCATCGACTTGGGCGTGGTGGAGTCGCCGGTGGGCAACCGGAACCTGGTGGTGGAGACCTGCAAGCAGGATCAGCTCGTGGCCATCGTGCCGCGGGGACATCCCCTCGCCGCCAATCAGCAGATCCACTTCAGCGCTTTGCTCGACTTCCCGTTCATCTGCCGGGAGGAGGGCTCCGGCACGCGCGACGTCATCAACGACTACCTCGATGGCCTGCCGGACTGCGCCGCCGGTCTCAAGGTGTCCATGGAGCTCGGCAGCCCCGAGGCGGTGAAAGGGGCGGTGGAGGCGGGGATGGGCGTCTCCGTGGTCTCGAAGGCCACGGTGCAGAAGGAGCTCAGCCTCGGTACCCTGGTGACGCTGGCGCTGGACCCGCCGCTGGTGCGACCCTTCTCTTTCGTGCACCAGAAGCAGAAGTTCAAGCTTCGGGTCATGGAAGAGCTGCTGGAATTCGCCCGCGCCTACTGCAAGAGCCACCAGTCCCACGATGTCGTCTGAGCGACCTGCCTGATGCTGCCGCCCCTCACGCTGCCACAAGGACCGATGCAGGCGCAGCCGGGCTCGGCGGACGAGCGGCGGCTGCTGCGCCGGTTCCGGGCACTGGATGCCGCGTCCCAACAGACGCTACTGGCTTTTGCTGAGTTCCTGGCCGAGCGGGAGAGCCAGCGCACAGCGGGCGATGGGGCCGACCAGGCCGCCCTGGCGGAGCCCCGGCTGGAGCCCCGCCCCCCTGAGGAGTCCGTGGTGGCCGCCATCCAACGCCTGCGACGCAGCTATCCGATGCTGGACAGCGGTACAATGCTGCACGAAACCTCGGCGCTCATGGCCGCTCACGTGCTCCAGGGCCGTGCCGCCGCCGCCGTCATCGACGAGCTCGAGGCCCTGTTCGCGGCGCGCTTCGAGGCCATGCGGGACGACGGCGCCTGAGCCCGGGCGCGTGATTGGTCGGATGGCCCCGGCCCCGGCCCCGGCCCCGGCCCAGGCCGAGGCGTGGCCGGCAGCGGCGCACGCGGCCTGCCAGCTGAGTGAGCACCGCCTGACCGCCGCCTGAACGCCGCCTAACCGCCGGCCCACCGTCCCGCCGCCCATCCCCAGCCTTGCCGCCGCCGGAGCAGCCCCTTGTCCGCGCTTCCTCAGCAGGAGATCGTATCCCGCCACGAAGACCCTCCGCCGCGCCCTGCCAACCCCATGCAGGTGCTGGGCGACTGGTTCCGGCGCCACTTTTCGGACCCGCAGGTCATGGTGCTGGCGGTGTCTGTCGTCATCATCGGCGCCGTGGTGCTGGTGCTCGGCGAGATGCTGCTGCCGGTGTTGGCGAGCATTGTCATCGCCTATCTGCTGGAGGGCTTCGTGCTGGTGCTGGAGCGCCACGGCTGGCCGCGGCTGGCGGCGGTGCTGCTGGTGTTCGTGCTGTTCCTGGCGTTCGTGATCTCGGTGCTGGTTGGGGTGCTGCCGCTGGTGTACCGGCAGGTGTCGGACCTGGTGCAGCAGCTGCCGCAGATGCTGGCACAGGGGCAGCATCTGCTCATGGCCCTGCCGGATCGCTATCCGGAGCTGGTGAGTGCCGCGCAGATCGATGCCGCCATGGATGCCATGCGCAGCGAGGTGGTGGGCTACGGTCAGACGCTCGTGTCGGTGTCCCTGTCCTCGCTGGTGGGCGTCATCACGCTGCTGGTGTACCTGATCCTGATGCCGCTGCTGGTGTTCTTCTTCCTGAAGGACAAGCACCTCATTCTGGGCTGGTTCCGGCGCTACCTGCCGCGTCATCGGGCCATCGCCGGCACGGTGTGGCGGGACGTGGACCGGCAGCTGTCCAACTACGTCCGCGGCAAGTTCTGGGAGATCCTCATCGTCTGGGCCGTGAGCTTCGCGACCTTCACCGCCTTCGACCTCAAGTATGCGATGCTGCTGGCGCTGCTGGTGGGGCTGTCGGTGATCATCCCCTACATCGGCGCGTCCGTGGTGACCGTGCCCGTGGTGCTCATCGCCTGGTTCCAGTGGGGCTGGGGCGCGCAGTTCCTGTGGCTCACCCTGTCTTACCTGATCATCCAGGCGCTGGACGGCAATGTGCTGGTGCCTGTGCTGTTCTCGGAGGTGGTGAACCTGCACCCCGTGGCCATCATCGTTGCGATTCTGGTGTTCGGCGGCATCTGGGGGTTCTGGGGGGTGTTTTTCGCCATTCCGCTGGCCACGGTGGTGCAGGCTATCCTGAGTGCCTGGCCGCGGCCGGCGGCGCCTCGCCCGGGCGGCGACGCATTGCAACGCGACGCCTGAGCAGGTCGAGGCCGATCCCCGCACGCATCAGCCGCCACCCTTTGCCGACGCTTTCCAAGGACCCCTCATGCTGCAACTGATCCTCGGCCTGGCGCTCTTCCTCGGCGTCCATTCCGTCTCCATCGTGCGCCCGCACTGGCGGGCGCAGGCC
>PR_CR_10_Liq_1_inCRDRAFT_1001332_pt1 | contig 14010 bp, 10 predicted proteins | sample PRCRCaboRojoPR_3_FD_10241 | JGI IMG/M metagenome (IMG submission 10241) | reverse complement strand
GGGTCCCGGCGGGCCGGCCGCCGGCGGCCTCCACCCGCATCTGCTCCAGGCGGATGCGGGCGACGGTCTTGTCGTCGTCGTTCAGCACCCGCAGGGTGCGGCGGGTTCCGGTGAGTGCCACCATGGGCAGGAGGCGGCGCACGCCCAGCACCGGTGCCATGCGCTCGCGCAGCGGACCCGGCGGCAGATCGCCGATGAGGCCCGGCTCTGCGGTGATCGCCTGCCGCGCCGCAACGGCGCCGTCGGCGGCAAGGTCCTGCCACAGCAGCTCGCGCTGCTGATCCGTGACCAGCTCCTCGAGCGCCGCGTTCGCCCGGTACAGGCCCCACTCGAAGCTGTCGAAAAAGCGCCGGCGCAGGCGCACCGCCGGCTCCGGCTCGCAGCGCACATGGGCGCGGATGGCGGTGATCGCCGCCTCCATGTCCTGCTCCGCAGCGTCGGCGGCGGGGAGCAGATAGTCCATGGCCATGGGGTTCATCTGGATGATCAGAGTCCTCTGGTGCTTAGGTCGAGCGCGGCTGCGCGAGTGTCTCCGCGGCGGTGCCGATGGCCTGTCGCCGATGGCCCTGCCATGCTGCGCAAGAATATTACAGAATGATGACAATCCGCGGAAGTCCTTGTTACAAAAGCCTCTGTGCCGTGGCGGGCGCTACGGGATATCCCGAACTATCCATGCCCGGACGGCGCCGGGACAATGCCGGTCTGACGTTGCTGCATGCGGCGCGTGCAGCGCGGAAACCGTCCGGAGCCCGTTATGAGCAAGCTCGACCAACTCAAGACCATGACCACCGTGGTCGCCGACACCGGCGACTTCGACAGCATCGCCGAGTACAAGCCGCAGGATGCCACCACCAATCCGTCGCTCCTGTACAAAGCGGCCCAACTGCCCCAGTACCGGCATCTGGTGGAGGACGCCGTCGCCTTCGGCAAGGCGCGCGGCGGCAGCAGCATCGAGCAGGCGCGCTGGACCATGGACAAGCTCGCCGTGAACTTCGGCGCGGAGATCCTGAACATCGTCCCGGGCCGTGTGTCCACCGAGATCGACGCGCGGCTGTCGTTCGACACCGAGGGCACCATCGCCCGCTGCGAGGGGCTGCTCGAGCTCTATCAGGACATCGGCGTGGACCCGCGCGAGCGGGTGCTGTTCAAGATCGCCTCCACCTGGGAGGGCATCCGCGCCGCCGAGCAGCTGCAGCGCCGCGGCATCCACTGCAATCTGACCTTGTTGTTCAGCTTCCCGCAGGCCCTCGCCTGCGCCGATGCCGGTGTCACGCTCATCTCGCCCTTCGTCGGCCGCATCCTGGACTGGTACAAGAACGCGGAGAACGTCCCCGGCTATCCGGCGGACGAGGACCCGGGCGTCAAGTCCGTCACCGAGATCTTCAACTACTACAAGCGCCACGGCTACGGCACCATCGTCATGGGCGCGAGCTTCCGCAACGTGGACGAGATCCTGGAGCTCGCCGGCTGCGACTATCTGACCATCGCGCCCAAGCTGCTCGCCGAGCTTGCCGAATCCGACGGCGACGTGCCGCGCAAGCTCGACCCCGCCGCCGCCGCGGACATGGACATCCCCGAGCAGCACTTCGACGAGCAGGCCTTCCGCTGGGGCGTCAACGAGGACGCCATGGCCACCGAGAAGCTCGCCGAGGGCATCCGGCTGTTCGCCGCCGATACCCGCAAGCTGGAGGGCTTTGCGCACGACATCTGCCGCAATTGCTGAGACCACCGGCGCGGGCGGCACGATCCCGCAGGGTCAGCCGGCGGCGCGGCGCTCCAGCAGCACGAAGTCCATCGCATAGGCGTTGCGGGCATCCGCCGGGTGATGCTCGCGCGCGGTCTCCTGCCAGGCCGCCTGTGACCAGGGCGGAAAGTGGACGTCGCCCGTTATCTCGGCGTCCACGAGCGTCAGCGCCATGTGCGTCGCCTGCGGCAACAGTGCCGCGTACACCGAGGCACCGCCCACCACCATGATCTCCGGTACATCGGCGGCGGCCTGCAGCGCCGCCGCGGGCGAGGGCGCAAGCCGGCAGCCCTCGGCGCGATAGTCCGGGTCTGCGGAGATGACAATGTGCCGGCGCCGCGGGAGCAGCCCGGGCAGGGACTCCCAGGTGCGCCGGCCCATGATGATGGGCTTGTCGAGGGTCAGGCGCTTGAAGTGCGCCAGGTCGGCGGGCAGGTGCCAGGGCAGCGCGTTGCCGCGGCCGATGACGCCGTTGCGTGCCAGGGCCGCCACCAGGGTGATGCGCTGCGCTGTTGCCACCTGAGAGAGAGCGAGGCTGGGGTCTGCGGTGGAGGCGGGCTCAGGCCGCGTGGCCCGCGAGCGTCGCTGTGGGCGTGGCGGGCTCGGCCTGCGCCACGGCGTCGTCGGCGTAGTGACCCAGGGCCTGGCGCAGGCGCTCGGCCACGGCCTCGCGCAGCGCGGGCGGCGCCACCACTTCCACCTCCGGGCCGAACTTGAGGATGTCCATGATGAGCTCCGCGGGGTTGCTGTAGGGCACCCGCAGCTCGTAGCGGCCGTCTTCCAGCAGCCGGCCCTGTTGGTCGCGGTGCCAGCGCTCGTTGGCCACGTAGCGCGCCCGGGTGGCGCTGAAGCGCAGCACCGCCTCGTGCCCGGGTGTGCCGGCGAAGATGCCGTAGGAGCTCGCGAAGTGGCTGTCCAGCGCCGCCGCATCCACCTCCACGGCGGGTGTTTCCAGCGTCTGCGTGTGCTCCATGGCGTCGATGGCGAAGGTCCGGAGCCCCTCGCGCAGGTGGCACCAGCCGTCCAGGTACCAGTTGTCGCGGTAGTGCACGAGGCGCTGCGGCGAGACGTCCCGCTCCTCCCGGGACGCACGCCACCGGCTGTGGTAGCGCATGCGCAGGCGCCGGCGCTGCGCCAGGGCGCCGGCGACGGTCTGGAAGGTGGCGCCGCCCTGCTCGGCGTCGAAGCGCGCCGCCATCTGGAGCATCCGCACCCGTCCCTGAAGCCCGTCGGAGCCCGCGCGCTGGAGCTCCAGTAGCCCGTCGATGCGCTGCTGGAGCGGCTTCAGCAGCGGCTCCAGCAGGCCCGGCTGCACGTCTGCGAGGAGCTGCTGCACCGTCAGCAGCGCATGCAGCTCCGAGGCGTTGAACCAGAGCCCCGGCAGCTCGTACATGCCGCCTTCGGACTCATCGTAGCAATAGCCGTTGTGCTCGCGGTCGTAGACGATGGGCGCGTTCAGGTACAGACGCATCTCCTCGATGATGCGCTTTACCGTCGCCCGGGAGCATTCCAGCTCGTCCTCCAGGCGCTTGCGCGACACCGGGCGCCGCGCACTCTGGAGGATGCGGTTCAGCTCGAAGATGCGATCAAATCGGTCCATGCCGGTGCTGGCGTGTCCGCCCGGGTGCTGCCTGTGCTCGCGGTCCGGGTCAGACGCGACCGGCGGCAGCGCTCCGCGGCAGGGTCTCGGCCACCAGCGCCGGCGCAGACCAGAGCCGCTCCAGATTGTAGAAATCGCGCACCTTGGGCAACATCACGTGCAGAACGACGCCGTTCAGGTCCACCAGGGCCCACTCGCCGGCTTCGACGCCCTCGGTGCCGAGGGCCTGCTCGCCCGCCTCTTTGGCGCGGTAGGCCACGGTTTCCGCAATGGCCTTTACGTGCCGGTCCGAGGTGCCGGAGGCGACGATCATGTAGTCCGTTACGGCGGTCTTGCCGCGCACGTCCATGACCGAGATGTCGCGCGCCTTCATGTCGTTCAGGGTCTCGACGACCAGGTCTTTCAGTTGCTCAAGCTGCATCATGTCCCCTCTGGGCTGAAGTGTCGGAGTCGGTTTCTGCACTGGCGCGGTCGGCGGCCGCGCCGGCCGGGGCCGCGTAGCAGCCGGCCGCCAGCGCCATGTCCAGCACCGCGTCCGGCAGCAGGTAGCGGGCGCTGCGCCCGGCGGCGATGGTGCGGCGGATGCGGGTGGAGGAGATGTCCAGCTGCGTCACCGCTTGCAGCCAGATGCGCCCCGCCGGGGCTGCATGCAAATCCGCCGGACGCTCGGCACGGCGGCGCGCCAGCGTCTCGCGCAGCGTGGCGTCCCGCGGCAGCAGGCTGCCCGGGCGGCGCATCACCGCCAGGTGCGCGAGCCCCAGGATGTCCCGCGGCCGGTGCCATTCGAAGAAGGCGTTGAAGGCGTCACCGCCCACCAGCAGGCAGAGCGGCACATCCGGTCCCAGCTCGTCACGGAACTGGGCGAGTGTGTCCACCGTGTAGGAGCCGCCGGGGCGCGCAAGCTCCCGGTCGTCGGCCACCAGCTCCGGCACCCCCGCCACCGCGGCCTCGAGCATGCGCAGCCTGAGCCCGCCGTCGGCGAAGGGCTGTGCACGATGGACGGCGACGTTGAGCGGCAGCAGGCGGATTTGGCTCAGATCCAGCGCCTCGCGCACTTCCAGTGCGGTGCGCAGGTGGCCGAAGTGCACCGGGTCGAAGGCGCCGCCGAAGATGCCGATCATTGCGAAGCTGCCCCGGCCGCAGGTGGCTGCGCCGCCCACAGGTGCGGCGCGGCGGCGGTGCTGCGCTCGCTAGCGGGCATGCCGCGGCTGAGGATGCTGGCGGGGCTGCCGGCTCGCCTGCCGGCAATCGCTGGCCTGCGGTGGTGGAGCGGGCAGCCGGCCGGCGGATGTCCCCGTCCATGGCGAAGTTGCTGGAGCTGGGTCGGGTACAGGGCCGGGTACAGGGTCGGGCGCAGGGGCGGGCGCAGGGGCGGGCGCAGGGGCTGGGGGCGGGCTTGCGATGGTCGCGCCCGGTGCCTCGGGGCCGAATTGGATCGGGACAGGTGTAAGCTGCACGATGCGCGTGCGATCAGTGGGTTGCCTGCTTGTTCCGCTGATGCCTTGACGATAGCAGAAAACCGCCGCCCTGGGCAGGGCCCGACGCGCGGCCCCTGTGCCCTTCAGGTGCGCACATGCCCGTCGCCCAGCACGATAAACTTCTGCGACGTGAGGCCCTCCAGCCCCACCGGGCCGCGGGCGTGGAACTTGTCGGTGCTGATGCCGATCTCTGCCCCCAGGCCGTACTCGAAGCCGTCGGCGAAGCGCGTGGATGCGTTCACCATGACGGAGCTCGAATCCACCTCCCGCAGGAAGCGCCGCGCCCGGCCGTAGTCCTCGGTGACGATGGTGTCGGTGTGGTGGGAGCCGTGGCGCTCGATGTGGTCGATGGCGGCGTCCAGGTCGTCCACCACCCGCATGGCAAGAATGGGCGCGAGGTACTCGGTGTCCCAGTCTGCTTCGGTCGCCGGGCGGGCGTCGCCCAGCACGGCACGGGTGCGCTCGCAGCCGCGCAGCTCCACGCCGGCGTCTTTGAGTGCCGCGCCGACATGCGGCAGGAAATCGCCGGCGACGGGCGCCGCCACCAGCAGCGTCTCCAGGGTGTTGCAGGTGCCGAAGCGCTGCGTCTTGGCGTTGAGCGTCACCGCCAGGGCCTTGTCGAGGTCCGCCCGGTCGTCCACGTAGACGTGACAGATGCCGTCCAGGTGCTTGATCACAGGCACCCGCGCATCGCGGCTGATGCGCTCGATGAGGCCCTTGCCGCCGCGGGGGATGATGACGTCAATGTGCTCGGGGCTTGCGATCATGGCGCCGACCGCGGCCCGGTCCGTGGTGGCCAGCACCTGCACGGCCTCCGCCGGCAGCCCCGCTGCCGCGAGCCCGCGCTGGATGCAGTCGGCGATGGCGCGGTTGGATGCGAAGGCCTCGGAGCCGCCGCGCAGCACCGCCGCATTGCCGGCCTTCAGGCACAGCGCCGCGGCGTCGGCCGTCACGTTCGGCCGGGATTCGTAGATGATGCCGACGACACCAAGCGGCACCCGCATCCGCCCCACCTGGATGCCGGAGGGCCGGTAGTTGAGATCGGTGATGGCGCCCACCGGGTCCGGCAGCGCGGCGATCTGGTGCAGGCCCTCGATCATCGCGTCGATGCGCCCGGGCGTCAGCTCCAGGCGGTCCAGCAGCGCTGCGTCCAGGCCCTTGGCGGCGCCGGCCTCCAGGTCCGCCGCATTGGCCTGGCCCAGGGCATCGCGCCCCGCGTCCAGCTCTGCTGCAATGGCGATGAGCGCGGCGTTCTTGGCGGCGGTCTCGGCGCGGGCCATGCCGCGGGCGGCGGCGCGGGCGCGCTCGCCCACCTCGGCCATGTAGGCGGTGACGTCGGTGATCCGGGGCTGGGGCTGGGGCTGGGGCTGGGTTTGGGGCATGTTCAGCATCTCTCGCAACGCGCTGCTTTTACGCCATCATTGTTCCATGATGCCTGCGCCCGGCGGAAGTCCGGGCATGGCCCCTGCCATCAATCGGACCATGGCTTGCGCAACCCCGCGCCGGCGCCCGCCGCTGCCGACACCCGGCCCGGCACCCGGCCCGGCACCGCGGCGCGCGGCACAGTCCGGCTGCCCCCTGCCGCGCGAGCCGGCCCACTGTTGCCTCTATTCAATATACCGTCCCCGAATTTTTTAAGCGGGGCGAAAAACGGGGACTAAAAACGGGGACGGTATACTGATTCCTTGGGTAGGTCTTCTGATCAGCGCGTCAGGCTCGCCGCGTCGCTGCGGCGACGGCCAGGCCATCGGCAATCTCGCCGAGCACCGCCCAGGGGTCGGCGCTGCTGCGGCCCTTGATGGCGAGGTCGGCATCGGCGCAGCGGGCGAGCAGATGCCAGAGCCGCCGTACCGGCAGCCGGCGTGCTACCGCCAGTGTGGCGCTGCGGCGGGATTCCGGCACCTTGTGCTCGCGTAGCACCGCGGTGGTATCACCGCGGTTGGCCTGGGCAAAGCCCACTGCGGCGAGCTTGCGCAGCTCCCGTGCCAGCACCCAGAGCACCAGCGGCGCTGCCGTACCCTCGGCCTGTAGGGCGCGCAGCACCCGGTCCACGCGGGCGCGGTCGCCGGCGACGGCGGCGTTGGTGAGGTCGAAGAGGTCGTAGCGGGCGCTGTCGTAGACACTGGCCAGCAGGGCTTCCGCGTCCAGCGCGCCCGGCTCCCGCAGCAGGCCGAGCTTTTCGATCTCCTGGGCGGCAGCCAGGAGATTGCCCTCCACGCGCTCGGCGAGCAGGGCCAGGGCCTCGTCCGTGGGCTGGAAGCCCGCCCGGGTGAGCCGCCCACGCAGCCAGTCGTGAAGGCGCCGCCCCTGGGGCTGGCGCACCTGCACAATGACGCCGGCGGCGTCCAGGGCCTGTGCCCATTTCGACGACAGCGTCTTCCAGTCGAGCCGCGGCGCAACGATGAGCAGCAGCACGTCGTCGGCCCCGCGCTCGCAGTAGCGGCGGATGGCCTTGGCGCCGTCGTTGCCGACGCCTTCCCCGGCGAGCCGGATCTCCACCAGCCGGCGCTCGGCGAACAGCGACAGGGAGGCGGCGGCGTGGTCCAGCGCGGACCAGTCGCTGTTGGCGTCCGCGTCCAGACAGGTTCGCTCGCTGAAGCCGTGCGCCTTTGCCGCAGCGCGCACGGCGTCCGCGGCCTCACCAAGCTGCAGCGGCTCGTCGCCGAACAGCAGGTAGGCCTGCGCCGGTGGGCGCTTCAGCGCGGTGGCGAGCTGGGCGGGGTCGAGTCGCATCGGCGTGGCGGGCCGTCGCGGCGTCAGGCGGTCGGGCTCAGCCGGCGCCGGCGCGCTGCCGCAGCGCCGCACGCAGACGCAGGATCACTTGATCCGCGGCGTCGTCCGCCATGTCGCTGTAGATGATGTCCGTCTCCAGCTCCTTGCCGAGCACGGCCACATCGGGGTTGTCGTCGAAGGTGCGGTCCAGGGTCAGCACCTGCGGCTCGATGAGCGTGCCGCCGGCGCCGTCGGTGGCGGCGAAGCGCACCCGATAGGTCAGCATGTAGGCCAGCGCCTTGCCGTCCTGGTCCACCGCAACGACCCGGGCGTCGCGGTTTTCGCTCAGGAGGTCCAGGATCAGGCCGGCGTCCGCGACCTGGCTGGTGCGGGGCACGCCGCTGCCCGCGAGCCGGCCCTCGACGCTCTGGCGCACCAGCCCGCCGCCGCGCACGTACACGGGGCTCAGCCCGGGCGGAATGTCCACGGCGCCGCGGAGCGCGAAGCCGCAGCCGGTGAGACCGCCCCCCANGGGCAGNGCGAGCAACAGGAGCNCCAGCGTGGGGAGCAGCTTGGGGCGTGGCCGGGGTTGCGATCCGCTGCGGCTCGCAGGGGCAGTGGACGGNAATTCAGTATACCGTCCCCCTATTCTTGGTCCCCNNGTTCTTGGGTGGGCACTCACTTGGCNACCACGTTCACGAGCTTGTTCGGTACCACGATGACCTTGCGCACGGTGACGCCTTCGGTGAAGCGCTTGACGTTGTCNTCNGCGAGCGCGGCGGCCTCGATGGCCNCGNGCGCCGCATCCGCCGGCACCTGCACCTTGCCGCGCACCTTGCCGTTCACCTGCACCACGTACTGGATGCTGTCCTGCGCCAGCGCGTCTGCGTCCACCTCGGGCCAGCCGGCGCTCAGCACGTCCTCGCCGAAGCCGAGCTCCCGCCACAGGTGATGCGTGACATGCGGGGCGATGGGGGCCAGCAGCCGCAGCACGATGCCGAGCCCCTCGCGCAGCACCGCCGCCTGCGCCGGCTGCCCCGCGTCCAGCTTGTAGAGGACGTTGACGATGGTCATGCAGCCGGACACCACGGTGTTGAACTGCTTGCGCTCGTAGTCGAAGGCGGCCTTCCTGAGCGCCGCATGGATGTCCCGGCGGGCGTCGGCCACGGCGGTGTCGCCGGCAGCCGGCGGCGCTGCCGTGCGCACGGCCTCGGCGGTGCCCGCCGCCAGCGACCAGAGCCGGCGCAGGAAGCGCGCGGCGCCCTCCACGCCCTCGTCCGACCACTCCAGCGACTGCTCCGGCGGTGCTGTGAACATGGTGTAGAGCCGCACCGTGTCGGCGCCGTAGCGCTCGATGAGCGCCTCGGGGTCAACGCCGTTGTTCTTGGACTTGGACATCTTCTCGACGCCGCCGAAGGTCACGGGCGCCCCGTCCGCCTTCAGCACGCCGCCGATGAGCTTGCCCTTGTCGTCGCGGCTGACCGCCACGTCCGCCGGGTTGTACCAGGTGCGCCGGCCCTCGGCGTCCTCCCGGTACCAGGTGTCGGCGACCACCATGCCCTGGGTCAGCAGGTTGGCGAAGGGCTCGTCACAGTCCACCAGCCCCTCGTCGCGCATGAGCTTGTGGAAGAAGCGCGCGTAGAGCAGGTGCAGCACGGCGTGCTCGACGCCGCCGACATACTGGTCCACCGGCAGCCAGTAGTCGGCGCGCGCATCCAGCATGGCCGTGTCGCAATCGGCGGAGCAGTAGCGGGCGTAGTACCAGCTGGACTCGAAGAAGGTATCGAAGGTGTCCGTCTCCCGAACCTCGCCGTTGGCCAGTTTCGAGAAGGACTCCATTTTCTTCAACGGCGAGCCGGAGCCGTCCACCACGACATCTTCCGGCAGCTTGACGGGCAACTGGGTCTCGGGCCGAACGCCGCCGTCCGGGGTGTGCACCACCGGGATCGGGCAGCCCCAGTAGCGCTGGCGCGACACGCCCCAGTCGCGCAGCCGGAAATTGACGCGCTTGCCGCCGCGACCGCGCTCGGCGAGCCAGTCGGCAATGGCGTCGAAGGCCTGCTCCGAGGTGAGCCCGTCGAAGGGGCCGGAGCCGGTGAGCACGCCCTTGTCCACATACGCGCCGGCGTCGATGCCGCAGGGGCTGCCGTCGGCACTGACCACCACCTGCTGCTTCGGGATGCCGTAGCGCTCGGCAAACTCCCAGTCGCGCTGGTCGTGCGCGGGTACGGCCATGACGGCCCCGGTGCCATAGCCCATGAGCACGAAGTTGGCGGCGAAGATGGGCACGGGCTCGCCGGTGATGGGATGCAGGGCGTCGAGCCCGAGCCGATGGCCCTTCTTCTCCATGGTCTCGAGCTCTGCTTCGGTGGTGCCGCCGCGGCGACACTCGTCGATGAAGGCGGCGAGGTCCGGGTCCTGCTCGGCGCGGGCGCGGGCCAGCGGATGCTCGGCGGCGACGGCGACATAGGTGACGCCCATGACGGTGTCCGGGCGGGTGGTGTAGATGCCGAGTGTCGCATCGCTGCCCGCGATGCCGAAGTCCATGTACACGCCCTCGGAGCGGCCGATCCAGTTGCGCTGCATGGTGCGCACCTGCTCGGGCCAGCCGTCCAGGGTGTCGATGGCGTCCAGCAGCTCCTGGGCGTAGTCGGTGATGCGCACGGACCACTGCTCGATCTCGCGCTTCTCCACCGGTGCACCCGAGCGCCAGCCCCTGCCGTCGATGACCTGCTCGTTGGCGAGCACGGTCTGATCCACCGGGTCCCAGTTCACCGTGGCCCTGGCGCGGTAGGCGAGGCCCTTCTCCATCAGCCGGGTGAACAGCCACTGCTCCCAGCGGTAATACTCCGGGTCGCAGGTGGCGAGCTCCCGGGACCAGTCGTAGCCGAAGCCCAGGCGCGCGAGCTGGCCCTTCATGGCCTCGATGTTGGCGCGCGTCCACTGCGACGGCGGGATGCCGTGCTTGATGGCGGCGTTCTCGGCGGGCAGGCCGAAGGCGTCCCAGCCCATGGGCTGGAGCACGTTCTTGCCGAGCATGCGCTGGTGACGGGCGATGACATCGCCGATGGTGTAATTGCGCACATGGCCCATGTGCAGCCGCCCGGACGGGTAGGGGAACATGGACAGGCAGTAGAACTTCTCGCGCGTCGGGTCTTCCACGGCGCGGAAGGTCTGGTGCGTCTCCCAATACTGCTGCGCCGCCGCCTCGACGGCGCCTGGGTGGTACTCGCTCTGCATGGGTCTCAAAGGTCTCGTCTGGATACGGCGGTGCAGGCGGGCGCATCGCGGACCGCGTACCGGTCGGCACCCCGTGCCGGGCCTGCTTTCGATGCTGCGCAGCATACCGTATCGCCGGGCGCGGCTGGCAGTCGGCCCAGCTCGGTGGACCCGGCTGGGTAGGCCCGGCTGGGTGGGACGGGCTCGGTGAGCCCTGTTCGGTGGACCGGGCTCAGTCGAGTGCCCGGGCGACGCGAAAACCGGTGTCGCTGTCCCGGCTCCCGGGGCGCGCCCACAGCCGTACCGCCGAGCGCAGATACCCGGGCTCGAAGCGCCAGCCGCCGCCGCGGATGACCCGCTGCTCGCACACGCGCTGCGCGGAGGGTGCGACGTCGGTACCGCGCTTGGGGATGCCGGCGAGGATCGGGTGGCGCGGCTGCCAGCAGTCGCGCACCCACTCCCAGACATTGCCTTGCATGTGATAGAGCCCCCAGGGGTTCGGTGGCAGTGCCGTCGCCGGCAGCGTCTGCCCGCGGTAGATGCCGGTGCGTGCACCGCACCCGGCGTAGTCGAAGACGCCGTTGTAGTTGGCCTGGTCGGTGTGCACGCAGCCGCCGGTGGCGAAGGGTGTTGTCGTGTTGGCCCGGGCGGCGTACTCCCACTGGGCCTCGGTGGGCAGGAAATAGTCTTCCCCGGTCTGCATACTCAGCCAGCGTGCATAGGCGGTGGCATCCTCCCAGGAGACATTGATGACCGGACGGTTGCCCCGACCCCAGCCGGCGTCCGGCGGCAGCGGGCGGCCGGTGGCGCGCGCAAAGCGGTCGTACTCGGCGAAGCTGACCTCGGTGATGCCGATGGCGAAGGGATCAATGCCCACCTCGTGCACAGGGCCTTCGCTCGCCTGGCGCTCGGGCTCGCCGGCATAGGAGCCCATCATGAAGAAGCCCCCGGGCAGTGCCGCCAGCGCCGGGCCGCGACCGCCGCCGGCGAGCGGGTCGCTGAAGATGGCCCCCGCCTCGCGCACGAAGAGCCGTTTGAAGGTCTCCGGCGCCGTCTGGTGCGCCACCTTGGCCACCGCGACCTGCAGGTCGCGGTGGGCGTCTTCCCCCGCCAGAAAGAGCGCGATGGGGCCGAGCAGCGCCAGGCCCGCCAGGCGCACCGGCAGGCGCAGCAGGCCCCGCAGCCGCCCGCGGCGCCGGCGGGGGCGCCGCCGGTTTGGGCGGGAGCCGCGCCGGCCGGCATAGCCCCGGCGCCGAGTCGAGCGGGCGCCGCCTTCGGCTCGTGGGGCCGAGGTGCCGGCGGCGCTGGGCGGCTGGGCGGCCTGCTGCGGCGGCACGCTTGCCGCGCGCATCGGCATCGCCGGCTTGCGAGCGATCACCAAGGCGCCCCGGCTCAAGTGGCCGAGCCAGATGCGGGGCCTGTCGACCGCCTCCTCCGCCGGCGTTTCCCGGCGCAGGCGCTCGTACAGGGCGTTGACCGTCACCAGCCGCGGTGCGTCGGCGTCCGGCGACAACAACAGGTCCGTGAGCCAGGGCGTGAGCAGCCGGCGCCCAACCCGGCTCGGGCCCTGCGTCCGGAAGGGTACGCCGGCGGCGCTCGCCAGCACCGCAGTGTCCGGGATCTTCATGGCCTTCCGGGCCAGCACGTTCCGGGTCGGCGCATCGGCGGGGGCCGTGAAGCCGACATTGAGCAGCACGACGCGGCGGATGCAGGGGCTGAGCCGCAGACTGTTCATCACGGTCGCCAGCGACAGCGAGTGCTCCGGTGCCAAGGCACCGGCGTGGCCCGGCAACAGCAGGTGGGCGCGACCGGCGCCGTCCAGGCGGCCCGCCGCGGCGATGTAGAGCAGCAGCAGATCACCGCGATGGGTGGCCGCGAAGCGCCTTGCCAGTATCTCGGTGAGCTCTGTGCGTCCCGGATTGCGCAGGATCTGCACCTGCCGGAAGCCGCCGAGCGTGCGCGCCTTGAGGGCCTCGCGCAGGGGCTCCAGCGCCTGCACCGGGGTACAGGGCGCCAGCGGGAGTCCGGGGGCGTAGTCGTCCACGCCGACCAGGAGCGCATGCTTGGCCACGGGCGCAGGGGGTCACTCAGGCAGATTCAGCTACCCTTGAGTGTATCGGGCAATCCCCCATTCAACTGTGGCCGTGGGCCGAATTTGGTGAGCGCGGCGCCTGCGGTCACACCGCCATCACCACCGCGCCCGACAGCGCATCACGCCCGGCTGCCACCTCTGACGACGGTCGCGGCCCTTTGCTCCTGTTGCGTCAATCGGTTAACGTCTGCGCACTGCGCTGCGCGCGCCACAGTTCCTGCCGGATCGATCCATGACCCACCGACACACCGCACCGGGCCCGAGCCGCAGCATCGGGCCCAAGCCCCTCCTCGCCCTGCTCGCCGCAGCGCTGCTGATGCTCGGGGGCTGTGCCCAGATGGGCTTTCCCGAGCTGCCCGCCGCGCTGAAGCCGAAGCCTCCGGCGGAGCAGACGGCGGCGGCGCCCGAGGCGGACGCGGACGAGGCAGCGGAGGACGGGGCCGTCGCCGAGACGGTCGAGCCCATGCCCGCGCCGCAGCCCGGCAAACTGTTCGACTGGAGCGGTGACGGCCGCGACGTGACGCGTGTCGTCATCGACACCAATGCCCAGCTCGCCACCTTCTACGCCGGCGGGGAGCGTGTGGGCTGGACCACCATCGCCACCGGCGTGGCGAGCCATCCGACGCCGCGGGGTGAGTTCTCGATCCTCGAGAAGGTGCGCGACAAGCGCTCCAATCTGTACGGCAAGCTCGTCAACCGCAACGGCAAGGTCATCCGCAGCAGCGCGCACGGCAGGGACCCCGTGCCGGCGGGAGCGCGCTTCGTCGGTGCCAGCATGCCGCACTTCATGCGCCTCACCTACGACGGCATCGGCATGCACGCGGGCCCCATTCCCAACCCCGGGCAGCCCGCCTCCCACGGCTGCATCCGCATGCCGCCGCGCATGGCCGAAACCGTCTTCGCACACGTCGGGCCGGCCACGGCCGTCACGGTGGTCGGCGATGGCCCGGACTACGGCAACTACGCCGCGCGCATCGCCCGGCAGCGGGCAGAAGAGCAGGCCCGGCGGGCCGCCGCAGCCGCCGCCGCCGAGGGCACGGCGCTGGACGCGCTGGATGCGGAGATCGAGGCGCTGGAGGAGGCGGGTGTCGAGGTGCCGGACAGCGCCGCCGATGCCGCGGCGCCGGGGTCGAGTGCGGATCGGCCTGCCCGTGATGGCGGCGGC
>PR_CR_10_Liq_1_inCRDRAFT_1001331_pt1 | contig 14014 bp, 9 predicted proteins | sample PRCRCaboRojoPR_3_FD_10241 | JGI IMG/M metagenome (IMG submission 10241) | reverse complement strand
GGGCTGCCCGGGCGCACCACCGTCCACGAAGACCATGTCGAGGGCGGCGCACGCAGCGGCATCGCCGTCCTGCCCGCGATCCTGCACAGCCACAAACCCATCGACCTGATGGTGCTGATGCTGGGCACCAATGATCTCAAGAACCGCTTTGCCGTCACCGCCTACGAAATCGCACGCTCGGCCGAGCGGATGGTGCTGGCCACCCGGGCCGAGGGCGTGGTGCGCGATATCCTGATCGTCTGCCCTGCCCCCGTGCGCGAAACCGGCACCCTGACGGATGTCTTCGCCGGGGCCGAGGCGCGGCAACGGGGGCTGTCCGATCACCTGCGCGCCGTGGCGGAACGGCAAGACTGCGGCTTTGTCGATGCGGGCGCGCATGTGCAGGTCTCGGACCGGGATGGCGTGCACTGGGAGGCCGAGGCGCATCGGGCCTTCGGCACCGCCATGGCCCGGATCCTGCGCGACCGTCTTACCTGAACAGGAGCATTTCCATGCCCAAGGCATCCATCATCGGCGGCGGCGTCATCGGCGGCGGCTGGGCCGCGCGGTTCCTTCTGAACGGCTGGGACGTGGCGGTCTTCGACCCCGACCCGGAGGCCGAGCGCAAGATCACCGAGGTGCTGGAGAATGCCCGCCGCGCCCTGCCCGCGCTTTACGACCGGCTATTACCCGCCGAGGGGCGGCTGAGCTTCTGCCCCACGCTGGCCGACGCCGTGACAGGTGCCGACTGGGTGCAGGAAAGCGTGCCCGAACGGCTGGACTTGAAACACAAGGTGCATGCCGAGATCACGCGCCGTGCGCCATCGGGGGCGGTCATTGGCTCTTCGACCTCGGGCTTCAAACCCTCGGAGCTCACTGCGCAGGGCGCCCGCGTGATCGTCGCGCACCCGTTTAACCCGGTCTACCTGCTGCCGCTGGTGGAACTGGTGGGCGACGCGGCCCATTGCACACAGGCCGCCGAGATGTTGCGCGGCATCGGCATGTATCCCCTGACAGTTCGACAGGAGATCGACGCCCATATCGCGGACCGCCTGCTCGAAGCCGTCTGGCGCGAAGGGCTTTGGTTGATTAAGGACGGCATCTGCACGACCGAAGAGCTCGACGATGCGATCCGCATGGGCTTTGGCCTGCGGTGGGCGCAGATGGGCCTGTTCGAGACCTACCGCATCGCCGGGGGCGAGGCGGGGATGAAGCATTTTCTCGAACAGTTCGGCCCGGCGCTGCAATGGCCATGGACCAAGCTGATGGACGTGCCCGAATTCGACGCGGCCCTTGTCGAGCTGATCGCAGAGCAGTCCGATGCCCAATCAGGCCATATGTCCATCTGCGAGTTGGAACGCTTGCGCGACGACAACCTTGTCGGCATGATGCGAGCGCTCAAGCGTACTGGCAGCGGCGCGGGTGGCGTGATCACAGCGCATGAGGCTGCGCTGGCTGCGCCTGCGCCCATGGGTCTGCCCGTCACCGTGGACCGCACCGTGCCCCAGACCTGGGCCGACTATAACGGCCACATGAACGAAACCCACTACCTCGAGGCGGGTGCGCAGGCCTCGGACCGGTTCATGGAGATGATCGGGGCCGACGCCGCCTATATCGCGGGCGGGCAAAGCTACTTCACCGCCGAGAACCACATCACATATCTGGACGAGGTGCTGGCCGGGTCTCGCCTGACGATCACGACCCAGGTGCTGGCGGCCAAGGGCAAGGCGCTGCACCTTTTCCACCACATGCACCGGGGCGATGGTGTGCTGGCGGCCACGATGGAGAGCCTGCTTTTGCACGTCGACCTGACGACTCGGCGCACCAGCGATCCCGCGCCCCATGTGCGGGAACAGATCGACCGGTTTGTCGCCGCCCATGCGGACCTGGCCCGGCCCGCGCAGGCCGGTCGGTTCGTGGGGCAGAGGCCGTAGGCGGGTCCAGAGGAGGGCTGCCGCTGGCCCGGCACCTGCAGTGCTATTCGGGCCGGGTCTCAGCCCAGACCGGTCACCGCCTCATCCATCGCCGTCAGGAACCGCGCGATCTCGGCTTCGGTATTGTAGTGGCAGACCGACACGCGGATGCAGTCCTCCATGCCCAGTGGCCCAAGGATATTGCCGCAGTAGTGATCGTTCTTTCGGATATGGACGCGGATGCCCCGCTGCCCGAGGAACGCCACAAGGTCGGCAGAGGCAATCGCGTCAAGCCTAAGCGACACTACGCCTTCGCGCCCCTCGACCGCGTCACCGCCGACCAGCTCGACCCCCGGCATCTCGGAGAGCCCCCGCAGATTACCCGTGCCGTGCAGCATCGCGCGGATCAGGTGGGCCTCATGCGCGGCGATCGCGCGCCCCGCAGCCTTTAGCCTGTTGCGGCGCGCACCTGTCTCGCCCATCTCGGTGCCCAGCCACTCAAGGTAGTCCACCACGTCGGAAAAGGTTGCATAGGCCCCTGTGTCGCGTGTGCCCAACTCCCAGGCCGCCTCTGGCCCGCCGATCAGGTTCTCCTTTGCCAACCCGGTCAGCCGGTCCGACGCCCAGCCCACGCCATAGCCATGGCGCGAGAACATCTTGTAGGGCGACACCGCGTAGCCATCGGCACCGATCGCCGCCACATCCACCGCGCCGTGGCTGGCATGCTGGATGCCATCGACGATGAGCAAAGCGTCGGGCGCGACCTCACGGATCGCAGCGGCGATGCCCGCCACATCAACCGACATGCCTGTGACGGGCGAGGTATGTACGATGCTCGCCACACGCACATCCGCCCGCAGATGCGCGCGGTAGGCCTCCACGCTCACGGTGCCGGTCTCGTCGTCATGGTGAACCGCGATCAATTCGCGCCCCGTGACACCGGCCCATCGGCCCATCGCGCTGCGCGACGCGGGGTGTTCCAGCGTGGAGCCGATCATCACGCCGCCCTCAGCCGCGCCCAGCGCCGCGGTGCGGATCAGGCGAAACAGAACCTCTGTCCCGCTTTCGCCCACGAACACGGTGCCACCCGGCGCGTTGAAGAACGCCGCCATATCCGCACGACCCCGGGCGATCACCTCCATCAGCCGGGCCGAGGCCGCGTTGGCGCGGCCCTGGTTGTCGGGGATGCCCGCATAGAAGGCCGAGGTTTCGATCACCGAATTGAGATGCAGCGACCCGCCTGCGTTCTCGAGGAACAAGCGCGGGCCTTCAAAGGGACAGCTCTCCACATGGGCGAAACGGCTGCGCACGGCCTCCATCAGGCCAGGGCGGGATGTGATCACTGGGCGGGCTCCACTTGCGGCTGGGTGTCTCTGAGCCGCAGACCATCGGGGTCAAAGGGCGGGCGGTCAAGCACCCGAGCCGTATGGGGCCGGCCCAGAATGGCCACATGCACCGTGTCGCCGGGGCCCGCCATCCCCGCCTTGAGATAGCAGATCGCAAGCGACCGGCCGACCGTGTAGCCATAGGCGCCGGAACTGACCTGGCCCGCGGGCGTGCCGTCGGGCAGGAATATGGGCTCGCCCCCGCTGGCGTCGGCCTCCTCGGCGTCGATCTCGATCAGCCTCATGATCTCGCGCGGGGCGTTGTCCTTGATCGCCTCCCAAGCAGATTTGTTCAGGAAGTCCTTGTCAGCCCGGATGAGTCCCGCCAGCCCGCTTTCCTGCGGCCAGTATTCGGGCGAATAATCCCGGCCCCAGCTGCCATAGCCCTTTTCGACCCGCAGGCTCATCAGCGCACGGCTGCCGACGGGGCCCGCGCCCAGATCGCGCCCGGCCTCGATCAGCGCCTCATAGAGCCGCACCTGGTCTTCGGTCGCGCAATGCAGCTCCCACCCCAGATCGCCGGTGAAGGAGACGCGGACCGCCACGCAGTCCACGCCCGCCACGTCGATCCGTTTCGACCGGAAGAAGGGGAAGGCGTCGTTCGACAGTTCCGCATTGGAGATCCGCGCAAGCAGACTGCGCGCCTCGGGGCCTGCCACGTTGAACCCGCAGACCGCCTCGGTCAGGCTTTCGAACGTGGTGCCATCGGGCAGCGGCACCGCGCGGAAAAAGCGCTGGTGGAACCGTTCGGCCATGCCGGACCCGATGACCCAGAATTCGTCGTCAGCCAGCCGCGTGACGGTGAAATCCCCCGCGATCCCTCCGCGCTTGCCGATCAGCGGTGTCAGGCAGGACCGCCCCGGTTTGGTGGGCATGCGGTTGGCGAAAACGGCATTCAGCCACGCCTCGGCCCCCGGCCCGGCGAAGCGGTACTTGGCGAAGTTCGAGATGTCGATGATGCCCGCACGTTCGCGTAGCATGCAGGCTTCACGGCCCACGACCTCCCACCAGGGTTGGCGGGTGAAACCTGCGCTGTCGGGCACATCGGCGTCGAAATACAGGGGATGCTCCCAGCCATAGTTGAGCCCGAACACCGCGCCCATCCCGGCCTGCGTATCGTAAACGGGCCGCGTCCGCACCGGACGGCCGGCTATCCGTTCCTCGCCCGGGAAATGGATCTTGAAGCGGTGGGCATACTGGTCCTCGACCCGCGCGCGGGTAAAGGCCTTCCCGGCCCAAGCGCCGAAACGCGCCATGTCCCAGCCGAACATGTCAAGGCTCGGTTCGCCCTCGACCATCCATTCGGCGGCCAGTTTGCCCAGCCCGCCCGATTGCGAAAAGCCCGGGATGATGCCGCAGCAGCAGAAATAGCCCGTCATCTCGGGCACCGGACCGAACAGGGCCGAGCTGTCCGGTGACCAGATCATCGGCCCGTTGATGACCCGCTTGATGCCGGCCTCTCCGACAGCAGGCACCCGGTCGATGGCGCGCATCATGTTTTCTTCGATGCGTTCAAGGTCATCGGGGAACAGCTCGTGCCCAAAACCCTGCGGCGTGCCATCCTCGGCCCAGAAGCGCATGTCGCGTTCATAGGCGCCGACCAGCAGGCCCTGCCCCTCTTGGCGCAGATAATACTCACCGTCCCGGTCCGCGACGGAAGGAAGGCGACGGTCCATCGCGGCGATCTGGGCGATGGTCTCGGTGACGAAATACTGATGCTCCGTGGGCATCAAGGGCAGGGTCAGACCGGCCAGCGCGGCCACCTCCCGCGCCCAGAGTCCTGCGACATTGACCACCCAGGGCGTGCGGATATCGCCCTTTTCCGTGCGCACGACCCAGGTGCCGTCGGACTGCGGTTCGGTCCCGATCACCGGGGTGAAGCGGTGGATCTCGGCCCCGCGCTGCCGCGCGCCCACGGCATAGGCATTGGTCACGCCCGACGGGTCCACATTGCCACCGTCGGGTTCGAACATGATGCAGCGGATTCCGTCGTAATTGACCATCGGGTGCAGACGCTCGGCCTCGTCCCGGCTGACCTTGTGGAAATTCATGCCGTAGCGGCGGGCCTTGGCCTCTTGCAGGCGCAGCTGGTGTTCGCGCGCCTCGGTCTGGGCGAGGTAGAGCGAACCGGGCTGGAACACGCCGCAGCTTTGGCCCGTCTCCGCCTCGAGCTCCTTGTACAAATTCATCGTGTAGTGCTGCAGGCGCGAGATATTCGTGCTGTCATGCAGCCCGTGGATATTCGCCGCCGCGTGCCATGTGCTGCCCGATGTCAGCTCGGAGCGTTCCAGCAGCACCACATCGGACCAACCAAGCTTGGCCAGATGGTAGAGGATCGAGCAGCCGATCACGCCGCCCCCGATCACGACAGCCTGGGCATGGGTGCGCATTTTTGTGGGTCCTTTCGTCAGATCAGGGCTCGCCTGCGCCGATCTCTTCGCGGCGATGGGCGATATAGGTTTCCAGTTCTTCCCGGATCGCGGGGTCGAGCACGGGTTCCTTGTATTCCTTCAGCGCCCTCTGCCATAGCTCGGTCGCGCGGGTCAGCGCGTCCTTGCCGCCTGCGGCCTCCCACGCGCCGTGGTTGGTCCAATCCGACAGCATGGGCTGGTAGAAGGCAGTCTCGTAGCGCTCCATAGTGTGCGCGGCGCCAAAGAAGTGCCCGCCCGTCGGCACCGACGCAATCGCATCGAAGCCGAGTGTTTGCTCGGTAAATACGAGAGGCCGCAGTACCTCGATCATGTTTTGCAGGATCTCCACGTCGAGGATCAGCTTTTCATAGGAGGCCGTCAGCCCGCCCTCGAGCCAGCCAGCGGCATGGTAGACCAGGTTGCCACCGCCCATCACCGCGCCCCAGGTGGCCATGGTCGTCTCATAGGCGGCCTGCAGATCCACCACGTTCGAAGCATTGGCGTTCGAGGTCCGGTAGGGCAGCCCATAGCGGCGCGCGAGTTGGCCCGCGATCAGGTTCGCCTTGGTGTTTTCCGGCGTGCCGAAGGCGGGCGCGCCCGACCGCATGTCGACGTTCGAGGTGAACGCGCCATAAAGCACCGGCGCACCGGGCTTCACCAATTGCGTCAGGACCACGCCGAACAGCGCCTCGGCATTCTGCTGGGCCAGCGCGGCGGGCAGGGTCACGGGTGTCATCGCCCCCATGAGGGTGAAGGGAGTGATCGACACGGGCTGGCCATGTTCAGCCATGGCGATCAGCCCCTCGGCCATTTCCCCGTCCAAAAGCCGCGGTGAATTGACCGAGATGATGGTCGTCACCCCTGGGCTGTCGGCCATCTCCTCCACGCTGATGCCGCGCGCGATGGCCATCATGTTGATCCCGTCCATCGCCCGGCCCCGCCCGATGGCAGTGACGTGGAACGACAGATCGCTAAGGCGCAGATTTGCGAAATAGGTATCGAGGTGGCGGTTGTTCGCGGGCAGCTCCTGCGGCGCGGCGACCTGGTTGCCGATCATGTGGATCGCGTTGAAATGGTGGGCGAGCCGGGTGAAATTCTCGTAATCCGCCAAGTTGCCCGACCGGCGCCCCCGCACGCAATCATGGACATTCGGCGGCCCGGCGACGAGGCCGAAGACCACCGATTGCCCGCCCAACTCGACCGCGCGATCAGGATTTCGCGGTGTCAGAGTGACGGTTTTTGGCGTTGTCGTCAGCGCGTGATCGACCAACTCCGCGTCGATCCGGACGAGGCCGCTGTCACGGTCCACCTTGGCGCCCGCGCGCTCGAAAAGGTCCATCACGCGGTCCGACATCACGCGGATGCCCAGGTCCGACAGGATGCGAAGCGAGGTCTGGTGTATCGCCTCGATCCCCTCCTCGCCCACGATCTCGGTCGGTGGATAGCTGTTCACCACCTTCTGCCAGGGCAGTTGCGGGATCGGGGCGGCACCCCTTGCGGCACGGTTGCGGCGGCCGCCTGCGCGGCGCTCATGTTTCATGGGTGTCTCCGTTGACCGTCTGGACAGGATCATAAAGGTGGTCGGCCACCGCGGCGAAATCGCCGCCACGGGGCAGGGCAAGAACTGCATCGCGAAGGCGCTCGGCCCGCTCAGATCCCAGCACGGGGTCTGCATAGGCGTGGTATTTGGCCACGATCTCATCGGCGCCCAGCGGAGCCTCGGGCCCGCCACGGGTTTGGGTCGGGCCCGAGGAAAGGCGGCGCCCATCCGTTAACTGCAGCGTCACATCGGCCCAGCGTTCCTGTGGAAAGCGCGCGTCGAACGCGGCCGCGACCTGTACCGTGGTGGCCTGAACAAGCCGCGCCACCTGGGCATCGCGCAGACCCGGGCCGGAAATCTCGGGCAGCCCGATCCGGCCATGGACCAACATCGCGGCCACGGCAAAGGGCAGGCTGTATTGCGCCTCTGACGTGGTCGCGGGCATGCCGGGGAACAGAGCCGCCGCGCTGGTGAAGGTGGCGATCTCGATGCCGGCAACATTGTCGGCCTTGACCCGGTGGGTGCGGGCCAGACCCGCCGCCGCCTCGATCGCAGCATGGGCCCAGCGGCAGATGGGATAGGGCTTGATATACTGCAAATCGGTTTGCCAGACGCGGCCCAGATCGGCCCAGACCTCCGCCACCTCGGGTCCGGTCACCGTGACCGCCGGTGCGCCGGTGAACCCCTGCTCGGCCAGCACCGCCGCCGACATGCCCGCCAGCGCGCCCCAACCCGAGCCATCGTGCAGCATGGTCGGGTTGGCGATTTCGCGCATCATCTGGCTGCGGGGGCCGTGGTATTCGGCGATCCCCAGGGCATGGGCCAGTTGTGCCTCGGTCAGGCCCCGCAGCCGCGCCGCCATCGCCGCGACCCCCAGCGCATTCCACGCGCCCGAGGTGTGATAGTCGCAGGCCGTCGCATGCAGCCCGATGCCCGCCCGGCCCGCGACCTCGTAGCCGATGACCAGCGCCGCCAGCGCCTCGGCCCCGCTCAGCCCGCGCCCCTCGGCCAGGGCGGCCAGCGTCGGCGCGGCGACCACACCGATATGTCCCTTGGTTGGGTTGTAGCCGTCATGGGCATCGAGATTGTCGGTCTGTGTCGCCGCCGCGTATACGGCACCGGCCAGACTGACCCGCCGCCCGTCGAAGAGCATTCGCGCGCCCGTTTGCGCGCCTGCGCCAAACAGCATCGCCGCCGTGTCGCGCCCGATGCGGCCCGCTTTCATCGGGGCGGAGGCCGCACAAATACCCAGCGTGTCGAGAAGCAAAAGCGCGGCGCGCTGCGCGGCGGCCTTCGGGATATCCGATGACCCGGTGTACAGGGCAAAGCGGCACAGCCGATCCAAGGCCGACGGTACCGGCATGACCCCACCGCTTTGCGTCTCGTCCTTCATGCCCGTCAAGGCCTTGCGTGACAGTAAATCATCTCAAGACACAGGATACTTTTTCACTCCGGTGTCTCACGCGATAAATATTGGGTCGATGCATCAAAAAAACGGTGTCATTATGCGTTTCGCAGACTGGATATACCCATGAAACGCCCACCCCCGCCCCTGAACCAGATCCGCAGCTTCGAATGCGCCGCGCGGCACCTGAGCTTCACCCGCGCGGCCGAAGAGCTGGGCTATACTCAAGCCGCGGTCAGCACCCATATTCGCGGGCTCGAGAAATATGTGGGCCGGCCGCTTTTCATACGCCACGCCCGCAGCCTCGAGCTGACCGAAATCGGCGAGGCGTTTCTGCCCACGCTGCGGCAAGCGCTCGCGCAAATCGACACGGCAACCGATGCCATAGTCACCAGCTCGCGCGACCAAAGCGTGATCCTTGCCTGCCCGATCAGCCTGGCCGAGAACTGGGTGCCCGGCGTCCTGGCCGGGTTTCGCGCCCAGCACCCCGAGATCGAGGTGCTGGTCCATGGCACGATCTGGAACCTCGCTGCGGACGAGATCGCGGATGTCGTCATCTCAATCCACCGCGCCGACGAGGTGCCCGAGGGGCATGGATGGCTGTGGGACGAAAAGTTGCTGCTCCTGGCCGATCCCGAGACCGCTGCAGAAATGACCCGGCCCGAGGATCTGCTGGACCGGCCCAAGATCGTGTTGTCCGGGCGGCAGGAATACTGGCGGTTGATGGGCGATGCGCTGGGGCTGCCCCGGTTCGAGATCGAGCCTGTGCTGAAAACGAACTCGTCAAACGTATCGCTGGAGTTTGCCGCGCGGGGGCTGGGCGTTGCCGTGTCGCTCTATTCGCTCTCCGAGATCTACCTGCGCCGCGGTCTTCTGGCCGAGCCGTTCGGCCTGCGCCCCCAAAGCCCTTGGAGCTATTACATCAGCGCACGGCCCGGCCGGAAAACCGGCGCGGCGCGGGAGCTTTTCGACCACATCCGCTCTGCCGCCAGAACCATGCCGGGCATCACCGGTTGAGGCGTATGCCTTCGGTCGACCGAAGGCAAACCTGCTGCGTCGACGCAGCAGCGAACCGCGCGGTCGACCGCGAGGAGCTAAGGACCGCCCCCTGACCTACCCGCATTTGCTATGCCCGCAATTCATGCAGGTCATGCACCCCTCGATCATCTGCATCTCGTACTGCCCACAGCTGGGGCAGGCCCGCCCGCGCTTGCCGCTGTCCAATCCGATCACCTGCGCCTGGGGGTCGGATTTCAGCCCCATCCCCTCGCCCTCCATGAAACCGATGGAGACAAGGTGGCGTTCGATCACCCCGCCGATGGCAGCAAGGATCGAGGGGATATACTTGCCCTGCACCCAGGCCCCGCCGCGCGGGTCGAACACGGCCTTCAACTCTTCAACGACAAAGGACACATCGCCCCCGCGCCGGAACACGGCCGAAATCATCCGCGTCAGCGCCACGGTCCAGGCGAAATGCTCCATGTTCTTGGAGTTGATGAACACCTCGAAGGGCCGCCGGTGCCCGTTGATGACGATGTCGTTGATGGTGAGGTAGATCGCGTGCTCGCTGTCGGGCCATTTGAGCTTGTAGGTGTTACCTTCCAGCGTCTGCGGGCGGTCCAGGGGTTCGGACATGTAGACGACCTCTGCGCCATCCGCGCCCCGGACCTGCTCCGGGGCCTCACCGGGCGCCACGTCTTCGGTTTCGCTCACGCTGAGCACCGACCCGGTCACATCGTTCGGACGGTAGGTGGTGCAGCCTTTGCAGCCCGTCTCGTAGGCTTGCATGTAGACATCCTTGAACGCGTCGAAATCGATGTCTTCCGGGCAGTTGATGGTTTTCGAGATCGAGCTGTCGATCCATTTCTGCGCTGCCGCTTGCATCTTCACATGCGCCAGCGGCTCAAGCGTCTGGGCGTTGACGAAATACTCGGGCAGATCCGCATCGCCAAATGTGTCGCGCCACATCTGCACGGCGTAATCGACCACCTCTTCCTCGGTGCGCGATCCGTCCTTTTGCAGGACCTTGCGCGTGTAGCTGTAGGCAAAGACCGGCTCGATCCCCGAGGATACGTTGCCGGCATAGAGGCTGATCGTGCCCGTGGGCGCGATCGAGGTGAGAAGCGCGTTGCGAATGCCATGCTCGGCCACGGCCGCGCGCACATCTTCGTCCATCGCCTGCATGGTGCCAGATGCCAGGAACGGCTCTGCCTCGAACAGCGGAAAGGCCCCCTTTTCCTTGGCGAGGTTGACCGAGGCAAGATAAGCCGCTCGGGCGATAGCCTTGAGCCATTGCTCGGTTTGTTCCGCCGCCGCGTCGGAGCCATAGCGCAGCCCGGTCATCAAGAGCGCATCGGCAAGCCCCGTGACACCCAGCCCGATCCGGCGCTTGGCCTGCGCCTCTCGCGCCTGCGCCTCGAGCGGGAAGCGCGAGGCATCCACCACGTTGTCCATCATCCGAACGGCTGTCGCGACCAGACGGGTCAGCTCGGCCTCGTCGATCCCGGCCCCTTCTCCGAAGGGATCGCGCACCAGCCGGGCGAGGTTGATCGACCCCAGAAGGCAGGCACCATAGGGCGGCAGGGGCTGTTCGCCGCAGGGGTTCGTCGCCGCGATGGTCTCGCAATAGTTCAGATTGTTCATCGCGTTGATACGGTCGATGAAGATCACCCCCGGCTCTGCATAGTCATAGGTCGAGCGCATGATCTTGTTCCACAGATCGCGCGCCTCGACGGTGTGATAGACCTTGCCGTCGAACTGCAACTCCCAAGGGCCATCGGCTTTGACTGCCTCCATGAAGGCATCGGTCACCAGAACGGAGAGGTTGAACATGCGCAGGCGCGCCGGGTCGGACTTGGCCGCGATGAACTGTTCGATATCCGGGTGATCGCAGCGCATGGTCGCCATCATCGCACCGCGGCGCGAGCCCGCGGACATGATCGTGCGGCACATCGCATCCCACACATCCATGAAGGACAAGGGCCCCGACGCATCCGCCGCCACGCCCTTCACATCCGCGCCCTTGGGCCGGATGGTCGAGAAATCGTAGCCGATCCCGCCGCCCTGCTGCATGGTCAGCGCGGCTTCTTTCAGCATCTCGAAAATGCCGCCCATGTTGTCGGGGATGGTGCCCATGACGAAGCAGTTGAACAGCGTCACCGACCGCTCGGTGCCTGCGCCCGCGGTGATCCGGCCTGCAGGCAGGAACGTGAACCCGTCCAGAGCGTCGTAGAACGCTTCTTCCCACTTGGCCGGCTCCGCCTCGACGCTGGCTAGGGACCGGGCGATGCGGCGCCAGGTGTCCTCGACCGTCAGATCATGGGGCGTGCCATCGGCCGCCTTGAAGCGGTATTTCATGTCCCAGATGGCTTCGGCGATGGGGGCGGTGAACGTGCTCATCGAACGATTCCCTGTTGCGCGGCGGAAGCACGCAATAGCCCGTCTGCAGCGGCATTTCCACAACCAGTTGCAGCGACGGGCAATTGTACTACGATATAGGCCCAGTTTGTGGGGGTCTCTGTGGATAAGATCAACCTTGTAAAACTCTGCGTCGGCGCCGAGGCGGTCGAGGATCTGCTGAACTGGCAGAAAAACCCGCGCTCCAAGGGGCCCGATGGCTTGCCCCGGCACGTCACGCGCATGTGGCCCAAGAAAGAGGATGCGCTGCTGAACGGCGGCTCGCTTTACTGGGTGTTCAAGGGCGTGGTGCTGGCGCGTCAGCCCATCTTGCGGCTCGACCAGGTGACCGGCAGCGACGGGATCACCCGATGCGGCATCGTCCTAGACCCCGCGGTGGTGCGGACCGAGGCGCAGCCCCGGCGTCCGTTCCAGGGCTGGCGATACCTGCGCGACGAGGATGCGCCGCGCGACCTGAGCGGCACCCGCGCGCGGGAAGACGCGCTGCCGCCCAGGCTGTCGGCGGCCTTGGCGGAAATCGGGGTTCTGTAAGGGCGGGCCCGTACCGCGTGGTTTGGCAAGAGGTCCCGGGTCAGGCCCGGGACGGCGTTCCGAACACGTCACACCGGTCAAGAGGAATCAGTCGCCGATCCCCAACGTTTCGATCAACGCCTTCAGGGTCGCGCGCTCGGCATCTGACAGCTCGGCCCGGCGCGCACGGAACAACGTCGCCTGGCTTTGCAGCACCATCCCGTCCGAAAGGATCTTGAGGTGGTTGGCGCGCAGCGTCTCTCCGGTCGAGGTGATGTCGGCCACCGCCTCGGCTGTCAGGTTGGCCACCGTGCCCTCGGTCGCGCCCTGGCTGTCGACCAGCTGGTAGTCGGCCACGCCATTGTCACGCAGGAACTCGCGCACAAGGCGGTGGTACTTCGTGGCGATCCGCATCCGGAACCCGTGCCGCGCACGAAAGGCCGCCGCCGCCGCATCCAGATCGTCAAGCGTGTCCACATCGACCCAGCAGGCGGGCACGGCGATGATCAGGTCCGCATGGCCAAAGCCCAGCTCGGCCAGGGGCTCAACCCGCTGGTCCCATTGGCTCAGCTTTTCCTGGATCAGATCGGTGCCCGTCACGCCCAGGTGAATGCGCCCCGCGGCCAGCTCGCGCGGGATCTCGCCCGCAGACAGCAGCACCAGTTGCATGCCCTCGACCCCATCGACCGCGCCGGCATATTCGCGTTCCGACCCGGTCCGGCTCAGCGTCACGCCACGCGCGCCGAACCATTCAAAGGTCTTTTCCATCAACCGTCCCTTGGACGGCACACCCAGTTTCAGCGTCATGCCGCGCCCCCCATTTCGAGCACCAGACCGGGGCGGATCACGCCGCCCACCGCCGGGATCGCGCGGCCGCCACCCAGCCGCCGGGTCAGCGCGTCATAGCGCCCGCCCGAGGCCACAGGGGGCAGATCGGGCCGCGCCGGGGCGTAGAAGCCGAAGACGAAACCGTCGTAATACTCCATCGAGGTGCGGCCATAGCTTGCCTCGAAATCGAGGCTTTCAACATCGACGCCCCGGTTGGCAAGCGCCTCGGCGCGCGCCTCGATCCGGTCGACGCTTGGTTGCAACGCCGCAAGGTCCACCGCAATGTCGCGCAGGTGCTCGAGCGCATTGGGCAGTGTTTCGCGCACCGACAGAATCGCGTCGATCAATTGGACCTGGGCCGCGCTCAACGGCGGGGTCTCTGCATCCTCGCGCAACGCGTCGATCCGTGAGGCGATCTCATCGGGGCCGCGCAGCCCGATCAGCGGCGCGCACCCAGCCATCGGATCCTCGGCCGCCAGAAGTGCGGCGCGCGCGGGCGGCACGGGCGCCTTGCCCGCGAACCGCTCCATCAGCGCGCGGAACCGGCGGGGCCGCCAGATATGGCGCATCAGCGCCGCGCGCCGCCGGTCCGAGGTTTCAAGACCTTGGAGCGCCGCGGTCAGCAC
>PR_CR_10_Liq_1_inCRDRAFT_1001330_pt1 | contig 14017 bp, 11 predicted proteins | sample PRCRCaboRojoPR_3_FD_10241 | JGI IMG/M metagenome (IMG submission 10241) | reverse complement strand
GCCAATTTCAAGGATATCGACCGCTGCTGGGAGGCGGTGAAACACGCCAAATCCCCGCGCATCCACACCTTCATCGGCACCTCGCCGCTGCACCGCGCCATCCCGAACCTGACGATGGACGAGATGGCCGACCGTATCCATGACTGTGTCACCCATGCCCGCAACCTGTGCGACAACGTGCAATGGTCGTCGATGGATGCGACCCGGACGGAATGGGATTTCCTCAAGCGGACCATCGACATTGCCATCAAGGCCGGGGCGACCACCATCAATATCCCGGATACGGTCGGCTACACTGAACCGGGCGAAAGCGCGGATCTCATCCGTCGCTTGATCGCCGAGGTTGACGGCGCGGACGAGGTCATTTTCTCGACCCATTGTCACAACGACCTGGGCATGGCGACGGCGAATTCGCTGGCGGCCGTGAATGGCGGCGCCCGTCAGATCGAATGCACCATCAACGGTCTGGGCGAACGGGCCGGCAACACCGCGTTGGAAGAGGTCGTGATGGCGATGCGCGTGCGCCATGACATCATGCCGTTCGACACCAGGATCGACACAACCAAGATCATGGCGATCTCGCGCCGGGTCAGCACCGTGTCGGGCTTCCCGGTCCAGTTCAACAAGGCCATCGTCGGCAAGAACGCGTTCGCGCACGAAAGCGGCATCCACCAGGACGGGATGCTGAAGAACCGCGAAACCTTCGAAGTCATGAAGCCCGAGGACGTGGGCCTTGCCGGCACCTCTCTGCCCTTGGGCAAGCATTCGGGCCGCGCCGCCCTGCGCGCCAAGCTCGACGAATTGGGCTTCGATCTGGGCGATAACGAGATCAAGGACATCTTCGTGCGGTTCAAGGAATTGGCCGACCGCAAGAAAGAGGTCTACGACGACGACCTGATCGCGCTGGTGCGGATCAACGAAGGGGCCGAGGATCACCTCAAGCTGGTCGAACTGAAGGTCACCTGCGGCACCGGCGGCCCAGCCGAGGCGGTTCTCACCATGGAGGTGGACGGGACGCGCCACACGGTCACCGATACCGGCGATGGCCCGGTCGACGCGACCTTCAAGGCGGTGCGGGCGATCCATCCCAACCAGGCGCGGCTCGAACTCTACCAGGTGCATGCTGTGACCGAAGGCACCGATGCCCAGGCCACGGTCTCGGTTCGTCTGGCCGAGGACGGGCGCATCGCCACCGGGTCCTCGGCGGATACCGATACGGTGGTCGCCTCGGCCCGCGCCTATATCAATGCGCTCAACCGGCTGCTCGTACGGCTGGAAAAGACCGGGCCCGGCGCCGACGTGAAGGAAATCCGCTACACGGATGCCGGGGAATGAGGCTTGCCTGCATCCTGTCCCTGGTCGCCACCGGGGCAGTCGCGCAGGACTGCCCCACGGCCGAGGACCTTGACGAGGGCATCCGCCTGACCCGGTTCGACCCCCATTTTTCGATCGTGATGAAACGCGAGGATGACGGGCTGTCAGAGGCCCGGGTCTTGACCCGCAACGGCACCCCGGAACAGGTCTCGACCCGGTACGGCCACGCGCTGACCGTTACCCACCGTGACGGTGGCGGCGGCACGCTGGAACTGGACTACGCCAAGGATACCAGGGAACTCGACCAACTGCCCGGCCCCCGCAACTGGACCAGCGCTGTGACCCTGCGCTCCGGCAACGAGGTTCTCAATACCGGCACCTATAGCGCGCAGCTCAGCGGGCTGGGCGAGGCCGAGATCGGCGAGTGCAGCTATACGGTCTGGCGTGTCAACGAGGTCTTGCAGCTTGACGGCATGGCGCCGATGGCCTTCGAGAAGTCCTATGCCCCCGATCTTGGGCTCGTGCTGGGCTCGATTCAGCTGGACCCGCAGGGCGCCCCGTTGGGCAGCGTCTTCTTCGACGAAATCACGGCGGAATAACGCCCCCCGTCGCCAAGCCCCCTTTTCCCTGCCCCGCGGGGCCTATAAGCACGGGCAGTCCGGACCCAAGGGGGAGTCGCGGACCATTGGCTAATGGGAACGGGGCCTCATGATGGCAGGGTTTGCAAGTTTGTTTTCGTCGGACATGGCGATCGACCTGGGCACGGCGAATACGCTGGTCTACGTCAAGGGCCGGGGCGTAATCCTGTCGGAACCCTCGGTCGTGGCCTATCACGTCAAGGACGGCGTCAAGAAGGTGCTGGCCGTGGGCGAGGATGCCAAGCTGATGCTCGGCCGCACTCCGGGAAGTATCGAGGCCATCCGCCCCATGCGCGAAGGCGTGATCGCCGATTTCGACACCGCCGAGGAGATGATCAAGCACTTCATCCGCAAGGTGCACAAACGGTCGACCTTCTCGAAGCCCAAGATCATCGTCTGCGTGCCGCACGGCGCCACCCCGGTGGAAAAGCGAGCCATCCGCCAATCGGTGCTGTCCGCCGGCGCCCGCCGCGCCGGGCTGATCGCCGAACCGATTGCCGCGGCCATCGGGTCGGGCATGCCGATCACCGACCCGACCGGCAACATGGTCGTCGATATCGGCGGCGGGACAACCGAAGTTGCCGTGTTGTCGCTGGGTGACATCGTCTATGCCCGGTCGGTCCGCGTGGGCGGCGACCGCATGGACGAGGCCATCGTCAGCTACCTGCGCCGCCAGCATAACCTGCTGATCGGTGAAAGCACCGCCGAACGCATCAAGACCTCCATTGGCACGGCCCGGATGCCCGATGACGGGCGTGGGCCAGTCCATGCAGATCCGGGGCCGCGACCTGCTGAACGGTGTCCCGAAGGAAACCGAGATCAGCCAGGCCCAGGTGGCCGAGGCGCTGGCCGAACCGGTGCAGCAGATCTGCGAGGCGGTCATGACCGCGCTGGAAGCCACCCCGCCGGACCTGGCCGCCGACATCGTCGATCGCGGCGTCATGCTGACCGGCGGCGGCGCCCTGCTGGGCCAGCTCGACCTGGCCTTGCGCGAACAGACCGGCCTTGCCATCTCGGTCGCCGACGAGAGCCTGAACTGCGTGGCGCTCGGCACCGGCAAGGCGCTGGAATATGAAAAACAGCTGCGGCACGTCATCGACTACGACAGCTGAGCATCCAACCGGGGGATAGCGCCCCATGGCACGGGACAGAGCCCAGTCCGAGGATTTTGTCAGCCCCGTTCGGCGCCTGCTGATCGGGGTGCTGGTGCTGTTCATGCTGGGCATTTTCCTGTTGTGGCGCATCGACAGCCCCCGCGTGGAACGAGTCCGGGCCGAGATCATCGACCGGGTCGTGCCCTCCTTCGAATGGGCCATGGCGCCGGTCACGGGGCTGGCCAACCTCGTGTCGGATTTCCAATCCTATCAACGGCTTGCCGAGCAGAACCGCGACCTCCGGCGCGAGTTGCAGGACATGAAGGCCTGGCGCGAAGCGGCCTTGCAGCTGGAACAGGAAAACGCCGTGCTGCGCGACCTCAACAACGTGCGGCTGGACCCGGAACTGACCTGGGTCACCGGCGTCGTGCTGGCCGATAGCGGCTCGCCCTTCCGGCAGTCGGTTCTGCTCAACGTGGGCGCCCGCGACGGCATCCTCGATGGCTGGCCCACCATGGACGGGATCGGCTTGGCCGGGCGAATCTCCGGCGTGGGCCAGAACAGCAGCCGGGTTCTGCTTCTGACCGATACATCCAGCCGCATCCCGGTCACGATCCAGCCTTCGGGCCAACGCGCCATCCTGGCCGGCGACAATACCATGACCCCGCAGCTGGATTTCATCGAGGACCCCGACACGATCCGCCCCGGCGACCGGGTCGTGACCTCTGGCGATGGCGGGCTTTTCCCGGCCGATATCCTTGTGGGGCAGGTCGTGCTCGGCACCGACCGGCGCTTTCGCCTGCGGCTGGCTGCGGATTTCGAGCGGTTGGAATTCCTGCGCGTCTTGCGCAGCCAGAAGGCCGAACGCATCGACGCCACTGGTGCGCTGATCGCTCCCGTGTCCCCTCCCGACCCGGCCGAGCAACCCGAGCCGGCCGATCTGCCCGAGGGCGATACCCTGTCCGGGCAGGCCACCGAGACCGGCGATGGCTGAGGCCTCACGCCGCCGCATCTGGCTGGGCCGCGGGCTCTATGTCGTGCTGTGCAGCGCGATCATGTTCCTGCACCTTCTCCCCATGGAAACGATGCCTCGGCGCTGGGGCAGCCCGGATTTCGTGCTGCTGGTCACCCTGGTCTGGACCGCGCGGCGCCCCGATCATGTTCCGGCCATGCTGATCGGCGCCGTGTTCCTGTTGGCGGACATGCTCTTTCACCGTCCACCGGGCCTCTGGACCGCGCTGGTTCTCGTGCTGACCGAGGTGTTGCGGACCCGTTCCCGATCGATCCGCGTTGTGCCTTTCCCGCTGGAATGGTTCGGCATCGCGGCCGGGATCGTTGCAATCACCCTGGCTTACCGGTTCACATTGTCGCTGGTGATGGTGCCACAGGCACCGCTTGGGCTGACTCTGACGCAAATGATGCTTACCATCATGGCATATCCCCTGGTGGCGCTGCTGTCGCATCTTCTGTTCGGCGTCAGCCGACCGGCCCAGGGCGAAGTTGACGCATTGGGGCACCGGCTATGAAACGCGGATCGAAGGAAACCGAGACCAGCGCGCGCCGCATTTCGCGGCGGGCGCTGTTTCTGGGCGCAAGCCAGCTTGCCGTGGTGGGTGTGCTGGGCTGGCGCATGCGCGCGCTTCAGGTTGAGCAGGGCGACATCTATCGCAGCCTGGCCGAACGCAACCGCATCGACATCGAGCTTCTGCCCCCCGATCGCGGGCTGATCTACGATGTGAACGGCGTGATCCTTGCCGAGAACGAGCAGTTCTACAACATCACGATCACGCGCGAGGATGCAGGTGATGTGGATGCCGTTCTGGCCAAGCTGGCCCGACTGATTCCGATCACCGAAGAGCAGATAGCGCGCGCGCGTGAAGAACTGGACAAGGTGCGCGGCGACATCAGGGTCACTGTCGCCGAGCGGGTGCCGTGGGACGACGTGAGCCGGGTCGTGGTAAACGCGCCCGCCCTGCCCGGCGTCACCGCAGAGCTCGGCCTGAGCCGTCTCTATCCGCAGGAAACAGACATGGCCCATGTGGTCGGCTACGTGGGGCCGGTCAGCGACTATGACCTCAGCCGCATCGACGATCAGGACCCGTTGCTACGGATTCCGCGGTTCCAGATCGGCAAGACCATGATCGAGAACAAGCTGGAGAGGGTGTTGCGCGGCAAGGCCGGCACGCTGGAGGTCGAAAAGAACGCGGCCGGGCGCGTCATGCGCGAGCTGAGCCGCGCCGAGGGCGAGCCGGGCTCGGACGTGCAATTGACCGTGGATGCACGATTGCAAAACTATGTGCAGGCCCGGCTGGGCGAGGAAAGCGCCGCGGCGGTGGTGATCGACCTTGAAGACGGCGATATCGCGGCCATCGGATCGGCCCCCTCCTTTGATCCCAACCTGTTCGTGCGGGGCATTTCCCAGGCCGATTGGGACGCGCTGAACGAACGCGACAAGGACCCGCGCGAACATCATCGCCCGCTGGCGGCAAAGACCGTGCAGGGCGCCTATCCGCCCGGCTCGACCTTCAAGATGGTCACGGCCCTGGCCGCCCTGGAAGACGGCGTTGTCGAACCCGAGGAAACCGTCCGCTGCCTGGGTCAGATGGATGTCTCGGACGTGCGCTTCCATTGCTGGAAACGCGGCGGCCACGGCAACATGAACCTGCATGAAAGCCTCAAGCAGAGCTGCGACGTCTACTATTACGACATCGGCCAGCGGGTTGGCATCGACAAGATCGCCGCCATGGCGCGGCGGCTCGGCCTGGGCGAACGTCATGATCTGCCCATGTCCGCAATCACCACCGGCATCGCCCCCGACAAGGACTGGAAGCGCCGCGAACGTGGCGAGGACTGGCGCATCGGCGACACGGTCAATGCGTCGATCGGCCAAGGCTACGTTTTGGCGTCCCCCCTGCAACTGGCCGTGATGACCGCGCGCATCGCAACGGGCCGGTCAGTTTCGCCGCGGCTCGTGCTCTCGATCGACGGAGTCGAACAGCCCTCGGGCGCGGGTGAGGACATGGGCCTGAATGAAAACCACCTGCGCCGCATCCGCGCCTCGATGTTCGATGTCTCGAATCATCGACGCGGCACCGCCTATCGCACCCGGATCGTGGCCGAGGGGATGCAGATGGCAGGCAAGACCGGCACCAGCCAGGTCCGCCGCATCACCGCCGAAGAACGCGCCCAGGGTGTCTGGCGCAACGAGGATCTGCCCTGGCACCGCCGGGACCACGCGCTCTATGTCGGCTTTGCCCCCTACGAAAACCCGAAATACGCCGTGGCGATCGTCGTGGAACATGGCGGCGGCGGATCGGCCGCAGCGGCGCCCATCGCCCGCGACATCATGCTCCAGGCCCTGCACGGCGGGACACCTCCGCTCTCGGCCTATCCGAGCGCCGACCGGTCCCGGATCGAAGAGCAGCAACGCCGCCTGGACCTGCGTGATATCCGGCCCGGCCGTACGGCTGACCGGGCCTGAGGCGCGCCATGAGCTATCTTGAGTATCAGGTCAAATACGTCCCCTCCGGCTTTCGCAAGCTGCTTTACCTGAACTGGCCCATCTTCTTTCTGGTCTCGGCGGTCTGCGGGGCCGGCTTCCTGATGCTCTATTCGGTGGCCGGTGGCAGCATGGACCCCTGGGCGCGGCCCCAGATGCAGCGATTTGGGCTGGGCATGGTGTTGATGCTGATCGTCGGCCTCGTGCCGATCTGGTTCTGGCGCAACATGGCGGTGCTGGCCTATGCGGTCGCGCTGATCCTTCTGGGCCTCGTCGAGGTCATCGGCGTGGAACGCAACGGCTCGCAACGCTGGCTCGATCTCGGCCCGATGGACCTGCAACCTTCGGAACTCATGAAGATCTCGCTGGTGATGCTACTGGCCGCCTATTACGATTGGTTGCCCCTGGACAAGGTCAGCCGGCCGTTGTGGATCATCATCCCGTTGATCCTGATCGCCATCCCGGCCTTTCTCGTGCTGCGGCAACCCGACCTCGGCACCACCTTGCTGCTGGTCATGGGCGGCGGGGCGGTGCTGTTCCTGGCCGGTGTCCATTGGGCCTATTTCGCCAGCGTCATCGCCGCCGCGATCGGGTTGGTGACGGCGGTCTTCACCTCGCGCGGGACCCCGTGGCAATTGCTTCAGGATTACCAGTATGCCCGGATCGACACCTTTCTCGACCCCAGCAAGGACCCATTGGGCGCGGGCTATCACATCATGCAGGCCAAGATCGCTTTCGGTTCGGGTGGATGGACCGGGCGCGGCTACATGCAGGGGACCCAAAGCCGCCTGAATTTCCTGCCCGAAAAGGAAACGGACTTCATCTTCACGACCCTCGCCGAGGAATTCGGCTTTCTCGGGGCGTCCACCTTGCTGCTCCTCTATGCCCTCATCATCCTGTTCTGCATCGCCTCGGCCATGACCAACAAGGACCGCTTCGCCTCGCTCCTGACCCTGGGCGTCGCAGTGACCTTTTTCCTCTATTTCGCGGTCAACATGGCGATGGTCACGGGTCTGGCCCCTGTCGTCGGTGTGCCGCTGCCACTGGTCAGCTATGGCGGATCGGCGATGCTGGTCCTGATGATCGGCTTCGGGCTGGTGCAATCCGCCCATGTCCATAAACCGAGGTAAGCGATGATCAATGTCCTCTTCGCCGCCGGGGCCAAACGGTGGCCCGATTACGCCGAGGCTCTGCCCGAAGCCTTTGCAAAGGCCGGGCTGAATGTCGACCTGGCCCGCGACCATGCGCCCGAAACCGTTGACTATATCGTGACCTCGCCCAATGGCGACGTGCAGGACTACCGCCCCTACACGGCCTGCAAACTGGTGCAGAACATCTGGGCCGGGGTCGAGAATATCACCGACAACCCGACCTTGACCCAACCCCTGGCGCGCATGGTCGATCCCGGCCTGACCCAGGGCATGGTCGAATGGGTGACAGGCCACGCGCTGCGCCATCATCTGGGCATGGACCTGCATATTCATGGCCAGGACGGTGTCTGGCGCGATTTCGTGCCACCGCTGGCGTGGGACCGGCCCGTCACCGTGCTGGGGCTGGGCGCACTCGGCGCAGCCTGCGCCAAGACCTTGGCAGGCCTGGGCTTCCCGGTGCGCGGCTGGGCGCGCAGCGCCAAGGACATCGACGGCGTCGAAACCTTCGCCGGTCCGGGCGAACTGTCACAATCCCTGGACAAGGCACAGATCGTCATCCTTCTGCTCCCCCTGACCGACGCCACCCGGCACATCATGAACACCGAAAGACTGGCACTTCTGGCCCCAGACGCCGTGATCCTCAATCCCGGCCGCGGGTCGCTCATCGACAACGACGCCTTGCTGGCCGCGCTGGACGACCACCTCGGTCACGCCACGCTGGATGTCTTCGACACCGAGCCCCTGCCGCCGGAGCACCCGTTCTGGGCGCATCCCAAGGTCACCGTGACCCCGCATATCGCCTCGGAAACCCGGCCCCGCACCGCCGCCACAGTGATCGCAGAGAACATCCGCCGCGGCGAGACAGGCGCCCCTTTCCGGCATCTGGTGGATCGCAGCTCAGGCTACTAACCCGCTCTCATTTCGCCAGAAATACTCTGGGGGGAATGCCGAAGGCAGGGGGGCAAAGCCCCCGATCCCCGAGGAGGCGCAAAGCGCCGACGAGACCAGCCTGCGTGGCGCAGCCACACCGCCGGCTCAGCGCAGTTTGGGCGGCTTGTCGGGGTCCATGCCGGGATTGGCGCCCGGAACGGGTCGCGCCGCCGGCTTGGGCAGGTCGAACCGCAGGCCCACCCGCGCCGCGCGGGCGGCCAACTCGTCGCTGGACCGCAGGTGGATCACGTCGATCCGGCCCGCCTCGATCCCCGAAAAGGTCAAGGCCTCGCCCACGGCGCGGGCCAGCGCGGCTTCGGCGCCCTCGACCGTATCCACAAAGGCCAGGAGCATCCCTTGCGTGCCATCCTGCAATTCCGCACCCACCAGGTAGGCCAGCGATGCCAGGCCACCGGCCATGGCCAGCTTGCGGTCCAGCGCGGTCAGCACGGTCTCGGGCAGGCCACCGGGCGGGGTCAGTTCACGTAGTCTGGCCTCGATCTCTTCGGGCGCATCCGCCAGCGTCCGGGCCAGCCATTCCACCCCCTCGGCCCCGATCAGCATGGCCGAGGGCGCGACGTCGAGGTTCAGGCCAAGCCCTATCCCCTGCCCGGCCAGCATCCCGACCAAGGCGCGGCCCGACAGGCCCGCATAAGGCGCCGGTCCCTGCGCAAAGGCCGACAGGCGCTCGATCCGGTCGAAAACCAGGACAAAGCGCTGCTGGTCCACGTCGAACACCTCCGGCAAGATATCGTCGCCCTTTGCCTCCTCGCTCAACAGAAGGAACAATTCGCTGTCAGCCATCCGCTCATAGAAGCGCAGACGCGCCGCCGCATCCTCCGGCGCGGCTTCCATGATCGCATGGGCCCGGTCGATCTCGGTCTCGTCTTGCATTTCGCACCTCTCGCCTGCGCGGTACTGCGCGGCACGGCCCTTGGCAAGCCCACCGCCTGCGACCCGGGACCGCGTCCGGTCGGGCGGCAATTGCATTTTTCATGGCCGATCCGACATAATGTCGCCAGATTGTCCTCTTATCGGGAACAATGCAGGTCATCCTGGCGGGTAAAAGGTAAAAGAGGCGTCGATGCTGGAATTCGACAATGTCAGCAAGTCCTTCTGGACCGGCACGCAGCGCAAGGTCATCCTCGACCGGGCGTCGTTCCGTGTCGACCTGGGCCATTCGCTCGGCATTCTCGCGCCCAACGGCACCGGCAAGACGACCCTGATCAACATGATGGCCGGCCTTGAAAAACCCGACGAGGGCGAAGTGCGCCGCAATTGTCGCATTTCCTTTCCGCTGGGTTTCATGGGCGGTGTCGTCGGCCGCCACACGGCGCGCGAGAACGCGCGCTACATCGCCCGGCTCTACGGGCTGGACCCCGATTATGTCGAGGCCTTCACCCGCTGGCTTTCGGGGATCGAGGAATATTACGACATGCCCGTCGGCACCTATTCGGCCGGGATGAAGGCGCGGTTCACTTTTGCCCTGATGCTGTCGCTGGATTTCGATATATACCTGATCGACGAGGGCATGCCCCAAACCACGGATGCGGAATTCAATCGCAAGGCCGGGGAGATCCTCAAGGAACGACTGGCCACCACGACGGTGATCATCGTTTCGCACCAGCCGGAGACGCTGGAAAAATTCGCGCGCTCGGCGGCTGTTCTGCGGGACGGCCGGCTGCACATGTTCGACACCTTGGAAGAGGCGAGACAGCTTTATGACTACCAAACCCAAGGCTAGAAAATACCGGATCCGGCGCAACAACGCGCTCGCCGCCAGCGGTGCCTCGGCAGCAGCCGAGGCCGACCCGGCCCCCGAAGCCGACAATGGGACCCGTGTGGTCCGGCCTGCGACCGGGCCATCGCCCGCCACCAACGCCAACATCACCAGCCCCGGCGGCATGGCCGCCGAGACCGACATCGACGCGATCCGGCAAGAGGGGCTGACCGGCCGGCAATTGCGCATGGCCCGGCGCGTGGCGCACAAGCACGGCCTGGCCGTGACCTCGGATTTCGATGCCGTCCGGCAATTGCGCCAGCGCGGCATCGACCCCTTCCAGCGAAACAACGTTCTGGAGCTGGTCACCCCGGACGACAGCCAGACCGACAAGGCGGCGGCCGACATGGCACAGACACAGGGTCAGCCCAAACAGCCCGACCCCGGCACCCAGCTGCAGAAACAGGACAAGGTCCAGTTGCCGCAAACGGTCGTCCATAAGCCCAACCTGCCGTCAACCGAAACGGCCGCACCAGCCTCTGCAGAACAGCGCGCCGGCGAAATCCGGGCCCTGCAACGCGACATCGCCAGGCGACGCCGCAAGAAGCTGTTCGCGCTGTTCTCGCGGCTTGCGGTTTTCGTGCTTCTGCCCACATTCGCGATGGGCTGGTACTTCTTCGTCATTGCCACGCCGATGTATGCGACCAAGTCGGAATTCGTCATCCAGCAGGCCGAAGCGCAGGGCAGTTCCGGGTTCGGCGGCCTGTTCCAGGGCACCGGCCTTGCCACCCAGTCCGAGGCCGTCAATGCGCAATCCTTCCTGACCTCGCGCGAGGCCATGCTGCGACTCGATGCGGATCATGCGTTCAAGGCGCATTTCCAGAGCGACGAGATCGACGCGATCCAGCGGCTCGACGCGGACGCCACCAACGAAGAGGCCTACGGTCTTTACCAGGACCATGTGCAGGTGGGCTACGACCCGACAGAGGGCATCATCAAGATGGAGGTGATCGCCGCAGACCCTGCCAAGAGCCAGGAATTCTCGGAGGCCCTGATCGGCTATACCGAAAACCGCGTCGACCAGCTGACCCAACGCATGCGCGAAGACCAGATGTCAGACGCGGTGGCCAATTACCAGGCCGCCGAGACCGCGCGCCAGCAGGCGCTTTCGGACCTGACGACAATTCAGCAGGAAGCCGAGGTCGTGGACCCGGCCAGCGCGGTGTCGGCCCTGCAACAGCGGATCAGCACGTTGGAGTTGCGCATGGACGAAAAGCAGATCGAACTCGCGAGCCTGCAAGCCAATGCGCGGCCGAACGAGGCGCGGGTTTCTGCCGTAGAGGGCGAAATCGCCCGGATCGGCGAGCAGATCGAATTGCTGCGCGGGCAGTTGTCTCAGGGCACTAACGGATCGCTCAGCCAGGCCGAGATCGTCGCCAAGCTGCGCGAGGCCGAGGAAAACTACGCCTTTGCCATCGAACGTGTCACCGCCGCACAGGCCGCCATGGACCAAGCCCGCATCGAGGCCAACCGTCAGGTGCGATTCCTGTCGGTCTCGGTCGCACCCATCGCGCCCGATGAGCCGACCTACCCGCGCGCTTTCGAGAACACCCTGTTGTCCTTCCTGATCTTCTCGGGCATCTACCTGATGATTTCGCTTACCGCCTCCATCCTCCGAGAACAGGTCAGTTCCTGATGAAAGATGTCTCTGTCGGCGCCCTGACGGTCTCCAACGACCGCCCCCTCACGCTGATCGCCGGGCCCTGCCAGCTTGAGAGCGAGGCACATGCCCTCATGATCGCTGAAACCATGGCAGAGGCCTGCGCCACGCACGGCGCGCAATACGTCTTCAAGGCCAGCTACGACAAGGCCAACCGCACCTCGCTGGGCGGCAAGCGGGGCCTGGGCATGGACGAAGGGTTGCGCGTGCTTCAGGCGGTGAAGGACAAGATCGGTTGCCCGGTCCTGACCGACATCCATTCCGAGGCGCAATGCGCCCCGGTGGCCGAGGTGGCCGACATCCTGCAGATCCCCGCCTTCCTGTGCCGCCAGACCGACCTGTTGCTGGCCGCCGGCGAAACCGGCGCGGTGATCAACGTCAAGAAGGGCCAGTTCCTCGCACCGTGGGACATGCCCAATGTGATCTCCAAGATCGAAAGCACCGGGAATGACCGGATTTTGTTGACCGAGCGGGGCACGTCCTTCGGTTACAACACTCTCGTTGCCGACATGCGGTCTCTGCCGCAGATGGCAGCGACAGGCTACCCGGTGGTCATGGACGCGACCCATTCGGTGCAGCAGCCCGGCGGCCAGGGCGGCAGCAGCGGAGGCCAGCGCGAATTCGCCCCGGTGATGGCGCGCGCTGCAGTTTCTCTCGGCGTCGCGGCGGTTTTCATCGAAACCCACGAGGACCCGGACAATGCCCCCAGCGACGGACCGAACATGATCCCGCTGGACCGGATGGAGGCCCTCGTCGGATCATTGATGCAGTTCGACGCCTTGGCCAAGGCCGACCCGATCCGCCTTTAGCGCCCACGCCGCCCCAAGACGACTTCCAACCGGGCACCGGGCATTCTAAGCTGATTGCGATCTTCAATCGCGGCGGTGTCCCTCATGCCCTTCCTGCGCCTGTGCCTGCTTGCTGTCTTCCTGGCCCTTCCCGTCCTGTCATGGGCCCAGGACACTGGCCCCAGCGGCACCATAACGGCCGCGCAGACGGCCCAGCAGGACGCCGAAATCGCCGTCCGCCTGCGCGAAATCCTGCAAGAACTGGGCAATTACGAGGATGTCACGGTTACGGTCGCGGACGGCATCGTCACCTTCCGCGGCACCGCCACGTCGCTGACCGAGGCGCAGGCGCTCGACGGCCTCGCGGCGCGGGTCGAAGGGGTGGTGGCCGTCAAGAACGAGGTGCGCGAAACCTCGGATATCGTCCGCCGCCTGGACCCCGCCTGGGACAGGTTCATGGGCAGGGTCGATGCCCTGCTGGTGCAATTGCCGCTGGCGCTGATCGCGCTGGGGGTCTTCCTGCTGATCGTCTTCATCGGGCTCCGCATCGGGCGCATGCGCCGCCCCTGGGACCGGCTCGCCCCGAATGCCTTCATCGCCGACCTGTTCCGCACGCTGGTCAAGATCGCCTTCGTCATCATCGGCATCGTCATCGCCCTGGACATCATGAATGCCACCGCGCTGCTGTCCACGATCCTCGGCGCGGCGGGCCTGATCGGGCTGGCCATCGGCTTTGCCGTGCGCGACACGGTCGAGAATTTCATCGCCTCGGTCATGCTGTCGATCCGCCAGCCCTTCCGCCCCAATGACGTGGTGGAAATCAACGGCGACGAGGGCAAGGTCATCCGTCTGACAAGCCGCGCCACGATCCTGCTCAGCTTCGACGGCAACCATATCCGGATCCCCAACGCCACGGTCTTCAAGAGCCGCATCGTGAATTACAGCCAGAATCCCGAGCGCCGCTTCATGTTCACGGTCGGTGTCGAAAGCGGCGCCGACCTGGGCGCGGTGCGCGAGGCTGCCACGGAGGCCGTGCGCGCCCTGCCCTTCGTGGTCGAGACACCGGGCGTTTCCGTCTGGCTGGGAGAGATCACCGATTCCGGGGTCGAGGTGATCGTGACCGGCTGGATCGACCAGCGCGAGACCTCGCTGCTGCTGGCCCG
>PR_CR_10_Liq_1_inCRDRAFT_1001329_pt1 | contig 14017 bp, 22 predicted proteins | sample PRCRCaboRojoPR_3_FD_10241 | JGI IMG/M metagenome (IMG submission 10241) | reverse complement strand
CCCTGCACGGCTACACGGACGTCTACGGCGGGCTGTCCGGCCCGCAGGCCGTGTCGCTCTTCGCCGACGAGGTCGTCGACGTCGCCGCCTGACCACACCAACACCACAAGGAGACACCATCATGCGCACCGAGACCATCACCAGCCACTCCGTCACCCGCGACGCCAAGGTGAACAACGGGCTGCCCGCCCGCATCAGCGCCAAGGCTGAGGTGCACCACTTCCACTGGGGGGTGCACGACCGCAAGACCATCAACCGCAAGACGCGTCTGTTCTGGACCGACAAGTGGGACGGTTCGATGCTGTCCGAGGAGACCGTCCTCGGCGAGCGGCCCAAGGTCACGCGTCGCGGCGAGTTCCCTGACGTCGACAAGGCGTGGGACGCTTACAACAAGCAGCATAAGCGGATTGTCCGTGACGCCATCGTCGCGACGCTGAACGAGATGGTCGGACACCGGTACGAGGTCAAGTCGTCCGACGTCCGTTACAGCCGCAAGGCCGGATGCACCTGCCCGTGCTCGCCGGGGTTCATCCTCTCGGACGACCTGACGTCCGCGCTGGAGCAGGCATGCGGCACCGCAGTCGGCATCGCTGACGTCCGCGTGACGCTCCGCTACTACGCACCGCCCCGCAACTGAGCCGAAACCCCTTCGGGGGTCTGCGCGAACTGACCACCGCGCACTGACGAGGCAGGTCAACGACAAGGAGACAGACAGATGGACAGGAACGAAGCCAAGGAACTGCACACCCTCATTCAGCAGGCCGTGCGCGACGCGCTGGCTGCGACCGACTACGAACTCGGCAAGACGTCGATGCGGTTCGACCCTGACGACAACGGCGGCGGCAAGGTGACGCTGCAGTTCACCAAGGTCGGCGAGGACGTCAACGGCGTGAACGCTGCGACGCCCGAGGCGCGCGCGTTCATCGAACTGGCCGAGGCCGGACTGCTGACGACCGTGAGCGGTCAGCCGCTCAGCCCCGACGCGCTGGGCCGCGAGGTCTACTACAACGGGCAGGCGTACGTCTTCGCCGGATACAAGACGCGCGCACCCAAGCGTCCGTTCGTCTTCAAGGCGAAGGGCGGCGACGGTCGCGGGCTGGTCTCGCCGCAGACGTCAGGGCTGGTCAACGAACTGGTCTGACCACGTCCGAACGTGACGGCCCCCGCTTCGGCGGGGGTCGTTGCGTAGACCGGGTCTGCCACGTGCAGCGTGACGGCAGTTCTGTGGGGGGTGCGTGTAATACGTCACGGAGCTACTGCGCAGCGCATAGCGCAACTCACGCTGTCCGTCTGTAGCCGTGTGATGCTGTGCGAAGACTGACAGAAACTGATGCGTCATCTGGGTTGACAGGTGTGCGGGCTGTGGATAGAGTTGCACCTGCAACGCCAACGACAAGGAGACACCAAGATGACCGCAACCACCACCCACACCCACCGGGGGTGGACCATCGTCAAGAAGGACACCGGCGGCCGTCGCATGGGCCGCGTCGTCACCTACACGGCGACCAACGGCGAGCAGAGCCGGACCGCCCCGACGTTCGCAGGCATCAAGGCGACCATCGACCACATTGAGGACATGACCCCCGAGAAGCAGGCACACTTCGACCGCATCGCGGCGATGCTTGCCAACTGAACCGCATCCAACGAACGAAAAGGAGACACCATGTACGACCGCCGGTTCATCATCTGGAACAGCCAGAAGGCTCGCGCCGTCGGGCGCATGAGCCTCACGGCTCCGCTCGGCTGGGTGCGGGAGCAGTTCGCCCACACCTTCGACAGCGAGGACGCCGCGCACGGTGCTGCGTCGTCGCTGAACCTCACCCGCTACGAGGTTGTCCCCGTGACGACCCTGACGCGTCGATAAGGAGAGACGAATGAACGGAACCCGCGCAGTTGTCGTGACCGCCGCAGGCTACGAGACGACCATCGACGTGGACGTCTACGCAGTCAGCATGGAGAGCCGCTTCAAGATTGAGGAAGCAGTCAAGCGCTTCGTCGACGACCTGTTCGCCGGAGACGACTACTCGGTCAGCATCAGGGTGGAGGACCACCCGGCCCTCGCGAACCTCTGAGCCGCTGACGGCCCCGGCTTCGGTCGGGGTCGTTCAGCGCGAGAAGTAGACGAGCGGTGCAAGCAGCGAAGCCAGCGAACGGATGACGACCTCCTCGTCGTCGTCGTCAAGCAGTTCGGGCAGCGCCGTCTGATGCCAGACGTGATGCAACACCTCATGCAGCAGACATTCGTGACGCACCGACGACGGCAGGTCAGACCGAACCTTGATGGTCAACGCCTCGGTGTCGGCCTGCGCCAGCAGCCCGTCGCGCGCCAGTTCAAGGTCAGCGTCAGCGCTGTAGATGACTTCGACGTCGTGCGCGCCAATCCTCACCGCAGCACCTCCACGTTCGCCCAACCGTCGCTGTCGACGGTGAACGTCAACGTCCCGCACGCCGTCGTCGGCCCGCCCTGCTCTTCGAACCAGCGGCTGCCGCCGTCAAGCGAGGGACACTGCATCCACGTCCGCGGGCCGTCCTGCACCACCTGCAGATGATGGTAGTGGCCGCTGACAAGAACGTCTGCGTCGCCGACAGGATGACGTGCGGCGGCCTTGTCCCGCCACCACGTCGTCAACCGCTTCTGTGGTCCCGCCCCCCGTCGCGCTTGATGACCGTGCGCGAACGCGACGATGGTCCCAGCGACGTCCAGCGTGAGCGTCATGTCCTTATCCGGCAGGACGAACTTGACGTGGCCGAACGCGTCAGGGTTCGCCGCCAGCACCTCGCCGACCTGTTCGACTACAGCGAGGTCGTCGTTGTCGTCCAGCGTCGTGAATGACTTGCCGTTGCGCCTGTTCTCTCCATGATTGCCGGGGACGGACGCGACGACAATCTGCGGTGCAAGGTTCGACCAATGCGTCAGAAGGTCGACGAGCATCCTGCGGACCAACTTGACCTGCTGCCTGCGGTCCAGTTCGACGCTGAACGTCTGCTGTTCGTAGTGCCCGTCGCACCCCTCAACGAGGTCGCCCATCCCGACGACGTACAGGCGGTCGATTGGCACGCCAGCCTTGCGAAGTTGACGCACGCGGGCGGGGACTGCCTCGCGCAGCGCTTCGACGCGTTCGACAAGCGCCTCCACGCCGCCGCCGTCAATCTTGCCTGCCTGCCAGTCGGACAGACCGACGACCAGCGCACGATTGACGCTCTCAGATGCCGCAGGAGCCGACTTCCTGCTTCGCCGGACACGCGATACCAGCGCGTCCACGTCGACGCTCTCAGCGCCTCTCAGAGGCCTTAGCGCCGCCTTGTAGTAGAAGTTGCGCTTGTCGCCCGAGTCCCACGTGCGAACCTGCACCGGCTGCGACTCGTCAACCGTCCACTGCTCAGGGTCCAGACTGAACTGCCGAATGATGTCCGACCAGTCAGTTGGTGGATTGCCGTCGTCAGACAGCGCCGTGACGACACCGCGTTCGGTGTCAACGCCGGGTTCCCATCCGTTAGGATGTTGACGACGAGGACGCGCTGACGCTTGCTCAATGTCCTTCTGAACCTTCAGGAACTCATCTGAGGCCACGAAGCCGCCGCCACGTCCCGATGGTGTGTTCCTTCACTTCGAAGCCCCAGCGGTCAAGCACGGTTGCAATCGTGCGCGCGCTGATGCTGACGTCAGACAGCGCTTCGTCCAGCGCGTCACGCTGCTCCTGAGTCAGGTCAGGGATAACGCGTTCGTACCACGACTGGGCGTTGCCGCGCTGCTTGCGCCGTTCTTGCTCTGCACGCACAAACTCGTTCACCGCGCCTCCTTGCGGTCGACGTTGCGGCAGACGTTACCGTCGACGTCGCAGCCAGTCAAGATGCCTGCGCCACCCGTCGCGCACGTTCGGCACCTCAGGCTTCGGACTGCCGCCGTTCCACCATCGGTACAGAACGACGCCGGGGCACGACGTCGACCCAAGGTCACGGTGCGCAACCCTCGTCAGCGCACGCCCGAAGTGCTCATCGGCAGCGTCGGCGACCTGCATGATGGCGCGACGCGCAGCCAGCGGCACGACGCGACGCCCGTCGCCCATGTAGCAGACCGCTACAGCGCGACTGTTCCAGCCCTTCGTGTGACCACCGACCGCGTCGAACCCGCGACCCTCGTAGATGGTGCCATCCTCAGCCACGCCGAAGTTGTACGCGTAATCCCACCAGCCGCGAGTGTCCTGATGGAACGACTGGATGCGACGCATCGCCGTCTCCCCGTCAGGGTAGGTCGCTGCGGCATGATGCAGCACGAAGTGCGTGACGTCACACCGGTCTATCGGCAGACGCGACTTCGGCGGCTTCGCACCCCACTGCCCGCGCGTGACGTACTGCATCAGTTGTACGTCGGCCGTCGCGTTGCACCAAGCAGCAGGCCGAGAGCAGGCAGACGCTCCTCCGCGAGCCGCACCACGATGTAGTACGCGCCGGTCACAAGCGACTCCAGCACACCGACAAGGTCGTCCTGCGGAATGTCGAACCCGACGCGCGCAGCCTGCGACAGCAGGAACCCTGCGACAATCGGGACGACGGTGCGACGGATGCTGTACAGCAGGTCAGTAGTGTTCGCGGGCTCCATAATGCTCTCCAGTATGAGACGGTCGGCGCAACCTCGCGTCCTCGTAAGCCGCTGCGCCCGTGTAGAAGCCTACCGCAGCGCTAATCAGACCGAAACCGCCCAGCGCAAGCGTCTCCGCAAGACGCGTATCGTCCCAGCGCAGCATCGTCCACAGCACGACGAACGCACCGAACGCCATGCTGCCGAACACCGCTCGGCGGCGCAGACGCCAGCGCGGGTCAGCGTCGCGGGTCACCGACGTGCTCCAGCATCATCAGTTCAAGACGGTTCAGTTGGTCACGCAGCGACGCACCACCGTTCGGACGGAACTCAGCAGACAGTTCACGCAGCTCTGCTCGCAGTTCTCGCACCTCATCGTGGAAGTACGTGTCCTGTTCCTCAAGTTCGCGCCACACCTTGCGCAGTTCGTCCGACAGCGCCGCACGAATGGCCTTCGCCCCAAGCGCAAGTGCGATACGCAGCGCCGCTGCCGTCGACACGATTGCGGCCGCCCACGCGCCGACCATAAGCAGCGGGTCCATTAGGGGGCCTCGGGCCAGACCACGTCGTCGGGCGAGTCGAAGTCCTGCGGAATGTCACGAAGCGCCTGCCGGTAGTCGGCCCACGCGTCAACCTCAGCGTCAGACAGCGGCGTGTCCGAAACCATCGTCCAATCAGAAGCGGAGAGCAGAGAGTCGCGTTCGGCGCGAATGTCGTCCCAAGACTGCGACGGCGGCGGCGGCGGCACGAACGTGCCGTCAACATAAGTCCAGCCCGTACCCACTCCCGGCTTGGGGTCAAGTCCCGTAATCTCTACGCAAGAGTCGGAGAGCATCGCGTCGCCGTCTTGCCCGTCAGGAAGAACGATGGTGTTGACCGGCTCGCCGTTCTCAACAATCAGCGCTGTTCTCATTATGCCGCCCTGTATTCGACAATGATTTCTCCACGTCCACCGTCTCCGGCCCCCGTAGCCCCTGCTCCTCCAGCGCCGATAGTCGCGTTCGCTGTACTAATGCCGGACAGGTTGGCATAATCGACAGTTATTGCGCCGCCTCTGCCGTCTCCACTATCGAAAGGACGGTCGCTCGAGTCTTCGTGACGCCCTTCCCCACCATTTCCACTTGCGAAACCGTCGGTGCCGTCGTTACCTGTCGAACTGCCGTTGGATCTTCCACCGCCGAGACCGCCTGATGCGGTAATGTTGACTCCGGAGGCGACAAACGAAGAAGTCCCCCCAGTCCCTCCATTAGCGTTAGTTTCTCCACCGCCGCCACCGCCGCCGATAACAGTAATCTTGAAGATTCCGTCCGCGCTTGCTGGAACAGGCCAAGAAGCATTCGTCGCAGTAATCGTTACAACAGAGTCGAAACCGCCGGACGGGTCGGTCGGGTTCCAAGTGGAGGTCGCCGTTCCGAACGCGAGAATCTGTCCATCGGTCGGCGTCGCGGTACCAAGTGCGATTGGCGTGTCGACCGGGTCCCACGTCGACGTCGCGGTCGCGTAAGAGAGAAACTGTCCGTCCGTCGGCGTCGCGGTCCCGAGCGGCAGACCGACTCCGACCCACGACGACCCGTCATACACCTCAACCGAGTCCTCGTCCGACAGATACGTCAGCATCCCTTCGGACACCGCAGTGCCGAGTGCCGAACCGCGAGCCGCGCTGTCGGCGAACACCATTACCGACTGCTGCATCAGATAGGTATTGACGTTCTCAGCCGTCAGCACTTCGTTGACGGCGAACGTCTTGAACCCTGCTCCAGCCACGTCTGTTCTCCTAGAAGGCGAGCGCGCCTACGTCCAACTGCCCGAAGTCTACATCGTCCAGCACGAGGAACTGGCCTGCGTCAGCCTGCGTCAGCAAGAACGTCGTGCGCCACGAACGTGTGACGGTCCAGTTGTGCTCCACGCCCACCAGCACGGACGTCTGCGTCTGCTGTGCGACGCCGGGCGGCGTGAACACTATGTCAACCGAGTCGCCGAGGTCGTGCTGCAGCGTCAACGTGCAGCCGCCGGACTGCGTCGACTGGTCGACCGTGACGGTGCGAACGGAGGTGTACGCGTCAGCCCTGCGGCCAACCTCGTACGCGACGCGCTGCTGCACGTCGTCCTGTTCGTCAAGCAGAAGTTCGCGCAGGTCAAGTTCGCGGATGCCGAACGTGTCGATGCTGTCTTCGTCCTGCGCAATCGCTGTGCCGCCGGGACCGACTGCTTCGACCTTGTTGTAGATGTCTTCGATGCCTGCCTGACGTGACAGTTCGACGTATGGCGTGCAAGCGGCCGAACCCGGAATGTCGGACAGGATAAGACTGCCGGGGTTCTGTGCAGGGTTGTTACGGTTGCGGAACGTCAGCACCCCGTCGCGCGCCACAAAGAAGAAACCCGCTTCGGACCGTTCAACCTTCTGCAGATACTCCAGCACGTTGTCCGTCGCCGTCCCTGCGCCAAGAACGCTGTCGCCGACGTCAAGGTCAACGTCGTCTGTCCATAGGTCGGGGTCGCTGTCCAGCACGGACTGGACGCGTGCGCCGGAGTCTTCGGCTGCGAACGCTTGACCGGCTGGCGGAAACTCTGCGAGAGCGAACCGGCTGAGGCCGTCTGACGCTTCGATACGCACGACTGCGTCGCCGCCTGCGGTGTAGTCCAAGTCGATGTCGTCAACGAACCCGGCGAACACCTGCTGATTGTTCGCGTACAGATTGATGGGCCGTCGCGGCTCCACACCGGGATACAGCGACGACGCGGTGTTCAGCGGGTCAAGTACGCCGTCGTTGTTCCTGAGGATGACGGTTGCACGTCCGGCCTGCACGGGGTCGATGCGGTTCTGCCTGCCGCGTCGCACGTTCAGGCTGACGGCACGCTCGGAGAGGTCGACAAGCGTAATCCCGATGCCGAGGACGCCGCTGTCCAGACGCCCGTACGTCGCGTCGTCAAGCCGGAACGCCGTGCGCAGCGACGGACCGGAGAAGCCGACCTCAATCCTGACTGGGACGCTCATACGTTGACGCTGCCGCCGAGCGGTCCGTTGCGTCGGGTGTAGCGGCGGATTGCTTCGACCACCGCTTCAGGGTCGGCCGACGTGACGGTTACGTTGACGTTCGTCTGACCTCCGGTGTCGCGCCTCGCGCCAAGGTTCAGGTCGCCCATGCTGACGGACGACGTCGCCTGACGCGTCAGCATGTCGGTCGCGGTTGCGACCATGTCCTTGGACACTTCGATACCAAGCGCAAGACCTGCGCCAATCTCCTCGCCGATACCGGCGAACACCTTGGACGGCGAGCGGATGCCGAGGGCGCTCTTGGCGCTGTCGACAATCCCGCTGAAGAACCCGCGCACCTTGTTCGCAATCCAACTGCCCATCGCCTTGATGCCGTTCCACAGCCCGCGCACCATGTTGCGACCAAGGTTGCGCACCTCAGACAGTTCGCCACGGATGAACCCGAACACCTTGTCAAGCAGTCGCGACCATGCGCGCTTCAGCGGCAGGAACGCGTTACCGATGCGCGCACCGAAGTCTTCGAAGAAGCGGGCAATCGCCAGCAGCATGTCGTCGACCTTGGTGCGCAGCGCGGCAGGAAGGCCGGCAGCCCAAGTCGTGAACCGCGAGATAAGTCCCGGCCCGCCCTGACTGATGACGCCACGGAACGCGTCCCTGAACGGGACCCACACCCAGTTCTTGATGCCAGCGGCGATACGGCCGCCAAGGTTGTTCAGCGCGGTCGCGGCCCAAGACAGCATGCGCCCGAAGAATGGAATCTTCGCCAACGCCTGCGCAATCTTGCCAACCCACTTCGCCGGGGCGAACATGAACCCAAGAATGGCACCGAGCACGACCTCCCAGTTCTGCGCTGCGGCAGCCAGCAAGTCGAACACCCAGTCGAACGAGAAGAAGCCAGCGAACAGACCGGCTGCGAACTGGAGGATGTACGTCAGCCCCTCCGCGCCGAGTGCGAACCAGTCGATGGACGCCAGCGTCTCCTTGACCTTGGTAATAAGCGGCGTGGCAAGGTCGCCCAACTGTTCGAAGGCAGCCGTGACCGCCGCAGCCAGCGCGGTGCCAAGCGCGGTCGCGTCAGCGTTCGCGTTGTAGGTTCGGAACGGCGCGGTCAGCGCGTCGACGAACTTCTGGCCTTCTGTCTTGACCTTGTCGAACTCCTCAGCGACGTCGGTGATTGCTCCGCGCACGTCTTCGACGAAGTTGGCGATAGGCGTCTTGAACCGTTCGTCAAACGCCGTCTTGAACTCGTTGCCCTTCTCCTGCGCCGTCGTGAGGAACGAGCCGATGCCGTCCACGACGCCCATGACGAAGTCTTCAATGTCGGGTCCGCGCTCCTGCAGGAAGTCGACCACAGCGCTGATTGCAGGTTCCAGCCGCTGACCGAGGCTGATTGCAACGTCAAGGAACTGGTCACGCAGCAGCCCGACCTGAGCCGAGAACGACTCCAACTGCTTGTCCGCAACCTCCTCCGTTGCGCCGCCTGCGCCGCGCAGCGCAGCCTCGTAGTCGCGGATTGCCTCGCTGCCGCCCAACACCTGCCGAATGTTGTTCCCGACCGCACGCGTCAGACCAAGTTGGTCAAGGGTCGCGGCCTGCTGCGCATCGGACATCGGCTCAAGGACGGACGTGAACTCAGCCACGACGTCAGCCATGTTCTTCAGGTTGCCCTCAGAGTCCAGCACCTCAAGACCGAGAGCGGCGAACTCGTCCTTGTTCGCTGCTGCAGCGCGGGTGACGTCGCGCAGAAGGATGTTCAGCGCCTCGCCAGCCTCGGTGCCCTTCACACCTTGGTCTGCGAACAGCGCGAGGACGGCTGCACCTTCCTCCACGTCCTTGTTCAGAACGCGCAGCGCAGCACCGGCCTTGTTCGTCAACGCTTCGGAGAACTGCTGCGTCGTAGCGTTCGCGAGGGTCGTCGCACGCACCAGTACGTCCGAGACCCTGCTCATGTTGTTCAGGTTCTCAATCGCGTCGTCGCGCACCGCCAGACCGAGCGCAGACTGCGCGTCAGTCAGAAGGTCGGTCGCGGTCGCCATGTCGAACATTCCGGCCTGAGCGAACTGCGCGACCTGCGGCATCGCAGAGATGGACGCCTCAGCGTCAAGACCGGCTGATGCGAGGAAGTAGAACGACTCGGCAGCCTGCTCCGCGCTGAACGTGGTCGCCTTCGCAACCTCGCGTGCAGCCTCGCTGAGGTCGGTGCGCATCGTGTCGGACACGTCGCCCATAATGGCGAGCGACTGATTCAGCGCACGGTCGAACTTCGCGAACTCGCGAACGGACACGGCAGCCAGACCGCCGATTGCGGCTGACGCGGCACCGACCGCAGCGGTCGCAGCGCCGCCGAACTTGCCGAGGGCGCTGTCTGCGCGTCCGAGCGACTTCGTCAGACCCTTCGCGTCGCCCGTGATGAGGACGCTGATTACGCTGCTCTTACGCGCCACCTGCTACCTCACAGTCCGTGCTTACGCTGAAGCCGCTTGACGTAGAACAGGAAGGTAGCGACCACAGCGCTCTCTCTACGGTCCAGCGCCTCGTAGAAGAACGGCTGCGGCTTGATGCCACGGTCCCGCCATCCGAAGTGTACGGGTCCGGCATACGGCACACGCTTGTAGCCAGCACGCACCGTGCCGCCCGTGCGCGTGCCCGAATAACGCACCGACTGCTTCAGACGGCCCGTACGAACAGGGACGCGAGGCAGCGCCGCTTCGAACACCATCTTGGCGGTGCGGTCGTGAACGTCCTTCAGTTCGTCAACCGCGTCGTCGCCGAGCCGCCGCAAGTCGCGGCGCAGCGCGCGCAATCCCTCAACCTGCACCGCTGCCTTCGGCTTCGCCATTACCGCCTCGCTGCTGCCCGCTTCGCCGCACGTTCACGTTCGACAAGAACGGCGACAATCGCCTTCAGCATACGCGAGTCAGCGAGCAACTCGGACGGTGCGATACCGGTCTCTACGGCAATCTGCGCGACCATCCACGTCACAGATTGCCGGTCTAAGGGCGGTCGTCGCCCTCCAGCATCTCAACGTCCTCAACCGTCTCAAGCCAACCGTCGAACGGCTTGACCGTCTCGCCCGAGTCCTTGATTGCACGCCAAGCCAGCCAGTAGACATACTCGGCGCGCTGCTCGTTGCTGAACGCCTTACCGACGCCCATCCCGAACTGACGTTCGAACTCAACGACCGTCTTCGGTCGCACCCCGTAGTCGCGCGTGCCTTCAGAGGTTGTCACGCGCAGGTTCAGTGACAGCATGCCTCAATCCTTACGCAGTCGCGCGGGTGACGACACCGGAGACCGGCCACGTGACGGACGCGGTGGCAAGTTCGCCGACGCCGCCGCTGACGGGAGTCCACTCGGTGACGAGCACCGTGCCGGAGTACTTCGGGTTCGTCGCGCTGACGACCGTCCCGGCGGGGTACACCTCGAACGCGGCGGTGCCGCCGACGAGCGGCGCAATCGTCGCGTCAACCGAAGCGGCCTCCCAGTCCTGATGGAAGTCAAGGCTCAGGGACGAGTCCTCAAGCCCGCCGACACGCGTCCGACCCGCGTCACCGAACGCGGTCGTCTCAATGTCTTCGAACTCAGAACTAATCTCAATGCTGTTGATGTGGTCGGACAGGTCGACACCGCCGAGGGTGACCACAACGTCCGTAAGAACGACTCTTGCCATGCTCAGTCCTCCTCAGACTGTTCGACCGGCTTCGACTTCTTCGGGGCCGGGACAAGGTGACCTGCCGCGACCAACGCCGCAATGTTACAGCCCTCAAGGTCGTCAACACCGAGGCGGGTGCCAGACGCCCACTTCAGCCGTCCGCTTGCGACAACGTACTCGTCAGTCACGAGATTACCTCCACGACGAACTCGCATCCTATGTACTGCTGGTCGCCGAAGGTGATGCTACCGTAGTTGCGCATCTCAACGACGCGGCAGGTGTCAGCGATACCGCCAAGCGTCCGGTCAGCCTCAACCGCCTTCTTGACGCTGTTGTCGCCGAAGACGTAGTCGTCAAGCGTGGCCTGCGCTGCACGGTCGTCTGTCAGCGCGACCATCACGGTGATTGCAAGGTTGGTGCGGTCTGCACCGCGAAAGTTGTCTAGGTCGTAGTCAACCGTGTCGGGCAGGACGAACGCCATAGGCGGGCGTGCAGCCATAGGCTGGTACGAGTACGAACGCAGCCCAGAAATGGTCTGCAGTTGCGTTGCGACACCCTCGCGCAGTTCGCCCAGCGTCGCCATCAGATGAACTCAACCCTGCGGTACGGGTCAAGCAGCATCTGCACGTCAGGGTCGATGCGCGTCCCGACGCGGATGACGCCAAGGTCGCCGAACCCTGCAACGCCGAGCGGTGAGTCGTAGCGTGCGAACAGTCGGGACGACTGGATGATGCACGCCTGCCGCACGCCGTCTGGCAGCGCAGGCCACCCGTAGGTCGCCTCAACGCGCACCGTGGCGCGACCCGACCGGCCCATAGGCCAGTAGCCGTCCTCCATCGGCCGCAGCCGGTAGTACGGGAAGTCCATTCCGGCGACGCGAGCGTTCAGCGGCTCAGCCTGCCAGTCGATGCCGGGGACAAGCGTCTCGGCGAAGCCGTAGTCAAGGTCGTCGTCAATCTTGACGCTGACGATGGACGTCGCGTCGTCAATCAGCAGCGGCTGGTATCGGCCTGTCGGCGCGTAGTCGCGTGACGCGGTGCCAGCGGCGACGTCGAAGTTGCGACCGCAGTAGCCGTCAATCAGCCGCGACGCGGCCTCAATCGTCGACGTCAGCAGCGTGTCGTCAACCGTGTCGCTGATGTTCAGCGCCGACTTGACCTCAGCAAGGGTTGCGTAGTTAGTCATGCGTTCAGTCTACAGCCAACCGTAGAACCTAGCGGGCATCGACTCAACCCAGTCGATAGTGGCCTGCCTGCCTTCTACCGGTGCGCGTCCGACCTTCGCGTTCGTGTGCACCTCGCAGCCTGCAATCGCCGCCTCCAGACACGCGACCGGTCCGGGGTCCCAGCCGTTCGCTAGCAGCACGAAGTGTGACGCCGTAGACATGGCATGCAGAACGTCTGCGCGCGGCGCGTTAGTCATCTCACGCAGCGTCAGACCGCGCTGTGCAGCCCACACGCGCGCGTTCATCCTGCCCTTCTGCGGATGGTCGCGCGCCGCCCACAGCGCCGTACCGTCGCGCTGCTCGCTGTACGGCACCTCGGACGTGTCGAACCAGCCCTGACAGACCTCGCCGTCGGGTGCCCAAGGGAACCAGCGCATCATGTCTGCCGACGCCCAGACGAGCGGCGACGCCATCTCCATGACCGGCAGCGAACGCGGCGACTGCGCGGACATGAGCCACACCAGCGGACGATGCGGCCGCAGCGCGTGCACCTGTGCAGGTCGCAACGCCTCAACTGCGCCGACGACCACACGGTCGCACCCGTCAAGGTCAGACAGTTCGTCGTCAGCGTGGCGAGGGTCGACAAGCACCCAGTCGACGTCTGACGGAGCTCTGCTTCGCATCAGGTCTTGCAGCAGTTCAGCGCCGCCCGCGTAGCGTCCCGGCAGCAGCGCAGACGACGGTGCAGGGGCGTCGTCGTCGCGCGGCAGTTGGTGCGACACCCACGCGACCTTCATGCGGCAAGCCGCTCAACGAGGTCAACCCACTGCGGCACGACCTTGTCGTCACGATACGCGCCAGCGAACGACGCTGCCGTGTGACTGTGACCGCCGCCGGTTGCGTACGCCTCCTCCAGCGCGGCGTAGATGCTGTGAACGAACGGACGGAACCAGAACGCCTGCTGCTGGGGGTCCCATTCCGGCTGACCTTCGACCTTCCATGAGTCTGCCGACAGCAGTTCGGGCGTCGCAGCGGCGTCAGAGCCGATGACGCGCGTGCCGCACGCCTGCGCTTCGACCGTGGGGATGCCGAACCCCTCGCCCATGCTGACCGCCAGCAGCACGTCAGCGCGGCTGTACAGACGCGCAAGCATCTCGTCGCTGAACGCGCCGATGCGGTACGCATACTCGGGAGGGAACAGCAGCCTGTCCTCCGGCAGCCCGCACGCGGTCGCCAACTGCGGCAGGTTGACGCCGAACGGTGTGACCTTCTCGGTGTGGATGTACGCGAACGCGTCAGGGTGTTCCTTCAGGAACGGGGCCAGCGCGAGGAAGTTCTCGGTCCACGCCTTGCGCGTCGGCGCCTTGCCCTTGTTCGCGGCGTTCATCATCACGAGGAACGCGTCCTCAGGTAGCGACGGCAGCAGTCCGTCCAGCGAGGGGAATGCTCGGAACGTCGGCGACACGCTGTGCGGAATGTAGAGCGCTTCGACGTCCTGCGACGCCATAAGGTCACGTCCGAACTTCGACATGGCGACCGGCGCGACGTTCGGCTTGTCCAGCCACGCCTTGACTGCTGGCGGCATCGTCATGTGGTCAAGCGGAACCCACGACGCGATTGCAGGGAC
>PR_CR_10_Liq_1_inCRDRAFT_1001328_pt1 | contig 14026 bp, 14 predicted proteins | sample PRCRCaboRojoPR_3_FD_10241 | JGI IMG/M metagenome (IMG submission 10241) | reverse complement strand
AGCAAAATAAGGATCAATCTGGCTGCGGTCTCCGCTAGGGAAATACTTATATTCATTGCTGTATTTCCAGCGCTGGTAGCCCTTGTAACAACTTCCTTTTTCATGGGCCTGCGTTTGGTAATAGGCCTCGGCCTCCTTAACCACTTCATAAAAATTAATCTGATGGTTGTAGTAGTGCTCTTTAAACTTTTGGCCTTGCAGGCCTGTGCAGAAAACCGAGCCCAGAAAAAAGCTAAAGGCTATAAAAATGCGCATATGTAAAATTTGGCTCCAAGATACAGTATAGCGCACAGAAGCTTAAATGGTAGTCAATTGAAAAGACAAGATATCGGTGGGGGCTTCCAGGCCCGCCCTACCTAGCTAATTAGGTAAAAAGGCTAAGGCCGAAAGGGCTGGAATGAAAAAACTTTATCCGCTTTAAAGCTTTGTACTTTTGCGGGGTGCAGCAGATTCCGCCCGAATATATTCGCAAAATTATTCACGTAGATATGGATGCCTTTTACGCATCTGTAGAACAACGCGATCACCCCGAGCTGCGCGGTAAACCAGTGGCCGTGGGGGGCTCTAAAGAACGTGGAGTGGTAGCAGCGGCAAGTTATGAGGCTCGCAAATTTGGGGTGCACTCGGCTCTGGCATCGGCTATAGCCTACCGGCAGTGCCCGCAACTCATTTTTATAAAACCCGATTTTGAAAAGTACCGGTCCGTATCGAAGCAAATACGCGCCATTTTTTTGGAGTACACCTCTTTGGTTGAGCCGCTTTCGCTGGATGAGGCTTACCTGGATGTTACCGAGAACAAAAAAGGGATTGCCACCGCTACCCGCATTGCCCGCCAAATAAGAGAACGCATTTTTGAGGAAACGCAGCTCACGGCCTCTGCGGGCATTTCTATCAACAAATTTATGGCCAAGGTGGCTTCTGATTACCACAAGCCCAATGGCCAAAAAACAATCATGCCTGAAGAGGTTTTGCCATTTTTAGAGGAGTTGCCTATTGGCAAGTTCTTTGGTGTAGGCAAAAAAACAGCTGAAAAGATGAAAAAACTGGGCATTCACTACGGCCGGGATTTGAAAAAATGGGATCAAGCCTTGTTGGTGCGTGAGTTTGGCAAGAGCGGAGTGCATTATTACAATATTGTGCGTGGGCTCCAGAAAAGTGAAGTGAAACCTAACCGCATACGCAAATCTATAGGTGCCGAACGCACCTTTTCACAAAACCTGAATAGTCAAACCGAAATGCTGGAAGCACTTACCGGCATTGGCCAAAAGCTGGCAGAACGTATTACTGCCGCCAAAGCTTCCGGAAAAACCGTAACCCTTAAACTGAAATATGAAAACTTTGAGACCCACACCCGCAGCCAAACCCTAAATGCTTACACCCAAAGCAGCCAAGAGATTTTAGCGGCTGCCCAAAAATTGCTGCTTGAAAATGGCCCCAACCAGGCGGTACGATTATTGGGCATTACCCTTTCTAATTTAAAACCCGCCCAGAGCAAGGCAAAATCAGTACAGCTTACCCTTGATTTTTAGATATTTGCCCAAATGAACCGCCATGAAATTTTTAAAATACGTATTGAGCCTCGCCCTGCTGGTTGGCATTACCGCCTGTACCGAGGAAGATTTAAATAAAGTACTGGATACCATTAACAACAACCTCACCGATGCTGAAATTGCGAATGGCCTCAAAGAGGCCCTGCGTGTGGGCACCGATTCCTCCACAGCCATTTTAAATACCGAGGGAGGTTACCTGAATGATCCGGTGGTAAAAATCTTGCTCCCACCTACCTTGCAAAACAGCATTGAAAATTTTAAGGCACAGTCTTTAAACCTTGGTATTATTACCGTTACCGGAAATGATTTGTACAATGGCACTACCGTTTTAGGCGTTACCATACCAGGATTGAAGAGCAAAGAAGATGAATTGGTAAAAGGCATCAACCGGGCCGCTGAACAAGCAGCCGGCACGGCTGCGCCAATCTTTGTAAATGCCATTGCCGATATTACCATACAAGATGCCAACAATATTTTATTTGGCGGCATAGATACCGCAGCCACGGCCTATCTGCGCCAAAATACTTACAGTACGCTTTACAATCAATACGAACCTCAGATTGATCAGGCTTTACAATCTGTAAAAGTGGGTAATTCCAGTGTGGTAGATGAATACGAAAGTTTTGTGGCCGATTACAACAGCGTTTTAAATACCGGGCTGCCCGGCTTTGGAACCATTGGCAGCCTAATGAATTTGCAGCCCATCTCAGCCACAGACCTTTCTGCGCATGGCACGGGTAAAGGCCTCAATGGGCTTTTTCTAAAAATTTCAGAAGAAGAAAAAGACATCCGTGAAAACCCATTAGCACGGGTCAACAGCATTTTGGAGCGGGTTTTTGGCGCTTTAGACTAAGCTTAACAGTTCTTATTTGGCCAGAGCTTTAATTCTTGTTATCCTTGAAGTTTTACTAATTTAAAGAACAGAAACAAATGACGTTACGAAGTAAAACGGCCATTTTAGGATTGACCTTAAGCTTGTTTTTAGGAAGCGCCCAAATTACCCAGGCACAAAATGCCGTTACCGCACCTGCCCCAGCCGAGCAGGAAGTAACCTTTAGCAAAGCACAACTTACCAAGTTTGTAAATGTGGGCCAAAAAATGCAAACCGTTCAGGAAGGTATGGCCGAAGAAATTAGAGCCATGGCTGAAAAAGAGGGTTTAGATCAAGCTACTTTTGAAAAGATGAGCGCCTCTAAAATGCAAGGTGGAGACCTATCGGGCTATACCCCAGAACAGCAAGCTGCTTTTAGCAAAGTGCAGGGTGAGGCTATGAAAATGCAGCAAACCCTCATGACCAAAATTGCCAGCATTACCGAAGAAGAGGGTATGGATATGGGCACTTTTAGGCAAATTGCCATGGCCAGTCGTTCAGACGAGGCGCTGCAAAAACGCATTCAGGCCATAACTGAAAGTATGGCTGAAGAATAATTTCAGCTTTGGAGTACTTACAAAGGCCTCCCGGTTTAGGGGGGCTTTTTTTTGCCTACAGGCGAAATGTTTTTCAACTTATAGCCGTAAGCAGGGTTATAGCTGAAATTTTAGACAATGCACCGAGTTGAAAGCGCCCAAAAAATACCCATACCCTTAGAAGAAGCCTGGCAGTTTTTTGCCACCCCGGTAAACCTAAAAAAGGTAACTCCGCCTAAAATGAAAATGCGCATGGTTGATGAGTTTAAAGGTACTATGTATGAAGGCATGGTAATCCGCTATAAAGTGACACCTCTGGCTGGTATAACCCTGCCCTGGGCCAGTGAAATAACCAAGATTCAAAAACATGCGTATTTTGTAGATAGCATGATTGAAGGCCCTTTTGCCCTGTGGCATCATCAGCACCATTTTAAGGCCATACCGGGTGGCACTGAAATAAGAGACATTGTACATTACAAAGTTCCACTGGGCTTGGTGGGCGAACTATTTCACCCCTTACTTGTAAAAAGAAACGTAGAAGAAATTTTTAGCTACAGACATCAACAGGTTAATTCCCTCTTTGGAAAAATAGATTAATGCATGAGTACCTACTTTGGTATTGATTATGGAAGCAAATACACGGGCAACACGGTTATTGCCGTTTTGCAAGGCATGGATATTATGTTTTTAGCGGTTGACAAAAAGGTAGATGCCGACAATTTTATATACAACGCTACTGAGCATTTTAAGCCACAGTGGATATTTCTAGATGCCCCTCTCTCTTTACCCGGGGTGTACACTCAAAAACAATGTAAAAACACCAACTACCACTTTAGATTAGCTGATTTGGAGTGCAAGGCTATGTCGCCCATGTTTTTAGGAGGTCTGGCGGCCCGGGCCATAGAGCTTAAAAATAAACTACAAGATAATTTAGGTACCACAGTGCATGAGACTTATCCTAGAATTATGGCCCAAAGGCTAAATTTACCAGAGCAGGGTTATAAAAAATCTAAGAGCAACCTTAGTGATTGCACTGCCCAAGTGGCCAGCCGTTTTTCTAAAAATATTCGGTTTAACCCAAAAGATGTGAAAACATGGCACCACCTGGATTCTCTGCTAGCCCTAATGAGTGCCATGGCCCACGAGCAAAATAAATGCACCGCCTATGGAGACCCCAATGAAGGCGTAATTCTGGTGTAATGGCCTTACAAGTAGTTTGGTTTAAGAGAGACCTCCGCCTGGCAGACCACGCGGCATTGCACAGTGCACACGCGCAAAACCAGCCGGTACTACATCTATTTCTTTTTGAACCTATTTTTAAAGCTCATCCTAATTGGAGCCTGCGCCACTGGCAAGCACAGTACCAAAGCGCTCTGGAAGTGCAGCATCAACTTGCTCAAAAAGGCCAGGTTATGCTTATTCTGCATGGCTCTGCGGCCGATGTTTTTAGTGATCTTGCAGAAAAATTGCCACTGGCTAAGGTGCATAGCTATCAAGAAACAGACGTAGAGGTTAGTTTTGAACGTGATTTAACACTGCAAAAATTTTTTAGAAAACAGGCCATCCTCTGGCAAGAGCATCCGGCCAACGGAGTTTTCAGAGGGCTAAAGAACCGCCAAAAATGGGATGAACGCTGGCGTGATTTTATGTCGCAGCCCTTAGCCAAAGTGATTTATAGCAAAGCTACTTTAGACCAATCAGACTGGCTGGAACATTTGCAGCGCAAATTTGCCCTNCCTGCGAAGATTAAGCNACAATTAGAAAACTACCCAGCAGCTTTTCAAAAAGTAGGAGAGGCAGAGGGNCAAAAGCAGCTTCAGCATTTTTTAAATGGCCACTACCAAAATTACAGCAAGCATATTTCCAAGCCTTTACAAAGCCGCACCTCTTGTAGCCGCCTTTCAGTGTTCTTAGCCTGGGGAAACCTCAGCCTGCGGCAGGTGTACCAAGCTTCGCGCAAAGCTTACCTGAAAAGCACCTCAAAGCGAAATCTTAAAAATTTTATTTCGCGGCTGCATTGGCACTCTCATTTTATTCAAAAATTTGAAATGGAGCACCGCATGGAGCAGGAAACCATTAATCGTGGTTTTGAGGCCTTGCACCAAGCAGCAGATGAAGAGCGCATTGAGGCCTGGAAAAAGGGAGAAACCGGCTACCCGTTGGTAGATGCTAGCATGAAAGCCCTCCATGAAACGGGCTACCTTAATTTTAGAATGCGCGCCATGTTGGTGAGTTTTTTTTGCCATCATCTTTGGCAACCCTGGCAAGCGGGCGCTCATTATTTGGCGCAACAGTTTTTAGACTTTATTCCAGGCATTCACTACCCGCAGTTTCAAATGCAGGCGGGCCTAACCGGAATTAATACAGTAAGGGTGTACAATCCAGAAAAGCAAGCGGAAGAGCATGACCCGCACGGGGAGTTCATTTGCACCTATTTACCGGCCCTGCAAAAAATTCCAGCACCACTGCGGGCCACGCCTTGGGCCCTATCGCCTTTGGAGCAAAGCTTCTATGATTTTACGCCTGGTAAAGACTACCCCTTACCGATTGTAGATGCCCAAAAACAAGCCGCCAAGGCCCGTGAAATTTTGCATGAGGCCAAAAAATGGCCGCGCGTAAAACAAGAGAGTTTACGAATTTTGCAACGGCATACCACCGCCATCCGAAATACAGAGAGCCGCACGCAAACAGTGCTATCGCAAAAGCGTTAAAAAAATATGAAGAAGGACGAGAAGAAAGAGCCCAATAAAGAATTTACGAACCCTATTGACAAGGATAAGATTACGGAATCACCTTCTACCCTACCCTATGCGCACACAGTGGGGAGCCCCGTAATTAAGCCCACTAAACAAGGCGTTATTAGAGGGCGGGCTTTGAATGCCATGGAAGAGCAAACCGATATGCAGCTCAGCCAGATAAAGGACCAAATTGATTTACTCGCCAAGCAGGCCAAAGAAATTCATGAGCGCAAGCAATTGGCAGCCTTAATCTACTCAGCCAAAATGGGCTTTAAACCCGAAATTAATCATGTGTATCACCTTTACGAAAACCAAGAAGGTGATTACGTTTTATCCATGATTGGACCCGATGAATGGGCCAAGCTTAAGTTTAAACACTTTCTCTACACCGTAAGGCTCCTAGCCGATCATACCTGGAATATTGAAGCTAAGGGAGAGACGGTTGAAGAGTAGGACTAGAGGTTATCTACCAGCCTAAAGCCCTCACTGTGCACATTTACAATGGCCACATTAGGATCATCTTTTAGGTACTTCCTAATTTTTGCCATGTATACATCCATACTGCGGCCCGTGAAATAATTATCGTCTTTCCAGATTTTTTTGAGAGCCAAAGAGCGGCTAACCAATTTGTTCTTATTTTGAACCAGTAGCTTTAATAGAGCGCCCTCCTTGGGGCTTAAGGTTCGGCTTTTTTGGTTGGGGCCTTTTAACTCCCGCATTTCTGAATCATAACTGTAACGGCCAATCACAAATAGGGTAATTTCTTCTTCAGGAGTGATTTTACGATTTAAGATGGCTTTTATTTTATAAAGCAGAACCTCTGAGTCAAAGGGTTTGGTCACGTAGTCATCAGCTCCAATTTGAAAACCTTTGAGCATGTCTTCCTTCATAGATTTTGCGGTAAGAAAGATAATAGGAATGTCGCCATCAATTTCGCGTATATCTCTGGCCAGGGTAAAGCCATCTTTATTGGGCATCATTACGTCTAAAATACAGAGCGCTGGGTCTGATCCCTTGAACTCACGCAAAGCTTCCACGCCATCGCGCGCCAGCGTAACCTTAAAGTCATGCAGCTCTAGGTAATCTTTTAATACGACCCCAAAGTTGGGATCATCTTCGGCTAAAAGTACTTCTATTGTTTGGCTCATTTTATGCTTTATTTAAAGGTAGGTAGATGTAAAATTTACTGCCTTTGCCTTTTTCACTTTCTACTTCAATGCGACCACCGTGAGCTTCTACTATGCCTTTAGCGTAGCTAAGACCCAGACCATGGCCTTTTATATTGTGTAAATCACCTGAGCTTACCCGATAAAATCTATCAAAAATGTGTTTTTGCTCTTCTTTAGTCATGCCCAAGCCATTGTCACTTACCATTAAGATGAAGTAGTTGCGGGTGCGTTCAGTCACCACCTTTATTTGGGGCGCACCGGGGGAGTATTTAATGGCATTGTCTAAGAGGTTAATAACGGTGTTGGCTAAGTGATTTTTATCGGCCAAAAGGCTAAGGTTTTCACTATTTAAAAAGCGGGTGAGTTTGCCGCCCCGGTTTTCCAGTTGTAAGGACACATGATCAATAGCTTCTTCCACAATTTTTTGAATTTCTACTTGGTTAAAGTTTAAATCCAGTTCTTGTTTATCCATTAAAGCCATACGCAGTACACTTTCTACCTGCATATTCATACGATTATTTTCCTGCCTAATCATGTTGCTGTAGTGGGTAATCTTGGCGGGGTCTGAAATAATTTTCTTGTTTCTAAGCGCATCAATAGCCAGGTTAATGGTGGCAATAGGCGTTTTAAATTCATGCGTCATATTGTTGATAAAATCGGTTTTAATCTCTGAAATACGCTTTTGCCGCAATGAAAAACTCAAAGTGCGGTAAAAAGCAATAATAATGGCCATGGTAAAAAAGAGGCTTACCGCCAGCATTACCACCATAGATTTAAGCAGGTAGTTTGTTTTTTTAGGAAAGCTCAGCGCCAGGCTTTGGTTGGAGAAGAAATCATTGGGAAATAGGGCGGTTTTGTACTGGCTGTCTTTGGGGCTCCAGTTTGCAGAAGAGAGGTTGATTTGCTGATCATTTAAAACTGCAAACTCATAAGGTAGCGCTATGCCGTACCGCTGTAATTCATGATTTAAAAGGGAGTCTAAGGTATTTTGCGAGATTAAGCTGCCAATGTTTTTTCTGCGCATTTCATGTACCACCATTTTACGCAACATCATGTCTAGGTGCATACCTTTTTGCATTATGTCGTCAGGGCGGCTTTGCAAGATTATCTCCCTATTTATGGAGTCCTTAAAACGGTAGGCTTTTAAGGTGGCTTTTTGGTCATCACTATCAAATTCCATTACCGTATCTCCGCCCAATCGCATGGTAAGTTTCAGGCTTCCGCCCGATTTACTTGGCAAAACGCTATCGGCCGAAGAGCCATTTACTTTAAAAGTGGGACTAAGCTTCTCAGTGAAAAAGGGTTCAATTTTAAAGCTTTCACTCAAAAAACGAAGTGACTCTAAGTTTTCCAATCGCTCCGAAACGTTACTAATGGCCTCCATTGCATCGCGGTCAAACTTTTCTTCTTTAAGACTAAAGGCATTTTTAAGCCAGTAGGCTTGCACCCCGGTTACGCCCAAGAGCGAGGTTGTCATTAGAATTATAAGCCAGTTCAAGCGCTTACTTAAACGAATAGATTTCACGGTCATAGGGTCAAAAGTAGAAAGCTTAAAGCCAGAATAATAGCCTTTAACGCCACTTTAACAAGGCTTATGTTTCCTTAAAAACAAAAAAGGCTCTTATAAAACTAGCTTTGAGATAACGAAAAAGAAAACATATCTGCAATGAAAACTAGAAGAGCTAAATTAGGCTTATTAGCGTTTACGATGCTAATGAGCTGTGGGCTATTTGCCCAGAATGAAACACCTAAAACGGAAAAAAACAAAGAATTAACTGCCATACCTATTAGGGATGGAGGTAATGATTTGGATGATCCCTTTTTTCTTTCCAGGGTTGAGGAAAATATGAAACGCACTAGTGTTTACCCCAACCTAGGTAAAGGTTTACTGCGCTTTAGCGGTCAGGTGCCTGAGGGAACTCTTTCAATTAAAATGGTAAGCCTTACCGGAATGTTAGAGTAAGCAGGTGTTGTTGATGGTTCTAACCTGGAAAAAAAGCAACTGGATTTAAGACACCTAAGGCGTGGTATTTACCTCATTCATCTTGGTAATAAAGTACTGAAATACCAAAAGATGTAAATTAGTTTTAGGTTAGTTTTAAAGCCAGATTGCTATTGGCAATCTGGCTTTTTTGTTTTGTTATTTTTGTGGGCTTTAATTAGTTCAAATGCTCATAACCAAGCTCTCTATAGTTATACCCGCCTACAATGAGGGCGCCACCATTCATCGTATACTAAACAAGGTAAAAGAAGTGAACTTGGTAAATGATTTAGCCAAAGAGGTTATTGTGGTAAATGATTGCAGTACAGATGATACTGAAGCCGCCATTTTGCGCTACCAAAAAGAAAACCCAGAACTGCCCATCAGCTATTATGCTCATGAGAAAAATAAAGGCAAAGGTGCTGCGCTGCACACCGGCATTAGTAAAGCCACTGGAGAGTACACGGTTATTCAAGACGCAGATTTAGAATATGACCCGGCTGAATACAACATTTTGCTCAAGCCCATCTTAAATGAGGTGGCTGACGTGGTATACGGCTCCAGATTTATGGGTGGAAACCCGCACCGGATTTTATTTTTTTGGCACAGCCTGGGCAATCAGTTTTTAACCTTCTTATCAAACATGTTTACCAATCTGAACCTAACTGATATGGAAACCTGTTACAAACTTTTTGACACCAAAAAACTGCAGGCTTTAAAACTGAAAGAGCAACGCTTTGGCTTTGAGCCTGAGGTAACCGCTAAAATTGCGCGTATTCCTGGCATTCGTATTTATGAGGTAGGCATCAGTTATTACGGCCGCACCTTTAGCGAAGGCAAGAAAATAAATTGGAAAGATGGTTTCCGCGCTATTTACTGTATTTTAAAATACAACGTAATTTCCCGCTAAAGCACTAAAGTAGCCCGGCTGATTAAAAGGAGTAGGCCAATGAAAGAGTAGGCATTATAGGCAGTTGATCTACCCGTTTATTATCAATTCTATCATAATAAAAGATATTCTGATAATTTAAAATATTGGTAGCTCCCGTGCTGATTTTTAATTCACTGTACTCACTAAACTCTATCACCTTAGAAACACTAAAATCTACCCGGTGGTAATTGGGTAAACGATTGGTATTAAAGTCTCCATAGAGCACGCCTAGCTGTCCGTTTTCTGCTGAGTAATCATAATCAATAACCCCCTGATTGCCTTGGTTGGTAAAAGGGAGTTGGCTGTAGTACAATTGCGTGGGCGTAAAGGGAAAACCTGTACCAAAATTGTAACGCAGGCTGGCTTCCCAGCTCTGGTCACGGCCAAAATTATACGTCCCCAGCAAGTTTAAGTTATGCCTACGATCAAAATTGGGGAAATACTTCATTATGCCATCGTTACGGGTAATCTCACCAATGGAATAGGCCAACCATAAATACCATTTTTTAGACTGGTATTTGGCCAGTAGGTCTATACCTCTGGCCAGGCCCCGCTCCAAAATAAACTCCTTTGAAAGAATTTCAGGCTTGCCTTGAGCCAGTGGACTGTCCTCAGTATACAATTGGTTGCGGTTTAGGTTGGTAAGTTGGTTAAAATCCTTGATGTAGCCCTCAAGGTTAACGGTTAGTTCTTTGGTTATTTCAAATTCAGCCCCTACCACCAAATGTTGCGCTCTCTGCAAACTACTGGTTACTTCCTCGCCTCTAAAAGAAGATTGCAGGCTACTTTCATTAGGAGCACTCAAGAATCCGTAAAATAAGTTCACTACATTGCGGTCTGAATAACCGGCAATCAGGTTTTGAGAGTACCAGCCACCAGAGGCTTTAAATCTAAGCCAATCATTAACATTGTATTTTACTCCTAAACGCGGCTCATAACTGGCTTCGGCTTGGCTGCCATAGTAATGCACTCTGAAGCCCGGTTCTACAATCAAGCGGTTAGCGATATATTTGTAGCGTAAGAAAGCACCAAACTCGGTAGTATTTTCAGCCTCAGAAACGGCCACACCTACCGGAGGCTCAATGCGCAAATCTGTAGCATAAGTAATAGCTTCAATGCCAAATTTTAGCTCATCGGCTTTGCGAAAGAAATAGGTGAAGTCCAAGCCCCCGTTAAACCCATTTACCGAACTCTCTTGCACTAAATCACCTTCTATGGCCGCAATATTGTAGGTAGAATAGCTAACATCACCAGACAATAAAACCGTAGAGGTAGGCGGTATGGCGGTGAAGTTAAAGCCTGCTCCGCTTGAGTTCCAATCTATGCTGTTGTCGCCCGCAAAGCGCACTCCATCGTCAAAGTTGAAACCAAAAACATTAATCTGTGAGCCATTATCGGATTGGCTCGAAAACTTGGCGTATAAATCTCTGAATCTGAAGGGCAAGCCATCAAACTCTGTTTCAACATAAGGGTAAAAAATAGAACTGGTTTGGTCTAAATACGAGGTTTTGGCCGATACCAGCATAGAACTGTAGGCCTGCCCGCGCTCATTTCTTCGGCCCAAAGGAGCCTCTACTAAAAGCTTGGCCAAGTAGGTACTGGCGTTTACTTTTCCGCTTAAGCGCTTACGGTTACCACTGCGGGTGCGCACGTCCATTACTGCGCTGTTACGGCTCCCATACTCGGCATTAAAACCACCGGTATAAACGTTTGCAGACCGAATAATATCATCATCAAAAACCGAAAAGAAACCAATGGAGTGAAAAGGATTGTAGATGATCATACCATCTAATAAAATCAAGTTTTGGATGGGGGCACCTCCACGTATGTATAATTGTCCACCTTGGTCTCCCGTGGTAATCACCCCGGGTAAAACCTGTACAGCTTTAATAATATCGGCATCCCCCCCAACAGAGAAACGTTTAATGCTTTTAGGGTCTAAGGTAACCACACTGGTAAGCACCTTGGTTTCGCGTTCTTGCCGCTCTGCGGTCACCTCTACTCCCTCTAAAAGTTCACTTTCAGGCTGCAGGTAGGCCTTTATGCTGGCTATGCGATTTACAGACACTTTTACTTCTTGCGTGTAGGATTTAAAGCCCACAAACGAGACTTCCAGGGTGTAAGTGCCCGGCTTTATATTACTCAAAATAAAGTAGCCATCGGCATTAGCCACGGTACCCGTTTCGGTTCCTTTAATAACCACATTGGCAAAGGGTATAGTTTCATCGTTGTCTTTGTTGTAAACAAAACCACGGATACCCCCGGTTTGGGCTAAAAGCCCTTGTGCTAAAAAAGAGAAGGCAAAAAGAAGTAATGCAGAGTGTTTTTTCATAAGCTAAAATTAGCGGCCCTTAGGCATAAAATATTTTATAAATCAATTCTTTCAACAAATCAGAATCAGAGGTGCGACCATTATTAATGCCTTTGGAGCGCACATCGGCTTCTCGAATAAAACTCATTACCCGGGCGCATTTTTTAAGGCTAAAATTTTTAACACCTTGTAAGTAATCATCCAAAAAATAAGGCTGCACCTTAAGCAGTGAAGCCAGCCCCCCTTTGCTTTTGTCTGCGCTTTGGTGGGCCATCATCACCAACCTAAAATAACGATGCAAAACTGGCAACGTCAAAAGCAAGGGATGCCCTTTGGGGTTGGCCTCAAAATACTTTTGAATCTTCATGGCTCTTAAAAAGTTCATAGATCCAATAGCATTTTGCAATTCAAAGTTGTTGTAATCTTTGCTAATACCAATATGTTCTTCCACCAAATCATCAGTAATTGTGGTTTTAGGCGGAATAACTAAAGCCAGTTTTTTTAGCTCATTTACAATTCTACTTAAATCAGAGCCCAAGCTCTCTGTCAAGAGCTGCAAAGCTTTGGGGGTACTGGGGTAGCCCATCTCTTTTAAGTAGGCTTCAATCCAAGCTGGAATTTTATCATCATACAATTTTTTAGACTCAAAAACACCCCCTTGGTTGTTTATCCATTTATAAAGTTTAGTGCGCTTGTCTACTTTTTTGTATTTGTATGCCAAAACCAGCACGGTGCTGGGCTGCGGATTTTCGGCATAAGCTTCTAAGGCGGCTAGATTTCTGAGGTTTTGCGCTTCTTTCACTAAAACCAACACCCGCTCTGCCATCATAGGGTACCGCTTGGCCTCCCCAATAATGGTGTCTACATCGGTTTCACGGCCGTACAAAACCGTTTGGTTGAAACTACGCTCTTCTTCGTTAAGCGCCTTTTTTTCAATAAGTTGTGTGAGAGCATCAATAAAATAAGCCTCCTCCCCCATGAGGAGGTAGATGGGTTTAAAAACACCCTGGTTAATTTCTTTTTTGAGTTCTAGAAATGTCATGATGAAACAGGTCTGCAAATCAACAAAAAAAGTAGAAGATTAAAGGTCTGTAAGCCTTTTAAGAAAAGGGGCCTAATAATACCTGATCAAAGCCTTTACCTTTGCCGCATGCTAAAAAACATTTTTCCACTTTCACTACCAGAACCCCCTTTAAAACTGGCAAAAAAAGAAGGCCAGGTGGTAGTGTGGGATCGCTTGCGCAAAAAATACCTGGTGCTTACGCCCGAAGAGTGGGTGCGCCAGCATCTCGTTTATTTTTTAGAACAGGAGTTAGGGGTTCCGGCATCGGCTATAGCCTTAGANGGTGGATTTAAGCTGAACCAAAAACAACAACGCACCGATATTTTGGTGTACANGCAAACCAAACCCGNACTGCTGGTAGAATGCAAAGCACCCCAGGTAAAAATAAGTCAGGCCACCTTTGATCAGGCGGCCCGCTATAATTTAAAATACCAAGTTGATTATTTCATTTTGAGCAATGGCCTAACTACCATTTTTGCCCAAGTGGATCACAACCTAAAAACCTATCATTTTTTGGAGAAGCCCCCGCACTTTTCCCAACTTTAAAGACTGTTTAAAAGCTGAATAAGTTGCGTTTTGGTGATGCTGCTAAAGTTCATTATCTCTAAATGATTTTGCGTGACCGTGTTTTGTTGAATGGCGTAATTGTACACTCCCAAATTATCTACGTTAATGGCAATAAACACGGCATTAATCCCTACCGCCAGTCTATAGCCTCCGTTTATTAAAAAATTAGGGGAACTGAAAGTATGCACCGGCACCATAGCGTTTACAAAGGGCAAATAAACAAACACACGGGTATCAGTGCGGGTCATGTTGGGCCCCACCTGAATAGTTACCTCGGTAAGCGGCCTTGGGTCTGTGTTAAAATAATCA
>PR_CR_10_Liq_1_inCRDRAFT_1001327_pt1 | contig 14035 bp, 14 predicted proteins | sample PRCRCaboRojoPR_3_FD_10241 | JGI IMG/M metagenome (IMG submission 10241) | reverse complement strand
CTGCTTCCAAAGCTCGGGTGTCTTGCCCACACGCAACTCCTACAGCCACTATGCCGTTCATGATTCCTTTGTTGTGGGTGCAGGCTCTGTAAACGTCTATACAAGCAAGTTGGTAGCTTTCTAAAATGCGTTTGGCCACTTCGCTTCCTGGGATTCCTTTGGTTTGAAGAGCTTCAAGAGGAATGGTGAACTCAGAACAGACTTTGCGTTCAGTGCAGTAGTTAGTTAAAATCCTCATTCCAATTCTCACACTTGGCAGTAGTTCTAAAATGTCCTGTGAAAGGTTTTCGCATATGTTGTTGATAACGTTGGCTCCCATAGAGTCACACACGTTCACGATGACTTCAACTAGTGCGTGGGCTTCACTAAGGATTCTAGGTCTAATGTCAACAACTCCTCCTCCTCTTCTAGTCATGCTTGAGCAGTAGTTTTCATTTGCTTTCTGAATTAAGTAGTTTTTGTTTTCTTGGACCTTTTGCTGGAAGGAGTTCGGCTGGAACTCCAAAATGTGGATTTGGCCGATCATAATGGGGGGATTTGAAGATGCTCGGAAGCCTCCGTGTTCCTTAACTAGTTTAGCTGAAGAACAAGCAGCTGCCACGATTGAAGGTTCTTCAGTTGCCATAGGAACTATGTAGTTCCGCCCGTTGACGACAAAGTGAAGTCCTAACCCTAAAGGCAGTCCTAGTTTTCCAATGCAGTTCTCAGTCATTAAGTTTGCTGTTTTAAAGTCCAAGCCTCCTTGCTGAAGTGCTCCGTTTAACTCAGGGTACAAAGCATTTAGGATCTCAACTCTTTCTCTGTAAGTCTTTTTGTGGAATCCTGAAAATTCAAAGGGTTTATCTTCCATTTTAAACTAAATTACTGAAACTATAGGTAGTTGCCTTTAGCCAAAATAGCTTTTTGTCAGGTTATGTTTTCTGTGGAGTTCTAATTCTATTGAAAATGTCTGAAAGGCTCAAGCAGTTCCTAAGAAGCAACTTAGAAAACGACTCAGTGCAAGTAATCAGAGATTTCGTTAGAGGACTCAAAGAAACCCCTGCCTCAGCAGGGTCAATGCAAAGAATTGCCAAAGCTATGTTTGATGTACTCCACGAATCTATTGAGTCAGACAAAGACAAAAAGTCTGTGTCGCTAATCAAAGACCTCACTTTAGCTATGATGCAAAGCTCCATGCAGCCCGTTCCCAGAGTCAGAGAAGCCTTGTTCTTCCCAAGTGACCGAAGCGAAAGGTCCCTTATCAACCACATCTCCAGTGCCAAGAAGCAACTCTTGGTTTGTGTGTTCACCATCACCAACAACAACTTACGCAACGCACTTAGAGATGCTTTTAATAGAAGAGTTGAAGTGCGCATAATCTCAGACGACGAGTGCATGAAGCAACTAGGCTCAGACGTGCAGTACCTAAGAGACCAAGGCATCCCTACTGAAATTGACCAGGACCCCGAAGCCCACATGCACAACAAATTCATTATTGTGGATAAAGAAATCCTGATTACTGGAAGCTTCAACTGGACTCAAGGAGCAGTTCACAAAAACCAAGAAAACCTGATTGTTCTGCACGAACCTGACTTGTGCAGACAGTATATTGCCCAATTCGAAGAACTTTGGGCTAAGTTCAGGCCTGTTGAAGTTATGCAGAACCGCGCTGCTACTAAAATCCAAGCTAACTACCGGGGAAGTAAAGCTAGGAAGAACTTTAAGCGCAGGTAACTAAGGTTTTTTAGACTTAGCATACTGTTCTCTGAGTTTGCGGTCGTTTCTTTGTATGTTTTCGAGGACTTCTTTTTCGCGCTGGGCTTCGTTTTCGTTTCCTTCGAGCAAAGCAATTAAGTCTTTTCTGTGAGCTGAGTCAGAAGGAAGCAAGTTATCAGAAGAAGTCAGTTTGTAAGGCCTGTAGTCGTCGAAGTCCCAGTACTTAACTCCTGAAACTTCCAAGTACAAAGGCCAGTAGCCCTCTACAAAGCTGATTTCTTCTTCGATGTCTTGTTCGTGGGGACTCACTGGTTTTTTGCCGTCTGCCAGTATAGAGTTAATGCCTTCAGAAGTCATACTTACATGGGAACTGGAGACTTTTTGAATGGTGCCTTTGAAGTAATCTTGTTGTGAAGAAGCTTTCGAGAACAACCCTGAAATAGCTCCTTTTTTGTCAGGGTTAAACTGGAGTTCTGAAAACAGTCTGTTCTTAGTGTCTATCAGTGTAAGCACGCCTGACCAGTTGTAGTACCTTTTGCCCATAAGAGTCCCTGTTATCATTGCGTAGGGAAGACTTGCTATGTACTCCACATCGTCTATGACTATCTTAATTAGTCCTTTCTGGCGAGCCTTTACAGAGTTTGCAGAAGTAGCTGCAGTGAACTCGTGGTACCCGTACATTTTCCAGTTCTCCCCGTAAACCTGGAAATTAGCCACTGGAGGGTGGTGGCTTGTCTGCTCAGCGTAGAGTTTACAACTTCCTAGTTGTGTTTGCAGAGTTTCTCCCAGTATAGGGTTGAAGGGCTTTTTTTGCTCAGTAGACATATGCAGCATGGACACCATAAAGGCAAGTACCTGGTTGAACCTTTCAAGGCCCTGGCTTTCAGAAGCTTTTTCTAGGAATATAGGGGCGTACCCGAACATTTCACAGAGTCGCTGGAGTAAAGACTTAGGTTCGAAGATGTTTACAGGAAGAGAAATGTTCATAACTGACTTTCCACTGAGCAAGTTCCTTCCCATGCTTTTGATTAAGTGCTTCAAAACTCCTCTTTGGAAAGAGATAAGTTCTTTGTCATTGAGAATCAACCCTCCGTTGATTTCGTCCCTTTCGTACCTGCCTCCTTTTCCGTACACAAAAAAGTCCTTGAAACTGAAGGTTTCTGTACTGGGTTTGTGTTCAAGTTCTAGGGACAAAGCGTTGTCGGAAGCAGAAGCTTGGAATTGCACAATGTCCAGAGCTGCTTTCAAGGAACCAAAGGAAGCCTTAAACATCGTTGTATTGGTCACTCTGGTCACTAAGGTTTTATAAGCTTCGTAAGGATGCTGGGAAACCAAGTAGTACTCAGTGAAGTCGAGTTCTGTAGGGTAATGCAGGTGCTTAACTGTATTCTGCACCAAAAAGGTTTCAAAAGGTGGAATGGCAAAAGAGCCTGAAAACAAAACGAACTTCTTAGTTCTGCCTTCTGAGTAAGAGACTAACCAGTTCCCAAATGTGGATACAGTTCTCTGGCCTGAAAAGCACCAGTCCCAGGAAGCACGTTTATGCTGGATGAACTCAACTACCAAAGCACTAGGGGCCTCTACTAGTTGGACTTGTTTCAGCCAGTTTCCCGAACACCAGCACTGGTCTGAAACTAGTTTCCAGTTCTGTATTTTCTTAAAAGCTTCAAGGGACTCTTCAGCCCACTTAGGTCTGGGGCCTTCTTCTTGGGGTTCTTGGTGAGCTTCTTGGTGGACTTCTTGATCTTCTTCAGATTCACTTTCAGTGTGGGTGAAACAAGCAGTCCACTGGTCTAGTTCTTCTTTAGACTTGACTCCGATAGTTAAGCTTTTCTTCTCAGGAATTTTGAGTTTGAACACGTAAAAGTCTTTTTTGGCTTCACCAACTGTGCAGGTGAGGGAATTAATTTCTTCAACTTTTTTAGGACGTTCGTTTTTGTGGTGGCTGTAGTAGTAAAGTTTGTCGTGGGTAACTACTAAGTACCTTTGGCCCCAGTTTTTGAGAATTCCGCTTTTTTTGTAAACTTTTCCTTCTTTTTTAATATTTTCTTGTCTCATTTTTATTAAGTATGAGTTTAGACCTAACTGAATTGCTTAAAAGACAGAACTATCAACCCCAAAAGGACAGAATCACTCTTAGCAGTGGCAACTCGCCTGCCATTTCAAGATTCATCGAAAACTTGTCAATCAGAACTTTGAATTTAATTAGGTCTTTACACTTAGAACTTTCGCTCGAAAGGTCTCTTCCAAGAAGCAGCCAAGAGTACTTACTGGACCACATCGACACCAAAATAGCTTTTGTAACTGAGTGTTCTTTCAAAGCGATTAGGTTCGACCGCAATGTGGAAATGGGCTTTAAAGAACAAAGCAAAATGCAAGGCTTGTGGCAGTAACTGATAATTAGAATTCTTAAGTGGGTTGCAGAAAGCAAAGTCACCCAAGAAGAGTTTTCTTGTTTATACAAAGAGTGGCAGCACAACTACGACTTAACTGACTTACTGAGCATCAGGAGTTCTAACGAAGTTTCAGAAATCTTCACTTTCTTCTTGATACTTGAAGAAGAAAAACTCACTGAAGAAGAACTCACTCTCAAACTAGAAACCATGATTGCTGCCCTTAACCACAACTACAACCAACAGTTACTCACTGAAGTCCTCGGAAAAGACTGCGAAGGACAGCAAATTGGCCCTGTGTCTCAAGACTGGGTTACTTACTCTGAGTCTATTTTTTGGAAACTAGACGAAGCTCACAAGTTCCACATTGAAGCCGAAGCTGCTCAGTTTTTAGTACTTACTATGCTACTTCCAGAACTTAAGTCGCTTGAACCCTCTTTGCTGCGCAAGCACACCTACCAACTCCTCCAAGACATGAACCACACCAACGGGTTAGTTTCTATGCGTGCTTGGAAGAACTACTTGCTTTACAGAGGAATGAAGTCCTCCCAAGACCTAGCGAACTTAGAAGAAAAACTCCAGCACATCTTTAACATTTGGAAAACTTTAAAACAAAGGATCTTCAAAAACGAACTAGAAGAGTTCCAGGGCTGTCTGGACTTGTGCTCTCCAGGTGAGTTTCTGCCCAGTATTTGGAACCAAGCCATTCTGTTTAACTTGCAAGAAAACACTAAAGTTTACAAGTTCTTGAGGTTTTCAGGGTGGTTGTTGGGTTCTACAGCCAACATATCTACCAAAGGGCAGTGCTTCATCCAAGGAACTTACATAAGGAGCCCCAAAGACTTTGCTTTGTACTTGATGTGGAACTACCTTGAAATGGAAGGTTTTTACCATACTTTTGCACATACTGAATCGGCAGTGCTTGAAGACAAAAGGTTTAAGGTGTTTTTAGACACATTAAACTCTTTCGATAAGCTACTGGACTCACTACTGTTCCAAATCATTTCAGGGTACAGAGGCAATGAAATCCCCAAGAGTCCTCCTTCAGCTCTTTTGGAGTCAAGACGCAGTTCTGTGCAACTCAAGTCCTCCACCTCTAATTCTTTGCTCAATAGGAAGCCCTCTAGACTGCTGCCCCCCAACAACCCTTCAAGGTCCAAAAGTCCCACTACACTCCAGTCTTACCACAATGTAATCAATAGATTTAAAAAGTAACATGATCACCAAAGTACAGAGCTGTGGAGTAGTTGGAGTAAAAAAAGTCACTGAGACCTACCAAGTGCTTTTTTGCAGGTCACGGAAAAAGGGCCACCTTTCGCTACCTAAAGGTCACAAAGAGCCAGGAGAAACAGACATACAAACAGCTTTAAGGGAACTCATGGAAGAAACAGGCCATACTGCTACTAGGTTCTGGTCAGGCACAGACTGGGTGACTTCTGCTGAAGAAGCCCTTCTTCTTGGAGAACCAACTTACTCAAAAGGCCAGGAACAAAAGTCAGTGAAGTTTTTCCTGGCTGAAATAGAAAAAGTAGGAGAAATCCAGGACACCCAAGAAATCGAAGAAGTATCTTGGTTCGAAGCAAACGAGCACTCTGGAAGACTGCTTTGCTACCCAGAAGTCCAGGAGTTCTTTAACTCTACCGTTTTAAGGGTTCTTCAAGATTTATAATGAATAAACTAATACTGGCACTGGGAGTGCTTGGAGTTATAGGCTACTCAGGGCCTAAAAACTTCTTGGTGCTTACAGAGGAATACGATCCTCTAGACAGCTACTCAGAAGACAACTCGCAAGAACTCAAGTCTTTGAAAGAACAAATGTCTGAAATACAACAAGAAGTTCCTGGGATAAGGGAAGACTTCAACCAAGTATACTCAGAACTAGAAGGTTTAAGTAACCAGTTAGAAACTACTAAACAAACTATTACTCAAGATATACAAGACTTCAACGAAGACTTCTCTCAGAACCCATAACCTTACTATCATAGCTTAACCTAACTCGCAGGGACTTCTCCCAAGTCCATAACGTAATAAAAATCCACAATAGGTCCGCACTGTATGTCAGTTCGGTTACTTTCATCGCCTTGCACAAACTGAGCATTTGAAAAAGTAAACTGAGTGTTATCCCTACCTGTGACACTAGTGAATGAATCCACACACTTAAAAGTTTTAGCTCCGGCCATTTTCAGGTAAACAGTGTGTAATGTGTTGGGCTGGATGTGAACTAGTGTTTCAAAAGGAACTTTGCACACGCCTGAAGCAAAGTCCACTTCAAGTCGAAAAGGAAACGAGTGCAAATAAATTACTTCGCTGCGAGTAGTGTTGCCTCTGAGCACTTTCATTTCAGCTATTGTGGTTTCTTTGTCGGTTTTGTAAGGCGTAGAAACTCCTAAGCCCGACAAGTAAACTTCGCGGCTAACCTTGAAAGCCAAGGCGTCAATGCGTCCTGAATACTTCCAGTTGAGAGCTTTTACGTTGCGTGAGCGACGGATTTTGAATTCTTGGCGGTCAGGGTTGTTTAAAGAAATGTTGCCTACTTGACTCAAGTTGCTCATAAGCCAGTCCTGGTCGATATTTACATCTACTCTATAGTTGTTTTGTAAGTTGTCGTCCCTTTCGTTCCCGCTGCTCATTTTCTGGAATAACTGCGCAATGTGGTCTAAAAAGTATTGTTCTTGGTTCTCCACTGCTCGCTGCATCGCTTCAAACTTGTTTTGGATCAGTTCGCGGTTCTGTTCGTAATTAGTTTGCCACTTAGAAAGCATTTCTTCAGCTATTTGCTTCCGCTTTTCACACTCGTTGATTCTGAACCTGTAGGCTTTTTTGATTTGTTCAATATGCGAGTCAACTAATTCTTTTAGTTGCGGATCACTTAAATTAACTAAACCATGGTTACTATGCTTCACAACACAGTTCAGGCAGAGTGGGTACTTGCAAATTTTGCAGTAAAACAGTAAGTCTTCGTGCCTGCACATGTCTACTTCATTAGGGTTAAGTTGGGCTTGGATTTGGTAAATCAGTATGTTTTTAGGAAGCTCAGAAAGAGAGTGTGACTCAAGGTTCATGCAGTAAGGACACCTCAGTGGTTCAGGGAGTAGCATCAAACAGCACCTGCAAAAGGTATGTCCGCAGCTTATCAGCATCAGGGGGACTCTTTCTTCGTGGTCATACTCTTCAAAACACACTGCGCAATATGCAAGACTTTCAACCATTTTAATTGCTAACAAATTAATCACTTGAAAAACTGTTGCGTGGCTTCATCCCCGGAGAATAAAAAGGACTTACGTAGTCTTTAGGCGGGGGAGAAGGAGACTGTTCTGAGGGCTTTTGGAGTCCGTGTGGTTTCTCCACAAAGGAAGGGTTTTTGTTTAGCATACTTGATTTTCGTACAGAAATACTTTTAGCGTACTGCTCCCGGCGGTTCTGCATCTCTTTACGCTTTTTCCATTCTTCTGTTCCGATGTTGTAGGGGCCCAAGCCGCCCAACTCGTAGTACTTTTCAGGCCTGGAGTTTCTGTAGTCCATCAGGCTGTAAGGAGTGTACTCTGCATAGTTCTTGCGTGAGGAGTAGGTTTCCAGTTCCGAAATGGCTTCACTTCGGGAGTCGATGTTGCTGAGGCCTGACTTGTTGGGGTGTCTGGCAGAGAGGTTAGCTTTTCTGGGGAGTTGGTTTCTTTGCTGGTAGACTTCAGCAGGACTTAATTCTTGGGAAACGGCAGAGTAAAACTGATTAGGTTTGGGTTTTTCAGGAGTCCTTTCTACTTCGCTGTATAAGAAGACGGGCTCTTGGGTTCTGGATTTGACTGGACTCAAGTACTGCTCGCCATGTCTTTCTTTGGAGGCATTTTTTAAACCTCCACGAATAATGTTATTTGCCGATACCTGCATGACTGATTTGTGGTTTTTTTGTGGCTGAACGGATTTAGAAATACTTTTAGAGGAGTCTATGCTTATTTCTCCGAGTTTCCCAACTCTAGAAACTTTGCCTTTGAACCTTTCTTTGAAATCCATTATATTCGATAATTTACTATTATGTCAAAATGTTTCATTAGCTATTTATAAATAGTTAACTGTGTTTGATTACTGTTAAAAGAGTGTTTAGTTTATTGTAAATGGCTAATAAACACAAATTAGCTTGTAGGTGCTTTAAGGTGTTAATCACCAAAGTGAGGAGTCAAAGAGGTAGTTTGGTACACTGGTGTGTTCAGTTAACAGAGACTCGTCAGAATCAGGCCAATTCCAGTACAAGCGATTTTGAACGCCTGTAAACTACACAGCCTGGGCCTCTTCTGTGCTATAGACTTTTGAAATGCTTTCTATAAGTAAGCTATGCCTACCCACACATGACTCTATTTTCAAAGCGAACAACAACTAGGCCATTTATATTGTTTAACTTCCTTAAATGGAATTATCTCTACAATGCCTAGTGACCTAAACAGTCAAAAATAAGCCTTAATTGTTGGCCTAAAGTTATTTCCACTATGGAACCCGAACCAGAGTCCTTTGCTTCAGACTCCTACCAAGAACCACTTGCCCCCCAGCAAAGAGTTGTGAATCACCAGCTAACTTCAAGCGACTACCCTTCTGCACCTCAATTTGAAACGCGCATAGAAAGGTCCGGAAATACTGAGATAAGCATACAATTCTTCTTAATTCCGAGGTCACAGTACTACAGTGTGGTGGCCTTTACTCCAAATACAATGGAAAGAGTTACTGGGTTTCAAACGATCCCTGTTCCCCACACGCCTTTTAGATACTCACTAGAATACTTCCACGCAACTTTTTTAGAAGAGTTGATTTCTCAAAGTGATTTGGACGTCTTTTTGCATCAAGTAAGCATAGAAGTAACGCGAGAAGCTGGAATACCCCCAGAAGCACCCAACAGCCCGAGAAGGGTTAGTTTTTCAAGTATATTCGGAATCTTTTTTTCATTCATACTTTTTAGTTATATGATGTATCTAGGTACTAAAACAGCAGTTTTCTATGGAATTGCAATGATTTTTTTACTAATTATCATATCATTTTGCTGCTGTTTACTCAGTAACAATTCTACTAATCGTAGTATAGACACCAAAAGAGCTTTTGCAATTACTGCTGAACAAAAACTAGTAACTGCAGTATGGGGAATGAAGCACCAACTACTGAGCAGAGGTATACTCGTTAGACCTGGAAACTACGGAGCTTTTATTCAGTTCGTTCCAAGTCACCCAATTAATTAAGCTAAAAAAATTATGGAACCTGAACCAGAATACTTCCGCCGACAATCACTTGCAGTTCGTCAGCCGATTGAATGCCCTCCTGCACCTAACTTTGAAATACGCATAGAAAGGTCAGGAAGTAGTGATGTAGAGGTAGAACACTTTTTGATACCTAGATCTACCTACCACAACGTAGTGACTTGCACTGGGTACACTATGAGCCGAATTGACAACAAAATGGTGCCAGTGCCTAATATGCCCTTTAGGTACTCACTACAAGAATTCTACGGAACTTTCCTAGAAGAGTTGATCTCCCAAAGTGATTTAGCTGCCTTTTTGTCTGAAGTGAGTAGAGAGACCACTACTGCAGTTAAAGGAGAGTCTAATGATTCAGCTACAACAAGACAAAAGGCATGTTATTGTCTTCTTCTTGTCTCCTTGTTAGTTTCTCTAATAGTTTTTCTATCCAAGGCTTATGTTTTTTTCATTTTATTGATTACTGTTATTCCGATTTGGTGCTGCATTCATTCCAGGACACAAACAAATGCCAGGATAAATTTTGTGACTAAAACTGAAAACAAATTAACAAGGGTAATACAAGGGAACCAACACCAACTACTGAGAAAAGGTATACTGGCTAGACCTGGAAACTACGGAGCTTTTATTCAGTTCCTTCAAGGTTATCGTAACTAAGTATTTAGTTTATAAATGTCTTTAATCTCAAATTCTTATAAGGAAGCACTTTCTCAGTCTCCAGAAATCAATCCAGATACAATTGACTATGGCCTTAACCCGAGTTTCAAAGTGACCACAAAGAAGTTCTGCAACTTAGAGCGGACTATAGAAACCTTTGTAATGCCAAATTTAGAAACAAACTCTGCTTTAGCTTTTACAGAGTTCACAGTGACGCCAATTGGCAACAAAAAAGAAGTTCCAGTGCCCTACGAAGACTACAAATATACTATGAGGAATTTCGAGAGCACATTTTTAGCAGACTTAATAACCTTTTCTGAGCTAAACACTTTCATGGCTCAAGTGAGTCAAAGAATGACTGAAAGTTCTAAGGAAGCTGAAATTGGACCTTCGATTTTGCGAGTGGCACTAAGCATTATACTTTTTACGTTTTGCTTTGTTGGCTCTGGGCTCAGTTACATTTTAGCGCTTAGTGAACCAACAAAAGCTTTTTTATGGGTTTTGGGTTCTTTTTGCTTGGTTCTTAGTTTGTTTGGGTTCTTTCTTTACAAGTTAACTGTTAGACGCAAAATGAGACTTGTTAGTTCTTTTGCCTACCAAGATTTAGTTCTTATAATTCACGAGGAGAAACACCAACTACTAAGTAAAGGTGTGCTGGCTAGACCTGGAAGCTTTGGAGCATTTATTCAGTTTGTTCCTAGTGACTTTTAACTAATTAAAAACTATCTCCAAAACTGTAGAATTTCTAGTTATAATTATGCATTGCCGGATCGCCATATATTTGGATAATAATGATGGGAGATCCATGGAACCCGATGCTTTACCAAATGCAACCTTTTAACTACCCACAACAAATGTATCCTTCCAACCCTAACCCAATTGACTATGGACCACAGCCACACTTTGAAGTTCACCAAGTAACACACCAAAGTGGAAGTTTTCAGGGGGGCGGAACTTATACCGAGACTGTAGAAACCTTTGTAGTTCCTGTTTCACAGCCAAACAATGTTCTAGCTTTTACAGGTTCCAAATGATGAAGGCAGAAGGTCACAAGCAAATCCCAGTCCCATATAAGGAATACAACTACTTAATCACTAACTTCCAAGGCAGCTTTTTGCAAATGATGGTTCCTTACAAAGAGGCCTTTTATATGAAGTAAGTCAGAAGATGAGACAAAGTACTAAGGTAGCAAATACTGCAATTATGAAGTGTTTACTAGTTACCCTTATAATTATTGCTTGTTTGGTTGGCCTTTCTGGTGTAGGGTTGCTTATTGAAGTGATCTTTCGAGTTAGTGTGCCTTATTTGGTTGGGTGCTTTTTTTCATATTTCTAGCACCATGCCTGCTGTTTGCTTATTGCATTGCAAAAAGAAGACAGAGAGTCCAGTTAGCATTCGAAGGGTATAACAACTTGGTCAGCATAATCCACGAAATGAAGCACCAGTTCCTTGGCAGAGGCATTCTTGTGAGGCCTGGCAACTATGGAGCCTTCATTCAGTTTGTTCCTATAATCAACTCTTAAGTAACAGTGACTGCAGAACTTAGTAACCGTCAAAATGGAATTATCTCTACAACTTGAAAACAAATTTTTATTGAAAATGGCTGGAGCAGCTAGTCCTATGCTTCCTCAAAGTCCTTATGAAATGCAAGATTTCCCTCCTTCCAGTCCATACGGCGGACAGTTCAACTGTATTGACTACGGCCCAACACCCCATTTTGAAAGCCATTTAGTAGAGAATAGAAACCCTGATGATATGAATCCACAAAGCTACTATGTCGACACTTTCATAGTGCCTTATTCTCAGCCGGGCAATGTTTTGGCCTACACTAAGTACAAGTTTGACTATGTTACAAAAACAAGGAAGGTTCCAATTCCTGACAAGGAATTCAACTATGAATTGAAGATGCAGAACTTCCACGACACCTTTTTGGCTGAAATTATTTCTCACGATGAGTTTCAAACCTTCTTGTTTGAAGTCAGCAAAAGAATGAGAGAAAGTAGTAGGCTAAAAAGGTCCGGATGCATGATATGTCTTAGAGTTTTTTATATTCTTATGATCTTGGTTACCATTGCTTCGTTGGTAATCGGCATTATTATTTGTCTCGCGGGAATTATTCCATCCGGTTACATATTCTATTTCATTATCATTCCAGGAGCCATCGCTGGTACTTTTTATTTAATGTCAAGATACATAGAACACCGAAAACGTGTGGAACTTGCTTATAACAATTTGGTCAGCATAATCCACGAAATGAAGCACCAGTTCCTGGACAGAGGCATCCTTGTGAGGCCTGGCAACTATGCAGCTTTTATTCAGTTCGTTCCTATAGTTAACTCTAATTAAACTAGTTGAGGTGAAAATTATGAAAACAACAAGAAAACTCCTACAAAAGACACATTAAATTCACACAGAAGAAGAAACAAGACCAAACCCTTTGCTAGAACTCAAAGAACAAGAAAAACTGTTATTGAAAGCATCGAAAACAACAGAAAGAACATCAAACGCCTTAAGAGCCATGTTGAGTGTCTTGGGGCACTACTAACTGTAATCATAAAATGGTCAAAAAAGTTATCAAAGGCCCTACTAGAAACTACAAGGCTAGAGAACATTGGAGAAAAGCCTACGAAGGAATGATTCAAATGCGCAAGGAATTCGAAGTTCCGGTCGCCGGGGAAGGGTGCAGTAATTTAGCTGACTTTACTGAATCTCCAGAAGTAGTACGGTTCCAAACTCTTGTTTCTTTAATGCTAAGTGCCCAGACCAAAGACACTATGACTGGAAAAGTTATGCGCAAACTGCGATCTAACGGACTTACGTTGCAAAGAATCATTGAAACTGAAACTAAAAGCCTTTCTCAAGAAATATATGGTGTGAGTTTCCACAACAATAAAGCAAAGTACATCAAGAAAGTAGCTGAAATCCTCAAGGAAAAGTACAACAGTGACGTGCCAAGGGACTACAAAGCTTTGCTGAAACTTCCAGGAGTAGGGCCTAAAATGGCTTTGCTGTTTATGAAGAGTTGTTACGGCGAAATACACGGAATAGCAGTGGACACGCACGTGCACAGAATTTCGAACTGGCTAGGGTGGGTGGAAACCAAAACTCCTGAGCAAACTAGGAAAGAACTGGAGTCTTTTCTTCCGGAAGAAGTGTGGCCTGGAGTCAATCGAAACCTTGTGGGTTTTGGACATACTATTTGCAAGCCTGTGAATCCTCAGTGCGGGAAGTGCAAGATAGTTCACCTTTGTCCTACTGGAAGCAAAAAGCTTAAATTGAATAATGCAAATCAAACAAAAAAGCCTCTAAACCAAGAAGAAACACAACCAAATCTTAAGAGAAAAAAAGAAGAAGACAAAAAACCAAGGAAAAAACACGCAAAAAACCAAGAAGAGGCCTAGGCAGCTTGCCCTATTCTCATGAATAAATTAATTAATTAATGGAAGTCCAAAGTAAAGGTCCTTTGAACAAGAAGTACCCGGGACTTCAGTGGCTTCGGAGTTTGCATTTGGTACGGAGCTAGTTCTTTTGTTTACATTACAAAATAAAACCAGTTAGCATTCATAGGTTAACAAATTGGTTAAAATTATCCACAAAAAAAGCACCAGTTCCTTGGCAACTATGGAGCCTTTATTCAGTTCGTTCCTATAGTTAAATCTTAATTAAACTAATAGTTAGGGGGATATGGCTGGTACCCTGGATATGCTTGGTAGTTAGGGTCAGCATAGCCTGTAGGTTGGGGGTATGCCTGGTAGTTAGGGTCAGGATAACCCATAGGCTGAGAAGGAGCTGCAGGAGGATAACTCGGAGGCTGAGAAGGAGCTGCAGGAGGATAACCCATAGGCTGAGGATATGCTTGGTAATTAGGGCCAGGATAGTCCATAGGCTGAGAAGGAGCTGCAGGAGGCGCGTTGGGGGGGTAAGTGCTCTGGGGAGGCATAGTAGGTTGATAAGTAGGGTTCACAGGCTGCTGGTAAATAGGCTGGGCATTAGGAGGGTGGGTTTCTTGCAAATGAGTAATTCCAACTGAAGGAGCTCCGGCTGAGAACTGCAGTTCCT
>PR_CR_10_Liq_1_inCRDRAFT_1001326_pt1 | contig 14041 bp, 9 predicted proteins | sample PRCRCaboRojoPR_3_FD_10241 | JGI IMG/M metagenome (IMG submission 10241) | reverse complement strand
ACATCCAGCGGCAGGGGCCGGTCGGGATGATAGCGGGGCCGGCCGCCACCGGCGGTCACGCCCAACAATCGATGCAGGGTATGGACCCGGCTGGGGATACCGGCCTGGATCACGCCGGGGTCATCGCTGACCTCCGCGAGCGGCAGCGCCTCGAGCCGGCCGCGGATGGATTCATCCAGCCGGGCGGCGGCCTTGCCCGTGGGCGCGGCCAACCCCATGCGCGGGGCGGGCTCGCCCTGGGCATGGGCGGTGGCCTGCAGCAGCACCAAAAGCTTTAACACCGTGGTGGTCTTGCCGGTCCCCGGCCCGCCGGTGATCACCGCCAACCGCCCNCGGGCGGCCAGGGCGCAGGCGATGCGTTGCCAGTCGGTGCCCCCGGCACCCGCGGTGTCGGCAAAAAGCGCGTCGATGCGCGGCCGCAACGGCGCCGGCGACGGTGTTGCCGGATCGCGCAGCCGATCGGTGAGCCCGTCGATCACCTGCTGTTCGTACTGCCAGTACCGGCGCAGGTAGAGCCGATGGCCCACCCGGACCAGCGGGGTGCTGCCCGGCCCGTCGCCGACCACCGCCGGATCATCCAGGGCGCGCTGCCAACCGGCGAGATCCAGCCCACCCAGCACCGTGGCCGGCGCCGGGATATCCGCCTCGGCGGTGGTGCCCGCCCGGTCCTGGGGCGGGAGCGAGAGCACCGAGCCCGGATCGGCCAGGGCCGCGGGCAGATCCAGGCAGACATGGCCGCGGCCGAGTTGATGGCTGGCCAGGGCGGCGGCCAGCAACAACGCCTCGTCCACGCCGGCGCGTTGGCCGTGGATGAACCGGGCAAGCGCCAGGTCCACCGATCGGATCCATCCGGCATCCCGCCAGGCCTGGAGGACGTTGAGGATGTCCCGCGGTTCAGTCATGGCCGAGCTCCCGGTCCAGGCTGTCGATCACTGCCGGGTCGGGGCGCTCGACATGCACCCCGGCCCCGGGGGCATCGATCCCCCGCAGAAAAAGCGAGATCGCACCGCCCAGGTGGTGGTCGGGGTCGTAGTCCGGCAGACGCACCCGCAACAGCCGGTGCAGGGCCAGTAGATAAAGCGTGGACTGCAGGTCATAGCGACGGCTGAGCAGCTCGGCCTGGATGGTGGCCGGCGTATAGGCCTGATCGTCCGGGCCCAGCCAGGTGGATTTGTAATCCAGCACGTAATACCGGCCCTGATGGACGAACACCAGATCGATAAAGCCCTTGAGCAGGCCGTTGAGCTTGCCGGGGGCAAGCGGTGGGCGGGCCGCACCCCCCAGGGTGGCAGCGGTGATCTGCGTATCGAGTCGCTCGATGGCGCCGTTGCTGGCGCCCAGATAGAACTCGAGCTCCGCCACCTGGGCGGCGGTCTCACAAAGGGCGATGGCCCCGGCGTCATCGTTGAGGGGCAAGGGGGTGGCGATCACCCGCCACAGCCAGTCGCTGATCGCGGATGCATGATCCTGCCAGCCGCGCAGCTGCGCGCCCTGCTCGACCCGGCGGGCCAGCGGCGAGGCATCGTCGCGAAGCCGCCGCAGCCCCTGACGGGTGGCCCATTCCAGGCAGTCATGAAGAAAACTGCCCGTGGCCGCGCCGCGGGGCAGACGGTGGCAGATCGTGATCTCGGCGGCCGTCGCGGCACCGGCCGAGCGGTGGGGGGTGGACTCGTCGGCCAGCACGGTCTCGGTGCGGGCGGCGGTGGTCACCGCTGCGCGGCGATCGCGCAGGGCGGAGTAGCTGGCGATCCACCAGTCCACCCGGGGCGTGCCGGTGTAGCGCCGCCCCGGCTGGGTGGCCGGCGTCTCGGCCGGGCCCTGATAGCGCTCGGCCCCGGCGTCGGGGGCGGGCGCGATCACCCAGTGGCCTGTGGTGGGCTGAACATCGCCGGGGCGGTCGCCCAGCAGGCTGGCAAGGGCACTGTCGGGCAGGGTCTTGCGCGGGCAGATACCGACAAATGCCGCGTATTCCGCCCGGGTCAAGGCCACATACAGCTTGCGCACGGCCTCGGCCAGGGCCGCTTCGGCCACGGCCGGCCGGGCCTCGGCATCGTTGTGACCGCTCACGCGCACCCGCCCTTCGTCATCGTGCCAACGGACAATGGCATCGCCTGTTCCCGACTGGGGCCCTTCGGTGGCAAAGGGCAGAAACACCACCGGATACTGCAGGCCCTTGGATTTATGCACCGTCACCACCCGCACCAGGTGGGCATCGCTCTCGAGTCGCATCTGATGGGCATCCCCGGCTGCCTGATCATCGGCGGCCTCGATGGCCTCGAGCAGGTGGCGCAAAAGGGCATGCTCGCCATCCAGCCCGCGACCGGCCTGCTGCAACAGCTCGGCGATATGCAACCAATCGGTCAGCGCCCGCTCGCCGGCGAGCGGGTCCGCCAGCAGCCGCGCCGGCACCTTAAAGCCATGCAGCAGGTCATGGACCATGGGCAGCACCCCCTGTCGCCGCCAGACCCGGCGCAACCGCCGCAGATGCTCGATCATCGCCTCGAGGGCCGATTCGTCGTGGTTGAGGGCGTCAAGCGCCGCCGCCGTCCAGCCCAGGCTGCGGGTGGCGAGCGCCGCCCGCAGCGCCACCGGATCATCGGGCTCGGCGACCGCCCGCAGGCAAAGGGCCATCTCGGCGGCCTGGGGCGTGGCATAGACCGAGTCCTTGTCCGAGAGATAGACACTGCGAAGCCCCCGCTCGCGCATGGCCTGGCGGATCAGCGCGGCCTCTTTGCGGCTATTCACCAGCACGGCGATGTCTTCGGGACGCAACGGCCGCTGCCACCCGGTATCGTCGCCAAAGCCGGCCTCACCGGCCTGAGCCGCGTTGAGCAGCCGGACGATGTGACTGGCACAGGCGGCGGCCATGGCATCGCGATCGCGGCCCTTGGCGGGCGCTTTGCCGTCATCGGGCTCGGGCAGGGTCCAGAGGGTGAGCGCCGGGGCGCTGCCCGGCGGTTGCCCCGCATCGCATCCCGGGGCCGGGGCAATCAGCGCGTCGTCCCGCCCGGCGGCGAGGGCCGGTTCGAAGGGCAGGGGATTGGCATCGCCGCGCCGAAAGCGAAAGGCACCGGGCCCATCCGGCCGGTCCTCGGCGATGGCGAACAGCGCGTTGACCGCCTCGACCATGCCGGTGACCGCCCGGTAGTTGGTGCGCAGGGTATGGCGCCGTTCGCCGCAGGCCGACCGGGCCTTGAGATAGGTGTGGATGTCGGCGCCCCGAAAGGCGTAGATGGACTGCTTGGGGTCGCCGATCATCACCACGGCGGTCTCGGGCCGGTTGGCGGCGATATCGTAGATCCGGTCGAAGAGCCGGTACTGCAGCGGGTCGGTATCCTGGAACTCGTCGATGAGCACCGTGGGATAGCGCTCGCGGATCATCGCGGCAAGCGCCTCGCCCCCCTCACCGGCGAGCCCGGCGTCGAGCTCGCCGAGCAGATCATCGAAGCCAAGCTCGTTGGCCCGCTGCCGGTCGGCCTCGAATCGCTGCCGCACCCAGTCGCCGGCATGGGCGAAAAACGCCAGCCGGCCATCATCCGGTGGCCGGGCAAGGGCCGCCTTGAGCTCGGGCAGCGCCAGGATAAGCTGGGTTCGGGGCGGCTCGCCGGTCCGCCAGGCCCCGGCCAGGCCCTCTAGGGTGAGGCGCTCCCAACCCTTGCCCAGATCCAGGGGATAGGGCTCGGACGCGGTCGCCCAGGCCTCGAGCTTTTTAAGCCAGCCTTCGACGTTGGCCGGTTTCAGCGATTGGCGATCGATCTGGTTGGCCTCGTCGGCGGCCCGAAAGGCCTCGCGGAACTCGGCGATCCACGCCACCCAGGGTTGGGCGGTGAGGCTTTCCAGCCACGCCGCCCGTCGGCGACGGCCGGCGGCCACCGCGGCGGCCGGCGGCAGGGGCGTATCCGGTCGCTCGCCGCCGCCAAGCAGCGGCCGGATGGATTGGTAAAGCGCCTCGGGGTTGGCACACCAGTCGATGACCACCGCCGCCTCCGCCGGCGCCAGCGAGGCCAGATGGCAACGCCAGTAATCCCGCACCGCTTGCATCTGACGGGGGCGCAGATCACTGACCAGGTGCTGCTCGAAGAGACTGTCGCTGGCAAAGGCATGCTCGCGCAGCATGCGATGGGCCCAGCCGTGGATGGTAAAAATGGCCGCCTCGTCCATCCACTCGGCGGCCCGGGCCAGGCGACGGGCGCAATCGGGCCATTCCACCGGGTCGAAGGCATCACGCAGGCGCTGAAGAAAATCGCCGGCATGGGCATCCGCGGCCGGGTCATCGCCAAAAAAACCGGCGGCGGCGGTGAGCTGGGCGCGGATGCGATCGCGAAGCTCCTCGGTGGCGGCGTGGGTGAAGGTCACCACCAGGATCTGCGGCGGCAGCAATGGATGGCAGCCATGGCCAAGGACCTGTCGCAGGTAGAGCCGGGTGATGGCGGTGGTCTTGCCGGTCCCGGCGCTCGCCTCGATCAGCTGGCTGCCAGCGAGCGGGAAGGCAAGCGGGTCGAGCGCCTGGCTCATGGCGACGCCTCGTCCGCCACCCGGGCGGCGTCGAGCAGGGGTCGATAGATGGCCTCGGCCAGCGCTGCAAAATCGCTGTCGGCCAAAAGCGCGGCGTAGTCGGGGTAGAGTCGGGCCACATAGGGGCTTTTCTCGACCTCGCCCTGCATCTGCCGGGTGCCCTCATAGGTGGTCTGCGCGGCGGTAGTGGTCGGGCTTTTGGCATGGGCGAGGGCCGTGCGAGGGGGCAACGCCACGGGCCGGCACCGGCCTTCCTGCCAGAGCGCCACCACCCGGGCCAGCCACCGGCGCGCGGTGTCACCGGCCACCGGGTCGATCACCGCATCCTGGTCGCGGCCGATCACCCGGGTGGTCACCTCGCCAACCACGGCGTTGGCCAGCAGATGCACGAGCCACGGCGCCACCAACCGATCGTAACGAAGCCCGTTTTTTTTCATCTCGCTGGGCTCAAAACCAACGATCAGCGCCGCATGGTCGTCATCCGCCGGATGCCGCAGCTCCGGCAGGGTATCCATCAGCCGCAGGCCGACATCAAGCTCGACCCGGCCGGGCGCACTCGCCCTTGGCCAACGCCGGCAGACCGCCGCGTAGCGCTCGGCCATGGCGGCCACGTCACCGGCGAGCGCCTGGGCCTGCCAGGCGCCGGGCCCCTCCCCGGGGATATCCCCGGCCCGTGCCATTGCTGCCAGCGCCGGCTGCAGATCCACCGGCTGGGTGGCCGGATCGGGGGTTGCGGTGAGGGCCTCGATCAGTTGCCGGCCGACGCGCCAGCGCATCAGCCCGTCCAGGGCCAGGGCTTCCTCGTCCTCGGCGGCATCCAGCCGCTGACTGAACGACACCCCCAGCCGGTCGCGAAAAAAATCCCGGGTGGGGTCGCGCAAAAAGGTCTGCAGCATGGCCAGGTCAACCACGGTCTCGAGGCCGTCCACCGGCGCCGGTTCGGGCAGCGGCTGTGGGGCGAAGGCCGAATCGGCGCCGGCGCCGTCGGCCTGCGCCGGGTCGCGCCACTCACCGGCAAAGGTATAAAGCCCATCCACCCCCGAGGTCGCGGTGCCGGGCTCGAAGTACTGCCGCGAGAAAGGCTGCAGGGGATGGGTCTGGGTGAGGGCATCGAGCAGTGACTGGCCCGGCGGGCCGGCGCCCTCGGCCAGCCGCCAGCCGGCTTCGAGATGATCCCGCAGCTGACCGACCAGCACCGAGGCCGGCCGGGGCGTGTTGTCATTGACGCTGCGCCCCACCCACGAGCAGTAGAAATAGCGCCGGGCCGAGAGCAGGGCCTCGAGAAACAGATAGCGGTCGTCCTCGCGGCGCGAGCGATCGCCGGGCCGGTAGTCGGCGGCCATCAAATCGAAATCCGCCGCCGGACGGGCCCGGGGATAGTCGCCATCGTTCATGCCCAGCAGGGCGACAAAGCGAAAGGGCACGCGCGCATGGGCATCAGGGTGGCGAAGGCCACCGAGCCGGCCAGAAAACGCTGCGATACCCCCCCTTGCTCGAGTTGCCCGGTCCAGCAGTCCGCCACCACACTCGCCGGCAGGGGCTCGTCAAAGCCCGCGGCGGCAACCTCGTCACGCCAGTCCCGCAGCGCCGATTCAAGATCCAGCAGCGCGGGCCTGCTCGTCGCTGTCCGCGGGCTCGAACAAGGCCGCCAGCCAGTCCTGCCATAAGGCCACCCAGGCATCGGCGTCGCGGGGGGTTTGTTGTTGTCTCCAGATCTCACCGAGCCACCGGACAAGCCCTTCGAGCTGGCCCACCAGCGCGGCCTCGAGCCCCCCGGTCTCGGCAAACGGGGCGATATCCTGCCACGGCGCCCGGGTCTCGCCGGTGGCATAACCAAGCAGCATGCGCTCCAGGCCGTGGGCCCAGGTGTGACGGGGGTGGTCGCCGGCCGGCAGGCCCAGGGCCTGACGATGGTCGCTGTCCAGTCCCCAGCGGACATTGACCGCCTCGAGCCAGCGATGGAGCCGGGGCAGATCGGCGGCATCGATGCCAAAGCGCCGACGCAAAGCCGGAACCTCGAGCAGATCGAGCACCTGGCTGACGCCAAGGCGGGATTCGCTCAACCGCAGCAGCTGTTCGACGGCCTGGACGATGGGGTCGGTCTGCCGTGGGCCCTGATCGGCGATGTCAAAGGGGATGTGGCGCGGGTCGTCCCGGCCATAGCGGCCAAAGACCGCCTGGATATGCGGTGCATAGGCCTCGATATCGGGGACCATGACCAGACAGTTGCCCGGGTGGAGGTCGTCATCCGACTCCATCAGCGCGAGCAGCCGGTCATGCAGCACCTCCACCTCGCGCTGGGGGCTGTGGCTTGAGTGAAAGCGTATCGAGGTGTCCCGGGCCGGATCCACGCCGGGCCATTGCGCGCGGGTCTCTGGCAGGGTGCGCAGCGAGAGGATGTCATCCTGGAGCTGCTCGAGCAGCGTCTCGCCGCCCGGGGCGCGGAAGATATCCGCCGGCTCGCCCATGGCTTCGAGCACCGCGATATCCGCATCCCGGGAGCGGATCCGGTCCTGATTGGTGAGCAGGCCGATGAAATCCCGCCCCTGCCGACCCCAGGCCGCCAGCAGCGGATGACCATGGGGGTGGAGATCGGCCGGATCCGCCGGCCGGCTCGCCGCGGGCCGTCGCGGGTGGCGGCCGGCCGCCCCGGGGATCAACGCCCGATCCTCGATGATATCGGCCCAGTAATACTGGCAAGGGTTGTGGACACACAAAAGGACCTGGGTCCAGCGGGCGATGGCCCCCAGCACCTCCAGCGCCTGACGGGGCAGCGACGAGAGGCCGAAGACAAAGACCCGGGCTGGCAATCCCGCCGGCCGGGACCCATCCGGCCAGTCCCGCACCGCCTCGAGAAAGGCCGCATGGGCGGCGGCCCGGCCGTGGCCGATCGGCGTCCGGGCCCAGTCGGCATCCTGCTGCAGATCCTCGAGCACCGCCCGCCACAGCGCGGCCTGCCAGCGATCGGCGCCGAGGGGCCTTGGCTCGCCCAGCGCATCCATCCAGACATCCTCGCCGGCGGCCCAGGCGGCCAGCCAGTCGGCGCGATAGACCTGGTACTGGTCATAGAGATCGGCGAGACGCTGGCAGAGCTGCAGACGCCGACGCATGCCCTCGTCGGCGCGCAGAAACCGGGCAAGCGGGGCGAAGGCCGGGTCGTCGAGGGTTTGGGGCAGCACCCGCATCAACCGCCAGACAAGGCGTGGCTTGTCCACCGGCGAGGCCTCGGGCACGGCATCGGCGCCCAGCACCGCACGATAGGCCCACCAGCTAAACCGCGCCGGGAGCACCGTCTCCAACCCGGCACAGATGCCCAGGCCACCGCCAAAGAGCGCCCCCGGATCATCCGCCGATCCCGGCTGGCCGGCCAGCGAGAAGGTCAGCCACTGGGCCATGCCGTTGCTCTGGGTGATCACGGTGTCCCGGCCAAGGGGCGGCGGCGGGTAGCGCTGCATCCAGCGCACCACCAGATCGCGCAGATCCTCGGCCCGGTTGCCGTGGATCACCAGAAAACCGGGATGGAACCCGGGTTGATCGGTCAGCGCGTTGGCGTTGTGGTCCATACGCCCAGGGTTAGCCGTCGCTGCGACGGGTTTTGTCGTTGCAGGCCCGATCCAGCGCCTGATCGAGATCGGCGATCAGATCATCCGCCTCCTCCAGGCCGATACTCAGGCGCACCAGTGCCCCGCGATCATCCCAGCCATCGACGCTGCGGTTGGCCCGTACGTCACAGGGCAGGGCGAGGCTTTCGAACCCGCCCCAGGAAGCCCCCCGGCCAAAGAGCTTGAGGCCATCCACGAAGGCCGTCACCCGCGTCGAAGCGGCGGCCGTGAGCTCGAGGGTGAAAAGCCCGGCGGCCCCGTCAAAGCGTTGTTGCCACAGGGCATGGTCGGGGCTGGAGGGCAGCGCCGGGTAATGCACCGCCGCCACCTCGGGCCGCTGCTCAAGCCACGCCGCCACCGCCCGTGCGCGCTGGGCGTGGGCCGGGTAGCGGATGTGCAGGGTGCGGGCGCCACGAAGGACCAGGGCACAGTCGTCGGCGGATACCGCCAGGCCCAGCAGGACACTGGTCTCGTGGAGGGTCTCGTAAGCCGCCGCCGTGGCGGTCACCGAGCCCATCAGCACATCCGAGTGCCCCCCCAGATACTTGGTGCCGGCGACGATGGACAGATCGGCTCCGTCCTCGAGCGGGCGATAGCAATAGCCCGAGGCCCAGGTGTTGTCGCAGGCCACCCAGATATCGCCATGGGCACGGGCGGTGCGCACCACCGCGGCGATGTCCTGCAGCTCCATGGTCACCGAGCCGGGGGTTTCGGTGTAGATCATGCGGGTCTCGGGGCGGATCATCGCCGGTAGATCCGGCTCGCGGGGGCTGTAGAAGTCGTAGGCGATGCCGCGCTGGCCCAGAAAGCGGTTGAGCATCTGCCGCACCGGCGAGTAGACGGTATCCACCACCAGCACATGATCACCGGGGCGGAGAAACCCCAGGAACACCGCGGCAATGGCCTCGAGCCCGGAGCTGTAGAGCTTGGTGCCGTGGCCGGCCTCGAGCTCGGTGATCAGCCCCTCGAGGGCAAAGGCCGTGGGGGTGCCCCGGACCCCGTAGGTAAAGACTGGGCGCTTTCGGTCCCCGGGCGAATGGCCGCCTGCATCTCGGCCATGGAGGCAAAATCCACCGTCGAGGCGCGCACCACCGGCGGATTCACCGGTCGGCGGCCGTCGCTGTAATCCGGCCTTGCGGCATGAACCAGGCGGGTCCCTCGCTTCACGGTCGCTCTCCGTTTTTTGTGACTGCCCTGCCGGCGTCATCATGGCAGCGCTGATGACAGCCGACCATACCTGTATGGTGAGATGCTCACTCATCAACACCGAGGTCTGTCATGGAAGTGATGTACACCACAACGGGGACCGCCACCGGCGGTCGCGATGGTCACGCGTCGATTGCCGACGGCAACCTGGATGTCAAGCTCACCGCGCCCAAAGAGCTGGGCGGCCCGGGGGGCGATGGCACCAACCCCGAACAGCTTTTCGCCTGTGGCTACTCGGCCTGCTTTCTGGGGGCCATGCAGTTTGCCGGCGGCCAGGCCGGCATCAGCGTGCCCGCCGAGACATCGGTCACCGCGACGGTATCACTGGGCAAGCGCGACGATGGCAACGGCTTTACCATCGCCGTCAAGCTGCAGGTCGCGCTGCCGGGCGTCGATCGCGCCGATGCCGAGGCGTTGGTGGAAAAGGCCCATGTGGTCTGCCCCTACTCCTATGCCACCCAGGGCAATATCGAGGTGACCACCGAGCTGGCCTAGCCCCGGGCGGGACGCGGCCGGGTCAGTGGCCCGGCCCGCGCCGCGGCCGCGGCCCATCACCCGGGCGTCGACGCCTGGGTCGTCCGCTGCCGGGGCGCCCACCATCCGGCGTAGGCAAGCACTGCCAGGGCGGCCATTAACAGAAACGGCAGCACACTCAGGTTGAGCACCGCCCAGCCCACCGCCTCGAGCAGGCCGCTGGCGCTCAGCGCCGTCAGCGAGACGATGCCAAACACCAGAAAATCATTGAGCGCCTGGGTGCGGCCCTTTTCTACCTCGTCATGGACCCGGGTGAGCAGCGTCGTCCCGCCGATGAACATAAAATTCCACCCCACCCCCAGACAGACCAGCGCCGCCCAGTAGTGCCAGACCCCGTTGCCGGTGAGGTTGATGGCTACACAACCGAGCATCATTGCCACACCGGCCTGGATCACGCTGACCACGCCCAATCGACGGATAAGCTCGCCGGTAAAAAACGAGGGCAGAAACATCGCCACCACGTGCCACTGAATGACGAAGGCGGTTTCGCTGAACGGATGGGCATGACCGGCCATCGCCAAGGGGGTGGCCACCATGATGATGTTCATCACCCCGTAGCCCACCGCCGCGGTGAGCACGGCCACGACAAAGCCCGGTTGCCGGGCAATCCGCGCCATGGACCGCCCCCCGTCGCCGGCCTGCGGCCGCGGTGGCCGGGGGATGCGCAACGCCGCCACCACCGCAATCGCCAGCAGATAGAACGCGCCGAGTACCAGATAGCTGCCGGCAAAGGCCGCCTCGAGCCACCCCGAGGTCCAGCTGCCCAGGTTGGGTCCCATGAAGCCGGCGACAATGCCGCCGGCAAGCACCCACGAAATCGCCCGGCCCTTGTTGCCCTCGCCGGCCACATCGGCGGCGGCAAAGCGGAAGAACTGGCCGATGCCATTGAAGATGCCCAGCAGCACCGAGGCGAGGGCAAACAGCCCGAAAAGCCCCTGGAGGATGCTCGTCACCGCCAGGCCCACCCCCAAAAGCGCAAAGCCCAGCCCGGCCAGAAAGACAGGGCGTCGACCCAGCCGTTGCATCAGCAAAGAAGCCGGCACGGTGGTCGCGGTCATCGCCGCGAACTGCAGCGCCAGCGGCAGCGTGCCCCAGGCCGGGTTATCGGCAAGGGCCACCCCGACCAGCGCCGAGGTGGCGATCAAAAGCGAGCTGCCGGTCATCAAGATGGCCTGGCAGATCGCCAGCAAAGCGACATTGCGGGTCATGTCCGTTGCCGTCACGCCCGGTGCCCACCGAATCGTCGCGAGAGCTGCTCGCCGGTGCGTTGTGCCGGGCTGACCTGGGTGGTCATCCACACCGCGCCGGCATCGGTACTCACCCGCCGCAGCTGCCAGCGAAAGCGATAAAAGCCACCATCCCTCGAGAGCACCCGCACCCCGAAGACCGCCGCGGACTCGCCGATGCTGAGCCGCTGGATCTGGTGGCGGCGATGTTTGATCACATTGTAGCCCGGCCCCCGGATCATGCGGGTAAACCGCGCCAGCGGGCCGGTAATCGCCCGGTTACGGGGATGGGCAAAGGCCCAGACCTGGCGGATGCCACTGTTGATCGACGGTGTGTCGTTGGTCTGCAGGGCTTCGAGCTGGATGACGATGACCTCGCGGGCGGTGCGCTCGGGGTTGGGCTGCAGCAGTTCGGCCTCGGCGGCGACGCCGGCGGCGAAAAGCAGGCTCAGGCACAGGACAAGGGGATGGGGCCAGCGCCCACGGGCGGAACATCGGTTGGTCAACATAAGCGCGCTCCGGCGGGACGCGGCAGACGATTTCAGAACGCCCCGATCACAGGTAAGGTGATCCATACGCGCCCTTTATGTCCAGTTTCGGGGGGAAAGCGGATGATCCAGACAACCTCGCGGGTGATCATCGACCGGCCACCGGAGACGATCTTTGCGTTTGTCGTGGATGGCTTTCTCGACAACTATCCGCGCTGGTCGCCCGAGGTCAAAACCCTGCGCCCGCTAAGCGAGGGGCCACTGACCCCGGGCTGGAAGGCACGCCAGGTCCGCGTCGACCAGGGCCGGCGCACTGCGACGGACTTTGTCGTCACCGAGCTGCAGCGCCCGCAGAAGGTGGCCTTTCGCGGGGTCACCGACCCCTACGGCATTGAATTCCGCCTCGACCCGCAGTCCGATACCCGCACCGAGCTGATCTTCAGCTTTGAGCTGGGTCAACTGGGCATGGCTTTTCGCCCCTTCGAAAAACTCATCAGGCATGCTGTCCAGGGCGGTGTCGAGCGGGTGACGCGCAATCTTAAAACCCTCGTCGAGCGCGAAACCCGCCCGGCCAACGACTAACAGGGGGAGACCGGCATGGATTTCAGTCCCGAAAAAGACCCTTGCATCATCCCGAGTGTACTCACGCAGATCCTTGATACCTGCGTGAATGGCATCACGCTCTCGGATCCGGACCAGCCCGATAATCCCATCGTCTTTGCCAACCAGGTCTTCACCGAAATGACCGGCTTTCGACAGGAAGAGATCATCGGCCGCAACTGCCGATTCCTGCACCGGGACGATCGGGACCAGGAGGGTCTGGAGGCGATCCGCCAGGCGCTGGCCGACGAATCCGGCACCGAGGTGACCCTGCGCAACTACCGCAAAAACGGCGAGCTTTTCTACAACCAGCTCACCATCCAGCCGCTGCGCGATGAGCAGGGCAAGCTCATCTACTACCTGGGGGTGCAATACGATGTCACCTCGCTGATGCAGGCCCGGGACGAGGCCAAGCGCATGGCCCAACTCCTGGACCGGGGCGACGAGGACTAGGGCCGGACTAGCCCGCCGGATGCAGCCAGAAAAGCGCGCTGGCGAGCATCAGCATGGTCAACGCAAAGGGGGCGTTCCAGCGCAGGATCTCGCCGGCGCGCAGGCCATAGCTGCCCTGCATGGCGAGGTTGAGCCCGGACAGCGGGCTGGCCGCCACGCCGATCCCCCAGGCGGCGAGAAATACACTGGCGAGCAGATCCGGATCGGGCGCGAGGGGCTCGACAATGGCCGCGGCCGCCGCCACCCCGATCACCGGATGGATGCCCACCACCGCCGCGCCCACCAGCACCAGCAGCAGTAACGAGGCCTGCGGCGCGCCAAACCCGGCAAAAGGCAGTGCCGGCTCGTAGGCATTCACCAGGCTGGCAAGCCCCGCCGCTGTCACCCCGGCAGAGAGGAAGAGCACCAGCTCGGCGCGCATCGCGGGCAATCCCTCGCGGATATGGCGACTGAGGGCAAGCCCCGGCGAATGGCGCCTGACAAGCAGGGTCAGCGCCGTCACCGAGGGGGCCAGCAAAGCGATCAGCCCCAGAATCGAGACCGTCGGCCACACCGCATGGGCGGCGAGGATCATCACCGCCAGCAGCGCCGGCAGCCACAGGGCGGCCGGGTTCATCGGATAGCCCACGAAATCCGCCGTCCCCCCGCGCCGGGCCTGTAACAAGACAAGGACAAGCGCCATCACCGCGAGCGCGCCACCGTAGCCCACCAACACCGGCAACCGGGCGCCCGGGGCATAGGTGAGCGCGGCGGCCATGGCCGCAAAAAAGGGCGACCAGAATGCCGCCGCCGAAAACCCCTTGACCAGGACCTCGTACTGCCGGCGCGAGAGCCGCTCATCCCGGGCCATGCGCCTTGCCATGATAAAGACCGTCGAGAGGTTCACCACCGCGCCAAAAAGATGCACCCCGAGCAGTGTCCGCCACAGGCTCTGCCCGCCCCGGGGCGCGGTCTCGGCATCACCGGCCGGTGCGGTGATCAATCGCAGAAAGCTGACCGCCGCCAGCATGGCAAGCAGCGCGGCGTTGCCCGAGATGGCATGCCGCCAGTCCACGGCGATGCCCTGGGTCGCCGGCACCGCCAGACCGGCCACGCCGATGGCCATCAACACCAGACTCTGAATGCGGGTGCGGCGAGGGACGGAGCGCCAGAGCAAAAGCCCCGCCAGCCAGGCGGCCAGCCCGGCATAGAGCAGGGGCACTGCCCCGGCCAGTGTCGAGAGGACGGTCAGCCCCATGGCCACGGCAAGGGCCAGGCCGGCGATCGAGCGGGATAGTTGAGGACACAGCGGAGCGAGGTTATTCCACAGTCACCGACTTGGCCAGATTCCGCGGCTGGTCCACATCGGTGCCCTTGAGCACCGCCACATGATAGGCGAGCAGCTGTAACGGGATGGTGTAGAGAAGCGGTGCGGTGA
>PR_CR_10_Liq_1_inCRDRAFT_1001324_pt1 | contig 14068 bp, 12 predicted proteins | sample PRCRCaboRojoPR_3_FD_10241 | JGI IMG/M metagenome (IMG submission 10241) | reverse complement strand
AAGGGCCGCGGTGAGTGTGGGCAAACCGCCCAGTTTCTCGGCGATACCGATGGCGACGGGCGCGGTGGTGGATTTCGGCGCGAGCGAGGCCAGCGTTGCACCTTCGACGCCCAGGGCTTTGGCAATCCAGAGCGCAGACGCAACAGCAGTGACCGAGCCCACGATCAACGCGCCCGCCATGGGAAGGAGCGTACGCCGGACGTGGTGCAGGTTGCTGTAGAGCGGACCAGCAAGCGCCACAGTGGCCGGGCCAAGCATGAAATGCACGAACTGCGCGCCCTCGAAATAGGTGGCATAGGGGGTTCGCGTGGCCCAGAGCACCACGCCGAGGATCACCATGGCCAGCAGCACCGGGTTGACCAGTGGGTTGCGGCCCGAGGCGCGGAACAGGGCATCGCCGATGAGGTAAGCGATCAGCGTGGCCGTCAGCCACAAAAGCGGCCCTTCGCGCAGGTAGGACCAGATGTCGGGCAGGTCAGTCATTCCGCGCCCTCCGTACTGCCGGTCAGGCGGGCGAGGGCCACGAAAGTCAGTGCGCCTGCGACAAGCGCGATAAGAGTGCTGGCTACCAGCGCCGCTATGAGGGCAAGGCCCGAAGTGCCCAAGACCTCGACATGGCTCATGACACCGACCCCAGCGGGCACGAAGAGCAGCGACAGATGCGCAAGGATGCCTTGCGAGGTTGGCAGGATGCGTTCGGCAAGCGGCTTGCTTGCCAGGAAACTCACCAGCAAAAGCGCCATGCCGATCACCGGGCCGGGGATGGGCAGCGCCAGCAGGCGAGCCAGCACCTCCCCCACCAGTTGGGCAACGAGGATAATGGCGATGTTGAGGATCATGGGATTGGCCTTTCGCGTCATGCTCTGGGTCAGCATATGGACCGCGCAGCGAAAGGAAAGACCGCGCCCGGGGGACGCGGCCCTTTGGTTCTAAGCGTGGGCTGTGGCGCGTGGGGCGGCAGGCCGCCCGAAATGCCGCTTGTTGAGATGCAGCATCAGCCAGATCATCGCGAATTGCGAGGCCAGCGCGATGGCGGTCAGCGCCCAGAAGGCCAGCCCGAACTTGTCGATCACACCGGCTTCTACCAGCCCCTTGTTGACGAAGAAATGCATCATCACCGCGAAGGCCACACCGGGGCAGATCAGGGCATATGAGCCGGGCGAGGTTTTCTCACCGGTGACGAACTCGGACATGTACCCCTGACGCTTCAGGACCAGGAGGCCAAGCAGCAGGAACAGCACCTCGATGGTCAGCAGGCGGGCGAGAAACACCAGCGTTTCACCCGGTGTGCCGTGGGCGTCAAAGGCCACGTGCAACCCATGGTTCTGCCGCATGAAAAGAATACCCAGAACGGTGACAATCGGCACGACGACCATCAGGGTCGGCGCGGCCTCTTTCGCGGTGCCGTGGTGGAGCATGGAGTTGAAGCCGGTGATCGCGGCGACCAGCGTGTAGATGATAGCGGTGATCCCGAAGAAGGTGGAAAGCACAAGGCTGACCCCGACTGTAATGGTGTTGGTGCTCATGGCGGCAGGTGCGGCGAGGCCCACGCCAACCATCGAGATCGCGAAGGCGGGCAAGAGTTGGGCAAAGGAGTTATGAGCGGTGACGTCGAACACCCCGCCTTGGGTCAGAACCCGGCCAAGAAAATGGCCGATCAGGCGGAAGGCCCAGACCCCCAAACCTAAGAAGGCCACAAGCGCCAGCGGGAAGAGGTATTCGACGATTCCCCAAAGCCCCGGCACGAAGACCAGACCAAGGATGAAGCCGACGTTGATTGTCATGGCGGATGCCAAGGGCGCGGCCAGAAGGGTGGTTTCGCCATTGGTTTTGCGCAAATCGTTGTACGCTTGGGTCTTCATGAAGCGACGCAGGGCAGCGATATTCCAGATCAATGATTTGATATTGAGAATGGCCATCGCGGCGATACCCAGCCACGCTGTGACGATGGCCGCTTGCAATGCAGGGTTTCCGCCGCTGAAGGCCGCCATCACATCCTCGAACACCGGCACGGGGCGGCCCGGATGCGGCACCCAGAACATCAGGTACATGAAGAAGGTGACCACAAGCCCCCCTGCCCCAAGCGAGGCAAGGAAGTAGAGCGGTGAATAGGTATCGGCGGGGCGGGTTTGTGCGGGCATGGTCGCCTCCTTTCACATTCCAATTTCGGAATATATTACATTCTAAAATTGGAATGTGTATGGGGCGGAATGTCGCTGCCTGAAACTGAAGAGGGCTGGAAGGCCGTTACATGTCAAACCAAGACGAAGTCTTGAAGCGCATAGCCCTGCACAAAAAGCAGAGCGGTCAGATCACCGTGGTTCACCCGCACATCACATTGCGCGGCAACGCTTGGCTTGGCGTGTAGCGCCACGCCGGTTCCCGCGCGCCCCAGCATGCCAAGATCATTCGCGCCATCGCCCACGGCGATNACATCCGCCTCGGTGATACCCAACTGTTCCGTGACCTCTTCAAGTGCGGCCACCTTGGCCTCGCGACCAAGGATTGGGCGGGAAACGTCGCCAGTGAGGGTTCCGCTCTCTATCAACAGGGTATTGGCGCGATTCTCATGAAAGCCGAGATCGGCCGCCACCTTTTCAGTAAAGGCCGTGAACCCACCCGAGACCAGCACGCAATGCCCGCCATTGGCCCGCATCGTTGCCAAAAGGGTTTTGCCACCGGGCATATAGCTGATCCGCTCGGCCAGAACTTGGTCTATCACGGCCTCATCCAACCCTTTCAAAAGCGCCACGCGTTCAAGTAATGCACCTTCGAAATCCAACTCACCGTTCATGGCCCGCGCGGTGATCTTTTTCACGTGGTCCCCGACCCCAGCCACATCCGCCAACTCATCGATACACTCCTGCTGGATCATGGTGCTGTCCATATCGGCCAGAAGCATTCGTTTGCGCCGTCCCTCGGTGGGTTGCACGACCAGATCGACGCGCATTCCCTGAAGATCCTCCCAGACCTGCCACAGGTTTTCAGGCAAAGCCTGCAAATGAAACTCCGCTGCCTCGTCAGGCGACAGCCAAATCGCCTGAGCCCCGCCCCAAGCATTGCGCAGGGTTTCGACAAGAGCAGGCTCAAGCGCGCCCTTCGGCGCAATCAGGGTGGCGGTGAACATGAAAAACCTCGGGTTTGTAATGCACCTGCGGCATAGCGCAGGTCAGCCAAGGGTTCCAGTGGGCGGCGCGCAAACAGGGCCCACGCCGGGCCACATCTGTCCCGCAAGTTTCCGATCGTAGCCACCATGCGTCGTATTTTGCCACCGAAACGCCGCTGAATGTCATTTCTGCACTTGCGAAATTGCCGGACGGGCCGTATCCCATTCGGTGGGACACCCCTCCCCAACGAGGGGCGCTTATCTGGAAGGGTAGCAGAAATGGCTATTGAACAACCGGCAACGCGGCCGGCCAATCCGCGTTTTTCCTCTGGCCCCTGTGCCAAACCCCCCGCATTTTCGCTGGATAAACTAAGTGACGCGCCCTTGGGCCGCAGTCACCGTGCCGCCGTGGGCAAGGCCAAGCTGAAGGCCGCCATCGAAGGCACCCGCGAGGTGCTGGGCATCCCCGCCGACTATAAAATCGGCATCGTCCCCGCCTCGGACACCGGCGCCGTGGAAATGGCGATGTGGAACCTCTTGGGCGAACGTAAGGTCGAAATGCTGGCCTGGGAAAGCTTTGGCGCGGGTTGGGTTACCGACGCGGTGAAACAGCTCAAGCTGGATGCCGAGGTCAAAGAAGCCCCCTATGGCGAGATCGTGGACCTTTCCACGGTCGATACCGACAATGACGTGGTCTTCACCTGGAACGGCACCACCTCGGGCGCGCGTGTCCCGAACGGCGATTGGATCAAAGCCGACCGCCAAGGCCTGACCATCTGTGATGCCACCTCAGCGGCCTTTGCCCAGCGCCTGCCGTGGGACAAACTGGATGTCACCACCTTCTCTTGGCAGAAGGTTCTGGGCGGTGAGGCTGCGCATGGCATGATCATCCTCAGCCCCCGCGCCGTGGAGCGCCTGGAAAGCTACACCCCCGCCTGGCCCCTGCCCAAGATCTTTCGCCTGACCAAAGGCGGCAAGCTGATCGACGGTATTTTCGAAGGCGCGACCATCAACACACCTTCGATGCTGGCCGTGGAGGATTACCTGCTGGCGCTTGACTGGGCGCGCTCGGTCGGGGGCCTCGAAGGGTTGCGCGAACGCGCCTATGCCAACCTTGCCGCGGTGCAAAGCTTCGTTGCCGAAAACGATTGGCTGGCCTTCTTGGTCGATGATCCGGCAATCCGCTCGAACACCTCGGTCTGCCTGAAGTTCACCGATGAGCGCATCACCGACGGCGCGGCTTTCGCCAAGGCTATCGTCAAGCGGCTGGATACCGAAGGCGTGGCTTATGACATCGGCGCTTATCGCGATGCGCCGGCGGGCCTGCGCATCTGGTGTGGCGGCACAGTCGAAGCAGCCGACGTCGCGACCCTCATGCCCTGGATCAAATGGGCCTTTGAGGCCGAGATCGACGCGCTGAGCGAAGCCGCCTGATCCCGATTTCTTGAAAAGAAATCGGTCCGGACTTTTTTCAAAAGTCCGGGCCACGCCCCAACATTTTCTCATAAGGACCAGAAACATGGCTCCCAAAGTACTCGTCTCCGACAAGCTCTCGGAAACCGCCGTTCAAATCTTCCGCGACCGAGGCATCGACGTTGATTTCATGCCCGACCTCGGCAAGGACAAGGAAAAACTGGCCGAGGTGATCGGCCAATACGATGGCCTTGCCATTCGCTCGGCCACCAAGGTCACCCCGACGATCCTTGACGCGGCCACCAATCTCAAGGTCGTGGGCCGTGCCGGGATCGGCACCGACAACGTCGATAAAGAGGCCGCGTCGAAAAAGGGTGTGATCGTGATGAACACGCCCTTCGGCAACATGATCACCACCGCCGAACATGCCATTGCGATGATGTTCGCCGTGGCCCGTCAAATCCCCGAGGCCTCGGCCTCGACCCATGCGGGCAAATGGGAAAAATCCAAGTTCATGGGCACCGAACTGACCGGCAAGACCCTTGGCGTCATCGGCGCGGGCAACATTGGTGGCATCGTCTGTGACCGGGCCCGTGGCCTGAAGATGAAGGTCGTGGCCTATGACCCCTTCCTGGGTCAGGAAAAGGCCGACAAGATGGGCGTGGAAAAGGTGGAACTGGATGAGCTTCTGGCTCGCGCCGATTTCATCACCCTGCACGTGCCGCTGACTGACCGATCAGACGCGCAACATCCTGTCCAAGGAAAACCTTGAGAAGACCAAGAAGGGCGTGCGCATCATCAACTGTGCCCGTGGTGGCCTTGTGGATGAAGAGGCTTTGGCCGACCTGCTGAAATCCGGCCATGTTGCGGGCGCGGGTTTTGACGTTTTCGCCGAGGAACCCGCCAAGGAAAACCCGCTGTTCAACCTGCCCAACGTGGTCTGCACCCCGCACCTTGGGGCCGCCACCACCGAGGCGCAGGAAAACGTGGCGCTGCAAGTGGCTGAGCAAATGTCGGACTACCTGCTGACCGGCGCCGTGACCAACGCGCTCAACATGCCCTCGGTGACCGCTGAAGAAGCCAAGGTCATGGGCCCGTGGATCAAACTGTCGGATCACTTGGGCAACTTCATCGGCCAGATGACCGATGAGCCGATCAAGGCGATCAACATCCTTTACGATGGTGTGGTCTCGGAAATGAACCTTGAGGCGCTGACATGCTCGGCTGTCGCGGGTATCATGAAATCGGTGAACCCCGAGGTGAACATGGTCTCCGCCCCCGTGGTGGCCAAGGAACGCGGCGTCAAGATCTCGACCACCAAGCAGGACAAGTCGGGTGCGTTCGAGGGCTATATCAAACTGACCGTGGTCACCGATAAGCGTGAACGCTCCATCGGCGGGACAGTGTTCTCGGATGGCAAGCCGCGTTTCATCCAGATCAAGGGCATCAACATCGACGCCGAGATCGGCGCGCATATGCTTTACACCACCAACAACGATGAGCCGGGCATCATCGGCACCTTGGGTCAGACCATGGGCGAGAACGGCGTCAACATCGCCAACTTTACCCTTGGCCGCTCGGCGGCGGGGGGTGAGGCCATTGCCCTGCTTTACATTGATCACAAGGTTTCGCCCGAGGCGATCAAGAACCTTGAAGCGACCGGCAAGTTCCAACAGGTCCGCGCCCTGGAATTCGACGTGGCCTAGGCCGAACCCCGCGAGAAGACCGAAACGCCGCTCCGCTTTGGGGCGGCGTTTTGCTTTTTGGGCTTACCCCTTTCCAATCACCCCGCGACCTGCGATCACTCCCCCATGACCCAACCAATTTACGCCATTGGCGACATCCACGGCCAAAAGGCCCTGCTTGACCATGCCCTTGCCCTGATCGAGTCCGACGCCGGTCGCGAGGCGCGCGTTGTTTTTCTGGGCGACTACATTGACCGAGGCCCCGATAGCCGCGGGGTGATTGACACCTTGATCGAAGGTCAAGCGAGCGGGCGCGATTGGATTTGCCTGCGGGGCAATCACGACACCTATCTTCCGCGCTTTTTCGATGCGGGTGAGGCCTATACCAGCAAAGGTCACCCGGACCTGCCGTGGTGGGCCGAGCGGCTTGGCGGCGATGCGACCTTGGCCAGTTACGGGATCGAGATCGAGGGCAAGACCGACACCGCGATATTGAAGGAAACCCGTGCCAAGGTTCCGCCTGCGCATCGCGACTTCCTGGCCGCATGCCCATTGTACCACCGCGAGCCGGGCTTGATTTTCGTTCATGCCGGCCTGCGCCCGGGTCTGCCACCGGAAAAGCAGTCCGAAGAAGATCTGATGTGGATACGCGAGCCCTTTCTTTCGGACCCGCGCGATCATGGGGCGATCGTCGTTCATGGTCACACCGCGATCGACGCCCCCTGCCACCATGGCAATCGGGTCAACCTTGACGGCGGAACCGGTTGGGGCCGCCCACTCCATCCTGCTGTTATCGAAGATGGCAAATTCTGGATGCTTACCGCCGCCGGACGGCAACCACTCGATCCTGTCGGTTGACCCGGGGAGACACGCCGGATTTCTGTGACTGACGGTGCGTTCCGTTTGCCTTCCCACGCGCCCTGCGGATAGGCTTGGCTCGAAGCTCAGCAACAGGGAATGACCCATGACCGATATCGTGATTCTGGACGGTGCGCGCACCGCAATTGGCACTTTCGGCGGTAGCCTCGCCGGGACCCCACCAAGTCAATTGGGCGCCCATGTCGCAAAGGCCGCCATGGAGCGGTCCGGGGTCGAACCGGCGCAAGTCGGCCACGTGGTCTTTGGCCATGTCATCAACACCGAACCGCGCGACATGTACCTGTCGCGGGTTTCAGCGATGGATGCGGGCATCCCCGATATGGTGCCTGCCATGAACGTCAATCGCCTCTGCGGGTCCGGCGCGCAGGCAATTGTTTCGGCAACACAATCCCTGATGCTGGGGGATGCGGATTACGCCGTGGCGGGTGGCGCCGAGTCGATGTCCCGCTCGCCCTTCATCATCCCCGATCAACGCTGGGGGGCGAAGATGGGCGATGTCAAAACGCTCGATATGATGCTGGGTGCTTTGAACTGCCCCTTTGGCACCGGCCACATGGGGGTGACTGCCGAAAACGTGGCAACAGAGCACGAGATTTCACGAGAAGCCCAGGACGCCTTTGCCGCCGAAAGCCAAGCCCGTGCGGCCAAAGCGATAGAGGCAGGCCACTTCACGGACCAGATCGCGCCGATCGAGGTGCGTGTCAAACGCGATATGGTGCCTTTCGACACGGATGAGCACCCCAAGCCCACCACGGTCGAAACCCTTGCCGGGTTGCGCCCCGCCTTCCAGAAGGACGGCAGCGTAACCGCCGGAAACGCAAGCGGAATCAACGATGGCGCAGCGGCCATGGTGCTGGCCCGTGCCGAGGCGGCCGAGGCCGCAGGCCTCAAGCCCAAGGCCCGAATTCTGGGCTATGCGCACGCCGGTGTGCGCCCCGAGGTGATGGGCATCGGTCCGGTGCCTGCCGTGCAAAACCTGCTGGCCAAAACCGGGCTATCGGCAAGCGATTTCGATGTGATCGAAAGCAACGAGGCCTTCGCCGCACAAGCCCTTGCCGTGAACAAGGAACTCGGCCTTGATCCGGCGCGCGTCAATCCCAATGGCGGGGCCATCGCCCTTGGCCATCCTGTTGGGGCCACTGGTGCGATAATCACCCTCAAAGCGCTTTATGAACTTGAGCGCACGGGCGGCAAGCGGGCGCTTGTAACCATGTGCATCGGTGGCGGTCAGGGCATCGCATTGGCCCTCGAGCGGATGTAGCGCATCCGTACCAAAAGATGACTTGCGGCCCCGGCTCCCGGGGCCGCACGACGCCCAAGACCCCGACAACCGCATTCCGTTTAAATGGTTATTCACCATAATGGCGGATTGTCCTTCCCGATGACCAAGTAAGGCACGGCGGAGGACAGGGCATGAGCCTTGCCAACAAACTATCCCAGGAGAGGCGCGCGCGTCTTGCTGCCGAGCGACTGCTGGAGCAAAAACAGGCGGAATTGCATGCCGCCAACCGTAAACTCGGGCATCATGCGCGCCAGCTTTCGGACGAGATCGTGGAAACCCGGGCCGAGGTGGAAAACGTCCGCGATGAGAATCGTCGGGTGAAATCCGACCTGACAGTTGCCAATCAAAAGGTCGAAGTGGCAGAGCGCCGTCTTTGGCATTCGATCGAGGCCATTCAAGACGGGTTCGCCTTTTTCGATGCCGACAGCCGCATGATCGCCGCGAACCATGCATGGCTATCGGTGTTCGACGGGTTGGAGGCGGTTCAACCCGGGATTTCCTATGTCGAAATCCTCCAGTTCGCGACCGAGGAAGGAATCATCGATATCGGCGACATGACCCCGGCAGCTTGGCGCGAAGAGATGCTGGATAGATGGCAAAGCCCCAACCCCGAGCCGCGTGTCATCCGCCTTTGGAGCGGCGAATACATCAAGCTCATTGATCAGCGCGGGCACGGTGGCGATGTGGTGAACCTTGCGCTCAACATCACCGACACCATCCGGTACGAGCAGCGCCTTCAAGAGGCGCGTCGCACCGCCGAGGCTGCAAACCGAGCAAAATCCACCTTCCTCGCCAATATGAGCCATGAAATCCGCACACCAATGAATGGCGTGGTGGGCATGGCCGACTTGCTCAAAGAAACCGCGTTGAGTGAGGAACAGCTGCTCTACGCCGATACCATCCGCAACTCGGGCGAAGCGCTATTGGTCATCATCAACGACGTGTTGGATTACTCAAAAATCGAGGCCGACAAGCTGACGCTTCATGCCGATACCTTCGATCTGGAACGGTCCATTCACGAGCTTGGTTTGCTGTTGCAGGCCAATGCCCGCGACAAAGGCTTGGACCTTCTGGTGGATTACGACATGTTCCTGCCCACCGAGCTGATTGGTGATCCGGGGCGTTTGCGGCAGGTACTGACCAACCTGATCGGCAACGCCGTGAAGTTCACTGAAAAAGGCCATGTGATTGTGCGGGTAACCGGGGTCACAGAAGATGGGACATGCCGTCTGCATATCACGGTTGAAGATACAGGCATCGGCATTCCAGCCGATAAGATCGAACATGTCTTTGGGGAATTCAATCAGGTTGATGATGAACGCAACCGCAAATTCGAAGGCACAGGGCTAGGCCTTGCCATCTCCAAAAAGCTCATTCACCTGATGGGCGGAAATATCTGGGTTGAATCGCAAGAGGGCGCGGGAAGCTGTTTTGGCTTTACGGTCACGCTGCCCTTGGCGGCAGGTGTTGATGTATCTGATCCGGTGGCCCCGGAAGGGCTGCGGAATTGCATGATTGTTGAGCCGCATGACTTGTGCCGTGGAATTCTGGAAAAGCAGCTTTCGGCGCTTGGCTTGATGGTGACAAGCTGCGCCACTGCCAAGGACGCCCTCGAAACGGTGACAGAAACAACTGACCTTATCCTGACCGATCACCACATGGCCGATATGGACGGTATGGAACTGACCGAAACCCTGCGATCCAGGGGACATGAAACCCCGGTCATCGTGCTTACCCCGAATGCCGGCATCGCGGCGAACGATCCGGCGCGACGGCATCTTTCGGCCGTTCTGCAAAAGCCGGTCGCGCGACAGGAACTTCTCAATGCGTTGCATGAGATCAAAGTGAACGCGCCCAAATTGAACAGCCCCTCGGAAAGGCCTTGCACCCCGCCCCAAGACGAAACCCCGGCGCCTGAGGCTGCGCGCGCCGTAAGGGTTTTGGCCGCAGAGGACAACAAGACCAACAGGCTGGTCTTTTCCAAGATGGTGCAAGCGCTCGATATTGAGCTGAAGTTCGCTGAGAACGGCGAAGAGGCCGTGCAGCTATTCCAGAGTTTCACTCCGGATGTGATCTTCATGGATATCTCCATGCCGGGCATGGATGGTAAGCAAGCAACGCAAGCCATCCGGACAATGGAAGCAGGGGGTGAAAGCCATGTGCCGATCATTGCCATGACAGCCCATGCCATGAATGGCGACGATGACGAGATACTGGCCGCAGGGCTGGATCATTATCTGACCAAACCGCTGCGCAAGGCCGATCTGGTTGAGCACATTTCCGGTGCGCAGCCCGAAGGCACGCGCGACCCCGTGGCTTGATCAGTCGTCTGCGGCGCGGACGAAAACGGGTTTGTCGGCCTCGGACATGTCCGGACGGTACTGATAACCGCCAGTGTCGAACTCGGTCAGGGCCTGCGCATCGGTCAGACGGTGCTGAATGATATAGCGCGCCATCGCCCCGCGGGCCTTCTTGGCATAGAAGCTGACGATCTTGGGGCCGCCGGGTTTTTCTTCCATGAACACGGGCGTGATCACCCGCAGGCCTAACGCCTCGAGGTCCACGGCGCCGAAATATTCCTGACTGGCGCAATTGACGAGGGTGTCGGTGTTGAGCTCTTCGGCCTGCGCCTTGAGTGCCTTTGCAATCTTGTCGCCCCAAAAGTCATAGAGCGTTTTACCCTTTTCGGTTTTGAGGCGGCTGCCCATTTCAAGGCGGTAGGGCTGGATCGCGTCCAGCGGGCGCAAGACGCCGTAAAGTCCTGACAAAATACGAAAATGCTCCTGCGCCCAAGCCATTTCATCAGCATCAAGCGAGGCCGCTTCAAGCCCTTGGTAGGTGTCCCCGGCAAAGGCAAGTGCGGCGGGTTTTTCCTCCATCTCGCCAAATTCGTTGAACCGGTCGCGGTTCAGCTTGGCCAGATTTTCACTGATCTTCATCAGCTTTTGCAGGTCGTCCACCGATAGGCCCTGCGCCACTTGGGCCAGATCATTGGCCTCAGCCTGAAAGGCGGGGCGAGTGGCCTCAATCCCCTCGATCGGGTCCATGTTCATTTTCTTGGCAGGTGAGACAACAACAAGCATTCCGATATCCCCAAATTCAGCGTTGCGGGTGATTTAGTCCGCCGCTTGCAAAACGTCCAGAAACGCCGGGCCAAAGCGTTCGGCGCGGCGTTCGCCAAGGATACGCGTCAGGCTGTCCAGATCGCCGGGGCGGCTACTGGCCACCTTGGCCAGAAGCGACGCAGAACAGCTGAGCGGTTTGTCGATCCCACCTTCGCCGCGTGCCAGATCGGCCTGCACCTCAAGCAGTTGATCGTAAAGCGAGCCGGCCGCTCGGCCCGCCAGCTTGCGGCGGGTGGGGTGCATGGCCTCGGCCTCGCCATTGATGACCGACAGAAAATCATCGCCGTATTTCTCAAGTTTCTTGGCCCCTACACCGCCAATGCGGGCCATGTCATCAAGGCTATTGGGGCGTTTCTCGGCCATTTCGATCAGCGTGCGGTCATTGAAGACCACATAGGCCGGCACCTTGGCGGCCTCGGCCAAGGCGCGGCGTTTGGCCTTGAGCGCGGAAAGCAGCGGCGCGTCTTCATCCGAGACAAGCGCCTTGGCGGCGGGGCGGCGGGTTTTGGGAACAAGTGTGTCACGGCGCAGGGTGATCGCCTCCTGATCGCGCAGGATCGGCAGGGCCTTGTCGGTCATCCGCAGGGCGCCATGCCTTTCGGGATCGGGGCGCACAAGGTCATGCCCCATCATCTGCCGGAATACCCCTTGCCAGTTGCGCCGCTCCAACTCACGGCCCACGCCGAAGGTAGGCAATTGATCGTGCCCGCGCGCCTGCACCTTCTCGGTGGCGTTACCGATGAGGATATCGATGAGATGCCCCGCGCCAAACCGCTCCTCGGTCCGTAGGATCGCCGAGAGGGCCTTGCGCACGGCTTGGGTGCCGTCGAAGGTTTCCGGCGGGGTATCGCAGAGGTCACAATTGCCGCAGGGCGCAGCCTCCTCCCCGAAATACCGCAAAAGGGTGGCGCGGCGACATTCAAGCGCCTCGGCCAGACCCAGCAAAGCGTTCAATCGCCCGTGATCTGCCATACGCCGTTCGGGTGGGGCGAGGCCTTCGTCAATCTGGCTACGGCGAAGGCGGATGTCGTCTGGGCCGAAAAGCGTGAGGGTTTCGGCCGGCGCGCCATCCCGCCCCGCGCGGCCGATTTCCTGATAATAGGCCTCGATCGACTTGGGCAAATCGGCATGCGCCACCCAGCGGATATCGGGCTTGTCCACACCCATGCCAAAGGCCACGGTGGCCACCACGATCAACCCGTCCTCGGTGCTAAACCGCCCTTCGACATGGCGGCGGTCATCGGCCTCCATCCCGCCGTGGTAGTGGCAGGCGTTATGCCCTGCCTCACGCAGGGCGGCGGCAAGGCTTTCGGTCTTGGCACGGGTGCCGCAATAAACGATCCCCGACTGCCCTTTGCGCGCCGCCAAAAATTCGAGAATTTGCCGACGGGGGCTGTCCTTGGGGGCAAAGGCAAGGTGAATATTGGGGCGGTCAAACCCTTCAAGAAACGTTGGAGGCGCGACTCCATCAAAAAGTTTCTCGACGATCTCGTCACGAGTCTCGGCATCCGCCGTGGCGGTGAAGGCTGCCAAGGGCACATTCAGCGCGCGCCGCAACTCCCCGATGCGCAGGTAATCGGGCCGGAAATCATGGCCCCATTGGCTGACGCAATGGGCCTCGTCCACGGCAATGAGCGAAACGCCGATGCGGCGCAACATTCCGATGGCGGATCCTGCTGCCAGACGTTCTGGCGCGATATAGAGCAGCTTCAATCGCCCGCCTTCAAGCGAGGACCAGACCGCCTGGGTCTCTTCATCGGTATTGCCCGATGTCAGGGCGCCAGCCTCGACGCCGGCTTCGCGCAAGGCGCGCACCTGATCCCGCATCAAGGCAATCAAGGGTGAAATGACCACGGTCACCCCATCGCGCATCAAGGCGGGAAGCTGGAAGCAAAGAGATTTTCCGCCGCCCGTCGGCATGATCGCCAGCGTGTTACAGCCTTGGTGGATGGTGTGCACGATCTCTTCCTGCCCGGGGCGGAAGGATTCGTAGCCGAAAACGTCGCGCAATAGCGTGGCAGCGCTCTGCATGAGAAAGCCCGTAAGATTTTATTTGTCTGCTCTTACGGGTGACTTTTTCACACTAAGATTCGGTAAACAAGGCCCCGGTCAGTAAAAGGCAGCCGCATTGTTCATCAGAATGATGCGCACCGCGTAAACCGCGATCAAGGCCACCAGAGGGGCAAGGTCTATACCGGACATGGGCGGCAGGATGCGCCGTATGGGGGCATAGATCGGCTCAAGAATTCGGTTCAAGCCATACCAGATTTGCGCAACGAACTGTTGATGCAGGTTGAGCACCTGAAAATTGATCAGCCAACTCATGATCACATGCGCGATGATGAAGAACCACAGCACATCAAGCAAAAGCATCAGGATCTGGAAAAGCGACTGCATTGGCATCGTCCTCTGGTGTTCAAACAGCCCAAGACCTAAGCGCAGGCTCTGCAAAGCGCAAGCCTGACGCGGGGTTGTGGTTGACCTTCGGGCATGCAGCCCCGACAACCCCGCCCAAAGGAGGGCCACCCATGTACCCTGTCGTTCGTCTGATTTGGCAGATGTTCAAGCATCGCAAGGA
>PR_CR_10_Liq_1_inCRDRAFT_1001323_pt1 | contig 14069 bp, 16 predicted proteins | sample PRCRCaboRojoPR_3_FD_10241 | JGI IMG/M metagenome (IMG submission 10241) | reverse complement strand
AGGGGTTTCGCCTAAGTCTGCAGGGGAGTTATTCAAAGGTCTAAACGATCAGCTGATTGCAAATGTCAGTCGTTCTGTTCTAATGGGCAATCGGGATGGGTTTAGAAAGCGCATCAACACGGCATTAGGAGAACTATCGTGATGGTGGTCATCTGTGGACCAGCGGGTGTTGGCAAGGGAAGCATAGTTAGCGGGATGCTGAATCAGCGCTCTGATTTTGTGTTGAGCGTTAGTGCCACCACTCGGGAACCCAGGGAAGCTGAAACAGACGGTGTTCAATATTACTTTGTTTCAGATGAGCAGTTTGACCGCATGATTGAAGATAAGCAGATGCTCGAGTGGGCATGGGTGTTTGGTCTAAACAGATACGGAACACCCAAAAAGGCAGTGGATAAATTGCAGTCAGAGGGCAAGACTGTGATTCTAGAAATTGATCTGGACGGGGCAAGGCAGATCAGAGAGACAGCACCCGATGTTGTTCAGATATTTATTGCCCCGCCGAGTTTTGAACAATTGGAATCTAGACTGCGTGGCCGTGGCACGGAAACTGACGCACAATTGGAGGCCAGACTGAACACCGCCAAGGATGAATTGCAGGCCCAGGATGAATTCGATGAAGTTTTTATCAATGATGAACTAGAGAAAACCACCCAAGAGGTTTTAGACTACATACTTCGAAGGAAAGAAGAGAATGAACGAAGCACAGGGAATCGTAAGACCACCAATTGACGAACTGCTATCAAAAGTAGATTCAAAATACGAGTTGGTGATGTTTGCATCAAAGCGTGCCCGTCAAATCTCTGAGTACTACTCAGCACTGCACGAGGGAAGCCTTTTCAACTATGTTGGTCCACTGATTGACAGCGCTGTTGATGACAAGCCATTGTCAATTTCCTTGCAGGAAATTCACCAGGACAAGCTACAGAGAATTTCGCTAGAGGACTAATTTTGCAAATTCTGCTGGGAGTTACCGGCGGCATTGCAGCATTCAAGGCAGCAACGCTGATTAGAGCGTTCACCGAGCAGGGCCACCAGGTTAGGGTCATAGCAACCGAAAACGCCCTGAGGTTTATTGGTGAACCAACACTTGCAAACCTAAGCAACAATAAGGTCTATTCAGACTTATATGCCGAGACTGAACACGGCGCCCACATTGAGTTGGCCGATTGGGCCGAAAAAATCGTCGTCGCCCCAGCTACCGCATCCTTTCTGGGACGGATGGCTAATGGCATCGCCACCGACCTGCTAACCAATGTGATTATGGCCAGTGACGCCGGGGTTTATATTGCGCCTGCAATGCACTCAAATATGTACACAAATACGGCAACAGTTGAAAACGTTGCGGTTTTGAGAGACAGAGGCATGGTCGTCATTGAACCTGCCGTAGGCCGACTCAGTGGCGAGGACAGCGGAGTTGGAAGACTTCCGGAACCTGACGACATAGTCAATGAGGTATTGCAACAAGGTGAGCTTGCAGGCCTCCGTGCTGTTGTCACTCTGGGTGGAACATCGGAGGCGATAGACAGCGTTCGCTATCTCGGAAATCGCTCCAGTGGCAAGCAGGGATTGGCTTTTGCCAAGGCCTTGCAGTCTTTGGGTGCAGAGGTGTCAGTAATTGCTGCAAACACCTCCGTCCCGTTGTCTGGTTTCAAGGTGACAAGAGTCACCACACACAATCAATTACGGGCCGAGCTGAGCAACACGGAGTGCGATCTATTGGTAATGGCCGCTGCTGTGAGCGATTTCACAGTAGAAGCACACCCAGGAAAGCTGTCCAGAGAGACCTCTCAGCAGATCAAATTGATTCCGACCGAGGACATTGTTGCTGGCTTCAAACAAGCACACCCAGGAACCTTTGTTTTGGCGTTTTCAGTCGCTGATAGCGGCAACGACTGGATACAGACCGCTATAGAAAAAAGTATTAGCAAGCGTGTCGATGCCGTCTTTGCAAACACGGAAAAGGCTTTCGATTCAGACGTGACGGAAGCAGTATTGGTCACCGACACCCAGACTGAACTTTCTGGAACGAAACAAGATGTTGCAAATCAGGCTGTTTCACACATAGCGGATAGCCTCAAAGCCAACTTCAAATAGTATTGAGAGCAATGTCAAGTTATCTATTCAGTTCTGAAAGTGTCACCGAAGGACACCCAGATAAATTATGTGATCAAATTTCCGATGCCATCCTGGATGAAATGCTTCGCCAAGATGATGGTTCACGGGTGGCAGTTGAGGCGCTTGTTACCACTGGTCTTGTGCAGATTGCGGGTGAGGTTCGCACCCGGGGCTATGTTGAAATCCCAGAACTCGTTAGAAAACTGATTTCGGACATTGGTTACACCTCCAGCAAGGTCGGCTTCGATGGAGCTAGCTGTGGAGTCAGTGTCAGCATTGGAAGCCAGTCAGCTGAAATTGCAGCGGGAGTTGACACCAGTCTGGAAGCACGAGGCGGCAATGATGATGATATTTCAAAACTGGGCGCCGGTGATCAAGGAATCATGTTTGGCTTTGCCACCAATGAGACACCAGAGCTTATGCCTCTGCCGATAACCCTTGCCCACAGACTTACAGAAAAGCTGGCTAGCGTTAGAAAAAGTGGTGAATTAGATTTTCTGAGACCTGATGGCAAGGCACAGGTAACTCTTGAGTATGATCATGGAAAGCCCACCAGATTAGACACCGTTGTAATTTCAACTCAGCACGATGAGGACATTGATAATGATTCTCTGTCTCAAGCAATTATTACCTCAATTATCAAGCCAGTAATCTCTCAATATGGGCTGAGCATTGAGGGAGTTAGATTGCTGATTAACCCAAGTGGTCGCTTTGTGATTGGAGGCCCACAGGGAGATGCAGGTCTTACCGGCAGGAAGATAATTGTTGACACCTACGGCGGTTATTCCAGGCACGGTGGCGGCGCTTTCAGTGGCAAAGACCCATCCAAAGTGGACAGAAGTGCAGCCTATGCGATGCGTTGGGTTGCAAAAAACATTGTTGCTTCCGGCGCAGCCGAAAGGGCTGAGGTGCAGGTGGCTTATGCAATTGGGGTTAGTGAACCAGTTTCAATGATGGTTGACACCTTCGGAACTGGCAAAGTTCCAGACAGCGAAATAACCGAAGCTGTTAAGACAGTCTTTGATTTGAGACCTGGAGCGATTATTCGTGATCTTGATCTACTGCGCCCCATTTATCTAAAGACAGCAGCCTATGGTCACTTCGGCAGAGACCTAGATGAATTCACTTGGGAAAAAACAGACAGAGCGGCACTTATTGCTAAAGAGCTTGGGTTGTGATTGATTACTGCAAAGTAATCATTGATTCGCCCCTGCCTCAATTGGGGCGAGAGTTTGACTATGAGGTTCCAGCAGGGTTAGAGGTTGAAATTGGTCAACCTGTCTTAGTTCCATTCGGCAGGCAATCCAGCTTAAAAAAAGCAGTGGTTAGCGAGGTTTTGGCCAGTAGTGAGCATGCCACTGCCGAAATAGCTTCTGTTGAAGGCCCTCCAATTCTCAGCAGGCCGTTTCTGGATTTCATCACATCGGTTTCCAAAAGACAGGCGATAACTGCAGGCGAAATGCTGAGGCTTTCCACAACAACCAGACCAAAACGGAAAACTGACGACTACGAAACACCGCAAAGGCCCGGTCAGGAACAACTGGAAGCACTGGGTGGGGAACTTATGCTTTCAAAACATCTGGTTCAGTCAGTTCCTGCCAAACAGCACTTGGTTGCTGGAGCACTTCACCCGCAATGGGCAATTTCGGCGATGCAGAGTGCTATTTCCGGCACTGGAAGTGCGATTATAAACATTGCTGATTTCAGGCAATTGGCTAGGTTTAGAAAGCTCGCTGCCTCTCTAGGCATCGAGGATCAACTGCTTTGGGCAGAGGATCACAGAACACCTGCAAAGCGTTATTTCTTGCAGCAGAAACTGCTTAGCAATGAAGCAATCTTGGTGGGGTCCAGAGTGGTGCTAATGATGGATGTCCTGAACCTCGAAAGACTAATTATTGTTAGTGATTTAGACCCGTCGCATGAATCTGAATCCGCACCCTATTTGTCTACCCGCGAGCTGGCTTATCTCAGGGCTGAGACAAGCTCGGCATTTGTCCACACCATCAGCCACCTTCCAAGTGCGGAGTCTTTGAGGCTGATGCAGATTGGCCATGTCGATTCCAATCTAAGCGGTGATGTTCCAAGAATAAGTTTTGGGCTGGAAAGTTCAATAAGCACTCAGAAACTCATCAGGCAGAGCCTTGAAGGCGGGTCGGTTCTGGTCCTGACCTCCTTTGCTGGGGAGAGTGCCAGTGTTGTTTGCTCCAACTGTCGATATCCCGGACGCTGCAACAGCTGTGGTGGCAGCCTGTTCATGCCACGAGCGGAAACTTATAAGTGCCGCACGTGCTCTCAGCTCAGTTCTCCCAAGTGTCAACACTGCGGTTCTGCCAAGTTCACGCGAGGCAAAAAAGGTGTGACCAGAACAGTGGCGGACTTTGGTCGAATGTTTCCGGGCACGCGAATTATTGAGTCATCGCAACAGATAAGGGTGGAACAAATCAAGGGGAGGGTCCTGGTGGTGGCAACCCCCGGTGCAATTCCCCATACTGATGATGGCTACTCACTGGTTGTTGTTGACCAACCTCAGAGTTTTCTAAGCCGAGAGAGCCTAAGAGCTGTTGAGCACAGTCTCAGAAACTGGTTAGACGCCGCTAGCTACTTGGCAACTGACGGAAGACTGCACTTCAGTGATTACGAGGGCGAGGTTGTGAAGCAACTTTCCATCGGGCAAATAGCAAAGCTTGTTGATCAAGAATCTCAACAGCGGAAACAACTAGGCCTCTCACCATGGAAAAGATTAGGAATAGTGCAGGCGGATCATCAACGCCTGAGCCAAGTGGCTGATTCAATCAGCGGAGTGGCCGACATCATCTCAACAGAGCCCAATTTGGTTTTTAGCTATCTGTATAAAAATGGCGCTATCGTTGCCGAGATTTTGATGAAAGAGCAACTAATGACTCCACCACTTGAAGGTAAGAGAAGAAAAAGAGGCCTTAAGGTTGTCATGGACGGACAGGGGTTGATTTAGTGGATTACGTTTTTGCTGGTAGCGATAAAACCGCTGCTTGGATTTTGCAGGCTATTTCATCAAGCCAAAAGCCTTCACTTGTGATTACAAGGAAAGACGCTCCTTTTGGTAGGAAAAAGACGATTACCCAAACACCAGTTGCAGACATTGCTGATAGTCAAGCTGTGAAAATTGTCAAAACAAATGACCCCACAGAGGCGCTAAACGACATTATTCAGACTGGCGCCAGCAGGGGAATTATTGTGAGTTATGGCGCAATTCTCAAAGATGAGGTGCTGGATGCTCTTGAGTGGTTCAATGTTCACTTTTCGTTACTTCCCAAATACAGAGGTGCTGCCCCTGTGCAGCGAGCGATTATGGATGGAAATACTGACTCTGGTGTGAGCATCTTCAAATTGGATGAAGGCATGGATACAGGGGACCTTTTCACACAAATCCCCGTGGATATTTCTGATATGAATACAGCCCAGGCACTCGAGAAATTGGCAGATGCATCAATCGAACCGCTACTGGAGCTTCTGAAAACAGAGCAACCAATTTGTTTTTCTCAAGCAGGGGACCAATCCCTGGCCAAAAAACTTGACCGAGCAGAGTGTTTTCTGGATTTCAAAACTGATTCGGAGAGTTGTTTACGGATAGTCAATGCCTGCAACCCAGAACCAATAGCTTGGACAACACTGCAGGGAGATGCATTTAGAATAATCAATGCTGCAACCACCGGTATTTCTGATCCAGGGACTGATCATCAAATTGGCCAGGTAACCAAGGTTGGAAAAAAGATTTATGTAACTTGTGCTGGTTCAACCAGCCTGGAGCTCATTACAGTTCAACCATTTGCAAAAAAGGAAATGCCAGCCATTGACTGGTTCAACGGGGTTGGAGAAGTAATCCTTGGTAACTGAGTCGAGGCTGGTGGCCTTTAGGCTTTTGATGCTTGTGCACGAGGGCGCATACGCCAACATCAAGCTCCCTCAGCTCCTGCAGAAATCAAACATGTCCAAACAAGACCGAGGTTTTGCTCAGGAATTAGGCTATGGAACTCTGCGCATGCAAATTCAATACGATGCGTTGATCAAAGAAGTCACGGATATATCCAAACTAGAACCTGTGGTTTTGAACATTTTGCGCATGGGGTTGCACGAACTGATCAACATGCGAACCGAAAATCACGCTGCAGTTGACCAAGCCGTTGAACTTTGCAAACAGGAGGCGCCAAAGGCTTCTGGGCTAGTTAATGCATGCATGCGAAAACTCTCATCAAATGCCCTACAACTGCTTGAAAAGCTGACCTCGGGAGAGAACAAAGTAATCGAGTTCGCCCACCCGAAATGGATTATCGATGCCCTATCCGCATCTCGTGAAATGGATTCTGCTGGGGATGTTGAAACACTGCTTGCGGAGAACAACAAATCACCGAAACCGCAGATGGTTGCCTTACCACCAAATCAAATTCCCGAAGGTGCTCAGCCTCTTGGACTTTCAAATATCGGATTCGAATCCATTGACGGCCTTGACCTTGCCCACTTTCGCTATCAAGACCAGGGGTCACAGCTGGTCACGCAAATTGCTGCGAGTGCTGCGAAAGATGGTAACTGGCTGGATATGTGCGCGGGACCAGGTGGAAAGGCAAGCCTGTTAGCAGCTATAGCCAATCAGCGAAGTACAAGTATTACCGCAATAGAGCTGTATCCAAAGAGGGCGGATCTGGTCAAGGATGGTTTGAAAACATTCCCCAATGCTGAAGTCTTTCCAGCCGATGCATTGAAGTTTGACTATGACAAGGACTATCAGCTAGTTCTAATTGACGCACCCTGTACCGGTCTTGGAGCTCTGAGAAGAAAGCCTGAATCAAGACATAATAAAAAGCCAGACCAAATTCAAAACCTGAATCAGATCCAAAAAGAACTATTGGAAAAAGCCGCAACCATTACTGCGGATGAGGGAATTATCGCCTATGTAACCTGCTCTCCACTGATCGAAGAAACCACCTCCATAGCTCGCTGGTTTATAGACAATCACCCTGAGTTCAAAATTCTGCCGTGGAGAGATTACGCAGAGCTTGATGCAAATAAAGCTCGCTCAACTTTGCAGCTGTGGAGTGACCGGGACAACGCTGACTGCATGTTCTTGGCTTTGTTTCAAAAGCAGTAATCTGAAGTCATGAGAATTAACCCATCAATCCTCAGTGCTGATTTCGCAAACATGACTGCGGAACTGGCCAAGGTAGAGGCAGCAGACATGATTCATGTCGATGTGATGGATAGCCACTTTGTCCCAAACATTACATTTGGCCTGCCTGTTGTCGAGAACTGGCGCAAAGTTAGCAAAACGGGTTTTGATGTTCATTTGATGATTAGTGATCCTGATACATGGGCTCCGAGGTATGCAGAAAATTCAGAGATGGTTACCTTCCACATCGAAAGCGCATCTGACCCCCAGCGAATTATTTACAAGGTCAAAGAGCTTGGGAAAAAAGTGGGCATAGCGGTAAAGCCGAATACTCCACTAGAGCCTTATAAAGAGCTTGTGCATCAATTGGATCAGGTATTGGTTATGACCGTGGAACCCGGTTTTGGTGGACAAAAATTCATGCATGAAGTGCTGCCAAAGATTAGATATGCAAGGGAACTCATCGATCAGGAGAACCCCAATTGTTTTTTGCAGGTTGACGGGGGTATAAACCTTGACACCATCTCGCTTGCCTCCGAAGCTGGTGCTGACACCTTTGTTGCAGGGAGTGCAGTTTTTGGTGCAGACAGTCCAGAGCAGGCAATTCATCAGCTCAGGGCCGCAGCAAACAGGTAGTCTTGAGGCCATGACCTCATTCAATGAACTTTTTGAACTAATAGAGTCTCGCAGAGATAACCCCACCGAAGGCAGCAGAACCAGTGAGCTATTGGAGCTTGGGGTTCACGAGATTGGCAAAAAGGTGGTTGAGGAGGCCAGTGAAAGCTGGATGGCTGCAGAATATGAAACAGCAGAGGATCTAGCAACAGAGGCAAGTCAGCTGATTTATCACCTGCAGGTATTGCTTGTTAGCAAGGGAATAACACTTGCGCAGTTGGAGGAAAAACTTTGATTTTGAAGGTAGCTGTTCCGAATAAGGGCATCCTAAGCGATGCATCAATTGCCATGCTCGCAGAGGCTGGCTATGAAACTCGCAGAGACTCCAAAGAACTGCACCTGGTGGACAAAGTCAACCAAGTTGAGTTTTTCTATTTGAGACCAAAAGACATAGCAACATACGTTGGCAAGGGAACACTTGATGCAGGCATTACGGGCTTAGATCTGCTTTTGGATGGAGATTCTGATGCCGAGGTTGTTTCTGACTTGGAATTTGGCGGTAGCCACTTAGCTCTTGCTGCACCCAATGGGGATAAAAAGAAGCTGAACGATTTTGACGGAATGCGAATAGCAACCGCGTATCAAAACCTGACAGCATCACTTCTAGAGAAACAAGGCATTTCTGCAGAACTGGTGAAATTGGATGGGGCGGTTGAGAATGCCGTCATCTTAGGTGTTGCTGATGCAGTGGTTGATGTCGTCAGCACTGGTAACACCCTGAGAAGAGCAGGTTTAGAAATAGTCGAGGAGCCACTGATGCACTCAACGGCCCAATTGATTGCATCTCCTGGCAAAAAAGAGCAGGCTGCAGGTTTACTCAGGCGCCTAGAGGGTGTTTTGGTTGCTCGGAAGTATGTAATTTTTGATTTTGACTGCCCAGTTGAGCTTTTGGACAAAGCTAGTGATATAACTCCAGGATTTGAATCACCAACCGTCTCTCCACTTCAAGACAAAAACTGGGTGGCTGTTAGGGCTCTGGTATTGGCGTCAGAGACGAATCAAAAGCTTGATGAACTGCAAAACCTTGGAGCCAAGGCGATCTTGGTTAGCGAAATACACGCAGCAAGAATCTGATGACTACGCTGCGCGTTATCCCTTGCCTCGATGTTAAAAACGGTCGAGTCGTCAAGGGGGTCAATTTCAAAGACCTGGTAGATGTTGGCGATCCAGTAGAGCTTGCGAAGACATATTTCACACAAGGGGCAGATGAGCTTACCTTTTTGGATGTCAGTGCATCACTAGAGGCTAGAAACGCAACCATCAAGGCAGTTTCAGATGTTGCAGAACAGGTGTTTATCCCGCTAACCGTTGGTGGTGGAATTAAGACCCCCGAGGATGTTGCCGATTTGCTAAACGCTGGTGCTGACAAGGTGAGCATCAGCAGTGCTGCAACTAATAATCCTGAACTTCTCGCAGACATCGTGAAGCAATTTGGATCTCAGGTGCTGGTGAGCTCCATCGATGCCAAACGGACTGATAAAGGCTATGAACTCTTCACTCACGGTGGCACGAGGGCAACAGGAGTTTTGTTGGAGGATTGGATTGAGATTTGCAATTCCGTGCCAGTGGGTGAGTTGCTGATCAACAGCATCGATCACGATGGCACAGGTGATGGTTTTGATATGGAAATGACCTCTCTGGCAGTTAAACTCTCCGAAGTTCCAGTTATTGCAAGTGGTGGTGCTGGCATTGCAAAGCACTTTGCAGAAGTCTTAGAAACGGGTGTAGATGCGGTTTTAGCAGCTGGTGTTTTTCACCGAGGGGAAATATCCATCGCTGAGGCTAAGAGTGCGATGGCCAAAAGCGGAGCGGAGGTCAGATGAGAGAAGTAGTCACCGACAAAATCAAATTTGATGAGCACGGACTGGTTGCATGCATTGTTCAAAATTATGAAACAGGCAAGGTGCTGATGCTTGGATATATGAACACTGAAAGTCTTGTGTTGACTCAAAAGAACAAAAAAGTAACGTTTTATTCGCGTTCAAGACAACAAATCTGGCAAAAAGGCGAGACCAGTGGCAACACCCTGGAGCTAATTGATTTGTCCTTGGATTGTGACGGGGATGCCTTGCTGGCAAGGGTAAATGCGAATGGACCAACCTGCCACACCGGTGCAGATAGTTGTTTCGAGGAAGTTTGAGTAATCAATTGAATATTGAGCAACTGACCGAGATGGCGAAATCAGCAAATGTGATTCCGCTAATCAAACAGTATTTCAATGCTAGCGAGACACCGCTTGGCATTTATCGAAAGCTGATCGACCAAAAGGGTGTTTTTCTGCTTGAATCTGCCGAGCAGGGGGTTTGGTCGCAATACAGCTTTATTGGCTTGAACCCCAGGGGTGAGCTACTTGAAAAAAACGGAACTGCTGTTTGGGAGGGTCCTGCTCTTGGATTTGATTTACAAGACAGACCACTAGATGCACTAGAACAGCTTTCTGAACACTATAAATCGGCACCAATTTCCACTTTGCCGCTTTCAAGCGGTCTAGTTGGCCATATGAGTTGGAATGTGGTCCGAGACTTAGAGAAACTCGCCCCACAAAAAGATTCTGAATACAGCATTCCCCGAATTCATTTTCTGCAATTTCGTGAGATTGTGATTTTGGATCACAAAGATTCCAAGATCCATATCGTTCACAACATCTTCACCGATGACGGTGAATTGGAGAGCTCTCTAGAACATGCAACCGAAAGACTTTCTGAGCTTCATACATTGATAACCACAGCAGCTGAACCTGAGATGTATGAGCTAGATTTTGACGCTGAGGCGAGAGTCGAGAGCAACATGCAGAAACAAGAGTTTCTGGACATGGTGGAAATTGCCAAGCAGCATGTGGTGGCTGGCGATGTATTTCAAGTCGTGGTCAGTCAAAGATTCTCCCAGGGCCTAGATGTTCAGGCCGAAGAAGTTTATGCAGTGCTCAGAGCCATCAACCCAAGTCCTTATATGTATTTACTAAGACTTCAAGATGAGCAGGGTGATTATTGGATCGTTGGAAGCTCACCAGAGGCACTGGTTCGAATAAACCAAGAGACCATCATTTCCCACCCAATAGCGGGCTCCAGACCAAGAGGCATTGACCCTTTGAGTGATGCGGAGATGGAACGCGAGCTACTGGCTGACACAAAAGAGCAATCAGAGCATTTGATGCTGGTTGATCTTGCCAGAAATGATTTGTTGAGGACCTGCGTTCCAGAATCAGTTCGAGTTGATGAATTCATGAGCGTTCACAGGTATTCACACATCATGCACCTGGTCAGCACGGTGATTGGAAAAATAAGGTCAGGGGTGAGCCGAGTACAGGCAGTGTCGTCCGCATTTCCAGCGGGAACCCTCTCTGGTGCCCCAAAGCCAAAAGCGCTTGAGATCATTGAGAAACTGGAACCAAATAATCGCGGTTTATTTGGGGGAGTGGTTGGCTATTTTGACTTCCAAGGCAATGCTGATTTGGCCATTGCGATCAGGACAGCTTTGATTAGAGATGATTCTGCATATGTGCAGGCTGGCGCTGGAATTGTATTGGATAGCGACCCAGAGAGTGAGTATCAGGAAACGCTAGCCAAGGCCAGAGTTATTCAGAAAGCGATAGCGATAGCGAAGAGTAGACATTGATAGCACGATTACTTGGATTTGTTGTTTCCCTGGGTGTAGCGCTGATAGGGCTTGGTTTGCAGTGGATTGAGTTCCCTGGACTTGAGCTGACTGCAGATGGTTTTGAAACATTGACCTTGGCCAATGCGTTTTTGGTGGTGTTGGGCCTTGGGGTGTTTGTTGTCTTTTATTTCAAAGGGTTGGCTCAAAGGCTACTGGCAGGGTCTCTAACACTGGTTGCTGGTTATGCGGTTTATATCTCAGCAAATTCACTACTGAACTCTTCTCCGATAATTGACAGGCTGGTGTCTGTGACCGGGATAGTTGGTCAGAATCCAGAATTTAGCTTTAATTCGTTGTCGATAGCTGTTTACTTCATTGGCCTATTTGGTTATCTGGCGTTCAGCAGTTTCACCGTTTTCAGACCCGTTGTATCTCGGGGTTCAAAAAGAATCACTAAAAATAACGATGATGATGACCCAATAGGCATCTGGGATGAACAGTCCTGATAGGCTTTTAGGGGAGGAAACAATGAGTCATGACGCAAATGATCCGGGTCACGGACACACCATAGCCGCTTGGACCACGACGGCAATAATGATTGTGGCATTCACAATCGGAACAATCTTTTTCTTTTTAGACAATGCTCCACTGGTCTGGGCGAGTGCTGGACTTGCAGTTTTGTCTGTTGTGGTGGGCTACGTGCTTAGGCTCATGGGCTATGGATCCAAACCCAAAGTCTGAACTTCTTCCAAGTCTCTATAAAGCGTCATTAGCGCAATCTGAACTTCGCGCGGAGCAGATCTCCAAAGCACAACTTGAGCATCTCGCTTCATCCAGAACTCCATTGGATGCAAAGAGCTTTTTTCTCACCGATGAACTCTCTGTCATTGCTGAAATCAAAAGAGCGTCTCCTTCAAAAGGAGATTTGGCAATAATTGATGACCCGCTGAGGCTTGCTCTTGATTATGAAGCAGCTGGTGCGAGTGCGGTATCAGTGCTCACAGAAATGGACAGTTTCAAAGGTTCAATTTCAGATCTTCAGGTAGTCAGTGATGGGGTAAACATCCCAACACTTAGAAAAGATTTCATATCCACCGAATATCAGATTTTGGAAGCCAAAGCCTTTGGTGCATCGATGGTTTTACTCATCATGTTGGGTTTGACCGATGTGGAGTATTCAAGACTATTCAGATTTGCAAGAGAGCTGGATTTGGAGGTTTTGGTGGAAACCCATTCAGAACCGGAGATCCAAAGAGCATTGCAGCAACCAGTGTCTTTTTTGGGCATAAACACCAGAAACCTAAACACCTTTGAGACAGACATAAACCTTTTCGGCGAGCTTGCTGCATCACTGCCTGAGCATGTCATCCGTGTTGCCGAGTCTTCCGTTAGAGACAAACAGGATGCTGCGTTGTATCGCGAAAGTGGAGCTGATTCGGTTTTAGTGGGCGAGGCATTGGTGACTGGAGACTCTAAAACTTTGATTCAAGATTTCCGCTCTGTTGGCTAAGTGACTTAGAATTCAAAGATGAGTAAAACACGCATTGGCGACCAAGTCGGTCCATACTTCGGTGAATACGGAGGCAGGTTTGTTCCGGAGCCATTGATAGCTGCCCTAGACCAACTTGATCAGGTGTATTCAAAGGCTAGACATGACCCTGAGTTTCTAAAAGAACTGGACATGCTTCACCGTGAATACACCGGCAGGCCAAGTGTTTTGACCGAGGCCACCAAGTTTGCTGCTGCCGTTGGCGACTGCAGGGTTTTTCTAAAGCGCGAAGATCTCAACCACACTGGTTCCCACAAAATCAATAACGTTATGGGTCAAGCGCTTTTGACCAAGCGCATGGGCAAGAAAAGAATCATTGCCGAAACCGGAGCTGGTCAACACGGAGTTGCATCAGCAACTGCTGCGGCATATTTCGGCTTAGAGTGCGTTGTTTACATGGGTGAGGTGGATACTGAGCGACAAGCACTGAATGTTGCCAGAATGCGCCTGCTGGGGGCTGAAGTGGTTGCCGTGAGAACTGGCACCAGAACTCTCAAAGACGCGATCAATGAAGCCATGCGTGACTGGGTGGCAAACGTCGACACCACTCATTACCTGCTTGGCACTGTGGCTGGGCCACATCCCTTCCCAACCATGGTCCGGGACTTTCACAGCATCATTGGAAAAGAGTCAAAGCAGCAAATGCTGGAGGCAACCGGAAGGCTTCCAGATGCTGTCATAGCGTGTGTTGGCGGTGGTTCTAATGCGATTGGCATTTTCCACGAATTCTTTGATGACGATGTAAAGCTCATTGGCTACGAAGCTGCGGGGGACGGCATCGACACACCGATGCACTCTGCAACCATCAGCAAGGGAACACCAGGGGTTTTGCATGGTGCCAGAAGCTACATGCTTCAGGATGAAGATGGCCAGACCTCAGATTCTCATAGCATCTCTGCGGGTTTGGATTACCCAGGTGTTGGTCCCGAACACGCATGGCTGAAAGACCTGGGCAGGGCCGAATACCGAGGAATCACCGATAAACAGGCGATG
>PR_CR_10_Liq_1_inCRDRAFT_1001322_pt1 | contig 14069 bp, 11 predicted proteins | sample PRCRCaboRojoPR_3_FD_10241 | JGI IMG/M metagenome (IMG submission 10241) | reverse complement strand
CTAAGTCTGGCCGCAAGGTCATATTCCTATTCAGTAGTGAATAAGACGTTTGTGAGGCCGTCCCGTGGATCAGCACGGCAACTGGGGGCTTATCATTAAGCATCAGTCAAACAGCGACGTAATAAAGAGATATACCATGACGAGCTGCCCATTTTGCGAGCTGCAAACCACTCCAAAAAACAGTCGGATCGTTGATCAAAATGATTCGGCCTTGACTATTAGAGACGCCTACCCACTAAGCCCCGGTCACACTCTTGTGATCCCCAAGCGACATGTCGCTTCATTTTTCGAACTGTCCGAGGCCGAGCAGCATGACTTACTTAGATTGGTTAATACTCAGCACGCGGCGTTAAAAACCGAACTTGGATTCCAAGATTGCAATGTCGGCATTAATGATGGGCCTTTGGCAGGTCAGACCGTTGCGCATTGCCATATTCATTTAATCCCCAGATATTCCGGCGATGTTGCGGATCCCCGTGGAGGTATACGCTGGGTTATTGAAGACAAGGCCGACTACTGGAGCGTTAATCGACGCTGATTTTCTGCCGTCCAGCAATTGCCCACATCACTAAGCAGTCTGCTGCGTTAATCCCTCAGTACGTACACAACCGTTGCCATTCGTACTCAGATCCATGCCACGCAGAACCTACGAACATCAAACAGACGGTATTGATCGTGCAGACGATATCGATGAATTGGTGCATGACAAACGAGCCGGTTGGCGGGCCAATGCAGCCAAGGGCCGTCGTCGACAGCGTCGCTATCAGAATCGTATGACNGCAGCGCTGCGCTATGTGGCCAGCAACTCCTCTGCAGATCATCATGGGGACGACTGGGATTCCAGTGAGTAAGCGTCGCCGACATCGCCATAAAACTTGCCATCGCTGCCGCCAGTCATTCACCACATTGTTTCGGTTTCAGGTATGCGCCCAAGAGGGCTGGATCTTTGGCTGTGAGACTTGCCTCAATATCGAGAAGGCGGCACGTGGCGATAGTTATCGATATGGCGGTACGTGGAAGGCCCAGCGTCATTGATACTTATGGATCAACCTAGCCTTTCAGTGAAACAGGGTTACCAACGTTGAACATGCCTACTGTTTTGCTGTAATCGACCCCGGGGATACGCTCACAGTCTGGCGGAAGCGCTTGTCGCTTTTGTGAAAAGTAGGTGGTACGCCAGTTCCCCATTGACTCGGGGTTATACGTGAAGAATGCCGCCCGGCGCTGGGCGTTTGAGCGATTTGGACCCGAACGGTGCAAAAGTAAGCTACTGAAAAGAACAAGATCGCCCGTTTCAACGACCAAGGTTTTCCACTCAAATGTGTCCTCAAGCTCGTTGAGGAGAGTCATATCGCCTGATTGAGGTAGCAAACCCAGTCGATGTGAGCCCGGCGCATACTCCAGCGCACCGTTTAGCTCATCGGCTGAGTCCAGTGTAAGCATTGCAGTGATGAACGAGGTGTCAACAAGACCAGTAAATGCGGGCGCGTCTTGGTGTGCTTTGAAGCCCGCTCCACCGGCTAACTTGAAGTTAATTTTTTCTTTGAACAGTGTGGGCGGCTCACCCATCAGCTCGTTTAACACGTTCAGAAGGCGGGTGTCTTCAGCAATTGTCGCCCAGAATGGCTTGTACTCAATAAAATTTTCAATGCGGCAGAGTGCTCGGCTTGAGCCCTCGCCTTCAAAGTATTGCATCCATCGGCCAGCAATCTCGGGTAGCGATTCGATAGCGTCAGCTGCTGCTAAAAGCTCACTGCTGTTTTGCCAGAACTTTGGCCAGTACAAGATACCCTCATGGTGCCATTGGTCTAGCCAGCTGGAGGGTAGCGAGATGCTATTGAGTTTACTCACCTGAATGTGTTCCTCACTGATCACCTTGGTGCTTAGCTTAGATATTAATCTCGCGTCCGCACCACGGCGAGTTTGAGCTTGATTGCACTGTAATGCCAAAAATTCTCGTTGTACTCGGTGACTACTTGGTCTTTTGAGCGGCACACACGGGAGATGTACAGCGACGGTGTGGATGGTGAAACGTGTAACTGAGTTGCAACGGCCCCAGATAGCACTGATGGATACATAGTTACGTCAGCATTTGTCGTCCTCACGCCATATGTTTTTTCTAGTACGGCACTGAGTGAGCCATTGAGATTGTGCTCCAACAACTTGGGGAAGCGTCTTGGATCAAGATAGATATGCTCAACAACCACAGGTCGTTCGTCGATGTACCGTCTGCGCTTTATCAAATAAAGCTTTCCTCGCCGCGGCGCGCTGAATATTTGCGACGTATGTTCGTTGACCGGGACAAGTTGTTGATCGAGTACTTCAGTTCTGGGTATGTGTCCTTGGCGACCCACAAACGTGTGAAAACCCTCAAGGGTCGCTGGTTCGTATTCCACTCTTGCTGCGGAGACAAACCAGCCACGGCGGTCCATTCGGTGCAGAAGGCCTTCTGCTTCGAGAAGCGCTAGCGCCTCGCGCAATGTGCTTCGTGAGACACCAATGGTTTCATGTAAAAGTCGTTCCGATGGAAGCTTTTCGTCTCTAGATATCACTTCCGATGCAATTAGATCTGCGAATGCATTCCGAACGATAAGATAACTCGGTGCCTTGTTGGATATCTCGGCATCTTCGAGTACCTGACGAACGTAACGAGAAATTTCGTTTAGTAACTTACTCACACTTCTCTCCCTGATGTTGCTGGGATCATACCTGACCAGCACGCCCTCGCGAATCGTTGGAGCACACAACACTTATTCTTTTAACCAACGGACATGTTGGATGGCGCAAGCCCAGAAAGATGAAGAATTTATGAAAGAGACCTAGGGGATGCTCGGAGTTGCCACTGTCATGCTACTATCTGGTACGTACCAATTAGGCTGGATGCGTACTGCGTGAAACATATGAAACTCAAACAATGGCTGGCACTCGACCGCGGGCAATCATGGTTGGGTGTCTATGCGTTGACCGCAGCATTTATGACCTATTTTTCCATGTATGCATTTCGTAAGCCGTTAGCGGCTGCGAGCTACGACGGTATGGACACTTTGAATCTGGGTGTTGACTTCAAAATAGCTATCCTCTCTGCCCAAGTGCTGGGCTATGCCTGCTCGAAATTTTTGGGTATCAAATTTGTTTCGGAAGCTAAGGCACACCAGCGAGCAATTGCCATCGTCGGGCTCATTACCGTCGCCGAATGCGCTTTGGTGGGCTTCGCAGTTCTTCCTGGTTCCCTGAAGTTGCTGGCTGTTTTTCTCAATGGTTTACCACTAGGAATGGTATGGGGCCTAGTCTTTGCTTACCTCGAAGGTCGACGTATCAGTGACGTATTGGGGGCGGGCCTTTGTGCCAGCTTCATTGTGTCATCTGGCGCCGTGAAGTCGGTAGGCCGATCTCTTGTTGTTGATCATGCGATACCGGAATTGTGGATGCCTGCACTGACCGGTTTGATCTTCTTTCCGCTCCTTGCATTATCAGTTTTCTTGCTTTCGATGACCCCGCCTCCTGATCGACAAGATCGTGAGCAGCGGATGTACCGTGAGCCAATGNATGGAAAAAAACGAAGAGCATTCTTCATGAGTAATCGANTTGGACTCATGATGCTTATTATTGCTTACATCACGCTAACCCTCGTNAGGGATTTCCGCGATAACTTCGCCGTAGAGNTATGGTCTGGTCTGGGGTATGCAGAATTCCCTTCAGTATTGGCGCTAGCGGAGTTGCCAGTCGCCACATTCGTGCTCCTCACCCTCGCGATGACCATTTGGATTCGAAAAAACGAGCACGCTGTTTACTGGCAACACTTCATCATCTTTGCAGGTGGTGCATTGTTGGTATTAGCAACATTGGGGTTCGTCGGTGGGTTAATCGGACCGGTGTTCTGGATGGTGGCTCTCGGTACCGGTACTTATATGGGGTATGTACCATTTAATTCTGTGCTTCCCGATAGGTTGACAGCTGCTCTGCGACTACCTGGTAACGCCGCGTTTTTTATTTACCTAGCCGATGCCAGTGGGTATGCCGGGAGCGTTTTGTTAATGCTAACAAAGGGTTTTGTTAGCCCCGCTGTCAGTTGGGTCGACTTCCTTTCTGCATTATGCACCGCGGCCGGGTTAGTCGTGATGGTTTCGGTTGCCTGCTCAGCTATGTATTTCCATCGGTTCCGATTTTCTTGATTCAGTCATTCATGTGGAGGAGATATGGGTATCGCATCAAAGTGCGGCGTGGGGTTGTTAACGCTAACTGTTAGCATTTGCACTGCAAGCGCAACGCAGTCAATGTCAAATACCACTCGTATAGCATTGCTTGGCTGCATCGATGAGGAGCAGCCGATTCCTGCGTTTGAGAGGTACAAAGACCTTGGTGCCGATGTGCATCTATGGCTCGGGGATAACGTCTACGTTGACACGCAAGACGACATTGATGCGTTTTATGAAGCCTACGACTTATTGCGTAAAAAACCTTATTTCAAAGAGTTGCGGGACCAAGGTATTCACCTTGCCACCTGGGATGACCATGATTTTGGTGACAACAACGAGACTTCATCATACCGACTGAAAGAACAGAGCCTCGATGCATTTGTACAGTTTTGGGGTAACGCGGACTACCTTGCGGACTCATCAGATGGTATCTATCAACAACACACCCTAGAGTTTGACGATAAAACCTTGAATGTCATTCTCTTAGATGTGCGTTTTAACCGAGGCGAGCCCGACGGTAACGGCGACATTCTCGGTGAAAAACAATGGCAATGGCTGGAGCGCGTGATTGCGACAGATGCGGATCTGACGCTGTTGGTGAGCGGTACGCAATTTCTTCTTAGTTCAAATGCCGATTCGGAGACATGGGAGGATTATCCGCGTTCTCTAGTTCGATTGCGAGACGTGGTCAGGCAATCAAGTGCCTCGCCGATTGTAATGATCTCGGGGGACCAACACTATGCTGAAGCCAACGTCCGAAAGCACTGGTTTGATGTCGACGCTGTCGAATTACAGTTTGCAGGCGTCAATCAAATCGAGCAGCCAGAACTCAATTATTACCGTGCCTCTCCGGTCAATACGTCACTAAATACAGTCGGCTACCTTGACGTTCAGTGGGATCGGTCTGAGCACCATCTACCCCACATCTTATACACAGTTGAAAACGCGACATCTGGTGAGGTTGAGTTCACCTATCGAGTCAACTTGGTGGATCTGGTGCCGACGCCCGAGTTGCATGGCATCACGGCTTTTAATGATGAAGCCGTCTTTACCTTGAGCAATCCGTATTCCTCGCTCAGCGCACAATATCAACTAACTGATCTGAATGGCCACACAACCGACTGGGCGCCAGTTGAAGAAGACCTTGTACGGGTTGAAAACGCGGGAACCCTTCGTGTTGGGCTATTTTCATCGAGCGGTAAACAGCGCGGAAAACTATTAGAGCGGACTGTGCAGCAAATGCGGCTGCAGGCAGGTCTGGATAGCGACGCGCTTACTCAGGGTTTAAGCGTTTTTTATGCGGAGGGCGACTACGAATTGGTGCCCCCTGCTAGCGAGGTGACGACATATCTGGGAGTTGTTTCTGAACCTACTGTCGATGGGCTCGCCACGCGTGATGATAAATACGCGTTGTGGTTCAAAGGGTTTGTCACGGTGCCGGAGCCTGGAATATATCGAATCACCAGTTATTCGGATGATGGCTCGCTCGTATTCATCCATGAAAATCTTATTGTCGATAACGATGGTAGCCACAGTCCCACTCCGGCAAACGGAATAGTTGGCCTGGAAGCAGGCACTCACCCCATAGGGCTCGGTTACTTCGAAGATTACGCTGGTGAAAAACTAAGCTTGCGATGGGCATTGAAGCAGGGCAATCAATGGCGCCCAGTGTCTGTGCGCTATAGCCATAATCCTGATATCAAAGCCAATTGGAATGATGGAGACAACGACTAAGTGAGTAGTATGACAGTTAATGATCGGATAGACGCGGGTTGGACCCGTATTTGCGACATCTACAAGCGTGCAGGTGATCGCGAATATGGCGAAGCCGTGAGTGAACTAACCCACGCTATACAAACCGCCCTTCTTGCGGAGGAAAGCGAGGCCTCTGATTCTTTGGTGGTGGCATGTTTGCTGCATGATATCGGCCATCTCTTGCATGATGCTGGTGAGGACATTGCAGACAAGAACGTAGATATGAAGCATGAAGTACTTGGCGCATCGTTCTTGGAAAAGTGGTTTTTGCCCCGCGTGACTTGCCCCGTTGCACTACACGTGGATGCTAAACGGTACCTTGCTACTCGCGCTGAAAGCTACCTCCATCAACTGAGCCCGGCTTCAGTCAAAAGTTTCTGGCTCCAAGGCGGTTATATGACCGAAGAAGAGCTCAAGAACTTTAGTGCAGGCGACTACTATCAAGACGCGATTAAGCTCAGACTTTTTGATGAACTTGCAAAAGATCCGGAAAAAAAGATTCCTCGTCTGTCAAACTTTGAAGCCGTCGTTAAGCGCGAATTGGCAGCCAAATTTCAGTCTTAACTTTGCGATTCCCGCGAGATTTCACAAATCGGTCATCAGACATTCACGTTGAGGTAAAAAACATTTTTTAACCTTTGGTACGTACCAATATGGTCCGTACCACTTTTCGGGGGTTAAAGAGATGTTGTTGAAAAATAGGTTGGCAGTAGCAGTAACAATGGCTTCGGCCTTATCTAGCGGCGCGCTTACTGCGGCTGAGTTGTCTGGCGAAGTTGCTGTTGGTGCAGATGGCACTGCGCTTGAGGGCGTCATTGTAGAGGTAATAGAGACTGGCGAGTCTACGACGACAGACCGCGCTGGGCGCTTCCGGTTTGAAGACTTGTCTACTGGGAGCTATACCGTGCGTTTTCGCTCGCTCGGCTTTAAAACGCAGCAACAGAAAGTCCAGGTTTTAGAGCAAGACACGCCGTTACTTGATGTCAAGCTGGCCCAAATACGTGCGAACGACGTCGAAGAGATCATCGTGCGCGGCACCGCCATGGGTATCAATCGTTCGCTGAGTCAAATGCGCATGGCGGACAATACGGTCAATGTCATCTCAGCGGATGCGCTCGGTAAATTTCCCGACAATAACTTGGCTGAATCAGTGTCCCGTATGCCCGGTGTTACTTTGGTCAGGGACCAGAAAACAGGCGAAGGCGCTTTTGTAACCATCCGCGGTCTTGACGCGCGCTTGAACGTATACACCGTCAATGGGGTCAGAATCAGCGCGTCGGATCAGAGTAGCCGGGGCATTGACCTATCGCAGCTTACTGCGGATGGTCTGGCCTCGGTTTCTATCGCGAAAACACTTACCCCCGACATGGACGGCGACGCCATTGGCGGTACGGTCGATCTCCGCACCCCATCCGGCTTTGATTACGGTGACCAGACCCTCATGTTGTCGCTGACGGGTAGTTACAATGACCGAAGTGAAACTGACAGTTACGATTATTCCGCGGCATATGGTGATGTGTTCGCCGACAATCGCTTCGCGGTTTACGCCTCGGTGTACGGTCAAGATCGGAACAATGTTGGTCAGGAGTCTGAGAATGAGGGCGATTGGCTGCCATATCTGAGGCCTGGCAGCGATCAAGACCTGACCGTTGACCCACAATCGTTGCAAATGCAAGGTCTGGGCTTAGACCTTTATGAGAACGAGCTCGAGCGAATGGGTGGTAATTTTAGTATCGACTTTCGCGCTACCCAAGACGACGAATTTCATTTTCGCGGACAGTTCTCTCGCTTCACTAAACGCGAAGATCATCACTACGTCGATGTTCAAAATGACGATGAAGAACCGACACTAGACCAAGTAGACCCTTCACGAAGCGACTTGCCCCAACCCAATGCCAATGTTGTTGGTTTTGATCCCGATTTGGGCCGTATCTACGGCTACAGTGTCGATGACATTGTTGACGATGATGGCGATGGTCTGATCACCGATGCGGATCGTCGTAACCCAAACCGTGATGATGACGGTTTCTACACCCTCGGTGGCCAGTCAGGTATTTGGGATCCACGGCGGATCCTTATCCAAAGAGGGGCAGACTTTAAGGAAGAAGAGGAGTCGCTCATCAACTTGTCGGTTGGCGGTAAGCATCGTCGCGGCAACTGGTCGTTAAGCTGGGATACAGCTTATTCCTACGGTGAGTTTGAGCGACCCTACGATTATGATTTTGATTTTGATGACACAACACCTCAGCAACGACAGTCACCCTTTACCGATGCAGGGGTACGCTGGAGCTTTCCTGAAGCACAATACCCGCAGTGGAATTTAACGCCAGAGCAGCAGGTTGCCTATTTTGATCCAGCGAGCTTCCAGTGGGATGGGGCTAATGGCGATTATGAGAACCACAGTGAAGAAAACCTACTAGCGCAAGCAGATGTTGAATACCGCTTTAACAATACTGGTCCATGGCAGTCTGCAAAATTTGGTGCGAAGTACATTGGTCGAACCCACGAGACAGATGAGGATCAACTATTCAATGCTGATCGAGTGTCCGGCGTTTTTCTTTCAGACAGACCCGACTTAATCGCTCAAGAGCGCTACGGGGATTTTCTGTCAGGGCGGTATTCTGGTAGCGATGATTTTGGCTTCATATTTGACCGTGCTGCAGCGCTGCAGGCAATTCGTACTTGTGACCCGGTTCTTTTCGAGAGTTGTGAAGGATTCGAGGAAGAGCTTGGCGCCGATACCATCTCCAAAGAAGACGTGTTTTCGGCCTATGCCATGGCGAACCTGCAGTTTGGGGACCTCACGGCAATCCTCGGTGTTCGCGTAGAACACACCGAAGTTTCCAATGACTACTACAGCTTTCAGTCTTTTGATGCTCGACTGGCAGACGGAACCGAATTCGGTGAAATTGAGACCACTGAACGAGGCTCAGATGAATCGTCCTACACTAACGTGTTGCCAAGCCTAACGCTCGTCTACCGCCCAAATGACAATTGGGTGTATCGGGGTGCACTTTGGACTTCTATTGCTCGCCCAGAGTTTGGTGACATCTCGTCGGAAGAGGACGTCAGTGCTGACGTTATCGTGGATGAAAATGGGAATATTCTGGAAATCGCTGACGGTTCGGTAAGTATTAGCCGCGGAAATCCCGGCTTGGAACCAGCAGAATCGCTCAACTTTGATTTGGGCGTCGAGTATTACTCTCCAAATGGGGGACTTGCGGCGATCAATGCCTTTTACAAGGACATTGATAATTTCATCTTCTCTGACTTTGCACGGGAAGGCTCTGTCCCGTCTCAATTCGAAGGGGTGGATGTCGAGGTGGAGTCCATTACCAATGGCGCCGGTGCGTCAATAATGGGAGTGGAACTAACCCTGACACAGCAATTTACTGCGCTACCAGAACCATGGGATGGTTTTGGCATATCAGCCAATGCAACCTTCCAAGAGTCTAAGGCTGATCCTGGTGACGACTGGCGGTCGGAAACGGATTTCATCAACGCGCCCTCCTCACAATACAACGCTCAACTGTTTTTCGAGCGTTATGGACTGCAAGCCCGGTTGTCCTATCAATACACAGATCGCTACCTTGAGGATCTGCGAGACTACGGCATCAATAAGTGGATCAATGACTGGGATCGCTTAGACATGCAGATTCGTTACACCTTCGATAGCGGTGTAGCTATTCGATTTGAGGGCCAGAATCTGCTGGACACTCACAATTATTGGGCCATTCGTGGTGAAAACGGTGACAGTTTCCAGAAGGACTATGTAGAAAACGGACGGGTGTTCTTTTTAGGTATTGATTACCGTTTCTAATGCGCATTCATAGCCGGCTGGAGCGTCCAGCCGGCTATCACACTGTCGTCAATTCATCATGCGAAAAATTCTATTAGGCCTTACTGTACTGACTTATTGGTTGAGTGGGTCCTTTGTTACGTCCTCGGTTGCAGGCACGTTGTCCGATGAGCTGTCAATAAGCCCTGACAAGACTTGGTACTTGCTGAATTTGGGTGATCTCCCGCATCGAGCGCGTACAAGATCAGTCACGCAACGATACCAATCACCAATATTGCCATATCAACTCAATCCGCTTGGCATGAGCCTGTACGGCCTCCCTGTCACCGATCAGTTGACTTTAGACATTCAATCTCCGCTCTCTTCATACGCTGAATTCTCCCTTGAAATGTGGGTGCTTGAACACGTCAATACCCCAGTGGGTGCAGCTTTGTGGTCCACCGATGAGGCGTCAGCGAATCCGATTACCCTCGGCGTGTGGGATAGCCGCGTAGGTTGGGGGCCTGTTAAGACTAACGGTCCATTGCTTAACGTTCAGCTGAAGGAAGATGACAAGTACGAGGGTCGCTGGTGGCACCTCGTTGGCACTTTTGACAACGGTGAATGGTGCCTTTTTGTTAACGGTGAGCATATCGGGTGCGCGCGCGCCCAGAATCCTGATGTCAGCGCCGTAGCGGCACTGGGATTCACTGGACATGAGCCAGCTATGCTGGTGCGTGACCTGCTACATGAAGCTTCGTTTTATGGCTCTGCACTAGGGCCTTTGTCGGTGAAGCGACGCTTTCACCAGCTAGTAGAAACAGTCGAAGACGGTAAGTTACTTGATGATGCACTGCACATCACGGCGGGGCCTTGGCTGCAGCTACCAACAAGCAACTCTATGCAGGTCCTCATAGAGACTAGCGAACCCACCTCAGCCTCTCTGAGCTACGGCTCTGAAAATTTGGAGCATCTACTCAGTCATGATGAAAAGACACGCTTGCATCGATTTGAGATGACAGATTTGCAGGCGGCAAAACCCTATTTTTACCAAATAGTGCTCGAGAGCGACGAGAAGAGCGTCGTGTCAACACCCTTGCTAACGTTTAAAACAGCTCCAGAGCCAAATCAGCCGGTTTCATTTGCCTTTTTGGGTGATACCGAGGCGCGTCCTTTTATTAACAGAATGCTTGGTGACGCCATTTGGGGTGAGCGCCCTGACCTTTTGCTGCTGCTTGGCGATCTTACCGACGGCGGCATGGCCACAAGACGCTACGAATGGACCCACGAGTTTTTTCCCTGGCATCGGTGCGCTGGGTGCCCGAATACCCGTGGTAGCAGCGGCTGGTAACGGGGAGGCAGACCTTAAATGGTTTGGCCATTACAACATTCTTCCGAATGATAAAAGTTACTACAACGTGCGTTTTGGTGACGTCGAGTTCATCGTTTTAGATTCGAACCTTAAGGATCGCGAGCGTGAACAGCCTGGATTTCGAGATCGTCAAATCGATTTCCTGGAGGCAACTGTCAGTGCCTCCGATGCCAAGTGGAAAGTTGTCCTGCATCATCACCCAATTTACACCGCCGATGAGAATGATTACGGCGATACGTGGCGTTTGCGCGTGCAGGTCGAGGGTGACCCACAGGCGAGGAAGGATTGGTTGAAGGTTTATGAAGGTTTGAATGTCGACCTTGTTCTTTATGGCCACTTACACTTTTATGAGCGTACTCGGCCCATGTACCAAGGCCGTGTAAGCAGCGATCATGGCATTGTCTATGTCGGTTCTGGCGGGGGCGGCGGTGGGCTTGAAGATTTCGCGCCCACGCGCAGGACGTATACCAAGAAGGCATTTCGCGGATTCCATTATGGTCTTGTCGATGTTGAAGGTGATCACTTGAATATCGAAGTGAGAGACTTAGACGGGCGGCTTCGAGATACGTTTACCATCTCTAAGTGAGTCGCACTAGGTATCCAGGACACCTCTTTTCTTAAGAGTGGACTGACCTGGGTTTTGTGGATATTTCTGGCGTGTCTTTGGACTGACCCGCGTCACCCGGACAGGCAAGTCCAACATCCGACGGAGCTCACCCATATGAGTGTCGCGCTCTCATACCTCGCTGGAGGAACTTTTGTTGAGTAGGAGTGACGGGGGTGGATAGCCCAAGCGTGTTGTTGCTTCCGACGCGATTGCCCGTCGGGCGCCTACGCTTTGCTCCGGTGGGCCAAACGCTCCTGAGGTGGTCTGTCGAACCGCTGTCGCCAGTCTCATCCAACCCGACCATACCAAACAAAAAACCCCCGCCATGGGCGAGGGTTTTTAATTTGGTAGGACCAGGCGGATTCGAACCGCCGACCTCTACCATGTCAAGGTAGCGCTCTAACCAACTGAGCTATGGTCCTAGAAAGGCTGCGCAGTATACCTAAACCTGCCGGTGAGACAAGCGCCTACCGTACACACAACCCGCTTGTTCACAGTGCCACCAAGGCTGTGGGGTACCACGGTACATCAGCGCGGCTCGTCTAACAGCGCACCAAAAAACAGCCCATTGATGAATAGGCGTTGACTGCCCCACCAAAACGCCCGAAACACCGGCGAATCTAGTGATTGCACGATAGCCCCTTTGCCGCGAGCATCCACCACTAAGCCCGCAGAGTTGGCTGCCAGTGCTCGGTTTTCATCCGACATGTAGCCCGATAGCAGGGGGTTATTGGTGTACACCACGGGGCTTGAATAGGGGTTTGCCGATCGGTTCATAAATGCAGCGCTGCGCCGAAATACTGGCAAGGTGGCGTCCTCGTAGCCATAACCCAGTGGATGGCTAGTATCTATATTGCCCTCCAATATGGCGCCCCGCACCAATCGGAATGCTGCCTCGTCTTCTGCATCTTTGTAGGGCAAACGCTTGGGCATGAGGGCTTCTAGCTCTTCAGGCAGGGCAACCCCTTTGTCTTTAAGCTCTTTGTACTGGGCTTCAAGCTGTTGTTGCTCGGTGTCGCGCCACACCGCTTCGGTTAAGCCCAGTTTCTGCAGCCATTTGACGGTGGCACTGCCCTGGGCCCAGAGCACACCACCTGCTGACACGAAATCATCCAAATCATCGGTGATATCGCCGGCAATGGCAGGCAGGGGATTGGTCATTACGATATGGCTGTAGTCGCTCAGCTTGGTCGATGCCAATCGGTAGCTATCAACCATGGTGACCGGCATTTGCACATGTTGATCTAACAAGTGCCAAAGCTCACCAACATCATAGGCCGATGTGCCGGGGCCAGTGACCAGTAAAACTTTGGGCAGCTTTAACACCTGAAAAGACCGGCTGCCTAAGTCTGCGCCGCTGGGTGTGTAGCTGCTTGCTACTGGATAAACGGGCAGTCCCTGCTCGGTGGCTTCTAGCAATAGTGCTACCGCAGCGTCGGGAATGGCTTTATCTAAGCTGGGGGTTACCAGCAATGTGCCATAGCCAAAGCCTAGCGTAGTGCTTTTAGGCGAGTCGCCAGGCAGCACGGAACCGGTAAAGGGTGCCTGGGCGACCCGTACATTTGCATCCGCTTCTAACAACCCGTATAGCAATTTGGGCACCGAACTGTCGCGCCAGTCGATGAGATAGCCGATGTTAGACGGTGTGAAGGTTCTCTCGGTACTCAGGAAGTTGTCAGGCAGTGCCTGTGTACTAGCACGCCGCACGGGCTCACGGGTATGGGTGACATTGAAGGCCCATGGCATGGTCCAAGTGGAGACATCGTAGAAAACGTTTTCTTCGAACTCCAGTTGACTGTTCCACAGGGTGGCAAGATACGTGCTCTGGGGCTGTTGCAGCGGTATGGCAATGGTGGCGTTGGCTTTGAAGGTCTTACCCTCGGCACTGAAATCTTCGGTTAGTAGCTCCACCTGAATGTCGTGTCCTTGCAACACCCGAACAAATTCTTTTAAGCGCGTGGCATCACCGTTGGCACTGGCCAGGTAGTAACCACGACGACCACTGTTTTGTACGTCGGCATAAAACTGTCGTTGGTATTGCTGTAACTCATCTTTAAGCGCCACCGTCGCTTCAATGGATGACAACGAGGTGCGGAATTGGTTGGTGATGGTATGGGGGAAGGTGAGCAAGCCGTTTACGGTGTCTTGCTGCGCACCTCGAGAAGAGGGTTGCTCGAACAGAATACCAACACTGCCAAATAAATCAGGGTAGGTGGAGCCTTTACCCATAAAGAAGTCGTCATAGCGTTCTTCGGTGAAATAGGGCGTGCCATAGCTATCGAACATACGCGCGTGGTAGGCGCCAATTTTCCCAGTGAGCTCTTGGTTGATCGCCGGTGTTAAGGGGTTGGTGCGCTCGGG
>PR_CR_10_Liq_1_inCRDRAFT_1001321_pt1 | contig 14071 bp, 10 predicted proteins | sample PRCRCaboRojoPR_3_FD_10241 | JGI IMG/M metagenome (IMG submission 10241) | reverse complement strand
CATGCCCATGGGGGCGCCCGGATGCCCGGACTTGGCCTTCTGCACGGCGTCCATGCTGAGCGCGCGGATGGCGTTCGCGAGTTCTTTGCGTGAAGACATAAGGATCTCTCCTCGGTCGGTTTTGTGAGTGCGATCGGGTAGGAGCGTGATCGCCCGCGCAGCGGCTTGGTCCGACGCCTGACCCCGGATGTGTCGGGCGCGGCGCATGGGCCTGGCGGTGGACCCATGCCCGGAGTCGGGGCCGGCGGCCGGCGGGGGCTCTCGTGATGGGCGGCAACGAACCTCGCGGCTGCGCTGTGACCGAGCCCAAGCCACCACCGGCATTCGTGCCGCCGGCGGCTCGGGCGCTAATATCCTCACGCCCGGGCAGTGGCGTCGCGCATGAGGGTCTGTAGGATTTTCTGGATCGCGTATTCTTGCGCAAAAAGCGCGGTTTAGCCAGAAGCCAACGTCGCAGCGGGCGACGCAACCTTCATAACTTTCTAATATTAAGGATTTCCCTCGACTATAAGCAAGTCGCGCCGCCGGTGCACCCTCGCGCGGGCCTCACACGCCGCCTGGCAGGCATGCGCCGTGCCTGAGCTCAAGCCGCATCGCGCCACTTGATGGAGCAGCCGACACTCGGGATCTGCTCAGCCGGGCCCTGGCCCGTCTCGGCCACCTGCCGCATGCCGAGAAAGAGATCGCGGCGCACATCCGCAGGCGCCGTTTCCTTGCGGCTGGCGTCCAGACGGCCGCGATACTGCAGACCCAAGTCCGCGTTGTAGCCGAAAAAGTCCGGCGTGCACACCGCACCATAAGCCTTGGCGATCGCCTGCGTCTCGTCGAGCAGATACGGGAAAGGGAAACCGTGCTCGGCGGCCACTTGCCGCATGTTCGCAAACGAGTCCTCCGGATAATCCGCCGGGTCGTTGGACATGATGGCCACCGAGCCGATGCCGAGTGCGGCGAGGTCGCGCGTGTCGCGCACGATGCGCTCTCGCACCGCCTGCACATACGGGCAGTGGTTGCAGATGAACATCACCAGCAAGCCCTTCGGCCCTGTGCATGCGTCACGCGTCCACGTCTTGCCGTCGACGCCGGGCAGCGAGAAATCCGGGGCGGGCTGGCCGAAGTCGCAGACGGGGGTTTCGAGGGATACCATCATGGCCTCCTAGAGCGCAGATTCGGTTGAAAAATACACCCCCATGGTACCCGAACGCGCGGCGACGGGAACCCCGGAGACTGACGTCGGCACCTGTTAATCGTCCTCGGGCTCGGTTAGTATGGTGGACTCTCGACCGCCGCACTCCCACGCGGCAACGCTTCTTCTCACCGCACCAACAGCAACAAAGCGCGCCTGGGGGCGCCCGCATCTCGCTATGTCAAACGAACTGCTCTTCACGTCCGAATCCGTCTCCGAAGGCCATCCCGACAAGGTGGCGGACCAGATCTCCGACGCGATCCTCGACGACATCCTGGCCAAGGATCCCAATCCCGGCGCCGCCCGCGTCGCCTGTGAAACCATGATCAAAACCGGCGCGGTGATCGTCGCCGGCGAGATCACCACTGACCACCATGTGGACTTCGACAACCTGGCACGCGCGGTGGTGAACGACATCGGCTACGACCGCTCCGAGGTCGGCTTCGACGGCCACACCTGTGCCGTGATGTCGCTGGTGGGCAAGCAGTCTGCGGATATCGCCCAGGGTGTGGACCGCAAGAGCCCTGAAGAGCAGGGTGCCGGCGACCAGGGTCTCATGTTCGGCTACGCCACCAACGAAACCGACGTGCTGATGCCCGCCCCCATCACCTTCGCGCATCGCCTGGTGGAGCGTCAGTCGGAAGTCCGCAAGAACAAGACGCTGCCCTGGCTGCGGCCCGACGCCAAGAGCCAGGTCACCATGCGCTACCGCGACGGCGCGGTGGTGGGAGTGGACGCTCTGGTGCTGTCCACGCAGCACGATCCCGACGTGGCCCAGCAGCAGATCCACGAGGCGGTGATGGAGACCATCATCCTGCCCGTGATCCCCAAGGAGTGGATCCACAGCGATACCAAGATCCACATCAACCCCACGGGGCAGTTCATCATCGGCGGCCCCGTCGGCGACTGCGGTCTCACCGGGCGTAAGATCATCGTCGACACCTACGGCGGCATGGCCCGCCACGGCGGCGGCGCCTTCTCCGGCAAGGACCCCTCGAAGGTGGACCGCTCCGCCGCCTATGCCGGTCGCTATGTGGCCAAGAACATCGTCGCCGCCGGTCTCGCCGACCGCTGCGAGATCCAGGTCTCCTATGCCATCGGCGTCGCCGAGCCCACGTCCATCAGCGTCGAGACCTTCGGCACCGCCAAGGTCGATGAGAACCGCATCGCCATGCTGGTGCGCGAGTTCTTCGATCTGCGCCCCTATGGCCTGATCCAGATGCTGAACCTGGTCAAGCCCATCTACCGTAAGACCGCCGCCTACGGCCACTTCGGCCGCGAGCTGCCGGAGTTCTCCTGGGAGGCCACCGACAAGGCCGAGCAGCTGCGGGACGCGGCGGGCCTCTAAGCGCGCCAATCAAGCCCCGCTGACCCTCTGGCCCCCACGCCGGCGCGCGGGGGCCAGCGCCGGCACTTTCGGCATCGCAGGCCTGGCTCACCGGGGTCCACGGCACCGCACGTACCGCCCGCCGCGAGAGCGCTGCTGCGTTGGCCAGCGACGGGCATCGATGCTACGCACGACTTTGCGGTGTGATCTGCGGGCATGACCCGGATGACCCTTGCCCGACCCCTCCACGGTCAAGCCACTGGCCATAACCAAGGCGTATCGTCGCGACGGGCATTGGCCTGAGCGTCGTGCGCCGGCCCGGTATACTGTGCCTCGATCCGGTTCACCGCGAACGCGTCCCGCAGGCCTGTCAATGCGCATCGGTACCCCACTGTCCCCCAACGCCACGCGGGTCATGCTGCTCGGCGCCGGCGAGCTCGGCAAGGAAGTCATCATCGCCCTGCAACGCTTCGGCATCGAAGTCATCGCCGTGGACCGCTACGCCAACGCGCCGGGGCAGCAGGTGGCGCATCACACCCGGGTCGTCGACATGGCCGACCCCGCCGCGCTGCGAGCGCTGATCGAGGCCGAGCGCCCGGCCATCATCGTGCCGGAGATCGAGGCCATCGCCACCGACGTGCTCGCCGAGGTGGAGCAGGCGGGCCTGTGCGAGGTCATCCCCACGGCCCGGGCGGCGCAGCTCACCATGAACCGCGAGGGCATCCGCCGCCTGGCCGCCGAAGCGCTCGGGCTGCCGACGTCCCCCTACGCCTTCGCCGCTGACTTCGACACGCTGCGACGGGAAGCGGCGGCCATCGGCTACCCCTGCATCGTCAAGCCCGTGATGTCCTCGTCCGGAAAGGGACAGTCGCGGGTCGAGGAGGCCGGCGCCCTGCGGGCTGCCTGGGATGACGCCATCGCGGGTGGGCGCGTCAATCAGGGCCGGGTCATCGTCGAGGGCGTGATCCACTTCGATTTCGAGATCACCCTGTTGACGGTGCGCAGCGGACCACACGACGGCGAAATCAGCACGCAGTTCTGCGACCCGGTGGGACACCGTCAGGTCAGCGGTGATTATGTGGAGAGCTGGCAGCCACAACCGATGACGGATACCGCCCTGGCTAAGGCGCAAGCAATCGCCCGGCGCATCACCGATGCGCTGGGCGGGCGCGGCCTCTTCGGCGTCGAGCTATTCGTGCGCGGCGACGATGTCTGGTTCAGCGAGGTCAGCCCCCGTCCCCACGACACCGGCATGGTCACCATGGCCTCCCAGCGCCAGAGCGAGTTCGACCTGCACGCCCGCGCCATCCTCGGCCTGCCCGTGGACACCCGCCGCGACGCCGTCGCCGCCAGCGCCGTCATCTACGGCGGCATGGACGCGGCGGGCATCGGCTACGACGGCGTGGCCGAGGCGCTCGCCGTACCGAAGTCTGATCTACGGCTGTTCGGTAAGCCCGAAGCCTTCAGACGCCGGCGCATGGGGGTTGCATTGGCGCGGGGTGAGGCTGTCGATGAGGCGCGGGCGCGGGCCGCCCGGGTCGCGGCGGCGGTGATCACCCGGTCACCCTGAACAGGGCTCAAGCCCAACCCAAAGCCCGATGGGCGCAACCAGCGTGAGCGAACGGACTCCCGAGACCCTCCCCGATCCCCGCCCACATCCCGCACGGGCAAGCGCTTGGCCCTCTGGACAATGCACCGTCTGTTCGCGTTACAATGGCGCCAGATGATCAGGACGGTCAGGGGCCTGCCGACGGATATCGGCAGGGTCATCACGCTGCCACCGCCTCGCGCGCCCCGCCGTCGTCACCAGCGCCCTACGCGGGCGCATCCCCGCCGCACAAGCGGCCGCCTGAACCGATAACGACCGCCGAGACGGCCGTAGCCTCACTGCCCTGCGCAGGAGGTCGAACCGACCGCACCGGGCACAGTCATCGTCCCGTTCCGAGGAGCGCTGCAACAGGGTATCCCACCCTGCCAGGCTCGGTCGGGGTTTGCGAATCTTCCAACGGCGCTCACTCAAGATACTCAGGAGCTGAATACCGTGAGTGAGCTTAAAGACTTCAACGACTACAAGGTTGCCGACATCTCCCTGGCCGACTTCGGCCGCAAGGAGATGGACATCGCCGAAACCGAGATGCCGGGCCTGATGGCCATCCGCGAGAAGTACGGTCCGAGCAAGCCATTGGCCGGCGCGCGCATCACCGGCAGCCTGCACATGACCATCCAGACCGCGGTACTCATCGAGACCCTGGTGGCGCTCGGCGCCGAGATCCGCTGGGCCTCCTGCAACATCTTCAGCACCCAGGATCACGCCGCCGCCGCCATCGCCGCCCGCGGCATTCCCGTCTACGCCTGGAAGGGCGAAACCCTGGAAGAGTACTGGTGGTGCACCGAGCAGGTGCTGAACTGGCCCGACGGCCAGGGCCCGAACATGATCCTGGACGACGGCGGTGATGCGACGCTGCTGGTGCACAAGGGCGTGGAGTACGAAAAGGCGGGCGCCGTGCCACAAGCCACCGCCGACGACAACGAAGAATGGACCGCCGTGCTCGGCGTGCTGAACCGCACCTTCGCGCGGGACAACCGCCATTGGCACCGCACCGCCGAGGGCATCAAGGGCGTCACCGAGGAGACCACCACCGGCGTGCATCGCCTCTACGAGATGCACAAGAACGGCGACCTGCTGTTCCCGGCCATGAACGTCAATGACTCGGTGACCAAGTCCAAGTTCGACAACCTCTACGGCTGCCGCGAGTCGTTGGTGGACGCCATCAAGCGCGCCACCGATGTGATGATCGCCGGCAAGGTCGCCGTGGTCTGCGGCTATGGCGACGTGGGCAAGGGCTCGGCGGCCTCGCTGCGGGGCCTGGGCGCCAACGTCTGGGTCACGGAGGTCGACCCCATCTGCGCGCTGCAGGCCGCGATGGAAGGTTACCGTGTGGTCGACTTGAACGACGTCATCGGCCAGGCGGACATCTTCGTCACCGCCACCGGCAACAAGGACATCATCACCGAGGAGCACATGCTGGCCATGAAGGATCAGGCCATCGTCTGCAATATCGGCCACTTCGACAACGAGATCCAGGTGGACAAGCTCTCGAAGTACGAGTGGATCGAGATCAAGCCGCAGGTGGACCAGATCGTCTTCCCCGACGGCCATCGCATCACCCTGCTCGCCCGCGGCCGACTGGTGAACCTGGGCTGCGCCACGGGCCACCCGAGCTTCGTCATGTCCAACTCCTTCACCAACCAGGTGCTGGCACAGATCGAGATCTTCACCAAGCCGGAGGCCTACCCCATCGGCGTCTATGTGCTGCCGAAGCACCTCGACGAAGAGGTCGCCCGGCTGCACCTCGAGAAGATCGGCGCCAAGCTCACCAAGCTGCGCCCGGACCAGGCCGAGTACATCGGCGTCACCGTCGACGGGCCGTTCAAGACCGACCATTACCGGTACTGATGAGGGGCCGGGGGCCAGGCACCAGTGCCAGGCCCCGGCAGTCCGAAGCGAAGGCCGGCGTCGGGTCCCGTATCCGATGCCGGCCTTTGTCTATCCGACCACCGCATTGGGCACGCAACACAGGTATTCGTCATGAACACCCACAGCGACACTCGCACCTTCAGCTTCGAGCTGTTCCCGCCAAAGACCACCGAGGGCATGGAGAAGCTCAAGGGCACCGTGGCCAAGCTCAACGCCGTCGGCCCCGAGTATTTCTCCTGCACCTACGGCGCCGGCGGTTCCACCCGTGAGCGCACCTTCGCCACCGTCGACTGGCTGCGCAGCCAGGGCATCGACACGGCGCCACACCTGGCCTGTATCGGCTCCGACGAGGCCGAGATCCGCGACATCATCGGCCACTATATCGACCAGGGCATCCGCCGCATCGTGGCACTGCGCGGCGACATGCCCTCCGGCATGGGCAGCACCGGCCTGAGCGCCTTCCGCTATGCCAACGAGCTGGTGGCCTTCCTGCGCGCGGAGTACGGGGATCGCTTCAAGCTCGAGGTGGCGGCCTATCCCGAGTTCCACCCGCAGGCGCCCAATGCCAACGCGGATCTGGAAAATTTCAAGCGCAAGGTCGATGCCGGCGCGGATGCGGCCATCACCCAGTACTTCTTCAATCCGGACGCCTATTTCGAGTTCGTCGAGCTCTGCGACGAGGCGGGCATCACCATCCCCATCATCGCCGGCGTCATGCCCATCACCAACTTCAACCAGTTGGCGCGCTTCTCCGACGCCTGCGGCGCCGAGATCCCCCGCTACATCAGGAAGCGCCTGGAGGCCTACGGCGACGACAAGGCATCCATCAAGGCCTTCGGTCACGAGGTGGTGCTGGATCTCTGTCGTCGCCTGCTGGAAGCCGGCGCCCCCGGCATCCACTTCTACACCATGAACCAGGCCGAGGCGACGCTGAAGCTCTGGCACGACCTGGATCTGCCGGTGACGGCGCCCAGGCAGGTGTAAGCCGCCCCGACTGGCAACCCCCCTGAGCCGGCGCAGGGACAGCGCCGGCGATCCGCCGCAGGAGACCCGTATCCCCTGCACCACGCAGCCCTGCCCAGCCAGAGGCCCACGGCTTGCGGCCTGCGAGGCGCACTGCGCTCGGACGCCCGCTAGGGGAGATCCGGCGGGTCGAGCCGGCGCGCACAATCGGCAACGGCCTGCTGCGCCTGGCGATAGAGCCCGGGGTCGCCGGCGTCCAGCACGTCGAGCAGTGCCGCGACCTCGCTGAGATAGACACGGGCGAAGCGGGGGTCGTGGGCGCAGATGTCGCGACAGTTGTCGATGAGGTCCGCGAGCTTGATGGTCTTCGCCCGCGTCGAGGCGCGCGCCGTGTGCTGGCGGTCAATGGCCTTGCGCACGGCGCGGTTGCCGTCACCGGGGGCGCTGACATCCGTGAGATCCGCCACCAGCGCCCGCACCGCCGGCCCGAACACGCGCTCGATCTCGTCGAAGGTGGCGGGCGTATCCTCCACCGTATCGTGCAGCCAGGCGGCGGCGAGCATCTCCGGGTCATCGGTGACCTGCGCCACCAGGCCGGCGACGGCCTCCAGGTGCTCTCGGTAGGGCTGCTGGGTGTATTTGCGCCGCTGGCCGATGCGCTCGTGGGCCTCGGTGGCGAAGCTGCGTGCACGGGCGACGAGATCGGCGGATGCTGAAACGTTGGCGCGCATGATCTGACTCCTCTGCGACGACAGACGCTGCGGGCCGCGACGAGCGGCGATCGCTCGGGCGCAGCCTAGCGAGCCTCTGGCCACACCACAACTGGCTATTGCATGTACCCGGCGGACGTCAATGTCCGGCGCAAGCATCAGCGGGCGGGGTGGCGGATGACGGGGGTCTCGACGGCAGAGATGCCATCGTAAAGCCTACAGGGACGTATTCACGGCGTCCCCCGCCGGTCGCCACCACAGCCCGCGGACACCGACAACCGAAATGCGATCGATATAACCGGGCGGCGGTGAGCGTGCCCACCACCGGCTTCGTTATACTGGCGGGTCCGATCCCATGCGCCCCGCAACGGCGCCCACCCCGCCGCACGAGACCGTCATGCTGGACAAGACCTACGACCCCCACCGCATCGAAGCCCAGTGGTATCAGCGCTGGGAGGACGCCGGCTGGTTCGCGCCGCGGATGGACCACGGCGGCGGCGCTTACTGCATCATGATTCCGCCGCCCAACGTCACGGGCAGCTTGCACATGGGTCACGGCTTCAACAACACGCTCATGGACGCGCTGATCCGCTACCACCGCATGTGCGGCGACCAGACGCTGTGGCAGCCCGGCACGGACCACGCCGGCATCGCCACCCAGATGGTGGTGGAGCGTCAGCTGGAGGCCGCGGGCAAGACCCGCCACGACCTGGGCCGCGAGGCCTTCATCGAGCGCATCTGGCGCTGGCGCGAGGAATCCGGCGGCACCATCACGCGCCAGCTGCGCCGGCTGGGCTCATCGCTGGACTGGCAGCACGAGCGCTTCACCATGGACGCGGGCCTGTCCAACGCCGTCAACGAGGTCTTCGTGCGGCTGTTCGAAGAGGGCCTCATCTACCGCGGCAAGCGGCTGGTGAACTGGGACCCGGTGCTGCACACCGCCGTCTCGGACCTGGAAGTCATCGCCGAGGAAGAGGCGGGACACATGTGGGACATGCACTACCCGCTCACCAACGGCACCGGACATCTCACCGTCTCCACCACCCGCCCCGAGACCATGCTCGGCGACTGCGCCGTCGCCGTGAACCCGGAGGATACGCGCTACAAGCATCTCATCGGCGAGCTCGTCGAGCTGCCGCTCACCGGCCGGCGCATTCCCATTATCGCCGACGAGCACGCCGACCCCGAATTCGGCACCGGCTGCGTGAAGATCACCCCGGCGCACGACTTCAACGACCACGCGGTCTGGAGCAATCATCGCGACGAGCTGCAGATCGCCGACCAGCCCCACGGCGGACTCATCAACATCTTCACGCCGGATGCCGCCATCCGCGCCAACGCGCCGGACGAGGACCAGCTGATCCCCGCCGCCTACATCGGCCTGGACCGCTATGCGGCCCGCCAGCGCATGGTCGCCGACCTCGAAGCCCAGGGGCTGTTGGCAGGCATCAGGGATCATAAGCTCATGGTGCCCCGCGGCGACCGCTCCGGCGCCGTCATCGAGCCCTATCTCACCGACCAGTGGTATGTGAAGATCGGCCCGCTCGCGGCGCCCGCCATCGAGGCGGTGGAAGACGGGCGCATCCGCTTCGTGCCGGACAACTGGAAGAACACCTACTTCGAGTGGATGCGCAACATCCAGGACTGGTGCATCAGCCGCCAGATCTGGTGGGGCCACCGCATCCCCGCCTGGTACGACGCCGAGGGCAATGTCTACGTCGGGCGCTCCGAGCAGGAGGTCCGTCACAAGCACGACCTGCCCGCGGACTTTGCTTTGACCCAGGACCCGGACGTGCTGGACACCTGGTTCAGCTCCGCCCTCTGGCCCTTCAGCACCCTCGGCTGGCCGGAAGAGACGGATCGACTCGCGGCCTTCTATCCCACCTCGGTGCTCATCACCGGCTTCGACATCATCTTCTTCTGGGTCGCCCGGATGATCATGATGGGACTCAAGTTCATGGACGACGTACCCTTTCGCGACGTCTACATCCACGGCCTGGTGCGCGACGCCCAGGGCAACAAGATGTCCAAGTCCAAGGGCAATGTGCTCGACCCCATCGACCTCATCGACGGCATCGCACTGGAGCCGCTGGTGGCCAAGCGCACCCGCGGCATGATGCAGCCGCATCTGGCCGAGAAGATCGCCAAGGCGACGCGCAAGGAGTTCCCCGACGGCATTCCGGCCTTCGGCACCGATGCGCTGCGCTTCACCTTCGCAGCGCTCGCCACCACCGGACGCGACGTCAAATTCGACCTCGGCCGCATCGAAGGCTACCGCAACTTCTGCAATAAGCTCTGGAACGCCTCCCGCTATGTGCTGATGAACACGGGCGCCGAGGCGGCGGGGTCGGGAGACAAGCCGCTGGGCGAAGGCACGGACATCGTGCTGAGCGCCGCGGATCGCTGGATCACCGCACGCCTGCACCGCGCCATCGCCCAGGTGCGCAGCGCCATCGACGGCTACCGCTTCGACCTCGCCGCCCAGGCCATCTACGAGTTCACCTGGAGCGAGTTCTGCGACTGGTACCTGGAGCTGGCCAAGCCGGTGCTCACCGGCGAGCATGCCGGTGACGCCGCCAAGCGCGGCACCCGCCGCACCCTGGTGCAGACGCTGGAGACACTGCTGCGCCTGGCCCACCCCTTCCTGCCTTTCATCACCGAAGAAATCTGGCAAAAGGTGAAGCCACTCGCCGGCGTCGCGGGCGAAACCATCATGCTCGCGCCCTACCCGGTGGCCGATGCCGGCGTCGACGACCCGGCGGCGGTGGCCGAGATCGAGTGGGTCCAGCAGTTCATTCTGGGGGTGCGCCGCATCAAGGGCGAAATGAACATCGCGCCGGGCAAGTCCCTGCCGGTGCTGGTGAGCAACGCCAGCGCGCAGGACCGGGCCTGGATCGAGCATGCCCGGCCGTATCTGGACTTCCTGGCCAAGACCGCCTCCATCACCGTGCTGGATGACGAGCGCGAGGCGCCCGAGTCCGCCATCGCCCTGGTGGGCGANATGAAGCTCCTCATTCCCATGGCGGGCCTCATCGACAAGGCCGCGGAGCTCAAGCGTCTGGACAAAGCAATCAGCCGGCTGCGCGCGGATATCGCCCGCATCGAGGGCAAGCTCGCCAACCCCAGCTTCGTCGACAAAGCACCGGCGGCGGTGGTGCAAAAAGAGCGCGAGCGCCTCACCGAGCAGGGTGCGGCGCTGGCCCAGCTGGTGGCGCAGCACACCAGGATCAGCGCACTCTAGCCCCGAGCCCGGGGCAGCCGCCGACCGCCATGACCACGCCCCCCGGGAGCCTGCCGGCCCGGCTCGACGCCTGGCTGGCGCTGGTGCGCATGCCGCTGTTGTTCACGGCCTGGTCCAACGTCATCGCCGCGCACCTCATTGCCACCATGGGCAGCCCGCACTGGCGGCTGCTGGGGCTGCAGCTCACCATCGCCGCCTGCCTGTATTGGGCGAGCATGATCCTGAACGACTGCTTCGACCTGGCCCGCGACCGCGAGGCCTATCCGCATCGGCCACTGCCCTCCGGGCGCATCGCCGCCCGCTCCGCCTGGCTGGCGGGTTACGGCCTGCTGGGACTGGGGCTCGGCTTCGGCCTGCTGGCGGGCCCCGGACCGCTGCTGCTCACGCTGCTGCTGGCGATGGTGATCCTGCTCTATGTGGGCGGGCTCAAGCACCGTCCGGCGGGGCCACCGCTGCTGGCCCTGGCGCGCTGGCTCAACTGGCTGCTGGGCCTCAGTGCCGGCCTGGTGCTCATCCCCGAGCTACTGCTGGCGCTGCCGGTGCTGCTGTATACCCTGGCGCTGGCGCTGCTGCACCGGGCCGGGCGCAGCGCCACCCGCCACGCCGTGCGCGTCGCCGTCATCCCGCTGGCCCTGGCGCTGGCGGTAACCCTGGCGCTCTACCCCCTGGGCATCCTCACAGATCCCTATGCGCTGGCACTCACCGCCGTCGGCGGCGGCCTGCTGCTGCGGCGCCTGCTGCGCCTGATGGAAGACCCCACCACCGCCCGGGTGCGTGCCAGCGTGGGCTTTATGCTGCTGTGCCTGATTCCGCTGGATGCGCTGCTGCTCGCCGGCGACGGGCAGCGCCTGGCGGCCGTGCTGCTGTTGTTGCTGCTGCTGCCCATCTGGCTGTTGGGCTATCGCGTACCGCCGCGCTGAGGCCGAGGGCGATGTGGCCGCCATCATCGCCACGGCAGGTGAAATGCGCCCGCATCGCTCCCAAGTTGCCACTCAACCGAGAGTCATCGCAGACCACCCATGACCGACATCGCACCCAACATCGACGCCTCCGAGATCCACAAGTTCGAGGAAATCGCCTCGCGCTGGTGGGATCCTGAGAGCGAGTTCAAGCCCCTGCACGAGATCAATCCGCTGCGGCTCGGCTATGTGCAAAGCCATGTCAAGCTCGCCGGCAAAAAGGTGCTGGACGTGGGCTGCGGCGGCGGCATCCTGTCGGAGTCCATGGCCACCGCCGGCGCCGCGGTCACCGGCATCGACATGGGCGAAGAGCCCCTGCGCGTCGCCGAGCTGCACACCCTGGAGACGGGCGTGGAAGTGGATTATCGCCAGATCACCGCCGAGGCGCTGGCCGGGGAGATGCCCGGCGCCTTCGACGTCGTCACCTGCATGGAAATGCTGGAGCATGTGCCGGACCCGGGCTCGGTGGTGGCCGCCTGCGCGCGGCTGGTGCGCCCCGGCGGGCATGTCTTCTTCTCAACCCTGAACCGCAACCCCAAGAGCTACCTGTTCGCCATCATCGGCGCCGAGTATCTGCTCAATCTGCTGCCCCACGGCACCCATGACTACGCCCGCTTCATCCGCCCGGCGGAATTGGACCGGTGGGTGCGGGCAACGGACCTGCGCATCGTCGAATTCGCCGGGCTGACCTACAACCCGCTGACCCGGGTGTATCGGCTGGCGCCCAAGGATATCTCCGTCAATTACATGGCCAGTTGCCGGCGCCCGGCGCACGCCTGACAATGACTGCACAGGCCAAATGCGCGGCAGTGCTGTTCGACCTCGACGGCACCTACGCCGACACCGCCGCCGATATGGGCGCCGCGCTGAATACCCTGCTCGCGCGCCACGGCCGCCCGCCGCTGGCGACGGCGCTGATCCGCCCGCACGTGTCCAGCGGCGCCCGCGGACTGCTGCGGATCGGCTTCGACCTTACACCGGATGACGCCGGCTACGCCGCGCTGCGCGCCGAGTATCTGGATCTCTACGCCGCCGACATCTGCTGCCACACCCGCCCCTTCGACGGCATGGAGACGCTCATTCGCCGGCTGGTGAGCCAGGGCTTGGCCTGGGGCATCGTCACCAACAAGCCTGGCTGGCTCACCACCCCGCTGCTCGCGGCCATCAACCCATCGCCGGCGCCCGCCTGCGTCGTCAGCGGCGATACCACCGCGCACGCCAAGCCGCACCCGCAGCCCCTGCTGCACGCCTGCGCGCTGCTGGATGTGGAGCCCGCGCACTGCTGGTACGTGGGCGACGATGCCCGCGACATCCACGCCGGGCGCGCCGCCGGCATGGCCACCCTCGCCGCCGGCTGGGGCTACCTCGGTACCGACAGCCCACCGGGCGACTGGGGGGCCACCGGCCTGGTGGAGCACCCCCTCGGCGTCCTGGACTGGCTCACCGGTGCGCGCTCGCCGACGCTGCCGCCCGCCAATCCGCCGCGAGCGGCCTAAAGCGCGCAACGGCAGCGCGCAACGGCGGCGCGAACGGCAGCGCACGACGGCAGCGCGGCGGCGCCGACCCGACGCCGGCGCAGTGGACTGCGGGCCCGATGCACGGCGACCCGGCCAGCCACGCCTGCGACCGGCCGACGCGGTGCCCGACCACCAGCCAACCGCCGACACCATCCGCAACCTGACCACCTGACCCGATCCGCCCATGCCCGCGCCCGACCTCCCCGCCGGCGGCGCCGAATGGCGCTATCCCAATCGCGCCACCCCACCCGGCTCCAGCCTCTACTACGCCGTGCGCTTCGCCCCCCGCGAACTGCGGGATGCACTGGCGGCGCTCGCGGGCTGGCGGCACCAGGTCCGCGCCATACTCGACGAGGTCTCGGACTCAGGCGTCGCACGTCTGAAGCTGGACTGGTGGCGCGAGGAGATTCAGCGCACGCTGGCCGGCGCGCCGCGCCACCCGCTGAGTCATGTGCTCGCCTCCACGCTGGCGTCAGACGTCGACGGCGGTGCCCTGCCCGCGGCGCCCTTCCTGGCCATGGCCGACGACGTCGAGCAGGTACTGCGCCGCCGGCGCCCGGCGGACGCCGCGGCAATGCGAGCCGCCGACACCCGAGACCTGGGCGCCCTGTTCGAATTGCTCGCCCGCGCCCACGGCGAGCGGGACGAATCGGTCATCGCCGCCGCCCGCCGCAGCGGCGGCTGGTGCGGCGG
>PR_CR_10_Liq_1_inCRDRAFT_1001320_pt1 | contig 14073 bp, 4 predicted proteins | sample PRCRCaboRojoPR_3_FD_10241 | JGI IMG/M metagenome (IMG submission 10241) | reverse complement strand
AAGACTACGAGAAGCTGCTGCCGTGGAATGTTCATCACAGCGATTTAGCCACAGATCTCAACACCTGAGAAGCCTGTGGTTTATGGCTCGCATACGATCAACGCGCATGGCATGGAGTACTGCTTGCATGGTAATTTTGAAGGCTGATGTAGGTCTGTCATTTGATATACGCTTATCATCGCTCATGCACCAAAAAAAAGGTATGGATGACTCGCCTAGCATTTATTTTTCTCGACAGATTTAATATGGCACAACTACCGCAGCCTAAAAACGTAATCTCACATTCAGCTAAGCCAATTTTATAGTAGTGCTTCAAGACACCATTGCAACATATTAATGCGTCGCACGTGCGCCGTACTGAAATCTCGCGATCATTGCAGCACATGAATGTATGACTGAAAAGCTGAGTTTTGTGGCTTCTCCGTGTCGATTATAAAGTAATTTACGAAAGCTTTTGAGCGAGCTGAGCTTTCCTGCGTGTTTAAATTGAACATAGCGACGAAGTGTCCAACCTTAATAGACTGTTTTAATAGACTGCTAGGTATATTTCTTATCTGTTTTAGCAGGCCAGTCACGTCCTCTAGCTGGATGGTGAGAAGTTCGCCGTCGCCAGAAATTTCCACGACCTGACCTGCCGCATCGAATGGGCTAACAAACTGCTTTTCTTCCATCCCAGATGACGTCATCGCCTTCAAATATGCGCTACATCCCGGCCTAACTGAACAGCTTTGGCAGCTTTCTCCAAGTGTTGCGAGTTGATTGGCATCAAATGCAATGTGGAGTGGCAGCTCTCTTTTTACTGTCTCAGAAAAATATTTAACCTGATGCAACAAATCAGCACTTAATGGAGCATTGTAGTCCGCGTCCGAACCAATCAGACGAAGCTGTATATTTGATATCCCAGTGAGCTCCTGCAAGATTGCGCCGTAACAAGCAACTTGAAATAGATAATTTAGATTAATGCCATCTTCCGTCGTAATTCGGCCAGTTTTGAAGTCCACAACAATAAGCGTATTATCTTCGGAAAAATAGGTGAGGTCAGGCTTTCCTGCAATTTGTAAACTTGCAGAGTCTAGTTTCTTTTCACTCCCTATGAAATCAGGGCATGTATTGTGATGTGAAAACCTTTGGCCAGTGGGTTGTTTCTTGACAAATTCACGTAAGACTCGATCTACATACCTAGCTGCTTGCCCAATTTGGCCATAAGTCACTACATCACCGTCGCCGAATTTGTCTAAAACATAAGCGACTGCTGAAGCAGTGCTAGACGTGCTTAGAATAATATTTTTCAACATAACCCGAAGATCATGTACCACCTCTTCAAAGTTGTGATGGGCTTTCGCTAAGTAACGATCGATCACCATATGGGTCACTGTCCCCAACAATGCAGCCATACCCACTGGTGTTTTAGGTAAGGTTGTTTGCTCCGTTTCGGCCAAAAATCGAAGCTTACAACTATAAAATGAATATGCCTTCGATGGAGAAATTGGTTTGGTGCGTGCTATTAACATGAGTTATGAAGCCTCGCTTACACGAACCATAACGTCGCCCATCTTTCTTGCTAGATCGAATGTGTTAACGAAATGGTTAATCTCCAAAAGGTCTGGGTACATCTTCCTAAGTGCTTCTTCAGACCAAAAAGGATGTACAACTGCCGCCCGATTAGTTCTCGAAATATCTACGATTGGTATGTGTGCCAAACCATCGAATCTCGACACCTGACAATTAAGGAGGGAGGCAGCTTCGCGTGATAATTGCTCTGCTACATATTGCCAACCCCAATAGCTATGATCCAAGAAATCGCCATCAATGCCACACGTGTAGTTTTTGTCCATTAAAATTCTAAGTAAATCGAACCCAAGGCGCCAGTCAAGCAGACCATGGTACTGCTGATTTCCATATCTGTGTAAGCATCTATAGCAAGCAGTAAGGCACTGCTGGTAATGATGACGGTCTGATGTAAATCTAGTCATCTGAGACCTATCATTATTAGACAATATCGCCTCAATCACGCTAACGATGTTCGGCTTCCCGTCATAATTATGTTGAGCTAGGCGGCTGCTTAGGCCTGACCCATTTACTAGCTCATCAGCAATTTGTAGTGCTAAAACTCTTTTCCCAGCCCTTAATCTAACTGTTGCGGGCAGGATTTCAAACTCAGATGGGTCTACATCAAACAGTTCACGAGAGGCGTAATCGACGATTAATGTGCATGCCGAAATTGCTGCGGCTCTGAAAGCTGGTTTGATTGGAAACTCAACGTTAGGAGCAATATTTAAGAACTCATAAATATCACTCATAGTTTCAGGCTCAATTACGATGGAACCAGTAATTTTTCTAGCAGAAAGAAAAAAATTATCAACCTCAATTGAATTTTTACTTTGTGAGTATTGCTTAGGTAGTGTGCTCTGCTTGTGTCTTTTAGGTTGTAGGTTAGTATCACGAACTGTTTTGTCGACCCAAATATTGTGCACGATGATCGAGCGCTCGTGTCCTTTATCAATTAGCTTTGTTGTCAGGGTCGAATTAATGGCTGAAAATCCAGACCACTTGCCGTCTGAAAATACACCTTTGTTTAACCGCATAAGCTCAGACCTATCATCGAACGACAATAGTAGGTTTGTGTTTGGTGTAGTTATGTAGTTCGAAATAGGTTTCGAAAATGCTACAGATGTTCTACTAGCCCTCGTATTCAGTTCTTCGATGCTTAAGTCGTGTGGTAGCTCATGGAGTGACGTTATAAAGCCACTGGGTTCATAAGTTAGGGTAATTTCAGCTCCTGTCAAAAGGGCTCCACAATTGTGACAGTTTTGGTCGATAGCAATCCCCTTTAAACCGTGAGACAAAGTTCTGCATTCTGGGCACTCGACTATCTCTGTACTGTGCCCGACGGAGGTCTCGGGAGCATAAACATGGCGTCCGCTAACGATTCGAGCGCGCGTGAAATCCCCGCTCACGAACCCTGCAGTAAGGTATGACCTCTTGTCCTTGATGAGCAATCTCCCAGGGGCAAACTCTTGAATTGCGACATCAATATCTCGTGTCATAGAACCGAACGAGATTGTCTCTCTCCCGGTTGGCTCGATTGCGGCTCTCGTGAGCAATTGTTTAGTACGCGTCGGCATCCCATACATCGGGAACAAGCCAAGCTCTGCCAGTGCTTGTCCAAGTCCGGCTTTAAAATTCATTTTCTGAGAAATTACTGCTTTTAAATCTCCAATCAGCGACTCCACCGTCAAGGAGTCTTTGATACTTTCAGCAACTGCGTTATCAATAGCGCATACTTGTATAAGCTCATCTCTGATACCTTGAGATCGAATAACATATGCTTTAACATTATTTAGCCATGAGTCGACATTATCGACATCAGAGATTTGAATGAATTCACCATGTGTGTCGGGCTGTTGTAGCATTCTATCTGCAGGCCAAAATTGTTTTGAATCAAACCTCATACTTCTAAATGCTTCCACTAGCCAATTTTTTCTAATAATTCGTTCAAGTATCTGATTTAACGACATAGTTAAGAAAGGAGGTGGAGGTGGGTCACCGGTAATTTCCTCTGGGTTTCTAAAATAATGCAAGTCATGACTCTTACTTCTGCATACTGTCAATATAAAAGAAAAGGCTTGTCCTCTTCGCCCAGCCCGTCCAACACGCTGCTGATAATTGAATCGTTGTGGAGGCATGTTCGCTTGAAACACGGTTCTAAGATCACCAATATCTACGCCAACCTCCATCGTTGTAGTAACTGAAAGTACATCGATTAGTCGTGCTCTTCGATCCAGATCTGGATTTACGGGTAGCGCAACATTATTTGTTGCAAGCATGTCATCATCGTCATTAATCAAGATCCCCTTGAAGCGACGAAGTCGTGCTGCTGGATTGGTTGTGATGCCCGTCAGCTCCTCTGCGCGAAGACGAAATACATTTTCTGAAGAGCCTAAATTATCCAAAATACGCTTTCCAAGATAATTAGTTTCTCGAAGTTCTATGGCTTTACCTGCTGGGTTACTTGGAAGTTTCGTGTAGCAGCGAGTACATATGCCAGCTCCTTCGTGCAAGTGCACTCGGCCACACCCACATCTCCAGAACGGGGCATCTGATGCAACCGGGCGGTATGAGAGGCCTCTTACATTGATAAAACCTCTTATATGGCCGTGCGCAGACATGATTTCCAAAAATTCTGCCAACAACTTACTAGGTTCTTCAGCGCTAATGCTTCGAACGAATTTGGCCAATTTTGACTTTGCTTGAATATCGGATGGTACGTTCCAATCCTTCTTTTGAAGGTCTGAGAATGAGGGCCGGAGTCGAAACTGATCGGCAACCACACGTAACATCGCATCAAACTTCGCAAGCCGTTTTCTTTCACTTTCATCTATCGCTTTGAAGCACGGATATCCCCAGCCTGACTCTTCAACTGCAAAATAAGTGCCGCTAAATAATGTCTCACCTACTAAAGCAGCTAAATCGTCTGAAATTTCGTCAAAAGCCGGGCGTAGAAACTCTTCATACCCATCTTTTGCCGCCCAACACCACCCCTCACCATCGGACATGAACAACTGCTGCCACGAAAAAAGCTCATCAGACCTACTGGCTCCAGCCAACTTTGGTATTGGAGCAATTCCGATAGGGTCTGTGGGATGTATGCCACTTTCAACCAGGGTGTGCAGAATTGGTCTAAGGCTGTTGCCCATTTGCGGTTTTATGGGTTCAAGAAAGTCAGAAATATCCACATAATCAGTTTTTGTTTTCTTTAGTTCTTGAATAACCGCTTCCTGCTTATCATACCATTTGTTTAAGTCTCTCTTCATTTCCCGATTCGATGGGTCATCTGCAAGCTTTTTAAAAAGTTCCACCATCCGGTCTTCAAGTTCCTGCTTCTCGGCCTCAAGGGCCTTGATTTTCGAACCTGCCATTCCCGTCTTGTCCAGTACCCTTACGACGATTTCTCGTCGCACATCCTGATGGTGCCCGCTCTCCAGATCTAGCGCTGCCCTCGCCGCATCTTGCCTACTGTCGGAGAAGGCTACGAAATGCTCAGCTTTATCATTAGATGAGCGGTTGAGTTCACTCATTAATGAGCTTGCGAGAATTTGGGTGGTTTTAGAAAAACCAACCCTAAAACCTCTTATCGGACTAAACTTATATATTTTTTCTTTGAATGAAATTTCGCATGACGGGCATTGATACGGTAATGCAGTCGTTGGATCGGTTGTCGTTTTGTGCCGCTTGGTATCCTTAAAGTTAGCTGGATCAACGTTGTAATACCAGCCCGCAATAAATGCGTCGTTTTGAAGATTCCTTCCGCCAAAGTAAATAATTGCCGTCCGTGGGTCATATGTCGCCTTTATCCAACTTCCTTGCGATTCGTCGTCTGTAGGCACTTCCGAACCATATGGCCAAAAGCGTTTATCTACAGTTGGCATAAACAATGAATAATCTTCAGCCGATCGCTCTCCAACAATGAAACCTTTGGCTCTTTCAGGTAATTGATCAGTGTCGGGGTCGGTTGGCAAGAGCTCAACAAAGTCTGAGCGTTTGCTACCCTTTTTCCCTCCGAAGAATAACGTACCACAACATTCGCAATATAGAATTTCGACTTTTCGGCTACGCGCTCCACTATCATCAGCTTCACCATAGCGGTCGCCAGACTCAATTGTGAGCTCACCAAAGATATTAGTGACACGTTTCTCCATCGACATTTCGATCGGCGCACTTTTAGGGGCGGCAAATAAACCCTCAATAGCGCGTAGGAATGTATGAACTCTAAATCTCGGGCAACTTGATTCATCAAACTCGGCTTCGAACCAACTTAACCAATATCCGGACATGGATCGGAGCCACACAAGTGCTTCAACTGCGGGGCGTGGACTTTCATCCTGTTCGGGGAATAACCGCGCTCCAATGGTAGTCAAGGAGGCCGCTCTTGAGTTGGCTTTCTCGTCTCCCTGTTGATTTTGAAAACAACCATACTCAAGCATCAACCCAGCGTATCTAACGCATTCTTGCGCTATGTCCTTGATAGATGAGTAGCTTGTCGGATCCAGTCCCAGCGATTTAGCAACGCTATTTAAAATTCTTCGATCAGTTGGATATCCTTTTGTATGAACCAAATCTTTCAAGGACTCAATCGACGCAGTTATTTCCCCTATTGATCCACAACTTAATAATTTGGGTTTTTTGGCGACAGGTCCACTTATAACAGCTTCGACCCATGCATCTTTGCACGCTGTCTTACCAAGCCCGAAGGTGCCAAAGAATCCATATAAATAGTCTAAGCTGTGTTCTCTGCTTGCTTCGTCGAGTGGTAGTGAGGCGCTGGAACAAAGCACTCGAAGCTTGTGCGAATGCTTTTTATCACTTAGACCAAGCCGATGAAAAAGCGACTTTATTAAATATGAGACTTCCGTACCAGAGGTTCCTCGGTAGAGGTGAAGCTCATCTATAACTAGATAAAAATAAGCATCTTCGGTGGATTGCAACCATTCACGTGTCTGCTGAAACATTGGCTCCTCAATTTCCCTAACCAACATTGTTGACAGCATGCTCGTGTTGGTAATCAGTATGTCTGGTGGAGTTGATTGCATCTCCCATCTACTGACAATTTCACTGCCATCAGATCTCGAGAAGTTAAATGCCAAATCTCGCAGTTCATCTAGCCGCTGCGCATCATTGCAGTCATTAATCATTCGCAGTATCTCAGCCTGCGTGTTATCGAGATCCAACAAGAACTCTTTTAATCTTGTGATCCTTTTTCTTACGTTTTTTTTCTCAATTCGTGCATCAGCAGTATCAAACCTTGAAAGCCGAGGGTGTTCGTACCATCCAGTAACTGGCGTGGCGCTGGTATACCGACCAAAAAATATACGATTACCGTTGAAACAATTGGTCATTACTTCTTGGGCATTATCAGAGTCCAACGCTCGTCGAAGTCGAACCATCTGATCCTCGACCAATGCGTTCATGGGATATAGAACGAGCGCTCTAATTGCTTTGGGCCGATCTGGCGATTCGAATGCCACAGACCTTCTATTGGAGGGTACTTGACCCTCGACTCTCCACCATGGAGTCCAAGAGGCTAGTTTGCCTTCCGGCCAAGTTGTGGCTTCTTTAGCAATGGCAGCAAAGACCGGCAGAAGGAATGATTCCGTTTTTCCTGAACCTGTGCCAGACGTAACTACCCCTGGCGTGCCAGAACTTACACCCTTCTTTAACATCGTTAATTGATGGGTATACAAGTTGAAACGACCCTTCGTAGGGTCGTTTTTGCTCGCCGGGAGTAGACCAGCCAACGCTAGTCTCACAAATGCCGCCCGCTCTACTTTAGTAAAGTTCGGCAAAAACTCAGAGTGACCATCAATGAGGTCGTTGATACGAATATTACTGGATGGGTAAGAGGGTAGTGGCTCTAACAATGGTTCCTGACATAGAGACCCAATTTGTTCGAGAAGTTCTCTTCTCGCGCATTGAATTTGAGTGTCACCTATCCTAAATGCTGTTTCTAAATAGCTAATATAAAAATCACGTATTCGATAGAAGCTTGTGATTGGATCATGCATAAATCTTATCCTTGGGCAAAGATAGCTTTAAAGCCAGAGAATGATGTAGATCTGACGTAGTCTAGGATTTTGTTTTTGACATTTTCATCAGGATAGCCATTTAAAATATCAGCGATTTCTTCGGCATCCAGATTAGACAGAGAAAAAATCGTCCGCTCGAAGCAATCAAATGACCTAAAATCAGGGCTGTGGAGGTCGAGATATGCTCGCCCCAAATTTGAGTACGTTTTACGTAGTTTATGTACATCCGAATTTTTCAGCAAAAACCTTGACTTGGCAAAATTTACTTCCATAGGCTCCCGACCTGAGGTCCATATATCAATCGGTGGAAGCACGGGGATTACATCTTTATAAATATTTGAAGCCTTAAACGCAGATGGCCCCGACACAAATGAGGTCAATATATATATGGGCGTTGAAATACGTATTGATTGATAGATCCCGCCTTGCTTTCTCCATGAAATACTTCGACCCAGACCTGCGATGCCTGAGTACGAAAGTAGCTCAACTATAAATGCCTCAACTGGTGCACGGTTGACACCAATCACTTTGACGAGAATCGGTAGGTTTTCTGTTTGCGCTCTTTCAATCAGTGAGCCAAAACAAAGAGGACAGTCAAATGGCGCATCGCTAACCGGGAGATTCAAAATATCCTCCCAGCTAAATACATCGGTGGAAAGTGATATTGAACAACTCAGCCCCGCCGTTAGCACAGCACTTAGACAGTCTGCGTAAGTAGTACACAAGTCCCAACTGGTTCCGATTAGTCCGTACCTAAGCATCAAGAGAACACTGCTACCTAACGTATTAAAATTTAATGACGATCTACGGGAAAGTGTTGCGATCTGAAACTGTAAAAGATCCAAATCGTCAATCGTTTGCGTATTACGGTAAACGGATAAATCGACCTCAGTAACAGTTGCCATCTTACTGCCAGGAGGTGTCGGAGTGGAGCTGGCTTGTAGAAATGGTTTCAATATCGCTGCTTGCGTCAGTATATCTAGACCATTGTTTGAAGCACTGTTGTATGCAGCAACGAGGCGCTCATTTAGCTTTGAGATTAATTTTTCATTCTGACTTCGCTGATCCGCTAGTGACTCCTCCAACAGCCTTCTTTCATTTCGTAAGATTGATAATTCGTTCTTTTCTGACCTTATATCACTTTTGTATTTTTCGAGAATCTTGGCTTTCCGCTCCTCGAGTTCTTCAACTAAAGTTGGCAAGGTCATAATTTCATCTACTACTTGCCTTGCCAACTCGCGGTTGGCGCTAAGATTTTGGATAGACGCTAATACTCGCTCAATGTAGCTCGATGGATTACCCGTAGAAGAGTCCTGCTGTGCCAAATCTGCAAACCGTGCAATTTCAGCATTCGAAAATGATGGAAGGCTATCTGACGCTTTCAAAAAATTTAATAATTTTTTAATTTGCAATTCAATGGGCGAACAATCTATGAAGGCCGATAACTTTTTCGGCTCATCGATAATTATTAATCTATTATCAAACTCATACGCCAAATTAACGCTATATTGCTGCAGTGGCTCATCGAGTTTTGGGCGATCTGATTTGAATTTTACAAGTGCACCACCCTTAAGTTGAAAAAATGGTAGGCCACCTTCAGGTTTGTACTGGTTATTTAAAATATATTCACGTGCCAACTCAGCCTCCTCAGAGCTGAATGGCACAGAAACTACTTCATATATGCGCCGTGTAACTTCAATGACTTCATATCTGGTGTTCTGACTGGAAGAGTCAATCTCGATCGGGCGTATTGTTAATAGCCAGTCAGACGACTGAGGAAATGAGTAGGAAGAAGGGACTTTCGAGGCAAATAATATTGCGGATCCAGACAAGGGGAATAAGCGCTTTGCCTCGTCGACAGATAGACTATACAGGGAAGTCCCAATAAGCAAACCCGTGATGCGAAAAAACTGATGTCCTTCGTCACGCTGGGTTGACATTCGCCCTATTACAAAAAAACTTTCAACGTCAATTCCTGATAGGCCGAGGAAAGTCTTACTCGGGACAGTCTGTTGAATCCCAAGAGATAATGACCTCGACTTATCATCTAAAATCTTTTCCACTAGATCAGCCATCATTGAGGATGAAGCTGTACTGACTGACCTGAGGTGATCTAGATTCTCTTCAGCATGAAGGAGTCGTCCTCGATATAAAGACTCAAGGGCTGAAATGAAGTGCCCGAACGCGTCATCATCTGCGATGTCTTCTAGCGTTCCGTCATAAATCTCAGTGCCTGTCGCAATGTCCTCGCGAAGCGATTTAGTCGATGCAACAACCTTTGTCGCATCCTTTAGCCTACTAAATACGAAGCTCGAAATTTGGACATTATCAGGTTGCTGGCTCCACCGGTAAAGCAACTCTCGCCAGTATGGCTTCACCTCTTCAGTGTGATCTAAATGTCCACCAATATCGCCGAGCAATTGGAAAATTTCCTTAAGTTCATAGGCTGCGCTACTTTCAATATTTGTTGCAACCCAATCAAGGACCTCATATAAGGCTTGTTCGTTCGAGGCGTTGTGGGCCAGAAAATCGACTTTTTTACTGACTTCGGTTGGAACATTATTCGCGTTCCTCACGCCACATTTGATGAAATCGATTCGTTTATCGTGAATAAGCTTACTTATCTCGATTGGAGTGAGTCCAAATTGGAAGATCGCTTGACGTCTCGTGATGTTTTTGAGAAGTTTTTTCTTGGTCATATTTTTACATTAGATCGGAGGCTGTGTGTGATTGATGCGTGCCTATTTCTTTTTTTCAGTGCTAAACGAAGGCGTTGACTCGGTATTTCCTCATTTATCTGTTGGTGTTGTGGACCGCACCATCTTCGAAGCCAGGCAGGTGTACCCGCTGATTCCTCACCTGAATATGCTATGCACCCACCATCAGTAATCAAAACGCTCCCTCGCCCATTAGCTAATAACCATCTTGTGAGTAAGCGAGGAACGTTCGAGACTGTCTTATTAAATGTAATATCCCACGAATCTTCAGATACGTAAGCTAGATACTGACCGTGATATTCTAGCGATAATGCGTTTGCCAGAAATTCTGATTGAGTGACGACAAAATGATCTCCATCGTGTATGAAACACATGTTGTATCGTTTGTCCACGGGATAAAGTTTTTCACCTCGAGCAATATCACCCTCTAAATCTACTTCAACCCAGCCAACCCCATATTTGTAACTATTAAAATTAGATCCAGCAGTCTGGGACATTTTTTTCTTTGATAACCTCTCAAGCCAAATTAACTCAGGACCTTCCAAGGGTGGATCGAGTTCGGTAGTCTTAGATATTCCAAGGCCCTTCAAAAAAGGGAAGTCGGTAATATTTTGATTCGTTGGGATACGGAACTCCACCGCACCAAGGGTCAACTGTTGACTAATGGTAAGTAACACAGTCGGAGAAACTCGTTGTTTTTCTAGATTTGATTTGATTCGGTTCCAATATGACGTACTGATCGGACCAAGCAATCGACATACTATCTCATCACCAGCAGTACGGATAAATAACTGTTGCGTTCCGCAGGCATAGCTAACTGCTTGATATTTGGCGCTATATAGACGAACAATCCATCCGGCCGCGGACAAGAGTCGAATAAGGTGGTGTGCATTAACATTAAGTGGCTGAGCGGCCGCTCCTGCAATGCGCATCAAGTCTGAATAGTTGATCGTTTGCGTGTACTGGAAGCGTAACGCAAGTGCATCCCACATCCAGCGAATGGCGGGATGGATGTTTTCATAGTCAGTCTTTACGACTGGTCCGAGCGCCTTCTTATTTGTTCCAAACCATACATGATTTACTGCATTATCCTTAGCGTCGGCGGGCTCATCCGGTGGTGCATTGGAGCAAATGGGAGTTAATTGATCAGGGCTAACGTCAGCCAGATTGAGACATTTGTCTTCAAGTCGCCAGCGAGATGAAGTAGTAATCCTCTTTGCAGGGCCCTCACTCAACTCAGCACTACCAAAAAAATTCGCGTGCTTTTCGTAAGGATCTGAAATCAGAGTGATCTTTACGGATGTAGGACTATCTAAATAAGCTAGATGTTTGGGAGGAATTTCAAAACTACTATCGCCCAATTCGGTTAGTCTACCGCCAGATATTTTTTGATTTTCATTATTTATGATTTCAAAGGTACCAAAAGAGGCCTTGCGCATTGAAAACTTTGGAGCACTTGCCGGATTGAGTAGCAGAATCTTGCCTAGCCATGAGCCACCGGCAACAGTGATCGGGTTTGGGGAGCTTCTAACGTATATAGTTCGGAAGAGTGAGTCTTGTTCAAGGTGCGTCAATTTTAGAACGTCATTTTCGCCCAAGCTTGGAAAATAGACTGCCCGATTGTTACCCCAACTAACTTGAGTATCTAAAATAAGGCAATCTATCGCCAACTCCGTAGAAGCATTCTTTAGTAGTTGCGCCCTTGGAGAAGATACAATTAGGCAGACTCTACAGCCACTCGTGTATTTTCCAACCGTACTTAGTCGGCCATACTCATCTGGCAAAAAAAGTAATCGTTTGTTTTCTATGGCCTTACCCAATGAAGTCCCAGTCATTTCTCGATGGTGCAATACTAGATCCTGAAGGTCCTGAGGATTCCATGGTTCGCCACTGTGCAGTTCTATGGATCTGTAGCCATCTGATTCTTGGGGTAAATTTGATAAGCGACACGTGTAGCTGAGAAGGCTAAGTCCTCGCTCATCACTCTGAACTTCTATCCACGGGTTATTTAAGTCTGATAAATCTAGGACGATTTTGAATTTGCCTAATTTTTCTCTACTTAACAGCTCTAAATCCCAGCTTAAATCCTGTACTGCTGCCCAAAGGGGCAAGTTCATTGCTTGCTCTAAACTATTAGATGCAATGGTCTTAGTGAACTCATAAAATTCTTCGAGAAATGCATCACTGAATATTGATAGATTCCTGGCTATTAGCTCCTTTACCTCGTTCCAGTCGGTAGTATCCTTTGCGTTCGATAATAATTGAGCCAGCTTTGTCTCATCTAAAAAACTTGGGAACGCTAATCGTTTTGAGAATCCAATTCTATTTTCATTTTTTGGATCTGGTAATATTAACGTCCGACAAATACCTTGTGCAGCTTGCTTTTCGGACCATTGTGCAAGAGCAATCCACATTACTGCAAGACTTTCGAATTGGAACGAAGTCACGTTTGCATGTGACATTAGCAGAGCAAAACGTTTCCGAAAGTCAGGTTCACCAAAGGTCTTCTCGTCTGCTGACCCAGCCAATAGGGTTAGATAAAGTTGAGCAAAAAATGCAGGATCATCAGTATTTAAACTTGCTTTCTTGTGTGGTGTAAATTTAAAGTGCAACCTTATTTGGTTTGAAGAGGATCCGAAAGACTTTAGGAAATACTCTTTAACCAATTCGGCGTCGGACTCATTAGCTTTAGCGATTTTCGCTAGAAACCTTGAGGTTGCCGTAATTCGTTTGATGGGTCTACCGAGGTTGTCAGGATTTCTAAAAATTTCTGATAGAAGAGCAGCATTCCAATCTGAGACCCTCCAATTTTTCCAGCTTGCTTCATCACTTGGTTCCATCTCTAAAGTCATCTCGTGCTCTGGGTAGGATTCGTGTCTAGCAAAGATTGGCGTCGCACAAAAGACTCAAGACTCCAAAGATCGACTGTGCTGACCGAGTTAAGCCACTTGTCTACTGTTTCTTATCGCATTCAGTTAAATAATACTTGCTAGCAGATTTTTGTAAAGCCATCCTCACCGGCGTGCACACGCGTTCACAACTTCACATCACATCTGCATGCTCGTGTGAGATCGAACTCATCCTCGCGCTTACACGCTCTATAGAAAAAATTCAGTGGGCTTTTTACGTCATTCATCAATTCAATGGGTATCGGAATGTGCTAGACCGTTTTGTAGTCAGCTCAGAGTTAATCAACCATCGATATGTCGTTCGTTGCTTGGGTTTATGCTTACACTGTAGTCTGATACCAACGTTCCGATGTGACATGTGTCGTCGATCTTGTGGCTAAATACGTGGTAAGCCGCGGCCGCTTACCCCTTTCTCTTGAGTTGCAATTTACATTCTCAGGTGTATCACCTGATGAGATAGTCTCCGGAGTTGTAGATCGACGCAACGTGATCTCCGAGATTTCGTTTGCCATTTGAAAACGGCGCATTACGCCCACCAAGTCGGCCGACAGGTCAGTGATCCTGATGCGCTAAGCGTATTGTCAGCTTCGTTAATCACTCGAAATGATCTGTGACAGTATCCTGACAAGGCTCGCTTTGCTTAGATCGAAATTGAGTGTCCTTCAGGACACCCGAAATTGCTTATTTTCATCTCCACGCACGTGTCTTGTGATCGCGGATATTAGATTGAGACAGAAGCTAACTTTATACCTCACCCCATGAGACACCACCCCTGCCATAGTCGGAATCACTCCAAGGAATCACTACGCAGTTGCGTGCATTCCACAGTACTGAGCATTCCGAGCCGCTATGACCACCAAAACT
>PR_CR_10_Liq_1_inCRDRAFT_1001319_pt1 | contig 14074 bp, 10 predicted proteins | sample PRCRCaboRojoPR_3_FD_10241 | JGI IMG/M metagenome (IMG submission 10241) | reverse complement strand
AAAGCCAGTACGGCTTGATGACAATGCGTTGACGATTCAGGTGCCGAACAAGTTCTTTTACGAGTGGCTCGAAGAGCACTACGTGAAGCTGCTGAAGACGACCATCCGCCGCGAACTTGGGCAAAATGGCCGGTTGGAATATCAAATTCTTACGAAGAGTGCAGTGGCAGCTGCTCCAAGCGGAAGACCAAATTACAGTACGACAAACGGAACTCCAGGAAAGAAAAACGGAGGCAAATCCGGCGCATTCACCCCTGGCATGCTGGACAGCCAAACCATTCAAAACCCCTTTGTGATCCCGGGGATCCGTAAAATTAAGGTAGACCCCCAGCTTAACCCCAACTACCTTTTCGATAACTATATTGAAGGGGACTGCAACCGCCTTGCCCGCTCAGCTGGTGTGGCTATAGCGAAAAAACCGGGGGCGACCTCTTTCAACCCGCTGGTAATTTTCGGGGATGTGGGACTGGGAAAGACGCACCTTGCTCATGCTATTGGCAATGAAGTCCGTCAAAGCTTTCCGGCGAAGACTGTATTATATGTGTCCAGCGAAAAGTTTACCAACCAGATTATTCAGTCCATCAAGAATAATGCGGTGAATGACTTCGTCAACTTTTATCAGTTGATTGACGTGCTGATCGTGGACGACATTCAGTTCCTGGCGAATAAGCAGAAGACGCAGGAGATTTTTTTCCACATCTTCAACCAGCTGCACCAGAATGGCAAGCAGATCATCCTGACTTCCGACCGGGCACCAAAAGACCTGGACGGCATGGAGGAAAGGCTGATCTCCCGCTTCAAGTGGGGGTTGTCAGCAGACTTGCAGGCCCCTGATCTGGAGACACGCATTGCCATCCTTGAGGCCAAGATGAATCAGGAAGGCGTAGAGCTCCCGGCTGATGTGACTGAGTTTATTTGTTACAACATCCAAAACAACATCCGCGAGCTGGAAGGCGTATTGGTTTCTCTGATCGCCCAGTCTTCCCTCAACCGTCAGGAAGTGGATATTGAACTGGCTAAACGGGTGATCCGCAATTTCGTCCGGCAGATCAATAAGGAGATTACGGTTGACTACATCCAAAACCTAGTGGCGGAGCATTTCAGCCTTCCGGTAGAGAAGCTGCAGGGCAAGACCCGAAAGCGGCAGGTCGTCATCGCCCGGCAGTTGTCGATGTACCTGGCTAAGAACCTTACGGATAAATCACTCAAAGCCATTGGGGAAAACTTTGGCGGGCGGGACCACAGCACCGTCATCTACTCCTGCAAGACCGTATCTGACCTCATGGAAACCGACATGATATTCAAGGATACGGTGTCGGAACTTGAGAAGAAGATCAAACTAAGCCTGCACGACCAATAAAAAGCAATGGGCGGGAACGTTGAAAAAAGATTTAGCGTTGTTCCCATTGTAAATCAGCAAAATAGAGGATGCCAGTCAAAAAAGTTAGAAAAAACACGCTGTAAGATTTGATTTTTTGACTGGCGTTCTTACCTTTGCAATCGCTCAAGAAAAACACACGGAAACGTTGTTCGAAAGAGCAAAAAAATTCAGGCAAAAGCGCTTGGATTTCTCAAAAAAAGTCAAGTGATTTGGGGCTCAGAAGATGGCAGATGCCACTACCCCACTCGCAACTTACCAGCTCTGGCAGCTGGGTCAATTCAGGATTACCCGGTGACGTGGGTGAGTGGCTGAAACCACCAGTTTGCTAAACTGGCATACCTTCACGGGTATCGGGGGTTCGAATCCCCCCGTCACCGCTGGATTAATATAGATCGGGGCGTAGCGCAGTCCGGTTAGCGCACCTGCTTTGGGAGCAGGGGGCCGCAGGTTCGAATCCTGCCGCCCCGACGATTTTACAACACAAACCGCTGTAGGTCAATGACTTACAGCGGTTTTTTTGTGTTGCAGTGTCGTTTTAAGTGTCGGCATAAGGAAAAAAACTGCCGGGAGGAAGACAGATCGAATGACATTTTAATTTATCTCCAGTCCCGGCAGGAATTAGACACCTATAAAAAAGACATTAAGCTTGATTTTTTGGGGCCATGATCTGTGGCTGGAAGATTAAGAACCCTGCTGCAGCTATCAGCCCAAGGCTAAGTGGGTCGCTTAACAAACCTCCGAGTAGGTTAGATTCATTTACACCTGGTCCCGCTCCTCCTCCAGTGGGAGGCGTGGGAAGTCCATCTGAGTTCGTTTCTATCAAAAAGTCCTCCTGGCGTATTTGGAAATTCGGACTACCTGGGTTTGGAATATTGGCAAAGGCTTGCTCTGATCGAGTATTACTCTTAAAAGCCATAACTAAAGTCCCTGTAGCAATTACAAGGGCGGCAATGGCTTTGATTAAGGCAACAACCCCAGCTATTGTAATAGGCTCGCCTATTCGATCAGCACCAGGGCGCATAAAAGGGTACAGGACTTCCTTAGCGGCTTCCGGTGTTGCTATGTCGCCAAAGCCTTCATTCGTTAATTGCTCGATAGTGCCCAGTCTCGTAATGTTCCTCACATTGGTTTCGCTCAGTCCGGTAACTTCGCTTGCTGTGTAAATCCAGGCGTTTTGATTGATGTACTTTACTGAAATAATGGCGTTGTAATCATCAGGGCCCATTTGGTCATAAAGAAAATTAGGGCCAGCGTCTACCAGGTGCTCATTTACCACATTTTCCATCTCCGTTTTTTCAAGGCAGCTATTTAGCTTTTCCTGATACTTTTGACGATAGGGAAAGCGGTCATTGCTGGGTGCGCTACCAGTTGGGATATTGCGAAGGGTGAACTCAGGTACAGGCCCTTGTCCGTTCCACCCTTTATATCCTGCACCTGCTGCCCGTCCATTCGCATAATTGCGGGCCTGTTGGCGGCAATATTGCTCCTGCTCATCGGTAGGCTCAAATCCGCCTGATATATTGGTGTGGGATAAGTAGCACGGACGGTCCATGCGCGTTAGCTTTTGCCAGTAACGCCGAAGTTTAGGCATTTTTGCCATGCCGATTCCGCCAGAATGTAGCCCGGACTTTAGTACCCGGTTTAGCTCGTTCAGGACTCCCGCTTGTTCATCGGCTTCCCGAACCCGCCCGGCGCTCCGGTTAATGGCTTCTATCATTTCCAGCTCCCTGATCTTGGTTGCCAGTTGCAATTCCCCCTCAGTCATTTGAGACAAGGGGAACCAGGGACGCTCAGGTATTTGTACAGGGCGCTGTAGCCCCGCGATTTCTACAATCTTTGTCATGTTGTCAAACTTAATGTACTAATAATTGCGGTGTCCACCGCTGATCTGACCGCAATATATAATGGGGTTACACCACTGCCAGGACGAGACATAACAGAAAGGCACGGCATGCAATGGAATGCACTGAAAGCCCAAGAAAAAACTGCCTAGTTGACTGGAGGCAAAAGAGGAAGGAGAAAAGCCACCGGGAAACGGCTTCGTGTTGACTATTCCACCTTTTACCCCGGTAGCATTATGATATTATACTCAAACTACAAATTGGGGGGTATAAGTGCAAGAATAAAAGCCGGAATTGAATTATGTAGCCCGGATTCTACTGCCCAAGCCCCTGTTTTTTGCTCCGTTATCATGTCCGCTGACATATCCGCCAGCATCCTGCGGGTAAAAACACGCCAAATTCAACTTAAATACTTGAATATCAAATATTTAACGTTTTTTTTGCCCTCTGCCAGCATATCCGCTAGCATATCCGCTAGCATATCCGCTGAGTATTCCGCTCTTAAAAAGTGTCACCTGGCGGAGCACAAAAAAGCCCGGCACGGAAGAACCGGACCGGGCAAAAGTGATCAGGAATGCGGATAAACCCTACCCGCGTTTCTTGCTTTTGGTCTATGCAAGGAACGTGAATGGGCTACCACATCAAATGGTTATCAGCAAAGCTATAATGCTCTTCTTTGGAAATAATAATCTCGTCAAAGTAAAAGAATTCAAAGAATTCAGCCATACGCTTGAAGGTAAAGACCACATTGATATCCTCGGGAGAGGGAAAAGCGAATACCCCTGGGTGGTTGTGGGCCAGTATGAATTTATCCGGATTAACAGCTAGCAATATTTTTAGGAGCAAGGGAAAATCCCGCTCATGTTTATCTTTTAAGCCGCTGCTAAGGTGATAGAAACAGATTGGGCGGTTCATCTCATCCAACATCAACAGAACACTTTGCTCCTGTAGCTCTATTGTGCCAGGATCGAAAACCTTACGTAGGAACTCTACTGTGACCTCTGAGTCGGTTAACGGCTCATCAGTTAGCAGTGTAGACCTGTAGGATAGTTTCAGCTCCGGCACGGTGCTGCTTTGCTTGATAATGGCATCGTCATTGAAAAACTCCATGGTTATGGTTTTTTAAGGTTGAAAAATTCGATTGATTCTAGTTTTCTACTAATCCGTAAAAAAAAGTCATAAAAACCGTGGTCTAAGTGGTCTAAGTGGTCTATTGGCTGATAATCAGTTGTTTAAGCTAGACCACTCATGGTCTATTCTAGACCAACTAGACCAAAATAAATTTCATATATCCTCTCCGATCAGACTATTTTGGTCTATAGTGGTCTACCGTGGTCTAGTTTGGTCTAACTGCTGATAGGGGCGGTTTTTCTTAAGTGTCTGGTTATGAGTGTTTTCCTTTTTTTTAGACCAGATAGACCAACTAGACCACTACTTTTCACTAGTTTTTATTTTTATCGCCATCGGTTTCGATGCTCGGTTGTAGAAAGTCAAGATCATTTATTGGGCTCTCAGTTTCAATAAATGGCATAAATCGCTTCTGCCCCTTCTTTGTACTTAGCCTCTTGTCATATCTTCCCTTCCCGCATTGCTCGGAGGCAAATGCCTTGCCAATAGTCAGATAGGATTTTAGTGTAGACTTATCTAATCTGTTCAAGTTTTGTCTAACTGCTAAATCATTATACTTGTCATAAACTGAGGGAAAGTAAATCCACAGGAATCCGTCTTTTCGTTGGTAGTCATATCCCTCTTTTAGCTGGTCATCTACTGCCAGCTTATCAAATATCTCCCAGAATTGATTGACCTCATTTGTGCCGCTGATCTGCTTTTGCTGCTCAACTGCAATATCCTTAAGCACTGAATAAACCCCTTCTTTGCCGTCCATAGCGAATGGCATATCTATCCGTCTGGATAGTATGTCAAATGGGGCCAGTAGTGAAGCAATATTCGTTAGGCTCCTTTCCTCTAGGCTGGAGGTGTCGGCATCCATCCGCAGCCGCTTATAATTTCGGTCAAATGCAGCCGCAAACTCCTTTTCCATTGCTGATCGATACTGTAGTATCTCTAGTATTATGTTACCCAGACCATCTGCCATCATTTCCTCCAAAATCCGGAACTCCTCTTTATCCTGGTCATTAAATTGAGTCTGGGTAAACTTCAGCAGGATCATACGGCTAAAAAGCGCATTTTCTTTGGTGGGCATTTCCTGACCGCCAACAATCACCGCAGAGTTGACGGTAGTAGAATGGGTTTTGTTGTCGTTGGAGGTTTGCGCTCGTTCGTAGCCAATACCATCATAGATGTTTTTGAGCATTTCGATCAATGCGGTGGCAATGCCGTTTTTATACTCCTCAAAGGGCACTATTTGATTGAATAACTGCGCCAATTTCCGGCTGAACCCTTTCGGACTGGAGGCACTGCCTAGACCGATAGCATCACTCGGCCCATAGTCACCGAAAGGGCGCATAAGGAATTGCCGAAAGGTAGTCTTACCAGTTCCTTTTGGACCGAACAGGAACAGCATGGGGAAACAGTTCGCTCTGGAGAAAACAACGTCCCGGAAAAGTGCTGCCATAAAGAAGGCAATGCCCACTTTGGCGTTGTCTCCAAAGACCATGACCAGTTGATGAGCATATTCGCGAAAAATCGCCTGTCCAGGTTGGAATTTGTTCTTCCGCTCATTCCGATACTCCGCATGAGCGTTTTTATTGATCTGGCTAAATGCAGGTAGGTAGTAAAGTTGGTCTTTTACCTGTACAACTCCATCTTTATTGACCTTGCGCACTTTTTCGCCATCAAAAATGGCATCCGAAAAGGCATAGAGTTTGGTTTCCGGCTGCCAGCCTAAGGTATTTATTGCCTCTGCCTCCTTTTCATGGTGATATAGGTATTCTTTTACCCGGTTATGTTGTTGTGCCGTACCATTAAACACGAAGTTGCCTTCGCTCTCACAGGCCGCCTCGAATTTGCTCTTTTTGCTCACATCTTCCGTAGGCAAACAAATCATTGTCTGCTCACTATAAACATTTGTCAGCTCTAAAACTCGGCTGGGGTTGTGTTCATCCTTCAGTAAGTAAAGGCACCGGAGTGTGAAATTTGAAATTGGATACCAATCATCATCACCGCCCTTTTTTGTACTCCGGCTTTTAAATTCATACCTATTACCATCCAATCTTAAATCCGTAATGCCTTGTTCTTCCGGTCCTGGCAGCTCCTCAAAGTCAATCTCCTCACCATCAACTATAGGGAAATGGGTATTGTGCTCATGCTTTGCAGGTGCCTTTGTATCTCGTTCCTCTGATCTCCCTTGCAGCTCGTTCAATAGGTCGTTTGTCGCATTCATCCGTTATCGCTTTTTGAGTTCTGAAATTTGGCTATACAGCTCTGAAGTTTGAGCCAGCATATCCCTATTGAACTTCGCTAAAGCGACGGCCCCTTGACTCGCTAGCAACCAATTCCGATCGGCTTTTTTTTCAGCCTCTTTCAACTGGAGTTTTAGAGTTAAAAAGTCATCGGCTAATCTATTGTATAACTCAGTGAATTCTGACACTACCTTTTGTTGTGCCTCCAGGTATTCTACCCACGATTGCAGCTCCTCCTTTATCCAGTCTTTAGATGGGTTTTTCTTGGCAAAATCACGCTTCTTAATAAAGAAAGGACGTAGTTTAATTGCCGCATTATCAGCCCTGTTTACCAGGTCTGATATGTCTTTAGGCCCCTTCACTTTTGGTGCCTTGATAATTGCCTCATTTTTAGCTATATTTGTAGCCATATCAAACGGTTTTGAAAGGGGTCAGTCCTACTGGCTCTTTTTTTGTTTGGTATATGCCTATACCGTGCCTCGGGTTCCAGCCGGGGCACTTTAATTTACCGGAAGAACTTACCCCCATGTGTTAAAAAATGCCTATACCGTGCCTCTGCGGTTTTCGCTTTGCTCTCTGCTCTTTTTCCTGTGATTCAAAATGGCATGTAATTCCTTCCGCCGGAACCGTACCGCTTTACCAATTTTGATAGCTTCCAGGACACCCGATTTTCGGTAATTGTCGATGGTGGATTGACTGATATTGAGCAGTTCAGCGGCTTCCTTTTTGGTCATCAATTGGTCTGGGTCAATGCTGACCAAAGGGGGCGGCTGCTGTTCTGCTAACTGTGCCTTTATGACATCAGCAATCTGTGGCACAATGCGTTTTGCAAACTCTTCGTAAAATTCTTCCGTAGGTATTAACATGGTTTGGTAATTTGTTTGATGCAAAGTTAGTCCTGAGTGTATTACGAACTCCGATAACTCCGATAATCGGATTATCGGAGTTCATAAACTCTTTCTGTATTTGTCCCTGGTCTTGGAGTAGGTCTCCCCCTTGATTTTGTTCCCTAGCTGGTCCGGCAAGTCCTTATCAAAATACAGCTTGCCTATTGCCCTTGCAGCGTTGTCCTCTGTCACGCCTGCTTTCAATATACCTTTTCCTTTTAGAGCGTCTGCCATCGCAACACTATGCATGGTATGGTGACCATGGTTACTTCCAGGAAGCAATTCTTTTATTTTTTTCTCATAGATTTTAGGATGCATTAGAATATCAGCCCAACTATTCAGCTGTCCAACTTTGTCCATCTCTTCAGGATTTATCAATGAATTCAAATATTCGATCTGAAAATGGAATACCATGCTTTTGGTAAGTCCCCCCGTAAACTGATTCACTCTAAAACGGCTCTGCTTTACATGATACAAATAGTCCCGATACGCGAATTTTCTTATTAGCTCTTCTCTATTTTCTCCTGAGAAATACAACTCTTTATCTTCTGAGTATTCTTCCTGCTTTTGCATAATCTTGTCTCTCCTTTGTCTTCTCCATTCATCGTCATTGATAATTCCGGTAATCCTTTTCCATTTTTCAAACTGCTTGTGAGCCTCTTGATACACGTCCTGAAAAACGGACTCCCCTATTCCTCTGTGTGCTCTTATTATATCCTCCTTGAATGCAATTCTCTGCAAGTATTCCGCTATTACCTGGTTCTTTTGCTTCAGGTAATTGTAGTTAAATGAATTCTCCATATCTGCGGTTTTTGGTTTTCCAAAAAGGTCGATTATCACCTCATGCAGCCTATTTATAAAGGCTTCTCCTCCTTTATGCTGTAGTTGTTCAAGCTCCGACCTTAAGTTGGTACAATCTTTCCATACCTCTTTTAGAAATTGCTTTTTGAACTTTTCAGAAGACAGACTATAATAGCCCCCCACATGGTCTTTTATCAATTTTTCCAGTATCTTTGTATCCATCAGACTAAGATTTTAGCCCGGAAGGTATTGGTAGTACCTCCGGGCTTTTTATTTGTAATCAAGCCTATTCCCGGCTCATCTCGCACTGTCTAAGATACCCTTTCTGATCAAAATGCATTCTCAGTAAGTCTGTGTAATTCTCGTGCAGTTCTTTCCAGTCCTCCCCTATTCCTGGTGTCTCCTGCAGGAGCTTCCTGGTGTGTTCAATTTCCGGAAGATGCATTCCCCCGGTCAGTAAATACAGGTCTTTGATAAACCGCTGTCCCTCTGGCTCAAAAATATCAATCGACATAAGGTCGCCCCATGCGGGTATTGGTTTCCGCTCGATGTAAAAGCCCTCGAAATAATTGAAATCATGCGGCTTTGCGGACATGCCTGGAGAACCTGCCTCTGGGGAACAATCCCGGAGCTGCATTATCAGGAGCCTGTCACCATGTTCAATTTTGGCAACACTTCCGCAAAGAGGCGGTTTCCAGCCTGTTTTTTCGGCTATGATTTCCGCCGTCTTCCGGTAGCCTATCCAGCTTGTTAGGAAAAACCCTTCCGGGTCTTCCTCCCTTTGCTTGTGGATTTTATTGAAAAAGTCATTTGGGGCTATTTCTGTAAGGCTGTAGCAGCCGGCCGCAGACATTACGGCATTACTTAGTATATGAGTCGTTTTCATTGCTAAAGGGTTTTGATTAAGAACAGGATAAACAGCACGAAGCAAGCTATTAGGGTGTCTCTCGCAATTGATTTTACCCCTTTTCTAACTTCGCCTTTGGTGGTCTCTATTTTCACTCTCATCACTTCCCGGCTTTTGCAGCGGCTTCCGCCTGGTTAAGTAATTCGGTGTAGTGCTCCACCCAATGCCGATTATTGGCTATGGCATCCAGCGTCCGGCGTGTGGCTTCCCCCCGCTTGCGTTCCTGGGCTTTGGCTTTTTGTTCGTGCTTGCCTAACCGTTTTTTATAGTCCTTCAATCGCTGTTTGAGTTGGCGCAATTCCGGCGTTTCGTGTGTGGCGGTTGGTGTGCCCTTTATAGCACGCGAAATCTTCCCTTTTTCGGGCACCTTTTTCGTGTGTGCGTCCGCTTCCGTTTGGCGTGTCTGGAAACCGATGGCCCGCCGTTTTGGCTGTAGGTAAATGACCTGTTCCGCTTCGTCCGCTTCCCGCTCAATTTTCAGGGTTACGGCTATGTTTGCAAACTCGGTTGGGTCGTACAGCTCTGGCACTGGAGTAGGAAGCGGCGGCGGCGGTGTGCGCTCTGCAAAAGCCTGTATCCGGCTCCTGATATTGTATTGAAACCTATCCCGGAGTGCCTGCCATGCCTCAACCAATGCGGCGGGGTTTAGGTCGTATTGGCTTAACTCTACCTTTTCCGTTATCCCACTGCCTTTGGCGTGTATCCGCTCCAGTATCACGGCGGCGCTGAATATCAGAAGGCAAACGATAGTAAACCAGCCCAACCCCAACCCGTAGGCGGCAACGGTGGCGGCTCTGTCTGTGGTGGCGGCTTGGTTAGTCTCCTTTATCTCCCCGGTGGCGGCTCTGTGCTCGGCTTCCGCCTTTGCAATCGCTTCCCGGTAGCGTTGGCGGGCTTCCTCCGTGGCGTTGGTCTGGGCGGCTTGCAATGCGCTGATCTGGGCGGCGGCATCAGCTTCCCGGTCTGCTATCAATTGGCGGGCTCTATCCTTTTGCGTGGCGTAGCTCTGGCCCGTCCGTTTCTCCTTATTGTAGATGTTTGATAGTTCCCGTTTGGCGGCGTTCACCTTCCCGGCTCCGGCTGTAGTGGCGGCGGTGATCTGGGCGGCGTACTGTTCCGCTATCCGGGCGCTATCCGCCTGCCATGTGGCGGCGTGCCGGGCGGTGGCGGCTTGGTGAATACTGTCCGCCTCTGTGGTGGAGATCTGTTCCGCTTCGGGGGCGTACTCCTTTACTATAGTCTTTGAGTTTTGGAAGGAAAGGAAGCCGGAAGCGGTCAACAGTACGGCGGTTAGTACCCAAATTGCTATGGTCATGGGCAGGTGTAACCCGGAGTAGCGGCGATATAGTACCGCGTCTACGGTGTGGGGCATCAATACCCGTAAGCCCAATTCCAGTACCGCTGTACCGATTAGGGCAACGGCTCCGGCAATGGGCAAAGCTAGTTGTGGGAAAATAGGCAGTAATGCGGAGTAGGAAGCGGCAAAGATTCCGCCTATTTCAGTCAAGGCGCTAACGATCTGGGCAAATACTCCGCTTAGAGTGATTGACTTAGCCAGCTTGGCGTAAGTCTCAAAAAAGCCCGTTTGTGTAGGGGCAGTTCTCAGGTGTTTCATACCTTTGTATGTTTCATATTTTTGAAATACCCGCCCCCTGGTTTGCGGTTCCAATGCTATTTCAGGGGTGCGGGTTTTTTTTACGTGCTCTCGATAGTTGCGTCGGGCATCCGCTCCCGGTGGCGTTTTCAGTCTATTCTACTTTGCGTAATGGCGTTTGCCCCATCAGCTTTGCCACCTTTGCGGCCATGCTTCGGGCGTTCGCCCTTTTATCTACATTGATGTATTCCATGAATTGGCGCTCTGTGGCGTGTCCGGTAACCCGCATCAACGAAACGGCCGGCAACCCCAACTGGAAGAAGTTGGTAGCAAAACTACGCCGGGCCGTGTGGCTGGTTATCAGCTCATATTTTGGTCTGACTTCCTCGATGCGCTTACCCGCCTTGCTTCGTTTTACCAAAATTTCCTGATCGATTCCGGCAACCCGGCAAACTTCCTTTATGTACTCATTGAATTTTTGAGAACTGATCTTCGGTGGGGTATAGTCGTATTTTTCCAGCTTAGCCCTGAGTATTGGCAACAGAGGAATAACGACCTGGGTATTGGTCTTTTTACTGAACAGCTCTATGAGTTGTTGCCCATCTTCGCTTACAATGTGCTGGGGCCTTATGCGGGTGAAATCCGAAAAGCGGAGACCGGAGAACGCACCAATTAGAAACAGATCACGAACTTTGTCCAGGCGCGGATTATCGGAAAGGTCCAGCTCGTTCAGCTTGTCCAGCTCCTCAAAGCTCAATACTTGTTTAGAAAATCGTTCCTTTTTGATATTCCAGTTCCGGCGCTTGAAAATTTCATTCTTATGGTAGCCTCTTTCATAGGCTTCACTCATAAACTGCTTAACGATGGATAGCACCTTTCCGGCGTAATTATTGGAGTGCTCCCGGGGAGGATGGTAAAGCCACTGTTCGAAATCGTGCCGGAAATTCCAGTCTACATCTTCGTAGTCCAGTTTCCCGGCCCGGCGCTCCTGGGCAAATGATTTCAAGTGGTTGCCGCAGGTCTGCAATATCTTCCAGGTTCCCCGTTTTGCATTATGCGCATCCCGGCGCAACTCTATGTAATAATCAATGAATTCCAGTAGAGGCATGAAGTCAGGGGCATCAACTTCCTGCCGGCGCTTTCTTCCGGCGGCAATGTCCAGTTCGTTTTTGAAATCAGCAACGCTAATTTCCCCGTCAAAGCGGCGGTAAATTTCAATAGCCTTATTGGCGTAATCATTAAGACAGGTATTGATGTAGGAATCGGATGGGTTGTTTACGGTGATCTTTGCCCGGTTGCGCTTGGTGTCCCAAAAACGTGGTGCAATCTTTTCCTTAGTGCTCCACCTTAGCAAATTTCCATTGTACCGGAGTACCAATAAAATGAGAATAGCCTTATCCTTTTCTTTGGCGTTGTGTGCGGCTAAATTGAATCTCGGTGTAGGGGTTCTTTTTCTGCCCATTTTATGCCGTTTGGTTTTATGAAATAGTCAACGGCACAAAGATAAGGTAAGCGACACAAAAAAACCCGTTTTAGTGTCGGAAAATGCCTCAAAATAATACACTCCAGCCCAAACCAGTAACAAACAAAGGGGCTAAAGCCTTGATTTTGTTGCATTTTATAGAGAGTGGTAATCCTACTAGCTGGCAAAGTTCAAAAACTGCCGCCCCGACTTTAAAAGACCATCTCGTTTGAGATGGTCTTTTGTGTTTTGTCCCTGTCTTTCATTTCCTATGCCTTAAGTCTTACTTCACTCAAAATCAGGCTGCTTCACTCCGTTTTATTCCTACCATATTTTACAGACCTCTTTAAGCAGCCAGCATACCTTTCCGAACACAACCCATTGGTTTCCATTTTCACAAATAGAAATTCTCAAAGGAAAACCAATACTTATGAGAACTTTTGGAAACTTCCGAGGACTATTGCCAAACGACGACAGGACATTATTGGATTTTAATACCGTTTTCAAGCCATTTCTGCACTTTACTCTTTACTTTTGCTTTAATTGTTTAGATGCCTTTTTTCATTTAGGTGCTTTAGATTATGATCATATAAGGATATCTTATCCATCTTAGAATTTTTACGACCTAATTCTTGATTCTTGATCTATCTCTATTTCAGCCAATAAGGTATTCTAATTATTAACGACCTAATTTTTTAAAACAAATCGTGATCTTATGGAAAAAACGAAGTTTACTTTCGTTTCTCCGTCGCGGCTGGCAGGCGCATTTGCGTTCGCGCTGTTGACTTTCCTGGGCCTTCCACAGGCTTTTGCACAGGATTGTCCAACACCATCGAACGTAGACGTGAGCTACAACTGTGATGGAGAAGTTGTATTAGATTGGGACGTTATGGACCCAAGCCTGGTACAATCTTACACTGTTGACATCGAGAACGGCAATCAGCCAGTTGTCGACTTTGTCAATATGACCTCCACTGAGCTGACCATTGTTGAAGGTACCCTGACACCAGACACGACCTACAACTACGCAATTACTGCGAACTGTGCAGCTTCTAATGTTTCATCTGCAACTGGCCAAATCGATGGCGCGGACATTCAGAACCGTCAGCCAACGATTTCTATCACCAACGCGATCAACCCCGTTTGCCCAGGTGACGAGTTCTCCGGCAGCTTTAATGTTACGGTGAATGATGATTGTGGCGCTTCCTACAATATCTCTGTAGGCGGGACCACTTTCTTCAACGTGCCGGCGGGCAATACCATAACCTTCGGTGGGCTGAACGCTGCAGTAGGTGGTACCGAATACACGGTGAGCTTAAGCCTTAGCAGCGCAGGTAGTTGCAACTACAACACAGACGAAACCGGCTGTGTTTCTTCTGTTTCTGCTACGCAGACGCTGACGCCATCCGACAGCCAGGCACCAGGTATGGACGTGACTGCAGCCGGTGGTGTTGACCTGGGCTCAGGCGCGGTCCTTACGTACACTCCGCCAGAGGGCGAGTGCGGCGTACAGCTGCTCTGGTCTGTGTTCCCATTCGACAACTGCGGTGGGCCATCTGATATTGACTTCACAGCGAGTGTGACCAATAATGACCTTGGNGTATTCCCAACGGCTTCGGTAACTCAGGATGCAGTAGATGCGGCTTACGCTGTGAATATCTTCGCTGCAGTGGGCACAAACGTAGTCTCGCTTAGCGCAACCGATGAGAATGGCAACAACACGACTCTGACTTTCACTATCGAAGTACTAGATGTGCGTATCCCTGAGATTTACGGCCCTGGCGACATGCAGGTTCAAATCCCGGCTTGCCAGGATGAAGGCGTGCCTGTAAACTGGAC
>PR_CR_10_Liq_1_inCRDRAFT_1001318_pt1 | contig 14088 bp, 10 predicted proteins | sample PRCRCaboRojoPR_3_FD_10241 | JGI IMG/M metagenome (IMG submission 10241) | reverse complement strand
GAGGGCCCAAAACTCACCTCATCACTGGCAACCCCCAACAGCGCGGCCAGACGGCTGCGCGCTTCATCCATCTCCTCCCCTGCCAACCGGCTTGCCTCATAGGGGCCATAGGGTTGCACCTTGCGCTGCTTGTAATAGCGCGTCAGTCGGTCAATCACCTGCCCGCAGGTATAAGACCCGCCCGCATTCTCGAAAAACGCCTGTCCCTCGAGGCAGGCCTCGGAAAACGCCGGAAACTGGCTTCGCACGAAATCGGTATCAAGCTGCATCTGGGGGCCTCCTCATTGCTTGTGGGCAAGCTAAGGCGATTTTCCATCCTCCCGCAATCCCCGCTCCGTAGCCCTGACGGGCTTTGTCGCGAAAAGGCCCGTCAGGGCCGTTGAGCGCGGACACAAAAAAAACCGGCCCCGGAACACTCCGGGGCCGGCTGTTTCATAGTCTGAAAAAAGGCTTAGCGCTTCTCGCTCGCCAGACCTTTCCAGATGGCATAGCACATCACCAGCAGAACCAGCGTGAAAGGCAAACCGGTCGAAATCACCGCTGATTGCAGCGACGCAAGGCCGCCACCGATCAACAGCACGATCGCAACCGCGCCTTCGAAGATGCACCAGAACACACGCTGCGACACCGGCGCGTCAACCTTGCCGCCTGCGGTGATCGTATCGATCACAAGCGAGCCGGAGTCTGACGAGGTGACGAAGAACACGATCACAAGCACGATGCCGATCACCGAGGTGATGGTTGCCAATGGCAAGGCCGCAAGCATCTGGAACAGCTTGAGTTCCAGCGGCGCGTCCTTGGCGGCGGTATAGCCGTCGGCCACCACCTGGTTGAGCGCGGTACCACCGAAGACAGTCATCCACAGGATGCAAACGGTGGTCGGAATCAACAGCACGCAGACGATGAATTCACGCACGGTGCGGCCACGGCTCACACGGGCGATGAACATACCAACGAAGGGTGACCAGGAGATCCACCACGCCCAGTAGAACGAAGTCCAGCCTTGGCTAAAGTTCACGTCTTCCCGACCAAACGGGTTGGACAGTGCAAAGATGTTCTGGAAATAGGCCCAGATACTGTCAAAGAACAGCGTGATCAGGAAGATCGGGCCACCGACGAAGAACACGAAGAGAAGCAGCAGCGCCGCAAGCCCCATGTTGATCTCCGACAGAACTTTCACGCCACCATCCAGGCCGCGGATGACCGACACCAAAGCAACCGCCGTGATCGCAGTGATCAACAGCACCAGAAGGAGCGGGTTGTTGGCGACGCCGCTTTCCTCGCTGTTGCCATAGGTGATGCCCATGAAGGCGCGTGTGCCTTCCGCCGCATCACCGGAGCCGAACAGGAACGTCAAGCCAGACGCGGTTTGTTCCGCCCCGAAGCCAAGCGATGTCGCCAGACCAAAGAGCGTTGCGAAAACCGCCAGTGTGTCGATGATGTGTCCGGTCCAACCCCACACGCGATCCCCGAACAGCGGGTAAAACGCGGAGCGCAGGGTCAGCGGCAGGCCTTTGTTATAGCTAAAGAGCGCGAGAGCCAGTGCCACAACCGCATAGATTGCCCAAGGGTGCAGCCCCCAGTGGAAAATCGTTGCCGCCATGCCAAGGCGTTGCGCCGCAGCCTCGTCACCTCCCGCAGCACCCGCCGGGGCCCAGTCGGTCCGAATACCATCTTCCCCGACGGAAGTGCCGCCAAGCGAGCTTGAGAAGTGGCTCATCGGTTCAGAGACACCGAAGAACAGCAGACCGATACCCATACCGGCCGCAAATAGCATCGCGAACCAACCGATATAGCCATAATCGGGCGACGCGTTTGCCCCGCCAAGGCGCACGCTGCCATAGGGCGTTACGATCAATAGCAGGCAGAAAAGGACAAAGATGTTTGCAGCCCCGAGGAAGAACCAGTCAAACCCCTTGGTGACAGCCGAAAACAACCAGCTGAACACATTGCTTGCCTGATCTGGCAAGGCGAGTGAGTAAAAGACGAAGATGACAACCGCCAGCCCCGAGATGAAGAAGACCGGGTTGTGAATGTCCAGTCCGAATGGCCCGATCTTCGTTTCGATATTATCCTGACCGATCTCGTAATCGGTCTCAATGATATCCGCTGGCCCCTCGGGCGCAGGAATACCCTGATTTGTTGATTCATCGGCCATGAAGGCCCCCCTTGATTGATTGCCGATCCGCCGCTTGCTCTACCTTGGGGCGTATTCGTCACCCCATGGCTTGGCACGTCTGGCCTATATCGGCGGCTCCCTAGTTACGCGAACGGCACCGCGGATGAGTCCGTTGCTCTTGTCATTTGAGAGAAGGCACAGCCCTGTCCGCTCTCCGTCCGGGAAGGGTAACAACCCTTTAGCGGGCAGATCAAGCCGTTGCGGCGCTTTCCGGGCGGAAAGCGACCTGTACCTTGGTCGCTTCTCAGCGTGGCAGGCCTGCGGCACCTCGCCTATTGCCCTTCCCCGCAAGGCCGCGTACATGGCGCACAGACTGCTGTAAGGACGCCTCAATGCCCGTTCTCGTGATGAAATTCGGCGGCACATCCGTCGCAACGCTTGACCGAATCCGCCGTGCCGCCAAGCGCGTGGGCGTCGAAGTGGCCAAGGGGTATGACGTGATCGTCATTGTCTCGGCCATGTCGGGGGAAACCAACAAACTGGTGGGTTTCGTGGGCGAAACCTCACCGCTTTACGACGCGCGGGAATACGATGCCGTGGTCTCCTCGGGCGAAAACGTCACCGCTGGCCTCATGGCGCTCACCTTGCAGGAAATGGATGTCCCGGCGCGCAGTTGGCAGGGCTGGCAGGTGCCGCTCAAGACCACTTCTGCCCATTCCGCCGCCCGCATCGAGGAAATCCCGACCGACAACATCAACGCCAAATTCGCCGACGGGATGCGCGTGGCCGTGGTCGCAGGCTTCCAAGGCATCTCGCCCGAGGGCCGCATCACCACCCTTGGACGGGGCGGCTCGGATACCACCGCCGTGGCCTTTGCCGCTGCCTTCGACGCGGAGCGCTGCGATATCTACACCGATGTCGATGGCGTCTACACCACCGACCCCCGTATCGCCGACAAGGCCCGCAAACTCGATCGCATCGCCTTCGAGGAAATGCTCGAACTGGCTTCGCTTGGGGCGAAAGTGCTGCAAACCCGCTCGGTCGAACTGGCCATGCGCTATAACGTCAAGCTGCGCGTTCTCAGCAGCTTCGAAGAACAATCAGACGACGCAGGAACCCTGGTCTGCGCCGAGGAGGAAATCGTGGAATCAAATGTTGTAAACGGCATCGCCTATTCCCGCGACGAGGCGAAAATGACCCTCATTTCCGTTGCCGACCGCCCCGGCATCGCCGCCGCCATCTTCGGGCCGCTGTCGGATGCGGGCGTCAACGTCGATATGATCATTCAGAACATCTCGGAAGAAGGCCGCACCGATATGACCTTCTCCTGCCCCACCGATCAGGTGGCGCGCGCCGAAAAGGCTCTTGCCGAAGCCAAGGAGCGCGGCGAGATCAACTACCACGACCTCGTGGCCGACACCAACGTCGCCAAGGTCTCAGCCGTGGGCATCGGTATGCGCAGCCAATCGGGCGTCGCCGCGAAAATGTTCAAAACGCTGTCCGACGAAGGTGTGAACATCAAGGTCATCGCAACCTCCGAGATCAAGATCTCGGTCTTGATTGATCGCAAGTACATGGAGTTGGCCGTGCAATCCCTGCACGACGCTTTCGAGCTGGACAAGACTGCCTGAGCCCACTGCAAGACACCAGCGATAGACAAAACAATCTTACTGGCGCTCGGGTCACGCAGTGTTGTGGACCGTGCCAGCCGCGCCCTGTCCCTGGCGCGTACGCGCACCCGCGCGAAGCATCAACGAAAGTTTCTTTCCTCCGCAGAACACAACCATAGCATGTGCGGCACAATGTTGCGCAAACGACACTCCAATACGCAACATTGACGTTTCACAAAGAGTGTAACCTGTGGTTTAACCAAGACCGCTCAAGGTCCACCTTGGCCGCCTCGAAAGGTCCATTCACGCGATGACAGGCTCCAGCGACCATATCGAAACAGACAGCCGCCAAATGCTGTCACGTCTGCGGGCCGTCATGGCCGAAGATGCCGCCGGTCAACAAAGGCTCGACCGCATCACGCTGCTGATCGCCGAAGAAATGAAGACCGAGGTCTGCTCGATCTACCTTTTTCGCGATGAAGATACGCTTGAGCTTTGCGCCACAGAAGGTTTGAACCCGGACGCTGTGCACGAAACCCGCATGAAGCTTGGCGAAGGGCTGGTGGGCCGGGTGGCGCGCACCGGGACGATCGTCAACACCGAAGATGCCCCCGGGGCAAAAGGCTTTCGGTTCATGCCGGAAACCGGCGAAGAAGCCTACTCCGCGTTCCTTGGTGTGCCGATTCAGCGTCTTGGCGAGATGCTGGGCGTATTGGTCGTCCAATCCAAGGATTCGCGCATCTTTTCCGAAGAAGAGGTCTATGCCGTCGAAGTCGTCGCCATGGTCATCGCCGAGATGGCCGAACTGGGTGCTTTCGTGGGCGAAGGTGCGGCCATGTCCGCCCGTCACCAACAAGCGGTCTTGTTCCGTGGAACCTCGGCCCAGGAAGGAGCCGCGCAAGGGCATGTATGGCTGCACGAACCGCGTGTGGTGGTGACCAATCCGATTGCCGAGGATCCACACCGCGAAATGCAACGGCTCAACGAGGCCGTGGAAAACTTGCGCGTTGGTGTCGACCGCATGCTCTCGACGGCCAAGACCGGCGACAAGGAACAATTGCAGGTGTTAGAGGCCTACCGGATGTTCGCCAACTCCAAGGGTTGGATGCGACGGATGGAGGAAGACATCGCCCGCGGCCTTTCGGCCGAGGCCGCCGTGGAAAAGGAACAATCCACCGCCCGTGCCCGCATGGGTCAGGTCACCGATCCCTATCTACGCGAACGCCTCCACGATCTGGATGACCTCTCGAACCGCCTCCTGCGCATCCTGACTGGCCAAGGTCATGAAACCGGTGCGGAAATGCCCGCAGATCCGATTTTGATTGCCCGCAATATCGGCCCTGCCGAGTTGCTGGATTATGGTCGCAACCTGAAAGGCATCGTCCTCGAGGAAGGCTCGGTCGGCTCACATGCGGCCATCGTGGCGCGCGCCTTGGCGATCCCGCTGGTCATCCATGCAAGTCGTATTACCAACGAAGCGCTGAACGGCGACCATATCCTTGTCGATGGCGAGCAGGGAATCGTACACCTGCGCCCGGACGACACCGTGGTCGCGGCCTTCCGGGACAAGATGGCGATGCAGGCGAAGGCGCAAGAGCGCTATGCCTCGATCCGCGAAAAACCGGCGGAAACCCTTTGCGGCCAACGCATCGCACTGCATATGAACGCGGGTCTGATGGCCGATTTGCCCAGTCTGGAAAGTTCCGGCGCCGAAGGCGTCGGCCTGTTTCGGACCGAGTTGCAATTCCTCATACGCAACCACATGCCAAAGCGCGCCGAATTGAGTGAGCTTTACTCGCGCGTCATGGATGCCGCCAAGGGCAAGCGCGTGGTCTTTCGCACGCTCGATATCGGCTCCGACAAGGTGTTGCCCTACATGAAGGCCGTGGAGGAACCAAACCCGGCGCTTGGCTGGCGCGCTGTGCGCGTGGCGCTTGACAAGCCGGGTGTGATGCGAATGCAGCTTCAGGCGCTCGTCCGTGCCGCCGCAGGGCGCCCCTTGACGGTGATGTTTCCCTTCATCGCGCAGCGCGAGGAATATTTCGCCGCCCGCGCCGAGATGGACAAGGCGCTTGAACGCGAACGCATCCTTGGCCACCCCTTGCCCGAAAGTATTGAGGTGGGCGCGATGCTGGAAACCCCCTCGCTCGCCTATGCCACGAACAGTTTTTTCGAGGCTGTGGATTTTCTCTCGATCGGGGGCAATGACCTCAAGCAGTTCTTCTTTGCCGCCGACCGTGAAAACGAATTGGTGCGCAAGCGTTATGACACGCTTAACGTCTCCTTCCTGAGCTTCATCGAGCATATCGTTGACCGCTGCGCCGAAACCAACACCCCGCTCAGCTTTTGTGGCGAGGACGCAGGCCGCCCCGTCGAGGCCGCCTGTTTCGCCGCCATCGGCCTCGACAGCCTCTCGATGCGCCCCGCCTCCATAGGCCCGGTCAAATCTATTTTGCGCCGCACCAACCTCATTGAGCTGCGCAACGTGATCGACCGCGCCCGCGATGAAGGCGCGCAATCGGTGCGTCCGGCGGTCATGGAATATCTCCGCGGCAAGCTTTGAGCGCCCGAGTTTCGTAAGACTCGTACGAAGGGTTTTGATATACCTGCTTTTTTCGTACGAAAATCGGGGGTTAAGCGTACGACTCGTACGAAAGTTTTCGCCCGCATACCCCCTTTGCAAAGCCACTCAGTTTGCCTATGTATGTGTTGTTCCTTCGGGAACTATGGACATAAACGCGCTCGTAATAAGCGGATCGGACCCGGGGGCGGTACCCGGCGGCTCCACCAAAAAAGCCTTTCGTTGGAGGTGGTTAGGGGGCCGAAACAGGATCGACGAACGTCTAAAGGGGTTAGCTTTGTCCCGGTGAGATACCACCGTTATCGGTTCGCTAAAGCATAATTGCCAACGACAATCGTGCTCCGGTCGCCGTTGCTGCGTAAGCAGTAACAAGACCGAAATCTAAGCCCAGCCCTCTAGCAAGGTCTGGCGGGGTTCGCAGGCACCTGGCAACAGAAGCCTGCACTTTGCATTTCAACATATTGAAATTATTATATTTTTGCGACACCCCGCAAAAACCTTGCACGAATCTTGAAGGGCGTTATCACCCTTTCATGCAACCCTCATACGGTGATCTTTTTCGGGTGTTCGGGCGTATTGGCCTGCTGTCTTTCGGCGGCCCGGCCGCCCAGATCGCTCTGATGCACACGGAACTAGTGGATCGGCATAAGTGGTTGAAGGAAAATCAATTTCTCGGCGCACTGTCCTTCTGCATGTTACTTCCCGGCCCCGAAGCCATGCAGCTGGCTACCTACGCCGGTTGGCGCCTGCGCGGCACTCTTGGCGGCCTAATCGCCGGCGGCCTGTTCGTTCTGCCCGGTGCCATGGTCATCCTGTTGCTCGCAATGGGCTACGCGGCATATGGTCAAGTGCCTGTAATCCAAGCACTTTTCATGGGGATCAAGGCGGCGGTCGTCATTATCGTGTTGCAAGCGTTACTCTCGCTTGCGCGCCGTGCTCTCAAGGGTTGGGACAGTTGGGCCTTGGCGGGACTGGGCTTTGTTGCGATGTTTTTCCTTTCGGTTCCGTTTCCAGCGATTATCGCAACGGCGGCCCTCTGGGGCTTTGTCATGCGGCATGGCGACACCGAAGAGGCACCTGAGAAAAGCGCCACAAAGCACTATAAATCCACGATAAAAACGGTTTTGATCTGGCTGGCAATCTGGGGGCTGCCAATCTTTTTGGCCTGGGCATCTGGCAACCAGTTCCTCACCAGTGTCGCGGTCTTCTTCTCAAAACTCGCGATAGTCACCTTCGGCGGCGCCTATGCTGTTTTGGCCTACATGACACAATCGGTCGTCGAAACGCATGGCTGGCTCAGTACCGCGCAAATGATCGACGCTCTGGGTCTTGCCGAAACCACACCGGGCCCACTCATTCTTGCTACTCAGTTCGTGGGTCATCTGGCAGGTCACCAAGAAGGCGGTGTGATGCTTGCACTCACGTCCGGATTGTTGACCCTCTGGGTAACCTTTGTGCCTTGTTTTTTATGGATTTTCGCGGGCGCGCCCTACGTGGAAACTCTTCTTGCGCGCCCCAGGTTGAAAGGCGCGCTATCCGCGATATCGGCCGCTGTCGTGGGCGTTATCCTGAACCTGTCGGTCTGGTTCGCCCTGCATGTTCTTTTCACGCAGATCGTTCCTGGCTCCCTTGGACCTCTGCCCGTCTTGTCGAGTTTCAATTCTCTTGCTGCCAGCTTCGTCATTCTAGCCGCCATTCTATTACTCGGCTTTCGCCGTTCGATGATCACCACACTTGTTATCATGGCTGTCTGTGCCGGAAGTCTGCACCTCGTCTTTTGACTAAGACGCCGCAGAGGTCTTTTGTTTTGGATCGAATCCCCTATGCTTGCCGATAGGAAATATGAGGCTCCGATGTCTGACACGATTGACTATGGAAAACTGATGCACAGGGCCATGCGTGGCTTGATTCAAGAAGTCCTCCTTGACGTGCGGGACAACGGACTGCCGGGCGCTCATCACTTCTTCATTACGTTTGACACGACGCACCCTGATGTGCAGTTGGCCGACTGGTTGCACGACAGATACCCATCAGAGATGACCGTCGTCATGCAACATTGGTTCGATGACCTCGAAGTAACCAATGATGGCTTTTCAGTGACGCTCAATTTCGGCGATGCGCCAGAGCATCTCTATGTGCCTTACGATTCCATACAGACTTTCGTGGACCCATCGGTTGAATTTGGCCTTCGCTTCGAAACTCAGGAAGAAGAAGAACCGAGTGATCCTTCACATCATCCCGATTATGAACAAGATCACTCTGACACAGAAGACGACCATAGCGACGCCGACATTGTCAGCTTGGACAGTTTCCGGAAATAGCGCGGTGCCGCCACCCCTGTATTCCATAGTATACATTGTTGATCTTTCCGGTGCGTCGGGTATGACAGGAGCAACCTAGACGCAGGAGAGCCACAATGACCGCAACCCGCACCGAAACCGATAGCTTCGGCCCTTTGGAAGTGCCCACAGACAAGTACTGGGGCGCGCAAACACAACGTTCCTTGATGAATTTTCCGATTGGTTGGGAACAACAACCGGTCGCCATCGTGCGCGCGCTTGGCGTGATCAAGAAGGCCTGCGCGCAGGCCAACAAGGAATTGGGCAACATTGATCCGGAATTGGCCGATGCCATCATTCAGGCCGCTGGTGAGGTATTCGAGGGCAAATTTGATGACAACTTTCCACTTGTAGTTTGGCAGACGGGCTCGGGCACGCAGTCGAACATGAACTCCAACGAGGTGATCGCCAACCGAGCCATTGAAATTTTGGGCGGCGAGATCGGCTCCAAGCATCCCGTACACCCCAATGATCATTGCAACATGGGGCAGTCGTCAAACGATACCTTCCCGACCGCGATGCATATCGCCACGGCGATGAGTGTGCATGACGTGCTGCTTCCTGGTCTTGAAAAACTGGCCGCGTCATTGGAAGCAAAATCCAATGAATTCAAAGACATCATCAAGATTGGCCGGACTCACACACAGGACGCGACACCATTAACACTGGGTCAGGAATTCTCGGGTTATGCCCATCAGGTCCGCCAAGGCATCGACCGCGTCAAGGCCGCATTGCCGGCGATTTACGAACTGGCGCAGGGTGGCACGGCCGTTGGTACGGGCCTCAACACCAAAAAGGGTTGGGGAGAAACGGTCGCGGCCAACATGGCCGAGATCACCGGACTACCTTTCGTCACAGCACCGAATAAATTCGAAGCTCTGGCGGCGCATGATGCGATGGTTTTCATGTCTGGCGCAATCGCCACTGTGGCGGGTAGCTGTTACAAAATTGCCAATGATATCAGGTTCTTGGGCAGCGGTCCTCGCTCGGGGCTTGGCGAATTGATCCTGCCCGAGAATGAGCCGGGCAGCTCGATCATGCCGGGCAAGGTGAACCCAACGCAGGCCGAAGCGCTGACTCAGGTGGCCGCACATGTGATGGGCAATGACGCGGCGATCAAGTTTGCCGGGTCGCAGGGGCATTTTGAACTCAATGTCTACAACCCGATGATGTCCTATAACTTGTTGCAATCTATACAACTTTTGGGTGACGCAGCAGATAGTTTCACCGAGCGGATGCTCAATGGCATCAAGGCCAATGAGGAGCGGATCGAAAAACTGATGCGCGAAAGCCTGATGTTGGTCACCGCACTGGCGCCGACCATTGGCTACGACAACGCCACGAAGGTTGCCAAGACCGCGCACCAAAACGGCACGACACTTAAAGAAGAGGCTGTAAACCTCGGATTTGTCGATGAAAAAACCTTTGACGAGGTTGTACGGCCAGAGCAGATGATCGGGCCAAAGGACTAAGGCAAATGTCGAAACCGGTGAACCTGAATCGGTTTCGCAAGGAGAAGGCCCGGGCGGAAAAGCGCGCCCGGGCCGATGAAAACGCCGTCAAACATGGCCGGACCAAGGCCCAGAAAGAGCTTGAAAAGTCGCGCAATGTCAAAGACTTGGCGGATTTTTCGAGACATAAGCGGGATGAGGAATGAGCGGGCGGCCGATCAAACGGTCGCTGACCTTGCGGGGGCATCGCACCAGCGTGTCCTTGGAGGAAGAATTCTGGCGCGCCTTTCGCGAAATTGCGGAAGAAAAATCTATTCCAATCAATGCGTTGGCTGCAGAAATTGATGAGGCACGCGGGGTGGAGTCGGGCCTTGCCTCGGCCATTCGGCTTTATATTCTAAAGCACTACCGCGACCGGGCCTGAGTTTCGTACGAGTCGTACGCTTAACCCCCTATTTTCGTACGAAAATCCGGGGGGTCTGAAAACCTTTCGTACGAGTCGTACGAAACCCGGCGCTTTTCAGGCCTGACGGCCTTCGGCGCGCCTGCGCGAGGAGCGTAGCGATGAGCGCCCCCTAGCCCCTTGGCGTGATGCGAAGCCAGATGCCATCCTTGCCGCGCACCGTGAGATGCGCCACCGGCATGGCGGGGCGCTCCGGGACGAGATCGAAGCGATAGGCCCGGACCAGCATCGACAAAAGAAGCGGCCCTTCGATCATGGCAAAGCCCGCACCGGTGCAGACACGCTGACCGGCGGAAAAGGGCATGTAGGCGGAGCGCAGGCAGGTCTTACCATTTTCGGTGCCAAAGCGGGCGGGGTCGAATTCATCGGGGCGATCCCAGAGGCGTTCGTGGCGGTGCTGGTGCCAAGGGCTGAGCACGATTTGCGCGCCTTTGGGTACGTCACGATCGCGAAAGCGTTCGGGGCATGTGGCCTCGCGCACCATCATTGGGACCGGGGGATAAAGCCGCAGGGTTTCGCGGAAGACATCGCGAGCCAAGCGTAGTTTGCCTACTTGGGCGAAGTCGGGGCCGTGGTCGCTGTAGATCTGAAGGGCCTCCTGCGCCAACTTCTCTTGCCAGTCTTGATAGAGCGCCAGCATGTAAAGCGCCCAAGCGAGGGCCGAGGCGCTGGTTTCATGGCCTGCAAGGAAAAAGATCGCCACTTGGTCGACCATTTCCTCGGTCTCGAACCGTTCACCTGTCAATGGGTCTTCGGTGGTCATGATCTTGGTGGCCAGATCGTCGGGGGCGGTGCCGGCCTTGATCTGCTGCATCCGGGCGGCGGTGAGGTCTGTAATAAGCCGACGGATGGTGGCGGCGGTTTTCTTGGCCTCGCCGCGGTGGAAGCGCGGCATCCAGCGGGGCAGCGGCAGGAAGGCCCCGAGGTTCAGAACCGGTTGCGCGCGCTGGTGATCGCGGAAGGCGTGAAACACCTGTGTGGCGATTTCGTTTTCGATGGGGATGGAAAAGAGCGTGCGAAAGATCACGTCGGCGGCGGCGTGCGAGGTCTCGGACTCGATCTCATGCGGCTCTCCATTGGCCACCGAAGCAAGGCGCGTCACGGCCCCCTGCCCGGCCTTGAGCATCGCCGGATAGGTATCGCGCAACCGGCCGCCTTCGAAGGCCGGGTCGATGATCCGGCGTTGGCGTTTCCATGTTTCCCCATTGGTGACGAAGACCGAGTTGCCCAGAAGCGGCGCCAGCCCTTCGCGGATGCGGTCGGATTTCGGAAAATCATCGGGGCGGTTCTTTAGCACCAGATCGACCAATTCGGGCTGATTGCAGAGGTAGGAGCGGAAAAAGGGTGTTTTGAACTCGGCCATCCATGCGCGGTAGAGGCGCGCGGGTTGGGCCGAGAGGATATCTTGGCGAAACAGTTTCATGTAGCGCCAGAGGGACACGCGCCCCTCGCGCGCCGGGGGTTTGGGTGGCAGGGTCATGCGGCCATCCCGGTGAACTTGTTGGCCGGAATGCTAATGGTGCTGGGCGAAGGTGGGCGGCCTTCAAAGCGGGTGCCCAAGGTTTGCGGGCCTGCGGTGATTTGGAAATAGTCGTAGTCGCCGGGGCGGTCGAAGGCGCAGAGGTATTGGAAATGCAGCCGGAAAAAGCGCCAGCGGAGTTCTTTCCAGCGGTCGGGACTGAGGGTGTGGGTGAAGGCTGCAGAGAGCACCAGCGGGGATGTCTGACCCTCTGGGGCGACGCCGGAAACGGCCACGGGATCACAAAGCGCGAAGGCGCAGCCATCGCCGGGGGCGGTGACATCGACCCACGCGAGCTCATCGCGGGTGCTAAGGTAATGCAGATCGGCGCGCAGGCGGTGGGCCTTGGGCAGGAAAGAGACCATGGGGACGACTTGGCCTAGGCTTAGGAACGAGAGGCTTGGGCCGTTTGTGGGGACGCGGTTTTTTCGGATGAGGTCCGACAGGATCGACACGCCAAGATGTGCGCCGGAGGAATGGCCGACGACGAGGACTTCGTCGAGGTCTTCAGTGAGGGCCTGGGCGATTTCATTGGTGAATTCGGCCATGCGTGCCTCAAGCTCGAGCGGGTTGGCGCCCTTGTGGCGGGCGGAATAGGCATAATCGTGCATCAGGTAATAGGCGAAGAGCTTGTTATCCTTGGCCTTGAACCAATGCAAAAGGCCCCAAGCGGTGGGCAGAAGGCCCAGCCAATAAGCAAGGCTGGCCGCCATGTGGTGAGCGGCGAAACTGGTGCTTTCCTGCCCCAAGGGCAGGAATTGCGTGGCCCATGCGAGGCCCTTGCCGACGAGGTGTCCGGCAAGCAGCGCCAGCAGCAGTTGCCCGATCAGCATCCCCACAGGATAGAGTGCTGCGATCACCGGCCCCTTGCGCAGGCGCATCAGCCGGAAAAGCGCGCCCGAGGCGATATAGGCCCAAGCGGTGCGGACAAGTTGCGCGTAGGTGCCAAGGATGCCTTTCTCCATACTGTCGCGAACGATGTCGGACCAGACGAGCACGTCAAAGGTGGTTTGGGTGGTTTGCCCGTCGATCTCCCCTTCGACGTTCCAGCCGTAGCGGGCGGTGCTGCCGTCTTCGGTTTTCTTGGGGCTGAGGGTGATGTCGTAGCCGGAAATGCGCGCCTGTTCCGCGCTCTCCTTGCGGTAGAGTTCGCGGTAGCGGCGGGGGTGGAACGGGTCGTACCCCGGGATATAGAAGACGCGCCTTTTGCGCACAGGGCTTGGGCTGCTCATGACCTCGGACCTCTTTACCGGGCAACCCTAGCGCAGGTTTTTGGCGAGAGTAAGGCCTATCCCAAGGCCGCGAGCGAGGGGAAGGTTTCCAGCAGCCAGAAGGAGAAATCGGAAAAGCCGCCAGTGAGCATCAGAAGGCCGATGGTCCAGAGCAGCAGGCCCATGATGCGTTCAATTTGTTCCATGTGGCGCTTCATCCAGCCCATGAGGCCCGTCAGGCGCGGCAGGAAGGCGGCGACCAGCAGGAAGGGGACGCCAAGGCCGATGGCGTAGAGCGCCAGCAGCAGAGTGCCGCGGGTGACGTTGCCCTCGGAGGCGGCCATCGACAGGATCGCGCCCAGTTGCGGGCCGATGCAGGGTGTCCAGCCGAAGGCAAAGGCGAGGCCCAGGATATAGGCCCCGAAGGAAGAGCCGCCCTTGTCCCCCACGTCCAGCCGCGCCTCGCGATCGAGAAAACCGATGCGGTAGACGCCGACGAAATGCGCGCCGAAGCCCATGACGAGTAGCCCCGCGACGGTGTTGAAAGTGTCTTGGTATTGCAGGAAGGTTTGGCCGATGGCCGAGGCGGTGAACCCGAGGAACAGAAAGACCGTCGAGAGGCCCAGCACGAAGAAGAGTGCGGGGATCACGGCGCGGGCGCGTTTTTGGCCCTCTTGGCTGAGTTCCGTCAGGGTGACACCGCTCATGTAAGCGATATAGGGCGGCACGATGGGCAAGACGCAAGGCGACAGGAACGAGATAACCCCCGCCAGTAGCGCCACGATCATGGCGGGG
>PR_CR_10_Liq_1_inCRDRAFT_1001317_pt1 | contig 14098 bp, 12 predicted proteins | sample PRCRCaboRojoPR_3_FD_10241 | JGI IMG/M metagenome (IMG submission 10241) | reverse complement strand
CCTTTCGCCAGTTGATTATAGAACCTCCAGGAACTCTTTCAAATTTCCACTAAAGAACACAATTCCACTCCGTTCAAACTTCCAGGATCAAGTACTGGGCCAAGACTGGAACTCTACGTTTCCAACTTAGGGCACAGTCTGTAAGAAGAATAATTCACTGTTGTCATTCGGGCATTTTACTCACCAGAACACATCAGTAGCCTGCCTTTAATTTTGCTACATTGAAAAGTCTACCAGTCAGCATGCAGCTCCACTCGTCACTAACTAGGTACTTTATTAAAACTCAAATTATTTAAACTAAAATCATGAAATACTCCATAATTTTCACAAACAGTTTCTAGAAAACCGCAAGGTCCAGTGATTCAAACCCAAGTAAATTAAATTAAATATTGAATTTACCATTAAACCCGGTTTATAATCAAATGAGGTCGAAGTTATTCGTCTGGTCAGTGCTAGGAATAGAAGCCTTGGTGATACTACTATTTGGGATCTTTGTAAGGGTAGAAGACTCTGCAAGCATTGAAACAGTAGGCAGCTCTTCTGGTCTTGATTCAGCAACAGCTCAGCTGCAACTGTACCCTTTTTTCCAGGACATAAATGTTATGATTTTCGTCGGGTTTGCCTTTAACATGGCTTTCCTGAAATACCACACTTGGAACAGCATTTCACTAAACTTCTTAGTAGGTGCTATTGGAGTGCAGCTCTATATAGTATTCAGCGGTTTCTGGCAAGCTGCGATTCAAAACGACTGGAGTAACCCCATAGAGTTAAGTCTGAGAAAACTAATTGCAGGTGAGTACTGCGTAGCAACTATTCTGATTTCTTTTGGAGCAGTTTTGGGGAAAGTTAATGCAATGCAGATGTTGGTCATGACTCTTATTGAGTCTTTTGTGTACGCCTTCACAGAAGTCATTGTTGTGCAGCAAATAAAAGTAGTTGACTACGGAGGTAGCTTTGTAGTGCATGCTTTTGGGGCTTACTTTGGAGTGATGGTTTCCTACATTGCCTCTCCAGAAAACACCAAAGACAACTTAAACAACGACACGAGTTACAAGTCAATGGTGTTTGCGTCAATAGGAACTATGTTCCTTTGGATGTTTTGGCCTTCAGCCAACTCAGCCTTTGCAAAGAACCCTCAAGAACAGCACTTGTCCATAATAAATACCTTTTTAGCACTTAGTGCAAGCACGTTGACAACCTTTTCTATTTCGTGTTTGTTCAACGATGGGAAGTTCAAGATGCAAGACGTGATGAATGCTTGTTTGGCTGGAGGGGTTTTAATAGGTTCAAGTTGTAACTTCATAGTGTACCCTGCTATTTCAATACTCATTGGAGCTGTGGCAGGCATGATGACTACTTTTGGACTTGAAAGGTCTAACGAGTACATGACTGTCAAGTACAACTTGTATGATACCTGTGGAGTCCAGTACTTGCATGGAATCCCTGGGATCTTAGGTGCTTTAATTTCTGCTGCTATTATAGTCACTCGCGATTACACCATTTATGAACTTAACGAAAGAAAGTTCGGAATAGACTACTCCTTTAGTGAACAAGCAGGGTACCAAGTGTTGGGAATGCTCATTTGTGTTGTGGTTCCTGCAGTTTTCGGAACTTTGACAGGGTACATTATTAGGAAGCCTGTGTTCTTCAACGAAGAAGATGATATCTTTGTAGACGGACCTTACTGGGTAGGTGCCAAGATTTCAGAACACAGTAGAAGTTACGATTTAACTAAGGGGGGAGCCTCTTCAATCAGAAGCCAGATATAACTTATTAGTGCTTTCTACTTTGGTGCTCTAACTGGTTTAGTTGGGTTTGAATTGAGTCGAGCCTAGCTTGGAAGTCTAAGGAGGGGTTCTCTTCTTTGAGATCTTCGGAGTCCAAACTGTCATCTGCCAAAACTTGATGGTGCTTTTCAACTTGGTCACTAGTTTTTAAGTGCACTGGCTCTTGTTGTCTCAAACTAGAGTCAAATATACAACTTACACTTAAACTCCCCCAAAGCAGTCCGTGCTTGTCTTCTAAGAAAGCTAGTTCTTTGCTAACTCCAAAATAGTTTGCTGTGTCTTTTCTAAGTTGGTCAAAAGTGTAAGACTCCAAGTCTGAAACTCTCACACAACAAATATAACCTTCAAACTCCACTTCAACAGTGGCAGAGTGTAAGTTTTTGAGTTCTTTAATTTTGCGCAGTAAGTACTTCCTGTCGTGGACTCTTGTGAGTTTAAAGTCGAGTCTAAGGTCTTCTTCTGTGAGTCCTAAAAGGTCTTTTCCTTCTATTCCGTGGAACTCAAACATTTCTACCGTACTTCCGCAGTTTATTGAAAACAGCCAGTGCGAAACTTCACCTGAACTCCAGTTGACGGGACTCCTCTGCATTTGCTATTCAGTATAATAAAATAACTACTATTTCATATTAATTAGTTGCACGTACTTACTAAATAGTTTAATAATCAAAATGGGCTGTGTAAATTCTCGTGGTAAGAAAGAAGCCGTACTATCAGGCAAATTAAGCCTGTCCCCAGAAAACAGGGAGTACCCCAGACAAGCCCATATTTCTATAAGGCACCTTGATGAGTCTATGAGAGTAAGGATGGAGCCGTTATCTTTCAGTCTCACGGACCCCATGGTTTCTAACTCTAAAAAACTGGTGAAAGACAGGGAGTACTGGGCCTCTGCCTGCGTACTTCCAGGAATGGACCCCAGAAGCGAGATCGACAAGAAGTGCCAAGACTACTGCTTGTTTTCTACCGACGAAGACTCAATTCTGATTGTATTGTTCGACGGCCACGGAGCTGAGGGTGAAAAAGTAGTTGAGTTCTGTTCTAAAGTAGCTGAAGACTTTTACAGATCCTCCAAGTCCTCCGACCCTACTCAGTTTTTAGTGGACCTCACTGAGAGGTGCCACAGTGCTTTGCAAAAAGAATCTAGTATTGACGTAACTAGTTCTGGGTGCACTGCAGTGCTTGTTTACTTCTACAACGGGTACTTGTACTGTGCGAGTGTAGGGGACTCCAGAGCTATTTTAGGAACTCTAGAACCGCCAAAACACTCACCTGCTCCTGAAGCACAAATGGGCGAAGAACGCAAAATGCTAGAAGTAGTCAAGGAAAGAAGGAAAAGCTTTTTAACTACCCAGATATTTCCCGTGCAACTCACGCGCGACCAAAAACCTGAGGACCCTGATGAACTTGCCAGGATAGTCAAGGCAGGCGGCAGAGTGCAGAAAATCACTGATAAAAAAGGCAACAAGGTCGGACCCTACCGAGTTTGGGAGTTGAATGCCAACACTCCTGGACTTGCTATGAGTAGGTCGATCGGAGACACTACAGGGCACAAACTAGGTGTGATCTCCACACCTGTTACCACTAAACACCAAGTGAACGACACAGGAGATTTATTTATTGTGGCTGCTTCAGACGGAATTTGGGACGTTATGGAGAATGAAGACGTAGTTACTTTCGTAGAGTGCTACAGAGAAAAGTGCTTGAGGGACCTAGAGTCTCCTACTAGATCGGAAATAGTGTCTTGTAAGAACTCTACCATTGCACAACTTCTTTGCGAAGAAGCACGTGTGCGGTGGTACACCATTGTGGAGAACGAGGACGTGATGATTGACGACATTTCTTGCGTAGTGCTTGAGTTACAAGGAGCAGTGGAGGGTGTAGCCCACGTGGCAAAGCCCCTTCCTGACAGAGAAAACAAAGAACTACCAGCAAAAAATGGAAAAAGTTAGTTTTGCTACTAAATAAACTTAATTATCCTGTAAAAGGTAATCTATAGCTAAGTTAACAGAACCGGTCGTTTCTAGTGCACGCGCTACTTGGTTGGCAGGAACGTGTGGAAGCACTTCGCGGACGCGGTTGATGTTGTTGATGTTAGCTGGAGTCCTAAGCATAGGCAGCAGTGACTGGACAAGGTTGGGTGCTCTTCTCTGTCTTAAAAAAGGTTGTTTGCAAAGTGGACACTTAGAGTCACTTGTATTCAAAATAAGGTTCCTCAAGCAGCGTATATGGTGGACGTGGGAACAGGACAGTTTGCAGCACTGCGAAGACGGAAGCAACTCCCAACAAATGCAGCACTTTTCCTCTTGGTAGTCACTCATCTCCTCAGGACTTAGAGGAGGGTACTGTCTTTTGAAGTCTGTCATGCAGGTTTTATAGGACGCATAGCGTTTGTACTGCTTGAGAAGAGCAATGATGCAGGTTTGAATTTTAAGGAAAATCAAAATTTGAACAGGGTAGACAATGCTCCAGGAATGGAAACAAACAGTGATGTGGATCCACTTTGCTATTTGGAACAAAGACTCTAGCGAGTCAAAAGCTATTTGGGCTAAAGGAGAAGTTCCTCTTTCAAGCAAAACCTGGACTCCTGGAGTGCCTAGTTGGCAGATTGCAATCAAGCCTTCGTAGTTGAGCAGCAGCAGTGCATTAACTCCTGCTTCTTCGAACAACCACCAAGTAACCAGCATGCAACTCACTGCTGAGCTCAGAATCAAGCTTGTCAAAGACTTCAAACCTAAAGCAGAGTGCTGGGATAATCTGGTCTTAATCTGCAGAGTCCCTATTTTAAGCAACTCGTAAAACAACTGAACAGAGGCCCATATGAAGACCTCACCAGGGTTCTTGCTGATGTCGGTTGTAATGAGCAAGAAAAGGTTCAGCAGCAGGTTTTCGTTAAGTAAGTTGTGGAAAATATTTCGGACCTGACTGAAAGAAAGTGGACCTAGGAAGAAAGAATACACTGACTTGGCTGCAGCACTCATATAGAGTGTGAGCGAAACCAAAGTGAGCAAGTTCAGATAAAACCTAAAAGGCAACTCTGAGTATGCGGCAAGAGCTGTCAGAAACCCCCTCATGAAGATTGTAGGCAGTACCCAGACTCCCCAAATTGCAGCTAAACCGATTAAAGTTACTTTGTTCCACTGTATTAACTTGTCAATTGCTTGTTGAGTGTATCTGCCCGCCCACATTTTATCTTTATAATTCTTTCTAAAAAAGTTATTTAAAAATTATTGCACTTCTAAATCAGTGACTTATAGCCTCCTTAGCATAGTGGTAGTGCGTTCGTTTCGTAAGCGAAAGATCATGGGTTCGAATCCCATAGGGGGCTCTTTTTGCAAGACTATTTAGTAACCAACTCAACTGTTTTTCCAACTAACTAGCTTGCTTGGCTTTTCTGGCCTAGTAAAAAGACACTTAAAAGGACTGAACCTAAAAGACGCCTAGTGTCTATACAGTTTCTTAGCTTAGAGTGCGTCAGGCACTGAATAATTAAAATATGTCTAGCCAAACCCTCACCGGGAAAGTCGGCAGCGGAGAAGACTACTCAGAGTCTAAAACAGGAGGTCCCTCTGCTGCAAAAAGAAGAGTCTGTAAAGTGATGGGGTCTAACTTTTTCCTGGATGCGCGCTACGAAGTCCTTGAAACTCTAGGAAGCGGAGCCTACGGAGTAGTAGTATCCGCACGCGACAAACTAAACGGAAGTCACATAGCTATCAAGAAAATCGAAAAGGCTTTTGAACACTCAACCTTCACCAAGCGCACCCTACGAGAACTCAAGATCATGAGACTCTTGGACCATGAAAACATTCTTAAGATTGAGTCTATTCAACTTCCCAGATCCAGAATGGAGTTTGACGAAATTTACGTTGTGACGGAGTTGATGGAGACCGACCTAAGTTCCATCATCAAGTCTCCACAACCCTTGTCTGATGAGCATTGCCAGTTTTTCCTTTACCAAATTCTGAGAGGAATTAAGTACATGCACAGTGCCCAAATTCTCCACAGGGACCTAAAGCCTAGAAACCTCCTTGTAAACTCCAACTGCGACCTAAAGATCTGCGACTTTGGGCTAGCTAGACCCTGCATAAGTGAACTAAAAGTAAGAGCTACACAAATGACTGACTACGTTGCCACAAGGTGGTACAGAGCTCCTGAGTTGCTTTTGACCTTTAAAAAGTACACCACAGCTATGGACATGTGGTCTGTTGGGTGCATCTTCGGAGAAATTCTTCTGAGGAAACCCATTTTGCCAGGGAGCGACACAAACAACCAACTTGAGTTGATTTTCAACTTAATAGGAACTCCTAGCCAAGAAGACATACAGGCAATTCCCAACCCGCGCTCTAGAGAAAAGGCTCTAAAAGTTCCTAAGCGCAGAGGGAAGTGCTTTGAAACGATGTTCCGCAACGCCAACCCTGAAGCTTTGGACTTGTTGCGCAGAATGCTTACTTTCAACCCTGACAAAAGAATTTCAGTAGAGGAGGCTTTGAGGCATCCTTACTTGGCTGCACTGCATTACCCAGACGACGAGCCAATCACAAAGCCAGTGTCTCTTTTCGACTTTGAGTACGAAAGGCAGTTGCTCACTATGAGGGACTTAAAGGACTTGATGTACGACGAGGTTTTGTTGTACCATTTTCCAGAAAAACTTGAAGAGTACGAAATCGCTAAGTCTGAGTTCGAAAGACAACTACATCTGCCTTTGAACAGAATGGGCCGAGCCAGACCCGTGACCAGTGATGACGAAGAACTCAACTGATGTCAATAGTATAATCTTTAAGATTATGATTTATAATTGCAGCTTGCTTAACAGTTACTTAAATGGAAGAAAGCAAAGCCTCAAACTTTTTAGAAAAGAACGGACTTGTAGAAGCTTACGAGTACCTTTTGACGAGTTTGATAGAACACGGACTGCCTACAGGGGACCTTTATGAGTTTGCAGCGTTGATGGTGCTTAAGTTCGAAAAGAAGTGGAAGCAAAAACAAAGAATCCAGGGCAACAAAGCTAAGCGCACAGACACCTCTGCAGAACCCAAAAAGGAGGAGTCTAAGGCTGAGGATAACCCCCCCAAGCCTGAACAAACTAAAAAGGCCAACCCCATTCCCCAACCCAAACCTTCCAAAGCCTCCCCGCAAAAACCCACTAAAGAAACCTCTAGGAAAAAGTAACCTCCAAACTCTGGTTAATTAAGTCAGATTTAAAACCCGTTCCTAAAAGCATGTGTAAAAATGAAAACCTCTTAAGCAACCGTTACAACAAATAAATGCCGTCCATATTAAGCTCAGCCACATCATATTCTCTGCCATAATATAAAAAAATGTTTCCAAATTCTTTCCACACCTACAATTGGTGCCCACCTAGCATTGTTTCATGGGAAGTTTTTCCAGTAGTCTATCCAGTACTTAATTTCGGCAACCCTTTGCAACAGAATCCTTCGGTTCCTAGGTTCTGCAGTCCACCTCAACCAGCCCACCAGTGCAAGTTCCCTAAATGCCAGAAAATGTTTTTTGAGTTTTCTGCGCTTAAGAAGCACGAGTTAGAACATGACGAAAGAAAGTACGTGTGCTCAGTCCAAGGCTGTGGGCGCAAGTTTATTGACAACTCAAAACTGAAGAGGCACATGCTAGTCCACACTGGGGAGAAACCTCACCAGTGCGAAGTGTGCGGTAAAAGGTTTTCGCTGGACTTCAACTTGAAGACCCACAAAAGGATTCATACTGGCGAAAAGCCTTACCAGTGCAGTTTTGAAGGGTGCTTAAAAAGGTTCACTCAAAGCAGCAACTTAGTTGCCCACGAGAAGACTCACTACCAAAAGAAGAGGAAAAGGGCAATGTTTCATTAATGCTAACATAGTTCTTTAATTCTGGGTATAAAAAACTGTAAAATGTTCCATTTATGCCATAGTATGATCATATTTGCATTTTAATGAAGTCAATAGGCATTATAGGTGGCGGTATTTCAGGACTGTCAGCAGCTTACTACTTAACGCGGCTGGCTCCTTCAGTTTCTGTCCACTTGTTCGAGAAGCACGGCCCTGGAGGCTGGATTCAAACAATGAATAAAGACGGATTCACTTTTGAAACAGGGCCTCGTTCTATTCGGCTTAACTTGCGCTCGCGCGAAGTAATGGAAATTGCCAGCCAAGTAGGTTGCTTAGACAAGATAGTTTTTAGCTCCAAAAGAGTTGCGGACTCCCAGATTTACGCAGACGGAGAACTGTTTAGACTCCTTCCAGAAGGTCAGTTCAGGATGCTCAAAGGAATACTCACAGTGCCTATTTACAGAAAACTGTTTTTACTGAACTTTTGTTTGCCCAAGCCTAGAGCCCAGCCAGTTGAAGACGAAAGCATTCCAGAGTTCATGAGTAAGTACCTGAGGTTCTGGAGCGAAGAAGACAAGAAGTGGTTCATAGAAACCTTTTTGGACGCTTTCCAGCAGGGAATTTACTTAGGAGACATCAACAAGTTGTCTGCACGTTCTTGTTTACCCTTTTCCCAGATGTTCATGAAGAAGTACTACCCCAGCAAGTACCACCCCTACAAAGACATCATGAAAAACCCTGACGTAATTAGGACTTACAAAAAAGGGATTTCTATGAAGTCCAATGCGTTTAACTTCCAAGGAGGACTTTCTACGCTTATAAATGCTTTGCTTGAAAACCTAAAAACCTACCCTAACTTCACTTACCACGAAACAGGAGTTACTTCTGTGAAGGAACACAACTCAAGAGGAGTCATTTCTACTTCTAAGGAAAACTTTGAAGTGGACCAGGTAATTTCAACCCTGCCTTCGAACATATTTTCTGGGCTTTTAGAGGGCTACGAAAACATTTCGGAGCTTTGCAACAAAGTCACTCACAAATCCATCTTCACTTTAAATGTGGGTTTTAAAGAAAACCACCGACTTGACGGACTCGGCTACTTAGTGCCTAACAAAGAAAACTCTAAGTTAGCAGGAGTCTTGTTTGACTCCACTCAGTTCACGAACTTAAAGCCTTGTGTCTCAGTCATGGGCAAAATAAGCTCTAAAGAAACCACTCACGAGTTAACTAAAGAACTCATGCAGGACTTCAGAAAACAAACCCAGTGCGACACTCAAATAGCCACTATTCTTGGAACTTACTGGGAAAATGCTTTGCCCCAGTACAACGTAGGCCACTACAAAATAGTAGAGCAAGTAGAACAAGAGTCTCCTAACTGGCTCAAAGTCTCAGGTCAGAGTTTGTACCCAAGTGGAATTCCTAACTGCGTGCTTACTTCCAAAAACCTAGTCAACAGCTTGGTTCACAAACCCATTGCTTAATTCTTATAATTTAAATGAGTTTGAGTTTAGAAGAAATGATTGACTTGCCCCACATCGGGATGCTTCTGTACACTGCTTTAGAACTCAACCTGCCCCAGCAACTCCAGTACCACTCCAAAACAGTTGCTGAACTCTGTAGGTTTTCCCGGGTAAAGCCTGACAAACTAACTAGGCTTCTATTTACTTTAGAAACAGCAGGTATATTTGCTTACGACTCTTCAAACGAAGAGTGGTCCAACAACTCAGCTTCTTCTGTGCTGCTAGACCCTGAACAAAGAGCCTTGTACATGTGGGACTTGCACCCTTTTAACTACTGCATCTTGTCTGAAATGCTCAGCTCTTTAAGGTCCCAAACCACAGCTTCAGAACTAGCACTTCAAGAGACTTTCCAGCACTTTGTGAAGTCTGACAAAAGAATCTTTGAACTTTACATGCAAAGCTTAAAAGCCTTTACTAAGGCTGTAGCTCCTCTGATTAAATCTAAAATTGACTTGACAGGAACCAAAAACTTACTTGAAATAGGCAGGGAAGACGCTACTTTGCTTTGTGAGATCTTAAACACCCGCCCTGGCATACACGGAGACGTCTTTGAAGAAGCTAGTGCAGTTGAGTACGCAGGAAACACCATACTGGAACACCACTTAGAAGGCAGGATAGGAGTGATCCCTGGAGACGTTGAAAATGGAGTGCCTGAAGGCTTTGACACAGTGATTATGAAGTCGTTTCTGCACAACTGGGACGATGACTACGTGAGAATGATTCTAAGGAACTGCAAAAAGGCCATGGCCAAGAACTCCCAACTGTACATTATAGAGATGGTCCTTGACAAAAACAGCGACGAAAACCTTGTAGAAAGGCTGAGTAACCTGCAATTAATGCTGTATATGAACGGCAAGGAAAGGAGCTTACAAGAACTCAGAGACTTGCTCAGCGAAGCAGGATTCAACTTTGTAAGTTCGACTTCTGTAGCTGGACTAAAAGTTATCAAAGCTACAGCTTAATAGTATAAATGGACCAACTACAGCTAAGTAAACTCCCAGAAGTAGCAATGCTCCTCTTTTGTGCACTTAAGCACGACCTTCCTAACAAGCTAAGAGACCCCACAGAAGTCCCAGATGAGAAACTCGAAAGGGTGCTTTTGGCACTGGAGTCTGTAGGAATATTTAAGCAGGAGTCTTCAAAATGGCAGAACACTGAGTTTTCAGAAATCTTTTACTGCCAAAAGCAGAAGTCACGCACTATGTTCCACTGCAGCAGTGTTCAGTTTAGTTTGTTTGCTCAGGTCCAAAGCTGGTTAACTTGCAACCAGGCCACACCCCAACTGGCTTTTGGAGAAAGCTTTTACGAAGTGCTTTCTGACAACCCAGAAGACTTAAAAGACTTCCAAGAAACTATGGAGTTGTTTCTGAGCGAAGCATTGCCAGGCATCAAAAGAAACCTTCAAATAGAAGGAATAAACAGTTTGTTGGATGTAGGAGGTGGGCACGGGTTCTTGATTATAGACCTTGCAAAAGAACACTCTACTTTGACAGGAGCTGTTTACGACCTTCCAGAAGTCTGCAGACTTGCTCAAGAAAACATAGAAACTAACCACCTCTCAGGTAGGGTAAAAGTGATAACTGGAGACTTAACCCAAAGCGTTCCTAAAGGCTTCGAAGCAATAGTGATGAAGTCTGTACTGCACAACTGCCAAGAAACCACTTGCATTAGAATCCTCCAAAACTGCAGAGAAGCTCTGCAACCTGGATCTAAGTTGTTTGTAATTGAGTTTTTGCTCAAAAAAGAAAATTCTTGGCAAGTAAGAGAACGCACTGTAAATATACTAATGATGCTTTACTTCAACTCGAAAGAAAGAAGTGTAAGCGAGTACCAAGCACTTTTTGAACAAGCTAGTTTTAAGTTGCACAGGGCAATCCCTCTTGAGTCCTTCAACATCTTAGAAGCCATAGCAATTTAATCCATAATAAAGCGGGAAATGGAGAGTAACTCTAATAGAAGATTCCAGGAACGCCAAAACACCTTCCAACAAATAGACCCCTACGAACACAAACGCCGGAGGGAAAACTTCGCCGTAGAACTCAGGAAACAAAAACGCGACAACCGAACAGCCAAAAGACGCGCAAAGATCTCTGTAGCAGGGTACATGTTGTACTTCAAAGCAAAAGAAAACCTAACTATGCCTGAAGTCCCTGTAGCACTTGTCAAGTACAAACCCGAACTAGCTTCTGACTCACTGAACCCTGTAGACAAACTCCAGATAATCAAAGACTTGCTTTTGAACGAAGGAGACACCAACCTCAAAGTAGAAGGACTCAACGCTATCTTGGAACTCCTCAACGACGAACAAAGCCCCCTAGGCACTTTAGTCCAGTTGGGCTTCACAGAGATGTTTCAAGTTTTCATCGACTTTAACATCTACCCTACTAACATCATATACCCAGCTACTGCCTGTCTAGCAAACATCTGCACTGCACCTCACGAACTAATGACTCACTTCTTCAGCACTTCCATTGTGAGCAAGTTCTTAAGTGCCTTGAACTTAAGGACTTTAACTATTTGTAACTTAGCACTGAGAGGACTAGCTAACATTGCTGGGGACTCCTACGAATTCAGGAAAGTCCTGCTTTCAAAAGGAGTGATTCATGAAGTGTCTAGTTTTCTAGACGGACTTAAAAACAATATCCACACTGTTGTAGAACCTGTCAGCCACTTACTGAACAACTTGTGTGAAAACGCAGAAGAGATCGAAATAAATGACCTAGACAGAATGGTGCAGTGGATAGGAGTTCTGACACAGTCTACCAACTCTAACGTTAAGAAAGACTGCTTAAATGCCATCATGAAAATAACTTCGGTTGACGAAGAACGCATTCAGCTCATCCTGGACAACCAGTTGGGCTCCTACGCAGTGCAAGGACTCCACAGTACAGAGAAAAGGGCTCTTCTGCACAGTCTTTCGATATTGTCTAATATCCTTGAAATTACAGAGGAGTATACCCACAAACTACTTGGCCTAGGAATGCTTGACAAGCTCATGCCTTGTTTGAGTCACAGCAACTCTAGAATACGTGCAAAGGCTTACTTGTTGTTGTCTAACTTAGTAGCAGGAACCAAAGAACACATAAACTTCTTTCTGAACCACTCAGTGTCTAGCTTGTCAGTTAGTGGGCTCCTAGACAGCAACTTAGAAGTTAGGAAAGAGTGTTCTTACATGCTTAAGAACCTATTCATCAAAGGCACAGTTAGCCAAAAACTAGAACTAGTTAAATACGGAATCATAGAAACCCTTAAAGAATCTTTTGATGACTACGATGCTTACTTAAGCAAAAAGCTACTGGACATAAGTTTCAGACTACTTGTTACGGGAATGGAGCACTCTGAAATCTCGGGAGAAGAGCCCAACCAAATGGTTAAGCTTTTCATGGACTCTGGGTGTGCTGAAGAAATCGAAGCACTTACTATGAGAACAGAAAACCCAAAAGTGGCTAAGCTAGCTACAAGTATCTGTGCAGAGTTCTTTGACGAAGCTTGTAATTCCCAGGAACTCACAAACAAGCCTTCAGGTCAGTTTGAATTTAGTTAACTTAATTGTATAATATGGCTGAAAACCTGCAAACTTTGAAAAGAGACATATTCAACCTAAAAAAGCTCAGTTTCCAGTACTTGAACTCCTTGAAAACAGGGTCTGTGCAAGAAGACCCTTTTCCTCAAATACTAAACTCCATACAAACCCAAATAGCCAACTGTAAAATCCACAGTAGTGAAGCAACATCTGCAAACTCACCAACAAATCCAACGAACCAAAGACCAAATAGTCTCTATTAAAAAGCACAACTTCCAGAAGACAAACAAGCTCATAGACATCCACAACTCACTTGAGGAAACTCTTTCCCAGAACCAAAAGGACCTTGAACTCGCTGAGTCACTGAACAAAGTTCCTTTAAAAGAACTTATCCTGTACTCCCACAGAATCAGCGGAACTAGTTTGGCGCCTTCCGGGTGGAACTACCAAGACCCCTTGCCTATTTCTTTCAGGCCACCTGCTCCTCAGGAACACGAAATGCGTTCTACTGCTCTTTTTTACAACGACACACAACAGTCAGCACCCAAACCTATCATCAAAGTCACTAAACTCACTGACGCCATCAGAGTTTCTATTTTTTGTTCACTGCCTTCTGCAAGCATCAGGTACACTATAGACAACTCCATGCCCTCCGCTTTAACTGGGAAGGTTTATGACCAGCCCTTTGACTTGCCTGTAGAAACAGACTGTGCAGTGAAGGTAGTAGCCATAGCTGCAGGCTACAGAGAAAGCGAACTCAGCGTTGCTTCAGTGGCAGAAACAGCTTTCCCAATGCCAGCTAAAGTAGAGCACATGGCAGAGAGACCTGCCCATGTAGTTTCAGGAAAGGACCCTTTGGACTTGGGAATGGACATTTCTCCTTACTCAAGTTCAAGGATTTCTAGTGACGAGGAAAGTGAATATTCTTCTCCTTTTCATACTTTCGGCAGATAATTATTACTTAAACTAAAATGCTGTGGGGATTCCAACAGGTTCTTTTTTGAGCTATATTTTCAAGTTTCAAAATGTCTTCTTCTTGGAGTTCGAAGTCCACTTGGGCATTTTCTAGGATTCTTTCGGGCGTTTGGCTTTTAGGCAGAACAACTGTCTTCTTCTGCAACCCCCAGCGCACTAGTATTTGCGACTTGGTTTTCTGGTACTTTTGAGAGACTTCGTTCATGAAAGGGTGGTTCCAGAGTTGGTTGTCTGTCCTTGCTAGAGGGGAGTAACTTTCTATTAGTATTCCTCTGTTTTGGCAGAAGTCAATTAGTTCCTGTTCATAGCACATTGGGTGGTTTTCGATTTGGTTCACACTTGGAGTCACTGAAGCTATTTGGAGAAGTTTTTCTAAGTGGTGAATTAAAAAGTTAGAAACCCCAATGCTCCTTACTTTCCCTTCAGCTTGTAGAGCTTCTAAGGCTCTCCAGGTTTGGTGTCTTAAGCTAACTTGGG
>PR_CR_10_Liq_1_inCRDRAFT_1001316_pt1 | contig 14102 bp, 13 predicted proteins | sample PRCRCaboRojoPR_3_FD_10241 | JGI IMG/M metagenome (IMG submission 10241) | reverse complement strand
TTGGCAGGGATTCCATGTGACTGGTGCAGTCAAAGCCAAAAGGACAGTCAAGCATGCAGACTCCCTGGACTGAAGGACCCGACTTACAACCACCTCCACAAATCCAGGTATCTATAAAGTCAATAGAAGAACTGCATTCAACATCTTCATTTGATGAAGCAATGTCAATATTCATAGACTCGGAATCGTTAAGGGAGTTCCTAAAGATGAGTCTGTACAAACGACCCTTGAACCCTGAAGCATCGGCTTTTCCTATTACCCAGTCTAGTGCGGACAAGGAATCAAACTGAAAACTAAGCCAGCAATCTGCTATTGGAACTGTGTTCTGAGCAGTTCCATCAACAAATCCTTTTAGAGTGCAAGTATCAACTCCACTTTGCTCTGTCATAATAGTTATCTTTCGCCAGGAGTATTCTGGGTCTTCCATGCTCATCTGTCCAATTTGGTAGCTTCCATCCAGTGTGCTGGTGTACTTGATTGTAAGGTCCCAATTAATCTTAAAAATCGAAGCACTCGCAGATGTATCAAGCTTGTAGTGGACAGTTGAGTCCATCATAGTTATGACCCTTCCAACTCTAGGGTACTTTGCCCAGAAAATCAGTGTACTGGTTATTCCAGGAAATAACTCTTGGGTTGATTTGTAAGAAGAGTGGCTTTCAAAGTAGTACCCCATTCTCTGAGTAGGCGTAGGATCAGTCCTGTGGATCAATCCCGCTCCTGAAAGGTCAGTGTTTTGAGTAAAGCTGCCTATAGTTTTGGCTTGAATGTCAGTATTTTCGTAAAACCTTAAGTCAAAAAGGTCATTGTTGCCACTTAGACATGAACAAGAAGATCCATCTTCTGTACACCCGGTCGGACATCTTTCTAAACAAACACCCTGGAGTAAGCGGTACTCTGCTTGGCAGGCAGTGCAGGGGCTTTCGTTAGGGTCGGTGCAAAAGGGGTAACTAAGCACTAAAGTCACCAAAGCTAAATACTTCACCATAGTCATTTATTACCTTAAATTGGAACTTTCTAATTTACACCTGATGAAGCTTAGATATAAGCGAGTTTTTAAGCTGGTTCATTTTAGTTTGGTAGCTTTGACTAGAGACTTTGGGAGCTTTTTTGGGCTGTAGCTTTAAAACTTGATACTGCAAGTCCTGTGTTAAGGCTTCTAGTTCTTGATTCTGAGTTTTGGTTGCTTCTAACTCGAGTTCAAAGTTCTTGATTTTTTCATTGAGCTTTTGGATCTCCCAGTCCTTGGTGTCAACTTCGCACTGAAGTTTTTGGTTGTGAGTTTTAAGGTTCTTGCAACTGGTTTCTTGGATGTCCAGTTCCCACCTGAGTTCTTCAAGTTTAATCTTGCTTTCAATGTTAGCTTCTTTAGCTAAGTTAAGCTCGTTTTCTAAGAACTCAGCTTTTTCAGAAGACTTTTTTAAGTTTTGAATGCTGTTAACAGATAACTCACTGCCCAACAGTGACTCGATTTCTTTTACCGCACTCAGTTTGTCTTGGAAGTGTTTTTTTTCTCTGAGTAGTTCTTGTATTAACTGTTTGGAGGCTTGGAGTTCTTGGTTAAGTTTACTTTGTGTTTCCAAAGACTCTTCGGTGGCTTGGAGAGGCAATTCAATTTCCTTGGCTTCTTGGAAGTTCTTTTTAGGTGTGTTGGATAAGAAAAAGGTGTCGCTAAGGTCTTCAGTACAGTAGACTTCCTGGATTTCCAAGACTGGTTTTTCGAAGCACTCAAAATCAAAGTAGCTTTCGTCTCCAATGAACAAAGAAGGCAGTCTTTTGGAGCGCTTAGGAACTTTTTTAAGTAAACTTTTAGGCGAAGGAATGAACTTAGTGAACAAGTCAGACTGACTTGACAAAGAGTCCTCTTCAACAACTTGAATAGGGCTGATTTCCAAAAGTGAGTTCATATTTATGAATCCACGGTGTACTGCATAATATGGTATAATTAATGGCATCAAGTACCAGAAAAGGTCTTTACTTAAGCAAAAGACTCCAAAACTGCCTGAACGCTTCCGCCCGGGTAAGCCGCCAGTACCCAATTCCACGCCAGCAAACTCCTTACGCCTACGCAAAAATTGCTGAGTATATTGAAAAAGACTTGCAAAAAGCCGAAACTCTCTACAGACAAGCCATAGCTGAAGGAGAACGTCCCGAGAGCGCCTTAAAAGACCTGGCAGGTGTGCTTCACCAGCAAGGCAAAACTAAAGAAGCATGCGAATTGCTTCAAAGCAATAGACACATGTTCGTTTCTGACGTGTCGCGCTTCGAGAACCTGCTTAAGAACCTCCAGAAGCAAATAATGCCTTCACCTAACACATTCAACAAGTCTGTGAAGGTCTCAGGTTTAGGTCTTTATGTTGACGAACTCACAGTCAGAGGTCTTTTCGAGAACCCTTCGCGAATCACTGAAATTCGCATTGACAAAGAGCAAACTCCTTACGGAGAAAACAAGTTTGCCATAGTGAGTTTCGGAAGCCACTCAGCTGCAAGGAAGACTTTTGAGGGGTTCAGAGGGATTGAGAGGTACGGACTTCACTGGATGAACGTTCAGGGAGAAATTACTGGTGAAGTGAATATTTGGGAGAAAACGGAGTTTTCTTTGTTCTCGTCTGGAAATGAGCACCAAAAACCTACTTACTCGGGCTACTACACATACTTCTCTGACTCCATGAAGAACGAAAGCAGTGACTTGGTTGATGAACTTCTGGAAAACTCGATCTTTAGTTACTTAAGACCCAGTCGCTTTGAAATGAGAGTTGGAGCTCTGCCTTTTGAGCCTTAAAAGAATTAAATAATGTTGAGTTACACTTAATAGTTTTGGACAGAGTTCATACCAGCTCTTTTGAGAGTTGTCCTTACGGTAGAATGGCTTCTATCTGTTTTTAAATTACTTAAGCCTTTTTTATTGATGCTTGGGAGCTTTTGTGCAGACCTGTACTCTTGTAAGTTGTTTTGGATTCTATAAAGTGTTTTGTTAGCTTCTTTAGAATAGTTTTCAAGTTTAGATTTCAGTCTCGCGTAAGTGTCTCTTTTAATACGGGACTGCTGAATTATTTCAGGTTTGTATTTTTGGAGTTTGTTTTCCATTGATATTGGAACGTTTTTTCTGGAGTCCAAGCTTTCATACTTATTGAGGTCAGAATATAAACGAGGTGAAGAGTCGAAAGGAGGGATTTGTTTTTTGAAAACTGAACGTGAAGAGTTTTTGCGGAAGTTACTGCTTTGGAGTCTGCTGGGCGAAAGATTTACTGAAGGATCCGTAGGAGAGATGTTCTTCTTGGAAGATGAACGTGAAGAGTCCCTGTAGCGGATACTGCTTGGAAATCTAGTTGGGGAGATTTCTACAGGTCTTAAGTTGGAGCAGTCTATTTCGCCTCTTTTTCCAACAATAGAGCTTTTGTCTCTAAACCTTTCTCTGAAGTTAACCGATGCCATTCGATTATTGTTAAAACTTTTATTCAAGGCTAGCCAATTAATTGAATTAGTTCCTGAAACTTGGTTGCCCAGTAGAAGCCATGAGTCTCCACCACATCATGTCTCCGTCGACGTCAACTTTTCTCTGTCCGCTCTTGGAGTCCTTTCCTTCACTAGTGTTAACTAAGTAGTCTATTGGAATGTAAGCAGTCCTTCCTCCTACTGTGCCTACTGTAAACCCTGTGAACCCAGCAAACAGTCCATGCACTGCAGCTTGTGAAAGGGTAGCGCACAGAACTTTGTCGTAAGAGTTAGCTGGGACTGATCTAATCATGTAAGTAGGGTCAATGTACTTCAAAGTCACTTCTATTCCAGCAGACCTGCAGTACTCAGGAATGCCTTTCTTTAAGTGCGCACCAATGTCGTAAAGCACAGGGTTCCCTGAAGCATCCTTGCCTGAAGACTCCAGAATTTGATCTTGGCAAGCTGAAGCTGACCCCTCAGCTACAACTACTACAGCGTGCTTTTTGTAACGGAGTCTTTCAACTATGTACTCGTAAAGTCCGTTAGGTCCAGAAAGTTCAAACTCAGACTCAGGTATAAGGCACACATTCACGTTGCGGTTAGCTGTAGCTGACTGCAGAGCAATGAATCCACTGCTTCTGCCCATAAGTTTGACTAAGCCTATTCCGTTGTTGATGCTATTAGCTTCTACGTTAGCAGAGTTAATGGCGCGCTGGGCTTCTTCAACGGCAGTTTCAAACCCAAACGACTTGTCTATAATAGGAATGTCGTTGTCAATGGTTTTAGGAATGCCAGCAATAAAGCAAGGATAGTTCCTTTGCTCAAGTTCTTTGACTATTTCCATAATACCTAAGTGGGTGCCATCCCCTCCTACTATATACAGTTGGTTGAAGCTTTGGGAAACAATTCCTGTACAGATTTTATCTAGGTCCCAGCCTCCTCTAGAGGTCTTTAAAAAGGTCCCTCCTAAGGTGTGCAAGTCTTTAACTTCTTCAGGAATCAACTTTACACAGCAACCAGGTGTGTAAAACCCTGCAAAGCCATTAGTGATTCCATAAACTTCTTCAGTTCCGTAGTTGTAGTGCAAAGACATAACTATTTCCCGAATCACTACGTTCGTTCCGGGGCAGAGTCCCCCTGCAGTGACAATGCCTGCTTTGACTCTTTTGGGGTCCATGACTATTTCTTTCCTAGGGCCTGCTTTCACAAACGTAACTTTGGCTTGGCAGTCCCTTTCTGTCCAAATAACTGAGTCCGCCAGTATGAAGCTCTGAGTGGTGTCGAACAAGTGTTCTGGCAAAAAGTTCTGCCCACTAGTTACATCGCACTTTACACCTTCGCCAAGCATAGGNTTGACAAGTACTTTTCCGTAAGGCGCGGAAAGGGTCTTGGGGGGCTTCAAGCCCCTAGTGGTGCTTTTGTCAATTGAGATTTGTTCAGGGGTGGCTTCTCCTAAGGTGTCAAGCCAGGTTTTTCTGCGTTTTTCGCGGATTCTTGTGGACTTTTTCTGGGCTTTATAGCGGTAGTAGAAAAAGGTGACGAAAGTTGCTATTCCAAGACTGAGTTCCAGGCCCTGTACAAGTTTGTCTTTTTCCATTTTAGTTTAAAATTAAAGAATGTGCTGGCTTTGTGTGTGGTTCTCCAAAAGTTTTGTGAACTAAAATCGGACCNATGTACCCTGCAAAGAACCCTGCTAGGCACCTTAAGAATATCAAAGGAATCGCCAACCAAAGCGACTCAAAAAACATCAACAAAGCCCTGTCTGCAACTAAAAAGGCCCCTCCACCCAAGACTAAGTACAGCACTGACACTAAAAACACTTTAAAGCTCATTCTGGGCAAATCCAACAAGTCCAACAAGTAGTAGCCAACCATAAACCCAGCCACTGCAACTACTACTAGACTGTCAAAAAAGTTTTTTTTCTTTGCTCTTTCTAGGTCAAGTTTTCCTTTACAGTGTTCTGAAAAGTTAGCGTTCCACTCATCCTGCCACTCGTAGTCACGAAAGAAAAAAATCATAAATGAAGCACCCAGCATTCCAAAACAAATCACCTGAGAAACTACCAAAGACTCTCTTCTTCTAGGGAACTCCCTTAGTGCTTTAGAAACCCCACTTAGCAAAAGCACTCCTGCCAAAAGCATTCCGTAAGCCACACCAAGAACCAAGTCGAAATAGTAATGTGAGCCTAAGTACACCCTGTTAAAGGCTGCAAGCACCAGTCCCAGTACCAAAACAAGAGACTTCAAAACCTTACAGCTCCCCTTCATGACCCATAACCAACCTATGCTGAAGATAAAAGCTGAGGCACTAAGAGCATGGCCTGAAGGAGTAGAAAATCCGTCATAGCACTCCATGCCAATTACTTCTTCGAACTTCCAAAAAGGACGTGGGTTGTTTGTAACTAGTTTCATCAAACTAGCTACTCCTGAAGCAAAAAGCCCTGAAAAGACTCCTACAACTCCGTAGAACCTGTTTGATAGTATGTACAAAAATAACCCTATTGCTACAAAGACCCCTGCCGTCAGGTCAGCTATATACAAAACTATTGTGTCTGAAATGCTAGTGCTCATTTTCTGGAGTTCTATAGTGAGTTCTGCAGAACTTTTGTCCAGTTGTTCTTTGTACTTCATCTGAGTGAATGTTCCAACTACTGACAACATCAAACTCACTATCAGAAACACCCACTGATTCATTAATTATAATTAAGAAAGAAATTGAATCTTCATTGGTGCAAAGCTGCGGGAGTATGTATACGGAGTGAAGCAGCCCATCAAAATAACACACCATTCAGAGTAAGCTTGGTAGTTCATGTTGAAGAGCCAATTAGGCTCAGAAAAAACTTCGTGTGTCCACTGCAGAATGTTTACAAATAGCACTGTCAAGCCCACTGCAAGGTACTTCTTTAAAAACACCACAGCAGCAGTTTGACTCTTAGTAAAATTAAAGTTGTCCAAGCACCCCATTGTTAGGTAAACCCAACCTAAACAGCAACTAACTACACAAAACACAATCCAAAAGTGAAACCTTTCAAGAGGCACTAAGTCAGAAGTGTTGGCTTCGTCTATGATGCCAATCAAAGGCATTCCTACTGAAATCAAGCAACTCAGTCCAATGTAAGCAAGGTTTTGCAGGTCAGAAAAAAAGTAGTTGAAGTTAGCATAAGCAGTCACAAAGAAGAAACTTAAGAAAGCCCCTGCCAAAGTCATTGTAAAGTTGAAGAGCCTGTCGTGTCCTCTAAAACAGGCTAGATAGCTGACGGTAGGCTTAAAATCCACACAGTTAAAAGTGCTATTGCAGCTCCAAGCAACGTTTACAGCTATCAAACCAACTACTAAGAAGCCTCCTACCAGACAAAGTTTGCTTCCTTTTATTTCTAAGTGTGAGGAGTCTTTTCTGTGCTTGACCATATTTATAAAGTATGGGAGAGCAATACCCAGTGTTGGTTACTTCGATATCTTCAATAATCTCAGGAAGTATATCCAGGCTAATAGTACACCCTCTAGACACCATTAAAGCTAAACTCCAAATTCAACAGGGCACCCAGTTCCCTCAGTTCAGCAACATCCGGTCGTGTGTAACTAAGACTTTCGCTGAAGAAGGAACTAAAGGACTGTACAGGGGCCTTACTGCTTCTGTAGTAGGTTCTATTCCTTCAGTGTGCATTTACCTGACTAGCTACGAAATTGCTAAGCAGCACTTGCTCCAGTACGAAGTAGTTCAAAAAAGTCCTTTTTTGGCTTTTCTGTCAGCTGGGATGTTTGCTGAAACTATGGCTTGTGCTATCTTTGTGCCAGTAGACGTCATTAAAGAAAGACTCCAAGTCCAGTCCAACCTTAAGATTTACAACTACTCTGGAGGGTGGGATGCCCTTAAAACCATCGGCCGCACTGAAGGCATTAGAGGGATTTACAGGGCTTACGGAGCTACTATTGCCTCGTTCGGTCCTTTTTCTGCACTTTACTTTATGTTTTACGAGCAGTTCAAAAGACTGTCTGTAGGCACTGCTAAAGAAATAGACTTCTGGCCTAGTTTACTGTGTTCTGCAACAGCTGGGTCCTTGGCAGCCTGGGTCACTAACCCTTTAGACATGGCCAAAGTCAGAATGCAAGTAGTTAGGGCCTCAAAAGGCCACTCTAAGTTTGCTTACAAAAGTATGTTCCACGGAATAGGACTTATTTACAAAGAAGAAGGCTTCAGAGCACTCTTCCAAGGATCTTTGGCCCGCATAATGTTCCACACGCCCAACACTGCAATCATTATGAGCATCACAGAGTACGTGCGCAGAATCGTCGAAGAATTTATTTAGTATATAAAATGGAAAATGGCGCGGAAGAACTTAGCCAAGTAGCTAAGCAGTCCAAAACGCAAGAGGGAGAAGTTCCCACTCAGTTAGTTGACGAAGAAAGCAACGAGCTTAACGACCCTTCCCTAGCCTTCCCTCTAGCAAGGATCAAAAAGCTTATGCAAACTGCTTCTCCCCACTCTATTCGTTCTGACTCACTCAACCTAGTAACCCAAGCCACAGAGCTCTTCATCAAAGACTTAGTTACTAAAGCCTTCGGGTACACTCAAATAGCTAAGCGCAAAACTGTTAACATTGACGACTTACTAGAAGTAGTTTTGGCTTACTCAAACTTAGCCTTTCTCCAAGAAGCCAAAATCCACAGCTCTGAAAAAATGCAAGTAGAAGAATTAGACAATTAAGGTGGTGGGGGCAAAGATCTGGGTTCAGGCTCTTCTGGTTCTTCTTCAAAAGGATCCATGTCAGCTAGAGCTGCCCCTTTAACTGTGGAGTCCACCCTGCGCGTTTTCAAGTTGATTCCAAAAAAGAAGTTAACCACCTGAACTACTGCTACCAAAGCAAACAGTATAAAGATTGCTAAGTAAATGAAACGCGGAATAATGTAGTCGTCAGTTCTGTCGTCTTCTTTTTGCTCTTGGTCTCTTTTGGTAGGCGCAAAAGCCACTATGATAAAAGTAACTACAGGCAGCAGCACCCCTATCACCAAAAACACCAGAAACACCGGAGTTGCTGCGCCTATTATACAAACTAAAACTCCTAAAAACAAAGCTAGTATCGTCAAAAACACTCCTAACCCCACTCCAGCTACTCTTCCGTAGTTGTCAGGTTCGTATTCTGTTTCAGTGGTGTTTTTTTCTCTGATAATGTAAGTAGTGGGCGTTAGTCTTCTCAAGTAACAGTCGCCCTTGTCAAAACTACAGTCTTGGTTGTTGCATTCTGTCTGGCAAACTCCGTCTCCCATCATAGAAGTACTGCACCCTCTGCTTTGGCACTTGCTAACGCAGTCTCCCAAATCAAACTCACAAGCTTGGTTGTCACAGGCTTCTTCACACACTCCGTTTCCTAAGTTAGAAATATTGCACCCTTCGGAGCACTCCTCTCCACAATCTCCAGAGTCCCAGCCACAGTTTGAATTCAAACACTCTGTTTGGCAAGTCCCGTCTCCTAAATAAGTGTTGAAACACCCCTCGCTGCAGGTTTTGCAGTCTTCTCCGTCAAACTCGCAGCTTTCATTGTTGCAGGCTTCTTCACAGACTCCGTTGTTTTTGTAAGAGTTAAGACACCCCTCAGAGCACTCTTGTGAAGAACAGTCACCTGCATCGTACTCACAAGCTTCATTGTAACAAGGTTGATCGCAAATAGTGTTGTTTTTAAAAGAATTCAAACACCCTTCGGAACACTCCTGTGAAGAACAGTCCCCTCCGTCGTAGTTGCAGAGTTCAGTGTAGCACTCAGTATCGCAGTTGCTGTCTCCTTGTTTAGCTAAGCACTCTTCACTGCACTCTTGCGAAAAAACAAAACCTACAAGTGCTATGTATAAAGCCGCCAACTTCATAATTATATTAATGTTCTTTACAACTTCTTTTGAGAAGGGTGAGGTCTGCACTGCTTCCAAAAACACCCAAGCAGCAACATTCCTATGAAAAACAAACCTGCTGTAAGTCCAAAGCCTAACTTTATAGAAAAGGTTAATGACTGCACTGCCCAGAAAGGCCCTAGCATTCTGGCAACTGCCCCTACTGCCAGCATCCAACCCATGTAACCTCCTGCTCTGTAAGGACCTAGTATTTTGCTCAGCATCGTGAAAACTACGTTCCTTCCTATTGGAAACGACATAGAAATCAAAACGTAACCCACAAAAAACATAGCTAAGTTTATGTGTCTTCTTTGGTAGTCTATGAGGAGCAGCCACCCCACTCCACCCAGCAACAGACCTAGTTCCAGTAATGTGCGTTCCTTCAGAACATGTCCCCACAAGTGAATAGCAGCAAAAGTAATGATGCTAATCACTCCTGAGCCCGCAAACAGCCCGTAAGCTGCTGTGACGTTCCAGTCAAAAGACTCTGTGTACTTGTGGGCTGAGTCAGTAACTAAAGGTGTAGTGATAGTTTCTTGGACTGCAAAACCGTTGAATATAATAAAGCACAAAACTAAGCACACTGTTACACCTAAAGGCTTCGGTGGAGGAACGTTGGGCTTCTTGGTCTCTTGCTGCCTTCCGGGTCTTTTGAAGTGAGGTACTTCTTGGAACCAAAAGTTAGTCATGACCATCATCAAAAAGGTTAAAACTGCTTGCAAGTACCCAGGTGCGGTGTAAGCGTCCAGTTTTAGCCCACTANTTAAGTGGAGGTCCACCATACTCAGCAGAATGCCGAACACAGGGCCTAAGACAAACCCCAGCACTACGAAAATCCCAAGTTCACTTAGCACTTTAAGCTTATGGTTGTCTGTAACTACTTCAGACACATAAGACTGCTCAATGGCTTGTTGCCCGCCAGTCCAGAGCCCTTGCAGCATTCTGCCTACGAAGATCAGCCAAAGGCCCCCTCCGTCGCCAAAATAGTCAGCAAGGAAGTAAAACACGCTTCCGAGGAAGCCAGTTCCTATGCAGTTCAAAAACGAACTTTTGGTAGTGCAGTAGTTGTGAAGGTATCCAAAAAATAGGGAACCTGCGAATTCGCCTAAAGAGTATATTAGTAACACCAGTGCGAGGAAATACTCGTCTCCGCCTTGCCTTTCTATGTATTTCCAGATCGAAGGCATCACTATGGAAAACGACACACAAGCAAAAAAGATATTCACGTAAAAAAAGTTCAAAAACCCGTAGTTTTTGCGCCAAGAAGTGCTTTCCTGGAGTTCTGTATAATCTGAGTCCATTTTATCAGAACATTAACACCTACAAGAGTTAACTTCAGCAATAAATCACTATAAATGGATACAAAAAAGGACTCGAAAGACCTGTACTCTATGGAAACCAGAGAAGAAGAAGACACAAAAAAGACAGAAGAGGATTTTGAATGCGCTCCTCAGTTTGCCCAGAACGAAGAATTTCCAGACCCCTCCTTACAGTACTTCGAGGCCCTTTCTAGACTTACTCCCCAAAAACGACACGAGTTCTTAAGAACTCGCTACAAGAACAAAAAGATCAGAGAAGAACTTTCAGCGCGGTTCCAGGACATTAAAAACGAAGCCCGGTTAACTTACACAAGCCGCCCATCTTCTTTGCGGTCTTCTTGCTCTTCTAACTGCATGGCTAATCAAAAGATCGCGCACTTGCAATCCACTATCCAAGGTCTTTTAACTAAGCTCGAGTACAGTGACCAAGTGCTCAGACATAAAGAAGAGGAACAAGAAGATCTCAAAGTCACTATTTCTCGACTCGAAGAAACCGTTAACTTACTAGTAAACGAGCAAATTGCTAGAAATTGCTCTTGCTCTGGTCAATGCAGCCTTTTATGATACACTAAGTTAATTATAGCCAAGTTTTTATGTTAAGAACTAAGTCTCATCTTGTATCACTTGGTTTAGACAAGCAAATAAGGTACATCCAAATAGAAATGCTCCCATTTTCGAATACTTGTTTTTGGAATCCGAAAACTCGTGGACAACCACATCTGAACACGAAAGGTAAAGGAAAGTCCCAGCACACATACACAAAAAAATGCCTGTGAGCAAGGGGTAGCCTAACTGACTAAGCCCCATGCCTATCGCAATCCCTATGGGAGAGCCCAGTATAAAATTGAGCATCAGAATACAGGACTTCTTGCGGCTCAGGTCCTTCATGCTAATTCCTAACGCAAAAGCTGCAGGAATCTTGTGCAGGGACACTGCCAGTCCGATGCTCAGAACTTTGTTGAAGCTTCCAAGAATGCCTATTGCAAGGCCTTCAAGCAAAGCGTGCACGGTCAAAGCCACTGCCAAAAGAACAGAGGTGGCTGCTGAATGACCGGCAGGCTTGTCAAGTGGTTTTTCAAGCAGGTAATTTTGGGTGCCCGAATTACTGGCCAGGAGGCCTTCTTTGTCAGAACAGACTAAGCTGATCCCAGACCCTTGACAACCTGAGTTTCTAGGCAAAATGCTACCTGCTTGGCATCCTTCATCAGGTTTGGGCTCTAACTTATCCTCTCCTAGGGATGTTCCGTGCCCATGGTAATTTGTAAATGCCACTTTTTCAATAAAAAGGATCAGAATGTATCCTGAGATCAGCACAAAGGTGCCGATGGGAACATCCCCAGAGTAGGCACTCTGTATATTTTCCAGGCCTTCGTTCAGAAGGTGAATTAGCGCAACCGCTATGAACACCCCCCCTGAGAAGCAATTTCCCAAACTGCTCCACTTTTCGTTGCTCCGAAAAGCATTATTATAAAGGGGGAGAAAACCTGCCAGTGAGGATGTTATGCCCAAACCGAAGATGAAGCACAGCTTTATGCCAAACGTTCCCATTATTGTTTTATTAATTAGCCATCGTATTTTTATAATTCTTGTGCTTAGTTTGAAGAGTTTCATTATTATTTTAAATTGAATACAAATTTTAGTAGTGATTTAGGTATTAAGTTTACTCAGCTATAATCTGGTTTAGGAAAGCAAAGAGTATCATCCCAAACAGAAAAGCCCCCATCTTCAAGAACTTGTAGCCCGGCAGAGAGAATTCTTGCACTATAACTTCTGAGCAAGAAATGTAAAGGAAGGTCCCTGCGCACAAACACAAAAATATACCTTTTAGCAAAGGGATGTCTAGTTGGTCGAGTCCTATACCTATGAGTATTCCTATCGGAGTCCCCGAAACAAAGGTACTCATTAGAATTAAGGATAACTTACGTCTCATATTCCTCATGCTCACTCCCAAAGCCATTGCTGCAGGCATCTTGTGTAGCAGTATGGCTATTCCCAAACTTATCACTTGATTCATTCCGGTCTGAATGCCAATGCCAATGCCAGCAAGCAAAGAGTGTATAGTCAGAGCTATTGCTAGCAAAAAGGCTGTTGTAAGACTATGAGTTTCCCCTTTTTTAGTTTCTGAGCCTTCCATTAGGGCGTAGTCTTCTTTGGGTTCTGCAAAGCTCAGCCTGTTAGCAAGCTTCGAGGTCGTTGACACAAAACTGCGCACCATCATTTCTTGTTGCTCGGAGTTAGAAGGTTCTATTTGGTCGTGCTGATCGCCAAATGCTATTTTTTCAATAAAAAGAATCAGGGTATACCCTGCCAGCATTAGAAACACTCCAATGGGTACTCTCCCTGAGTAAGTTGCTTCGATGTTTGCAAGTCCTTCCACAAGCAAATGGATCAAGGAGACGGCTATAAAGACTCCTCCTGCAAAGCAGTTAGCAATACTGGCCCACTTAGTGCTTTCGCGGAAAGCTTTATTGTAAATAGGGAGTAACCCTGCTCCTAATGAAGTTGCTCCTATACCAACCACAAAACCAAATTTTACGACCAGCGTTGCCATTTTATTTGTTAATTCTTAGTTTTTTTTTTAATTTCAAATTAAGTATACCCTAATTCAATATGTCTACCAGCCCTAGCTTTTGGGCCTTACACAAAGAGCTAGGCTCCTGATGTTCGTAGGTTTTTGTCTCTTCATCACTCTTATTTCACCAAGATCTACTGTGCACGTGATCGTCTCGTTCAGTGCGGAAACTAGTCGTATAGGTCATGCCACCCAAAACATATGGGACTTGGGTGCCTTTGCGGTGAAGGTCTGAAGCTTATGGCTGGCCCGCGTTAATTAATTAATTCACCAGCGGTAAGGCTAATCCATCAGTCGAAGGAAGCGCTGAAATCCAAAGCTCTGGCCTGGTGATCGGAGCAACCATTGTGAGGAGGTGGAAAAGCCAAACCAAGAAGAGTTATGATAGGTGAAAAAAAAACCTTAGAGGTGCCATTTTATTTGTTAATTACTTAGTTTTTTTTTAGTTCCAAACCAAGCATACCTGTTTTTCCCAATTAGGTTGTACACAGGGTCTCTGATGAAACCAGGCACCACTATAAACCCGCTTAAAAGGTTGTAAGGAAACTTTAAATACCAGCAAGCTTTGATTTCTGCGGCTGAGTACAAATGCACTTTTCCTTCGTCAATAAAAGCAACAGTGGACATGTCCCTAGGAATCTCAGGGTAGGTGTCCAGTATGTCTTGGGAACTCTGGAACTCCCTAAACTCAAAAGCCCCTTGCCTGCTATGTCTCTTGAAAAAGTCAACAGTCCAGTGGCACAGGTTGCAAACTCCGTCGTACAGAATAATTTTCATATAATTAACACCAGAACGCCAAGAACAACCCTAGCAAGAATCAGACTCTTAATGTACGCGGATGACATAGTACTGGTGGCAGAGACAACCAAAGAAATGAACCAACACCTCCAAACAGTT
>PR_CR_10_Liq_1_inCRDRAFT_1001314_pt1 | contig 14120 bp, 10 predicted proteins | sample PRCRCaboRojoPR_3_FD_10241 | JGI IMG/M metagenome (IMG submission 10241) | reverse complement strand
CCGCCGGTGCGGGTAGCGGCGCCCCGCCTGGCCGGGCGGCGCCGCTGTGGCTCGCAGTCAAAGCGTGACCGTCTCCCCCTGCCGCGGCATCAGCACCTCCGTGTCCCGCAGCCGCCCGGCGAAGGCGCGCATGGCCTTCTCTTCGCCATGGACCAGGATGGTGCGCGCCGGGCGGATGGCGGCGTGCCATCCCAGCAGCTCGTCGCGGTCGGCGTGGGCGGAGAAGCCGTTGATGGTGTAGAGCCGTGCGCGCACCGGAATGTCGTCACCGAACAGGCGCACGCGCTCGGCACCATCGATGAGGATGCGGGCGAGCGTGCCCGGGGCGGCGAAGCCGACGAAGATGACGCTCGACTCGGCCCGCCACAGGTTGTGGCGCAGATGGTGGCGCACGCGTCCGCCGGTGCACATGCCGGAGCCGGCCATGATGACGGCACCACCGGTGAGGCGGTTCAGGGCCATGGAGTCCGCGGTCTCGCGGGTGAAGCGCAGGCCCGGCAGCGCGAAGGGGTCGTCGCCGCGCTCGAACAGGGCGCGGGCCTCGGCGTCGTAGCACTCCGGATGGCGGCGGAAGATCTCCGTCGCCGAGATGGCCATCGGCGAATCCAGGTACACGGGCAGGCGCTTCGGCAGCAGGCCCTGCTCCACCCCCTCGCGCAGGTGGTAGAGGACTTCCTGGGCGCGCTCCAGTGCAAAGGTCGGGATGATGGCGTTGCCGCCGCGCTCCAGGGTCTCCGTGATGGCGGTGTAGAGCTCGCGCACGGAAGGCGTCAGCGGCTTGTGGTCGCGGTCGCCGTAGGTGGTCTCCATGACGACGGTGGCGGCGGGCTCGGGCGCGGTGGGATCGCGCAGAATGGGCCGGCCCTTGTTGCCCAGGTCGCCGGAGAAGATCACCGCCTCGTGGCCGTCGCCGTCGCTCACCCTGAGGCGAATGCACGCGGAGCCCAGGATGTGCCCGGCATCCTCGAAGGTGGCGGAGAGACCCTCGGCCAGCGCCAGCGCATGGCCGTACGGCGCGGTGCGCCCGAACAGGTCCATGGCATTCAGCGCATCCAGCTCGCCATAGAGCGGAGCCATGCCGGGCCGGCCGCGCCGGTGGGCCTTGCGCGAGCGCCGCTCGGCTTCCTCCTCCTGCAGGTGGGCGGCGTCCAGCAGCACCACCCGGGCCAGCTCCCGCGTGGCGGCGGTGGCGATGATCTCCCCCTTGAAGCCGCGTCGCACCAGGAGCGGAATACGCCCGCAGTGGTCCAGGTGGGCGTGGGTGAGCAGCAGCATATCGATGGATGCGGGGTCGAAGCCGAAGTCCGCGGCGTTCTCCTCGTCGATCTCGCGCCCGCCCTGGAACAGGCCGCAGTCCACCAGGATCCTGCGCCCCTGTGCCTGCACCAGATGGCAGGAGCCGGTGACGGCGCGGTTCGCGCCATGGAATGAGAGCTTCATGCGTTGCGCTCCTCCGGCCTGTCGGTGTCTGCCGGCGACGGTCCGGTGGTCTCGAACAGCGGGCTGGCGTTATCGCGGTGCCAGGCGCAGATGCCCGCCCAGGCCTCGGCGGCGGTCGCCGCGTACCAGAACTGCGCCAGATCCTCTGCATCGCCGGAACCGCCAACATCCCGCGTCCCGGCAGCCCACGCCCATCGGGGAAGTGCTGAAATCCCCGGCGGCGGCCGTGGTGGAGCGGACCGGCGGGGTCAGGGCGTCAACAAGGGCGCCAGGGCGTCGCGCAGTGCCGCCTCGGTCGCGGCATAGTGCACCGCCGTCACACGGCCCCCGTCCAGCTCGATGAGCGTGAGCGCTTCGGGTCGCCGCGGCAGCGGGGCGGTCGCCGCCGCCTCGCGGGCAAGCAGAATCGGATAGCCGTAATCCCGCATCTTGGGCAGCGCGAACATGCGGGTCACCAGCGCCGGCATGGCGCTGATGTCCGCGACGTAGCGGACGCCCGCTTGGGATAAGGCCTCGCCACCCAAGTCCTCCAGCACCGGGTGGGCCAGGTCACTGCCGGCACGATCCGGCGCAAAGATCAGCAGCCGGGTGTCGGGACCGAGCTGGCCTGGGCGCTCGTGCTGGTCGTCGAGGTCGAGCGCCGGCAGGGTCTGCCCGGGGCCAAGGACGGCTGCCGGCGTCGTCGGCTCGGCCGTCGATGCGCTTGCCCACATGAGCAGCAGCACCAGCACGAGGGTCGTGACGGCAGCCGATGCGGCGCGGTCGGCGGAGGTCCATCTGCGCGCAGTGGGTCGGCCGGAGGTGAGTCGGATGTTGAGCGCTTGTGTCATGGGTCACCGTTCAGTGGCTGGGTTGCAGTGCTGCGGCGCGCACGGGCCGCGCTGCCCGAGCATCGCGCAAGCCGGCCCGCGGCGCGATGCGCTCTCGCAAGCCCGCGCATTGCCGGAACGCCGGCGGGTGAGCCCCGGCGCTCTGGGGCGGTCGCCTCGGCCGGTCGCGCGCTTCCCGCCGGCTGAGCTCCGCATCGTCGCGAAACGGCAGTGCACGCCGATGCAGATGCCGCGCGTCTGAACGTGCCGGCGGACGCGGCGCACGCGGCAATGTGCTAGCCTCGGAACGCATCAGGTAACGGCTGATTGTCGTGTCAGTCAATGCACTCATCATCAGTGCATGAGATCGCGGATGCCGCCGACATTCGGCGCAGCGCCCCACGTCGGTCGCCGGCCCGCGGCTGACCTTGCCTGGTGTCGACTGCGCATGCGCTGGTGCGCGGGATTCTTCTGCATCCTCTGGTGCGCGATTGGGCTGCCGGTGCTCGCCGATCAGCCTGCGCCCGGCGGCCGGACACTCACCGTCGCCTCCACCGACAACTTCGCGCCCATCAATCTGCTGGACGCGCGCGGGCGGCTCACGGGCTTCGGGGTGGAGCTGTCCGATGCGGTCCTGGCAGCCATCGATGTCGAGGTCCGTCGTCTGCACGCGCCCTCCTGGCTGCGCGTGGTGGATTGGCTCGAGACCGGCGCCGCGGACCTGATCCACGACACCGGCTATACGCGCGAGCGCGACGCCTTCATGGATTTCACCCAGCCGATCCTGGAGGTGCCCGAGGTCATTTTTGTCCGCCAGGAGCAGCTCACCATCCGCGATCTGGCGTCCCTGCGCGGTCGCGCTGTGGCCTGTGTGCGCGGCCACATCGGGCATCTGCATCTGCAGTCCATCCCGGGCATGCACTGCGTGCTGGTGGAGACCCCCGTGGCCGGACTCTATGCGTTGGTCTCCGGCGAGGTGGAAGCCTTTGTGTATCCGCAGCAGATCGTGGAGTATTACGCCCAGACCCTGCGCCTCACGGACAAGATCAAGATCGTCGGTGAGCCGCTGCGCACGCTGCGCTACGCCATGACCGTGGCCGAGGGCGACGCCGCGCTGCTCGCCGAGTTGAACCGTGGTATCGACCAGGTCAAGGCCAGCGGCGAATACGCGCGGATCTACGCCAAATGGTTCGGCCGTAAGCTCTTGAGCGGCTACACCCGGCGACAGGTCGTCGTCCTCGTCGTTGCGGCCCTGCTCATGGGCCTGCTGCTGAGCACGGTGCTGGTCCTGTCCGTCGACAACCTGCGGGTGCGCCGCGCGCGGCGGGCGCTGCGGCAAAGCGAGCAGCGGTTCAAGATCGCAGGCGAGCTGGCCTACGACCTGATCTACGAGTGGCGCGTGGACGCAGACAGGATCACCTGGCTCGGCGACCTGGACGCGGCATTGGGGCACGCGCAGGGTGCCATTGCCCCAACCGTGCAGGGTTGGCTTGCGCTGATCCACCCGGATGATGCCGAGGGCGTGGCCCGGATTCTCGCCCGTCGCCGCACAGCCGGCGAGCCGGTGCGCACGGATTACCGCATCAGGCGCCGTGACGGGAGCTACCGTCATTGGACGGACCAGGGGCGCGCGCTGACGGACGAGGCGGGGCGGTTCCAGAAGTGGATCGGCGTCTGTAAGGACGTGACCGCAGAGGTGCAACAGCAGCGCCGCCTGGAGCGGGTCGCGCATTACGACACCCTGACCGACCTTCCCAACCGCGTCCTGCTGGCAGAGCGCCTGACCGGCGCCATGGCCCATGCGCGTCGCCGCGGCCGGCAGGTGGCATTGGTGTATCTCGATCTGGACGGCTTCAAGGCCATCAACGACAGCTTCGGCCACGCCGTGGGCGACCGCTTTCTGGCCGCGCTTGCCAAGGATCTGCGCCAGGCCACGCGCGGCAGCGACACCATCGCCCGCCTCGGCGGCGACGAATTCGTCGCCGTGCTGCGGGATGTGGCTGCCCCCGCGGACTGCGAGCCCCTGCTGCGGCGACTGTTGCGGGCGGCGGCCCAGCCGGTGGCGGTGGACGAGTATCGCCTGCGCGTGACAGCGAGCCTGGGCGTGACCTTCTATCCGCAGCTGGAGGAGGTGGACGCCGACCAACTCTTGCGCCAGGCGGATCAGGCCATGTATGAAGCCAAGCTCGCGGGCAGGAACCGCTTCCACTTCTTCGACACCGCACGCGACCGCAGTCAGCGCGGCTGGCACGCGCAGCTGGAGCGCATCGGCGCGGCCCTGGACACGGGCGAGCTGGTGGTCCACTTCCAGCCCAAGGTCGACATGCGCTCCGGCGCACTCATCGGTGCCGAGGCCCTGGTCCGCTGGCAACATCCGCAACGGGGGCTGTTGCAGCCACGCGATTTCCTGCCCGTCATCGAGCGGCATCCGCTGGTGGTGCGCCTGGGCGAATGGGTCATCGAGACCGTCCTGCGGCAGATGGCAGACTGGCGTGCAGCGGGCCTGGACATTCCCGTGAGCGTCAACGTCGCCGCCCGGCAACTGCTGGACGAGAGCTTCGTCGGCAGCCTCGAGGCGTTGCTGGCGGCGCACCCGGGCGTCGCGCCGGAGCGGCTGGAGCTGGAGCTCTTGGAAACCAGCGCTTTGGAGGATATCGGCCAGGTGTCGCAGGTGATGCGGGACTGCAACCGCATCGGCATCAGCTTTGCGCTCGACGATTTCGGCACGGGCTACTCGTCGCTCACGTACCTGAAGCACCTGCCGGTGGCAACCGTGAAGGTGGACCAGTCCTTCGTGCGCGGGGTGCTGGATGATCCCGCCGACCTGGCGATTCTGGAAGGGGTGCTGCGCATTTCGGCCGGGCTCGGGCGCGATGTCATTGCCGAAGGGGTGGAAACCCTGGCGCATGGAGCGCTGCTGTTGCGGTTGGGCTGCACGCTGGCGCAGGGGTTCGGCATCGCGGCCCCCATGCCCGCCGCGGACCTGCCGGCATGGATCGCGCGTTGGCGACCCGATCCAAGCTGGCGGACGCAGCGCCGGGTGGCGCAGGACGACCTGCCGCTGCTCTATGCGTGTACCGAGCAGCGTGCCTGGGTGCGGGCGCTGCAACAATACCTGCGCTCAGGGGGGGCGGAAACCTTGCCGCCGGTGCCCGGAGAGGGCCGGCTCGGGCATTGGCTGCGGGGTGCAGGCGCAGCGCAGTACGGGGGCAGGCCGGGATTTCCGGCCCTGGTCTCGCGGCACGACGCGCTCAGGCAAACGGGGCGGCGGCTGTGCGGGCTGCGGGCGGATGGCCGCGGCCAGGCGGCGCTCGATGGCCTGCCGGCGCTGTTGGCGATGAGCGATGAGGTCTTGCGGGGCCTGGAGGCGCTGATGGCGGAGGCTGACGCGCTGGTCTGATGCCGGCGCGCTTCGCAGCCTCTGCCCGCCCCGTGAGCTGCGCAGGCGGGCGTGATGCCGACACCGGTTGCGGTCTGGGTATCGAGCGACGACGATACCGGGACTCGTGCATCTGTGCGGACGGCGCAACGCCGTCCCCGGGTACGCCGACTTCAGTCGGCAACCCCGGGCTGGGCGGCCTTCAGTCCGCCGGGGCCGAATAATCGCTCGTCCCGGGTTCTCTGCGGCATCGCATGAGTCGCGCCGCTGACGGGGAGCTGCCCATCGGCTGCGGCCTTCGGCGCCGGCGGCTCAGCCGTCGTGGGCGGGGTAGTGCTCGGCGACGTAGGCGTTGACCATGTCCTTGAAGCGCTCGGCGATGCCGGCACCCTTGAGCGTTGTGACCTTCTGGCCGTCGATGTAGACGGGTGCCGAGGGCTGCTCGCCGGTGCCCGGCAGGCTGATGCCGATGTTGGCCTGCTTGCTCTCGCCGGGGCCGTTGACCACGCAGCCCATGACGGCCACCTGCATGGTCTCCACACCGGGATGGGTCTCGCGCCAGACGGGCATCTGCTCGCGCAGATAGCCCTGGATCTCTTCGGCGAGCTCCTGGAACACGGTGCTGGTGGTGCGCCCGCAGCCGGGACAGGCCGTCACCATGGGGGCGAAGGGCCGCAGGCCCATGGTCTGGAGCACCTCCTGGGCGACCACCACCTCCCGCGTGCGCGGCTCGCCGGGTGCGGGTGTGAGCGACACGCGGATGGTGTCGCCGATGCCCTCCTGAAGCAGCACCGCCAGCGCCGCGGTGCTGGCGACGATGCCCTTGGAGCCCATGCCGGCCTCGGTCAGGCCCAAATGCAGGGCATGGTCCGTGCGCTCGGCGAGCATGCGGTACACGGCAATGAGGTCCTGTACGCCGCTCATCTTGCAGGACAGGATGATGTGGTCCCGCGGCAGGCCCAGCGCCTCGGCGCGCTCGGCGCTGCCGACGGCGGACTCCACCATGGCCTCGCGCATGACCACATCGGCCTCTTTCGGCGCCGCGGACCTGGCGTTGGCGTCCATCATGCGCACCACCAGCTCCTGGTCCAGGCTGCCCCAGTTGACGCCGATGCGCACCGGCCGATCATAGCGGCACGCGATCTCGATCATGGTGGCGAACTGGCTGTCGCGCTTCTCGCCCCGGCCGACGTTGCCCGGGTTGATGCGGTACTTGGCCAGTGCCTCGGCACAGGCCGGATAGTCGGACAGCAGGCGGTGGCCGTTGAAATGGAAGTCGCCAATGAGCGGGACGCCCACGCCCATGGCATCCAGGCGCTCGCGGATGCGCGGGACCGCGGCCGCGGCGGTCTCGTTGTTGACGGTGATGCGGACGAATTCCGAGCCCGCCCGGGCCAGCTCGGCGCACTGGGTCACCGTGGAGTCGATGTCCGCGGTGTCCGTGTTGGTCATGGACTGCACGCGGATGGGCGCGTCGCCGCCCACCGCGATGCCGCCGATGGTCACGGGCACCGAGCGCCGGCGCTGGATTGCGTCTGTGGGTCTGCTGCTCATGTCGGTTGCTGACCTTGGGGTTTGGCTGTGGGCCCGGCTGCGGGGGCGCGGACGCCGGGCGGCGCGGGTCGAGATGGTTCCGCGGCTGCGAATGGCAACGCCGCCCGCAGCCCCTGCGCCACCGCGAGGTAGTCCGGGTGATCCGGCGTGAGCAGGCCGTGGCGGATCAGGAAGTCGATGATGACGAGGTTGCAGTTGAGCTTGAAGTCGTCCGTGGTGTCGATGATGCGCATCACCTCGGCGGCGGGCAGCAACTGGAAGGATTCCACCTCGTCGTCGTTGCAGCGGGGCGCGACGCCGTCCGGCAGCTCCAGATCGTAGCAATAGATGGTGTCCGGCTTGAGGCCACGGTCGGAGTCCCGGCAGTAGGTCACGATACCCACGGGCCGGGCCAGGTCGGCGACCTCCGCCGGCAGGCCCGCCTCCTCCCAGCACTCCTTGCGCAGGTTCTCCGCCAGCGAGATGCCCCAGGGCAGGCCGCCGGCCACCATGTGATCGAGCTTGCCGGGCGCTACCCGGCGGCTGCGCGAGCGCCGGCCGACCCACAGGTGCAGCCCGTCCGCGCGGCGCACAAAGCCGTTCAGGTGCTGTCCGAAGGCGCGGATGCCGAAGTAGGGCGCCACCGCGCGGTCGAGCAGAAACCGGGGCTCGCCGGCGGCATTCAGCACCGGATAGCGCTCGCCGTGCCGGTGACTGACGAGCCCGCGGCGGTCCCAGTCCGCCGCGTGGGCGGCGAAGGCGTCCGTACGTGCGTCGAAGCCCGCCGGTGCTGTGCGCCAGTGCAGGCCGTCTTGTGCACGCACGAAGTCGTTGCCGAGCGCCGCGATGGCCTCGGCGAAGCGACGGCGCACCAGGCCAAGTCCTTCCCCGTCCACCACGAAGGGCTCGAAGTCCGCCGGCTGCCAGCGGTTGCAGGCGTGGATGTGGTCGAGAAAGGACATGGCGGGGAAGATCCGGTCTTAAGGAGCTGAGCAGTGCACCCGGGCAGCAGTGCAGATGTTGCAGCGTACTCCGCGCGCGATGGCTGGCGCCGACAGCTGGTCTTCACGCCTGCGCGGCTGGACCACGGCGGCTCGACCGGCGCCGGGCACCGGCAGCATCGCCCGCGGCTCTGCCCACCGCGAAATCAACCGGCAAGCACCGTACAAACCACCCGCCGGTCGCTTCGCGGCCCATCAAACTCGCAGAAGAACAGGTTCTGCCAGGTGGACAAGCCAAGCTGCCCGTCGATGATCGGGATGGTCTCGGATGGCCCCACCAGCCCGGCCTTAAGGTGCGAATCGCCGTTGCCGTCCTGGGCGTCGTGCCGCCAGACGCCGCGCGGGATCAGCTGGCGCAGCAGCTCCACCACATCCGTCTGCACGCTGTCGTCCCAGTTCTCCTGGATCATGATGGCGGCGGTGGCGCCCTGGGCGTAGACGCTGACCAGGCCCTGCCGCACCCCGCTGCGGGCGACGACCTCCCGCACCTGTGGAGTGATGTCCACCAACACCTCACGGGTGCGGGTGACGAGGCGGATGGTTTCCGGCATTGGGCTTGACGCTGCAGTGGTCAGACGATGGTCGAATCAGGACTCCCCCGCTCAGCCGTGTGCACTTCCCTCTGCTTCGGTACGTCGCGACGATAAAATGTAGGTCATGTGGACGATCCGGTGGTTGGGTTGTCCGGACTGCGAGGTCCGCTGTCCGGCGCCTTCGTCGGTTTGCGGGCGCGCTCAGCGCTCCTCGTGCTTCACGCTGTCCCAGAGCCGCTCCATCTCGTCGCGGTGCTCCGGGGCTGGCTGCTTGCCGGCGGCGCCCAGGCACACCTCCACGCGCATGAAGCGGCGCTCGAAGCGGTGGTTGGCGGCGCGCAGGGCCTGCTCGGCGTCCACGCCCAGGTGGCGGGCCAGGTTGACGCAGGAGAACAGCAGGTCGCCCACCTCGTGCACCCGCTCCAGGGGGTCGGCCTGGGCGCTGAAAGTTTCCTCGCACTCGGCGAGCTCCTCGCGGACCTTGTCGGCGACGCCTTCCAGGTCGTCCCAGTCGAAGCCGACGCGGGCGGCGCGCTTTTGCAGCTTCTCCGCGCGCACCAGCGCCGGCAGGGCCTGAGCGACGCCCTCCATGATGCTGGTGCGCAGGCGCTGGCCCTTGGCCTCGCGCTCGGCGGCCTTCATGGCCTCCCAGTTCTCGCGGACCTCTTCTTCGCTTGCGACCTCGGCGTTGCCGAAGACGTGCGGATGGCGGCGGATCATCTTGCCGGTGATGGATGCCACCACATCGCCGAAGTCGAAGGCGTCGTCTTCTTCCGCCATGCGCGAGTAGATGGCCACCTGGAACAGGAGGTCGCCCAGCTCCTCGCAGAGCTCGGCCATGTCGTCGTTCTCGATGGCCTCGGCGACCTCGTAGGCCTCCTCCAGCGTGAAGGGCAGGATGGTGCGCGGGGTCTGTTTGAGGTCCCAGGGGCAGCCGTGCTCAGGGTCGCGCAGCCGCGCCACCACGGCCAGCAGCGCCTCGATGCTGCGCGGGTCCAGCTGCCGGGCGTCCGGCGTGGAGCGGTCGGGCTTGCGGTCGTGCGGGTCGGTCATGGCAGGCAGCGATGGGGGTTCAGGCGCATCAGGGGCGCATCAGGGGCGCATCAGGGGCGCATCAGGGGCGCATCAGGGCCGGACCAGGGCATTGAAGATCACACCCAGCAGCACGGCGGCGATGCTGCCCCACTTCCAGTAGCCGATGGGGATGCCGATGATCTCGTCCGGCTGGGAGCGGCCCGGGTCCTTCAGGATCTGCCACAGGTGCGGTCCGGCGAGGAACCAGGGCAGGAAGCCGAACATCACCGGCAGCCCGATCCACAGCGGCAGCGGCTGGTTGATGTACACCAGCACCAGCAGCGCCGGCCAGGCCACCAGGTAGCCCGCCGTCAGCTTGGCATCGAGCGTCTTGTCGCGGGTGAAGACGAAGGCGATCAGGGCGCCGACGCCCCACAGGGTCGCAAGCGCGATGAGGACGATGCGCATGGCGACCCCTCCTGCCCTCAGGCCGGTCTGCTGCGCCGGGTTGGTGCGGCCGGGTGCGGGCTCATGGCAGTATGACCTCCGGCTCGGGCGGCGGCGGTGTCTGCTTGATCTTGCGCACGGTGATGTGCGGGCTCACCGCGACATCCACGAACTTCGCGCAATCGCCGGGCTGGGCGGTGAAGCGGTTCATGTCCTCGCCGATGGCACAGCGGCCCGGGTCCGTGATGCCGATGTAGTCGATCTCGCTGCACTGGATCTGGTTGAAGACCAGGTCCCGGTACTGCTGCTCGGTGGGCTTCACGTTGGTGAAGTTGCGGGTGATGGACTCGTACTTGACGTTGCCGCGAATATAAGCGGTGAGCCGTATGGACAGGTTGGTGACCTTGATGTCCAGGTTGTTGGTGAGGGTCATGCCGAGCATGCAGGCATCCGGAAACTCCTTCTTCATGTGGATGCTCACCACCACGGCCTTGCGGCCCGTGTTGGTGACGGGCTCGCTGCGGGTGATCTTGGGTGCGTTGGGGTTCTCGGGCGGCTCCGGGTCGAGCCCGACGGCGCGTTGGAAATCGCCGCTGGCACAGCCGCCGGCCGCGAGCACGGCCAGCAGCGCGACGGCTTGGATCGGCTGTTTGAACATAGACAACTCGACTGGGAGAACTCGACTGGATCCGCTTGGGATGTGGAGCCGCTCGGCAAAAGCTGCCGCGGCTGGGTAAGGCCGGGCCGCGGGTGCGGGGCAGCGGTGGCGCTAGAGGCTGCCAAGGATACCGAAAACCCATGTCCCGGCGGCACCTTTGTGCTGCGCGCGACCCTAAGAAACAGCCCGCCATTTTAAGCATTCGTGCCCGCCAGGGTCCACGTCGCGACGGCGACCCCGAAGCCTGACTGCCCGACCGACGGATGGCCGGCGCAACGGGCCTGTGGTGCGGGCCACAGGGCGCAGCACTGCTTGGCGCACGCTGAGCGCTCACATGCCGTTGCTGTGGAGCTCCTCAGGTCAGCATTGCTCCACGCTGGACTGAAGTCCACCTTCCCCGGCGTGCCGACGGTCGTCGGCGTACCCGGGGAGGGCATCGCGACTTCCGCGGTGGTGCACTAGACTGCCCGCCATCGAAGCCGCATCCCGCCGCACCAGCCCATGTCGCCGCCCATCTGCGAGTCCATCTACGCCATCCCCCGCTGGGGCGAGGGCTACTTCCGCATCAATGACGCGGGCCACCTCGCGGTGCGCCCGGACCCCGACGCCGCAACGGAGATCGACCTCGCCTTGCTCGCCCGCCGCCTGCGCGACGAGGGGCTGTCGCTGCCGGTGCTGGTGCGCTTCGACGACATCCTGCGGCATCGGGTGCGCGCCATGCGCGCGGCCTTCGAGGGTGCCATGGCGGGTCTCGACTGGTGCGGCACCTATCGGCCGGTATACCCCATCAAGGTGAACCAGCAGCAGAGTGTGGTGCGGGCCATCCTGAGCGGCGGCGGCATCGGGCTCGAGGCCGGCAGCAAGCCGGAGCTGATGGCCGTGTTGGCGCTGGTGCCGGACGGCGGCACCGTCATCTGCAACGGCTACAAGGACCGCGATTACATTCGCCTCGCCCTTATCGGCCGGCGGCTCGGGCTTGCCGTGCACATCGTCATCGAGAAGCCCTCGGAGCTGGAGCTGGTCATCGACGAGGCCGCGCGCTTAGGCGTCGAGCCGCTGCTCGGCGTGCGCGTGCGCCTGGCCGCGGCCGCCGCCGGCAACTGGCAGAACAGCGGCGGCGAGCGGGCCAAGTTCGGCCTCTCGGCGCAGCAGGTGCTGGCGCTGGTGTCGCGCCTTGGGGCCGTCGGCGGGCTCGGCTGGCTGCGGCTGCTGCATGCCCATCTCGGCTCCCAGATTCCAAGCCTCGCGGACATCCGTGCCGGTGTCACCGAGCTGTGCCGCTTCTATACGGCGCTGACGGTCCAGGGCTGTGGCCTGGACACCCTGGACATCGGCGGCGGGCTCGGCGTGGACTACGAGGGCACCCGCACCCGCGCCTACTGTTCGGTGAACTATGGCCTGGAGGATTATGCCGGCGCCATCCTCGGCACCGCGGCGAGCATCTGTCGCGACGCGGGCGTCCCGGACCCGCACATCGTCACCGAGTCCGGCCGGGCACTGTCCGCGCACCACGCCGTGCTGTTCACGGACGTGGTGGACCGCGAGCGCGCCGGCGGCTGTGCCGTGGTGCCGGCGGCAGCATCGGCACAGGCGGCGGGTGCGAGCCTGGAGCTTGCCGCCCTGGAGCAGGTCCTGGCGGACGTGGCGGAGGGCGCACCGCTGGAGCTGTTCGAGCGCGCCGAGGCCGCCGTGCTGGCCGTGCGGTCGGACTTCGCCGCCGGCCGGCTGGGCCTGCCTGACCGCGCCCGTGCCGACGAGTGCTATGCCGGCATCTGCCGTGCGCTGCGCGCGAGGCTCTCCCACAGCAGCCGCCGGCAGCGGGAGCTGTTGGACCGCCTGAACGGCGAGCTGGCGGACAAGCTCTTCTGCAACTTCTCGCTGTTCCAGTCGCTGCCGGATGTCTGGGCCATCGACCAGATCTTTCCCATCGTGCCGCTCCAGCGCCTGCACGAGACACCGACGGAGCGGGGCATCGTCCACGACCTCACCTGCGATTCCGACGGCTGCGTCAGCCACTACGTAGACGTGGACGGGGTGGAGGCGAGCCTGCCGGTGCATGCCTTCGACCCGCGCGCGGAGACCTATCTGCTCGGCTTCTTCATGGTGGGCGCCTACCAGGAGATCCTGGGCGATATCCACAACCTCTTCGGCGACACCGACGCCGTCAATGTCGCACTCGACCCGCAGCGCCCGGAGGGCTACCGGCTCTCGGAGCCGGAGCGCGGCGACTCCGCCGACGAGCTGCTGAGCTATGTCCACTTCGAGCCACGGGAGCTGCTGGCCCGCTACCGGCGGCGCATCGACGCCACCGGCCTCCCGCGTGGCGAGCGCGAGCGCATGTACCTGGAGCTGAAGGCGGGGCTTTACGGCGACACCTACCTCGGCCATCTCTAGCCGGCGCGATGGCAGTGGTGCGTTGTCCGCAGCTTGCTGTGCTCGCAGTTCAATATACTGTCCCCATACAAAGGGGTCCACAGGCTGGGCGTTGGCGGGTCTTCTGCCTGGACTGTGTCGGTGAATTCAATATACCGTCCCCAACAATCCGAGGCACTCGTGAATCGGTGCCGGCGGCGCCATATGTTGCCGATCAGCCCATGCCAGCATGCCGGAGTCACCGTACCCATGCCCCGGAGTCACGCAAGCCCCTCCCGCCTGATCCTGCCCTGGATGCTGGCCCTCGGCCTCGGCCTCGGGCTCCCGGGGCCTGTCGTCGCGGAGCCGGCGCCGGTCACCCTGGCGGAGGTCCAGCGTGAGTCACTGCGCGAGCAGGCGATGCTGTCGGGCACCACCATCGCCCCCAGGCGTGCGGCCCTGTCGCCGAAGGTGGACGGGCTGGTGACCGAGCTGTTCGTGGACACGGGCAGCCGGGTGGCGGCGGGGGACCCCATTCTGGCGCTGGACGACGGCATCGAGGCGCACAACGTCGAGGCCGCCGGGGCGCGGGTGCAGGAGGCGGCGGCGAGCCACCAGGACGCCATCCGCATCCGCGACGAGCTGCTGCGCCTGAAGCAGGGCCGACACGCGTCGGAGACGGATATCCGCTCCGCCGAGGCCCGGGTGGAGATGACCGCCGCCGCGCTGGCCGCCGAGCGCGCCGCCCTGGCCCGCGCTGAGGAAGTGAAGCGCCGGCACCGCCTCACGGCGCCCTTCGCCGGCATGATCGTCGCCCGCAATCTGGAGGTGGGCGAGTGGGCGCAGCGCGACGAGGCCGCGGTGGAGCTGGTGGCGCTGGACGTGCTGCGCATCCGCGCCACCCTGCCGCAGATCGACTTCCCGCGTGTGAGCCGCGGTGCCGCGGCGGCGGTG
>PR_CR_10_Liq_1_inCRDRAFT_1001313_pt1 | contig 14121 bp, 13 predicted proteins | sample PRCRCaboRojoPR_3_FD_10241 | JGI IMG/M metagenome (IMG submission 10241) | reverse complement strand
AGGGGATTAGTTTTGTTCCTTATAAGACTAAAAGCATGTTGCTGGGTCATAGCAACAGGAGTATCGATCCCCACTTTCAGTCCCCAACTGTGAGCTACTTCCACTAGCTTGGCTAAACGGGCCTGTCTCAAAGGGCTCTGTGAAAAGCTTTCCCAAGGTTTGTCTTGCAAAAGAACCCACTCTAAGTAGTTCAGTCCGTTAGCAATGCACCACTCAACTACTCTGTTCCACTCGTCTAACTGATCTTCCCAGTTCTCAGTGGAAGGAAACTTTCCGAACCCATTCAGGAGTTCCACGTGCTCTAAAGGGTGTTCAGTGTGGATGTGAATGCCTCTGACCTCCCAGTAAGGAAGCTCTTTGAATCCTTTGTAGGTTCCTTTGCAGTAGTCAACAGCGACATAAGCTGTTTCAAGTGGGTGCAAAAAAGAGTACCCAAACACCTCTTCTAGCAAGTAGTAAAGTCCGTAAGTCTGGTAGAGTCCTGACTCAGCAGTTAAAGTCAGAGTGTTTTGGTGAGTTTCGTAAGTAAAGGCTTTTGAAGTAGGTGAAGTTTTGATTTTGATGTAGAAGTCACAGCTAAAGTCCAGTTTAGAAAGCCAGCCATTTGCGCTTTGAAGAATTACTTCTGGAACATTCCCTGATTCAAGTATTTTGACTTCGGCTAAAGCTCCCAAAGCCACTGCAAAAACAACCAATAATTTCATTTTATCCAAACAGAGTCAACAACTTAAACTATAATGTCATTTAAGTCCCAAACTGCAATTAAACAGCCTCTGATATCAGACCACCTCCAAAAAAACAGTGAAAAGGTTAACCTCCACCTAACAAACCTTAAGTCACTTATGCAAAGTTCCCAAACCTCCCCGCAACAGATCCAAAAAGAGTCTGAATTAATTCAACAATCCTTTTACGCCTTAGAACAAACCCAGACTTCTGAAGGTCCAGAACAAAGCCAAAAAAGACAACTCCTCCAGGTGTACAAAAAAGAATTCAGTGACGTTTTGGACTCTTACAACTCAGAAGTAGTTTTTGAACAAGAACTCCTTAAAGAAAGGAACCAGAAACACAAAGAAATCGAACAAAAGATGCAGGAAGTCAAAGAAGCCCTGCAGTATATGTCTTCAGAAGTCAAAGACCAAGGCTTAGTCCTCGACAGGATTGACGACAACTTTGGAGAAGGGAGCAGCAACACCCAAAAAGCCGTTGAGCAGCTCAAAGTGACTGACCGCAGACAAAGGAACAAAAAAAGCGCCTTCAAAGTCTTATTTGTGCTGTCAGTTTTAGTAGTAGTAGTAGTGATTATAGTTGTCACTTTAAAGTGAACTTAAATGAAGTTTATAATGTTAAAAAATAAATTAAACACTTCCAGGTACCACGAAGCACAAGTGCCTAGGTTTTTGGAGCCTGAAAAAAGCTTTGACCGCTCCATACTGCTGGACTACAGCAGGGATTTAAATGGAACTATGGGCTTGAACAACCAGGTGAGAAATACTTAGTTAGAGAAGATCGAACGTTTAGTTAGTTCACTGCAAGAACAAGTAGACGAAAACGAGCAAATGCTCAAGAAGAAAAAACTCAATATGTCTACTCGCTTCGTCCCTGAAAAACCTAAAAAGCAGAAAATCTTATGGAGACCTAAAATGCTTGAAAAGGCACTTATGTCTCATATATTCATTTTAATTTTCTAAGCTTAATTACTTCTCTACTGCTACTGAGCTTTCCAGGATCTTGTTTCCAAACACAAACTTTGCAAATTCAAATATCAAAAGCCCCAACGGAAGCAAAAAAGCCAAGTACTGCACCCAAGCGAACTTTAAGACTTCAATAAAAGGTGGTTTGTACATTATCATTTGGTTTGCTGGGATTCTCACTTTCATGTGGACTTCCAAAGAACTGCCTCCGCCAGGAAACACCAGTCCTTTTCCGTAGTCGTAAACTGTGGTTTCGTTTCTGTCGTTGTACTTAGCCAAAGTCATGGGCAGAAACACATCTGAAGAACCTTCAGAGTCCAACAGGGTGTAGTTGTACACAGTTCTGGTAAGTGACCCTGGCTTGACTGTTCGCTTTTGCTGGAGTTTAAGTTCTCCGTCTAAGTAAATAGACCCTCCTCCTGCTGGAAGGTCCACGTCCGCGTAGGCAAAAGTAACCATGTCCATTCTGACCCTTTCTTCGATTCTGTAGTCGAAGTTAGCAAGTACTTTGAGGTTCTTGACTTCTTTGGTCACTCCAGGAATGGTGATATTGAATTCGTAAAGGTCAGGTTTGTTGTCGAAGTTCTTGTCAATAGTGGAACTAACTACAGTCATAGGCCAAGACTGGTCAAAATACACTTGGTTCAGGGAGTCCAGCGAAGAGTACGCTAGCGTTCCTTTTGTTTCTGAGTAAGCTAGTATAAGGATTTCTTTGCGGTAAAGCACTCGGGGTTGTTCTTCGTACAGGTCCCACTTCTTCCAGAACCCGTAGGAACTAAAAGCTAGGAAAAAGGGCAAAAACACCGCTACTAAAAACAGAATTGCGCAAAAGAAGTAACTGAAGCTCATCACACTTGCGCGGTAAGCTTTTTCAATGGGTTCCCTAAAAAGAAGTGCCATAGTGGAATTATTCTAAAGGGGCTATAAAACATGGCCTTAAACACTTATGAAGTAGAGAAAATTTTAGACAAAAAAGTCAGAAACAAAGAAGAGTTCTACTTAGTCAAGTGGAAAGGGTACCCTATCGAAGAAAACACCTGGGAACCCTCCAGACACCTAGTGAACTGTTGGTCACTTGTAGAAGTATTTGAAAGAACAAGAGCTCCTCACAGAGTTGCTGTCAAAGCCCCCAAAACTAAACCACTTAAAAGAAAAGGCAGTTTCTCCCAAGGAGACTCAGTAGACTGCATTAAGAACCTTTACCTCGAAAACGAATCTCAAGTACTGGGTGAAGTTGTTTGGGAAGACAAAGCTTTAGAAAGCACTAAGTACCCCATTCAAGTACTCCACGACAAGTGCCCTAAAGTTATGTGTGAATTTTACTTCAAAGGCCTCAGAGTTACCTACCAACCAAACTCCTAACTAACCCGGTATTATTTAATTGTAAATATGCAGAACCACATTGACAAGATCGACAAGTTTTTTGAAGTCAACACCACTACGAGGGACTGCTACAGGTTCAAGATTCTCCAGATGATTTACCAAGGAGTGCTTCTGATTCCACTTGGTGTAGTGGGGATTGAGAACGCTAATTACTGTTCCTCACCCATCAACGTGTTTCTGCAAGGACTGTTTGTGTTGTACTTAATAGGTCTGATCGTCAACTTGGTTGTTGGAATGGCGCGGATGTGTCAAAAGTACTGCATGACTGGGGTTTACAAAAAAACCATTGAAGGAGTCACTTTGGGCTTGGACGTGTGTTACTTCCCCTTGTACTGGGGGTTCAGTATTTTTGAGTTCATTTGGTACATCTTAGGAACTGTGTGGTACGCCAGGGACAGTGACTGCTCTGAAGAGTACCCTGAAGGCTATACCTTAACTATTGGACTGTTGGTGTGTTGGTACATTTTGCTTCTGGTAACTCTTTGCTGTGTGTTTGGGTTTAACTTCTATGTAAGAGGCTACAACCCCCCCCAGGAACAACCTCCTCCCAACATTCAAACGCACTCCCCCAATGAACATCCTAAGGACTTATCCCAGACTCCACCCTACGAAACTAATCCTCAAACTCCCCAAAGAAACAGAAGCTTGCCTATGAGGCCCGAAGATAACCAGCCTCATCACTACGACCCAAGGTATGACCCTAACTACGACCCAAGGTATGGCCCTAACTATGACCCAAGGTATGACCCTAACTACGACCCAAGGTATGGCTCTAACTATGAACCAAGGTATGACCCTAACTACGACCCAAGGTATGACCCTAACTACGACCCTATGTACAGACAAGAATCTCCCAGTGTTAGGGAATTTGGGACCGAAGACCCTAGAAGACAGGGTTTATTTCCAGAAGAAGCACCTCCTACTTTCCGGGAACCAGGCCATTCCCCTTCTCAAGCATTCTAATATGTATTACTTTATAACAGTTACTAAAGACATTTCTAGAAATGTATTAGTTAATCACTGCTGTTTAACCTCTTCTCCCTGAGTTTTAGCCTGTTTTTGGCGCATAATCTCAGCATCTCTTTCCCTTCTTTGCTGGAAATCTCCTTTTTTGTTTCCGGGGACCCGGGCTTCGGTTCTTTTTTTGGCCCTTTCTCTATCAATGTTGCGTTGATTTCCCCTAGCCATTTTATTTATAACTATTAGTTAATAGGCCAGAACTTGTCTACAATGCTTTTGGGCTTCCTGAGCCCTTCAGAGGCAGCTTGCACTGACCTGCTGATGAGTAAATCTGAATAAGGAAGTCGCTGGACTTCTTCACAAGCTTCAATTACACTGGCTTTGCATTCCTCACTTAGTCCAATCATGTCCCTTGACAAAGAAGGTGCATTAGTTATTTCTGTGTAGTTGAAGTTAGTGTTTTTGACAGCCTGCAGTTTATCCCTCATGTTATAGTTCAAAGATTCAGTTTTCCTGGCAATTTCTTTAGGGAACGGTTTCACTTTTTGGGCGTAGCGGTTGAACCTTTTAGTAAGTGGTTCTAATTTAGGGGCAATGGTTTGCAAGTAGTCCATTAAGAAAATAAAACTTTCAACTGTTGCTTTTGCTCTCTTCCTTAATTTCTTTAGATTTTCTTCACTTATGTGGATGTAAGGGGGCTTGGCTGAGTAAGAAATGCCCAAGCACTCTAAGTTGCCGTTGCCCTCAGCAGCCAATACCACCAACATCATTGTGCACAGGTGCTTTAGGTCTGGATTGAGTTCCCAGTGCTTTTCAGCTCCTAAGTGTCTTACAAAGTCAGTAGTGAACATGTCGAGTTCGGTTCTCACTTCTTTGAGTTGTTTCAGTGGACCTTCAGCTTTTTCAAACAGTGAATCGAACTCTCTTACTCCAGTGTTAAATAAGTACTGTCCAGGCACCTGTGGAGGAATCTTTGATTTGGAAGAGCCCATTTATATTATACTCGTTTGAGAAACTCGTCAGTCCCGATTTCTGGGTACAGCAGTAAATTAGCCAAAAGAATAGAAGCAGTAATCACCAACAACTGAGCAATGTGGAAACACCTTAGCACATAAATTTTGGTGTAGGCAGCTTTGAACCTTTTGTTGTACACCATGAAAGTAGCTACTCCAGCTATAGCTCTGGACTGCAGCATTGCTTGCTGGGACTCCTTGATGCCAAAGTTAGAAAGTTCCCTTACAGGCATTTCATAGTAGTTGTTGATTTTTTGGGTCCTTCTGCAGACCTCAGGTGCGTAAACCATCCACTTAAAAGGGTCTGCAGAGAGTTCTTTGTTCTTTCTGTGGGGTCTCACAGTTCTTTCGTACAGTCCGTAAACTATTAACCAGCACACTGCAAACACAAGGTTAAGTATTGGGAGTAGTCCAAAAAGGAAGTTTATGATTAAAGAACACACCAAAAACAAGTAAGACTCGTCAGCTCTTAAGCGAGTCCACCATCTCGTCATCCAAAAAGAGTAAAAGCAACTAGTTTCTAGCTGTTCAAAGGTGTCGTCTGAAACCCTGTTGATTTTAGAGTTGAACTGCCTCACGACGTGGTTGTAAAGTCCTATGGGGTCTTCTGACCTAAGGTAAACATGTTTGCTGGTTTCACGTGAACAGAGCTGGTTAAATAATTCGTCACTATCTCCTTCTGGTGCGCTTTGGTAGTCCCTTGACATTTATTCAACTAAACTTTTAAACTTGTTAAATATTAACTATCACTGAGTTTCTTTTTCAAGGCCTCCATGCGTTCTTTAATTCGGTCATTTACACTTTTTTTGGCGTTTTCGATCTTTTTCCTGTGATTTGTTTCTTGAATTCTTTCTTGGATCTTGAATAAGGTTTCTTCAGACAGTTCTGAGTCGTTGAGCAAAGCCCTTACTACTACCGGGTCAGTTTTGATCATTTGATACAAATCTTCAGGACTAACTTGACTTGCCTCAAGTACTTGTTGTAACTCTTCTCTGTTGCTTATAGAGTCTGTCACTTGGCTTTCTTGACTGGGAGTGCTGGTTCTTGTGGAGTCTGAAGTTTGAGTGCGGAACTTACGGAGACTCCTTACAGTGCGCACTACTCTACTATCGTAGTTTTCACTCATAACAGACATGTTTAATTAGCATCTTTCGAATATTTTATATAGAGTTTCAGTAGAAACTACGTGGAAAAGAGCTTTGCCCTCTACTAGAGTTCTGGAGTCTGCTTTGATGCGTTGGGACAAGTAAGGAAAAGTCATGTTTTTGTAGATGTAGTCGAAACTGTACTCTTGTCCAGCAATTTCCCAACTATCAGGCACAAACGAGTAGAACCAAGCTAAGTGCCTAGAAACTGCTTCTAAGCACTGCTTTTCGTTGCGCCAGTTAACTTGCAGGGCTAGTTTCAGCAAGAACTCAGGCAGGTTCTTGATGTCCGGACTTACGTAGCCGTTGGCCAGTATAGGTACTTTTTTAAGGATGCCTTCTTCTATTGTGACTGAAAAGTAGTCATCTAGAAGTTCTGCTTTGTTAGTGAGAAGTTCTGTGAGTTTGGCAATGAGTTTGTCTTTGGGAATAGAAGTGTTGCGTTCAACGTGGTCCAGCTCCAGAGACATTTCCAAAAGCTCCTCAATCCTTAAGTTGCTGTTTGGAATCTCTGAGTATGGAAGCTCTCCAAACAATTCTAAAATGTACTGGTAGTTCATTTCTTGGAACACAAGAGGCACCAACACAATGTAACTACTAGTTTCATGCTGAATTAAAATGCGTTCTTTGTCAATGCAGCCTATTAAAACTGAGTTTTGCAGAATAGTTTGTTCGCTTCCAAAAGTAATTTCTTGTTTGAGCTCCTGTATGCTACTTAGGTCTTCTTGCATTTGTTTGGGCTGAGTCTGCTCCACAGGTGCTAGGTACCACTCTAACTTAGTGTCTCTTGGCGACTCACGCACTTGGCTTTTTATGTCTTTGGGTTTGTACTGAGTGGAGTGAGAAATCACTTTAACGTTGTAACTTCTTTTACTGTTGGAATTCTGCAAAGCTTCCTGAATTACTGTTTGGATTTCGCAGAATATTTTGGACTGGTGGATAAACTTAACTTGGGACTTAGTAGGGTGCACATTAACGTCGATGTGCACAGGTGGCAAGTTTAGTGACAAGTACACAAAGTAACAAGAGTTCTTGGGAAGGTACGCAGAGTACAAGTTAGAAACGAGTTTAGTGAGTTCAGGTGCTTCCACTAGTCTGTTGTTGATGAACAGAATCAAGTGACTGGTTTTGTGTGAGTAAAAAGGACTAGAAACTACCCCTGAAAAGTTGACGAACTCAGAAACGTGTTCTTCAAGTTCTATTAACTCTTCTTGGACCTTCATGTTTTTCAAGAAGAGCCTTATAACTTCTAGTCTGTCTGCTTTTCCAGAACTGAAGAACTCAACGTTCTTAGCACCTACTTTCATCATAACTCCAGGAAAGTGTATTGAGTACTTGGCAACTACCTCCAAACACCTTCTGTGCTCCTCAGAAGAACTCAGAGCTCTAAGTCTTCCAGGCATGTTCGAAAACATGTCTTCGATCTGCAAAATAGTGCCTCTGTCCAAAGCGTAGGGGTGGGCTTCTTCCACCATTTCGCCCCCTGAAAAACTAGCTTTGTAGCCTATACTTTCTCCTTCTTTCCTGCTGATGACTGTTAGTTTGGACACTTGAGAAATGCTACTCAGTGCTTCTCCTCTAAAGCCAAAAGTAGTTAGCTTCTGCAGGTCTGAGTAGTGAGATATCTTGGAAGTAGTGAACCTTTTGCAAAGAATAGGGTAGTCCTCAACGTGGATTCCAGTGCCGTTGTCGTGGAGCTGCATGAACTTAAGACCTCCTTCTTTTATTTTGACGTGCACAGAGGTACTCAGAGCGTCTATTGAGTTCTCCAGAAGTTCTTTAAGCGCTGAAGAGGGTCTTTGAACTACTTCACCAGCTGCGATTTTACTGATGGTATCTGGGTCGAGTTGTTTGAGTCCCGCCATTATATGGCATAATATGTTTACTTTCGAGCTTTTCCCTAACTACACCCTCCACATCCAGCTGTTCACCCAAGTCACTAACTCGCCACAACTAAGACAAAACCTTAAGAACTTCAACTGTGCTTTTATCGACCCTAAATACTTAGTATCAGTCCAGCACTTAACTTGTGCTGCAAACCGTGCAATCTCTAATTACCAAAACAACTGTCTCAAAACAGCTTCGATCTTCTACGAAATTATTTACTACTTGTCAGACTCAGGAAACGTAACAACTAGTTAGATCAACAAAACTCTAAACAAGTTTGGACTCAAAGAAAGCACTACTAGTGTTTTGGTAGCTTGTTTTTCGTACCAAGAACTCAGTGTTGCAGAGGCAGCAATCGACGGAAGAGAAGTTGAACTGCAAGAACTAAGTAAGCATTCTGACTTGCAAGAAATTAAGGGTCTCTTTAGAATTTCAGACGAAGAACTAGACATTGACCAAAGCTTAACCAGTGCAGTCTGCAGCAGAATAGCTTTAAAGGATATTTAAGTTATTGCATGTTCTGAGTCTATGCTTGGTTTGGCCAGTCATTTCAAAGTAAGAGTTGGCAAATAATAGAGAGAAAGGAGAAGAAGGAGTTCTGGGCTGAGGAATGAAAGGGGACCCTTTGGAGGACTGGACTACAGGGGGTTCTCTGGCTTTTTGAGTCAGTAGTTTTTTAGGGGGTTTGTGTGTCATTGATCTGCTTGATGGGGTTTGGGGTTTATCTGGTTTTGGAGTGTCAAAACTGAAGTTGAAGTGTCTGTGTAAGTTTGGTTTTTTGGCTTTTAAGCAAGATTTTAAACTTAACAGGGGCCTTTCTAGTTTCCTAGGGTTCTTGATGGACTCTTCGAAGTGGAACTCAAACACTTTGGGGTGGTCTGTCCAGTTTACAGATTTTGAGGTTTTTTCTTTGGGTTCTGGATTGGTGTAATTGGCTGTTTTTGAGTTTACAAAAGTGTTTTTTGTTAGTACTTCTTCACAGTCCTTGCTAGTTTGGCTCCAGTCACTGCTTAAAGTCTTTGTTTTTAGTAACTCGAATTCAAATTTCTTAAGTTCAAATATATAGTTAGCCTTGAGCTCCATGCAAGGCACACGCGAGTGCAAGTACTCAATTGTTTTTACAAGGTTCCAGTTGTACCTCTGCATCAAGTAAACTCCAACTAGGAACATGCTTTTGCCCTTTCCTCCCAGTGAGTGCACCAGCACACTTGATCCAGAACTAATTCCTTCTTCTATGAACTTGGCAAGTTCACTTAAGTTTTCGGAGCTAACTTCTTGGTTCCACTCAAGTGGGAAGTACTTAACTCCAATAGGTTCCCAGTAGTTAGTGACTTTGTGGGACACAGTGTTGATAATGTACTTTATTTTATTTTTGACAATAAAGTCTAGGTCCTGGGCAGCAAACTTGTCGCCTGCAAAAAGGCCGTCTTTGATTTTAGCAACTCCGAAGAATTCAGGTTCCATCTTAAATTAACATTAATCCTGCTCATTTGAAGAAGCGTCTAGAGGAGGAAGTCTTCCTTGGGAAGGAGGCCGTGCGTTCTCCAGTTCGTGGATTCTTTTTCTGAGGTCTCTGATTTCTTCTTTTTGTTTTTCAACTATTTTTAAGTTTTTTTCTTCGCGGTGGGAGCGTCTAGGCTGTGAGTTTTGAGTTAGGAGTTCGTACTGTTTTTTGAACTGCCGAAGACTGTCTCTTTGTTTGCGGAGTTGGTCGAGTTCTTTGATCAGCGAAGCGTTTACGTCCATCATTTGCATGTTGTTTTTTTGGTTGCGTTCAGTGGCTTCTTTGAGTTTTTTGCGAAGTGTGTCGATTGAGTTTTGGAGGTACTCGCACTGCCTTGCAAATTCTTTTTCAGTTTCTTGTTCTTGGCCTCTGCCTTCGGTCTTGACGAAGTTGTTGAATAGTTTTAAAATGAGTTCTTTGAGTTTTCTGTAGTCTTGGATTGACTGGGCACAGTCGTAGATTCCGTCCTTCATAGCTTTGATTTGGGTTTCGGCCTGTCGGATTTTGTCTCTTTGGGAGTTGATTTCTTTCTGCATTTTTTCTTGTTTGTTGGAGAGTTCTTCCATGTAGCCTCCTAAACTTTCGTTTAAGCTGCTGTAGTACTTGAGTTCTTTGTCCATGTTGCTGGTTTTTTCTTTCATGTCTGCGATTTCTTTGTCCCTGGGACCCATTTCTTGTTTGAGTTCTCTGATTTTGTAGTCAAGAACGAACTTAAACTTTTCTAAGTTTTGGTTTTTTTGTTTGAGTTCGTAAATCTTTCTTTCGCGGTCTCCAATTTCTGAGTCTTTTTCTTGGATGACTTCTTGGAGTTCTTTTTTCCTTTTGGTAAGTCTTTCGATTTGTTCGCCTTGTTGTCTGTACTCTTCTTTTTTGGACTTAAGGTCGTCTTCGAGTCTGTCTTTGTCAGCTTGCAAACTGGCTTCTTTGCGTCTGGCCATTGAAAGTTTGCCTTTGGCTTTCAGGCTGTTTTCTTTGATCTTTCTGATGTCTACTTCGTTCCTGACTTCGGACTCCTTAACTTCTTCTTGGTTTTCTCCCAACAAAAACTCCTCTATAAGGGCAAATTTCTTTTTTTGTTGCTCGTTTTCGCGCTGTAAGTTGAGGATTTCTTCTTTTTCTTCTTGGAGTTGTTGTTCGAACTCCCTGCACTGGGTTTCTATTTGTTGTTGGTGTTGTTTCTGGAGGTTCTGGATGGTGTCTTCTGCAGTTCGGGACTCTTGTTCTTTGTCACGCGTGAGTTCATGGTACCTAGTCACTTCAATCATGAGTTCTTGTTGTTGTTCTGTTTCTATGCCTTGTTTTTCTAGTTGGTACTGTTCTTTCAGGTTGTTTATTTTTTCTTCGTAGTGTTTTTCCATGTCACGTTTGCTTTCTACAAGGCTGTCGTACTTGTTTTTGTCTTGTTGTGCGTCGTTTATGAGTTGTTCTCTTAGCTTCTCAATGTAGTCTGTTTTGTCTTGCAAGGTGAGTTCGTACTTCATTTTGAAGTTGGTCACTGACTCCCTTTTGTTGGTCCGTTGGTTTTCTATTTGTTGGTGCAGTTCTTCAATCTCCGCCTTAGTGATTAAGATTTCTTCTGACAAAGGCAGACCTATTGACTCCTTTTCCCTTCTAAGTGCCCTAATGTCTTTGTCTTTGATTTCCCAAATGATCACCGACCCGTCTTGTCCTGCCGTGAACAAAAAGCAGTCGTCGTAGGACACTCGCATTCTTTCAATTCCTTTCTGGTGTGCCTGGAACTCACTGTAGTCCCCTGTGAGCGGTGAAAACTTGTAGCACCTAACTGACCCTGTTTTCTGGGGGTCACTCACACCAGCAAACAGAATCTTTCCTGAGTTGGACAAGCAAAGCTGACTCAGCATAGCTCCTGTGTCCAAACGTCTAGTTTCGTTGCTTTCTATGAACTCTTTGAGTAGTTTGTCGTTTCCTACTGCGTAAATCGACTTTCCTTCTCCTGAAGAGTTCTCTGCTAGGATGAGACTTGAGTACACAACTCCTTTTTGGTGGTTTTCTTGAGGGTGGGTGCCTGAGTTTCTGGAGTTGAGTCGCCACTCATACACAGCTCCGTCCATTCCTGCACTTACGAAGTTAGTGTCATCTTCGTTCCAAGTTAAAGCTTTTACCCTTCCTGAGTGTCCTTTGAACTCTAAGTGAGAAGGACTTTCTCCTGTATAGAAGTTAAACACCTTTATGTAGCTCCCGTTTGTAGCTGCAAACATCTGCCCTCCGTTGCTGAACTTAACTTCAGCACAAGCCCTGATGGATATATCTTTAAAGGCTTTGATGGTGCTTTTGAAGACGTTCATTATTCTGAGTTTGTCTGCAAAGCCCACTACTATGTGCAGGCCTGAAGGGTGAAAAGCCACACTGAAAGGTTCTTCTGTAAAGGTGGCACTTACTTCTAAGGTTTTTTCTTGGTAGTTCCAAATCTTCACGCTGTGGTCAGCTCCACAGGTGACTAAAAGGGGTTTCCTCACACAAACGTCCATGCCCGTCACAGTTCCGTGGTGGAACAGGTGGCTGAGTGGCTTTGGTTCTTCCGAGTCTCCGTTAAAGTCCACTTGGAATATTTGGGAGTTCTCAGTGGTCATAACTAGTTGTTCTTCTGTTTGGCTCGAAAGAGAAATTCCTTTGATTTTGGAGTTGTTGCAGAGTTTTTTGTCTAGTTCAATGACTCTTTTCAGCTTGAACGCAGGAACTTCCTCTTCTTCAGTAGACCAGTACACTGCAACTCTTCCATCCGACCCACCTGCTACAAACCCTGCTTCTGAAAGGATCAGCCTAGTTACTTGGAAGTCTTCCAACTCAACTTTCATNAACCCNAAGTACTCGCAATTCGAGTCCAAAATAATGATTTGGCCTTTGTCATTGCCTACAATCAGTCTTCCGTCTTTAAGCCAAGTGTGGCACAAGAAGTTACTACTTACTTCGGAGTCCTTGTTGTGGATGTCAGTGGTTAGGGCTTTAAACTCTTCGTCAACTACTTTGTACCACCTAAACACGTCTTCTCCAGTAGCTACAATTCCTAAGTTGTGGTCCAAAATGTTAAAACTGACTTCGTGCACAGGGTTCCCAGCTGAAACTTGGATAGAACTTACAACACGGGGTTTTTCCCAGTGCCAGTAAACAAGAGTCCAGTCTGGAGGTCCTCCCATAGCAATTAAGTACTTGTTTTCTTGTCCAGGGGCAAAAGCCATACTTACGTACTGGTTGCTTTGGCAGTCTGGAGTGTTCATCATTCGTTTTTTGCGTTGAGTGTGGGTGTCGTAGACAGTGATGACTGCAGGTTCTGCCTTTTCAGCTACTGCTAAGTGTCTCCTCAGAGGTGAGATCACTATAGAAGTAATCTCTTGGGAAACGTCTAGTCCCGGGAAAAACTGCATCAAGTGGTCTTCTTTGGAGTATATCACTACGTTGTGGCCTGCAGTGTATATAATTTTGGTGTCGTCTACGTGGAAAACGCTTCCTTTGGTGTCGGGTTTAAAACCGAATATGTGCTTGATTTGAATACTAGAAGTTGAACCTAGCATTAATTATTATTAGGAAGAGCGTTAGACACCACCTTAAGTAGGTCTTTGAAGTAGTCCATTTTGCAAGAGAACAGAAACCCTGCGTGGTCTTGCAAGTACTCATCTGAGTAGTGGACTAGGTACTCTTGGGGCAAGGAGTTCTTTAAGACTTCAGAAGACTCTTTTGGAACAGCTTTGTCGTACTTTCCGTTAAACACAGCTACCTTGGTTCTGATCTTTTTGAAGTCCACAACTGGGGGTTCTTCAGTTCCGTACTTTTCTAAGTTTCTTTCTGCCCCGTAGTCGTAGAGTTTAGGGTTTGCAAGCTTGTTTGCTTTGACTTGGGACCAAAAAACTAAGTTTTGTAGACTAGTGCCTCCTCTGATTCTGTGCAAGTAAGTGCTTAAGTACTTAGACTTCCCTCCAACTAGCTCCATGTCGTACAAGTCTTTAGCTATTAAACTGGATAACCCCTGGAAAGTGTGCACAAACTTAGCCAAAAACAAGTCATCTGTCCAGTCAGATATAACTCTTACACCTAGAAACTTCCAAAAGTTCTGCACCAAGGATAAACTTAAGAAGTTAAGGTAGTAACTTCCAGAAAGAATTACTCCTCCAGGAGAACCTACGGCAACTCCTAAAGCTACGTCTTCAGCCATCTCTGGAGCCTCAGCTAGCATCCACAGCACTGCTGCTCCCCCCATGCTGTGGCCCAGCATTACTATTTTCTCGTAACCTGTTTCGCTTTTTACAAACTTAACGAACGCAGGCAGGTCGTTGTGGATAACTTCAGGAAAACTCCAGTCCCAGTACTCTTCTTGTTCTTCAGTTAAGTTAAGGTGCTGTCTGCTTAGGTGGTTCCCTCTGAGGTTGCCTAGCCAAACATCGTAGCCTTCTTCAGCTAGTTTGAAAGCAGGTGCAGTTGAACACTGATTTAGAATAAAGCAGTGTGCAGAGTTGCTGAGTCCATGAATTAGCAGAACAGGGGGGTTCCTTGACGAGTTCCAAGTCCTTCCTGGTATTCTATAT
>PR_CR_10_Liq_1_inCRDRAFT_1001312_pt1 | contig 14126 bp, 17 predicted proteins | sample PRCRCaboRojoPR_3_FD_10241 | JGI IMG/M metagenome (IMG submission 10241) | reverse complement strand
TAAAAGCTTCATAACTTGCCGCAAAAATGCAGAATAAATGAAGACCATAATTAAAACAGCTAAGGCTCCGGCACCTATAGGTCCTTACAATCAAGCTATACTTAGCGGTGGTACGCTTTACGTAAGTGGCCAAATTGGGCTCAAGGCCGATGGCGAAACCTTTGTAAACGAAAACATATTGGCAGAAACGGAACAGGTAATGCGTAATTTAGAAGCGGTACTGAATGCCGCTGATATGGACTTTAGCCATGTGCTAAAGTGCTCCATTTTTGTGATGGATATGGCTGATTTCTCGGCCATTAACGAAATGTATGGTGGCTTTTTTAAGGCTGAGACAGCTCCGGCCCGTGAAACAGTGCAGGTTGCGGCCTTACCTAAAAACGCGCGGGTAGAAATATCGGCTATAGCCCGTAAAGAGTAGCCCATAAGGGCTACCAAAATTTACCTTAGATGGCTTACCTTCGCAGCCGCAATTGTAGAACACCCAAATTAATACATATGGATTTTGATTTAATAGTTGTTGGTAGTGGTCCTGGTGGTTACGTTACGGCCATTAGAGCCTCTCAATTAGGACTAAAAACAGCCGTAGTTGAGCGTGAAAGCCTAGGCGGTATTTGCCTAAACTGGGGTTGCATCCCTACCAAAGCGCTACTTAAAAGTGCCAATGTTTTTGATTACATCAATCATGCTGATGATTACGGTATTAAAGTAGAAAAAGCTGATAAGGATTTTAACGCAGTGGTAAAGCGCAGCCGCGATGTTGCCAACGGCATGAGCAATGGCGTAAAATTCTTAATGAAGAAAAACAAAATTGAAACTTTAATGGGCACTGGTAAAGTGCTCAAAGGCAAAAAGGTAGAAGTTACCGGAGAAGATGGTAAGAGTAAAACTTACAGCGCCAAGAATATAATTATTGCCACCGGAGCACGCAGCAGAGAGCTACCTAACCTAAAGCAAGACGGTGAAAAGGTGATTGGCTACCGCAAGGCCATGACCTTAGAAAAGCAGCCTAAGAAAATGATAGTAGTAGGCTCAGGCGCCATAGGCGTTGAGTTTGCCTATTTCTACAATGCCATGGGTACGGAGGTAACCATAGTTGAATACTTGCCCAATATTGTGCCCGTAGAGGATGAAGACGTGTCAAAACAATTGGAGCGTACCTACAAAAAGAACGGAATAAAAATTAAAACCAATACCGAAGTAACCAAAGTAGATACTTCCGGTGAAGGCTGTAAAGTAACCGTAAAAGGTAAAAAAGGCGAAGAAACCCTGGAGTGTGATGTAGTACTTTCAGCGGTGGGTGTGCAAGCCAACCTGGAAAATATTGGCTTAGAAGAGGTGGGCATTAAAACCGATAAAGGCAAAATTGTAGTAGACGATTATTACAAGACCAGCGTAGATGGCTATTACGCCATAGGTGATTGTGTGCCTGGTCCCGCGCTGGCACACGTGGCTTCTGCCGAAGGAATCATTTGCGTGGAGAAAATGGCCGGTCACAATCCTTTACCTCTAGATTACGGCAACTTACCGGGCTGTACCTACTGCTTCCCAGAAATTGCTTCCGTAGGTATGACCGAGAAACAAGCCAAGGAAGCCGGCTACGAATTAAAGGTGGGTAAATTTCCTTTTTCAGCTAGTGGTAAGGCCAGTGCGGCTGGTCATAAAGATGGCTTTGTGAAAGTGATTTTTGACGCTAAATACGGTGAGTTTTTAGGTTGCCACATGATAGGCGCCAACGTTACCGAAATGATTGCTGAGGCTGTAGTGGCGCGCAAGCTTGAAACTACGGGCATGGAAATTATCAAATCAGTGCACCCGCACCCCACTATGAGTGAAGCGGTAATGGAGGCTGCAGCCGATGCCTATGGCGAGGTGATTCACCTATAGAAAAACTTCCCCTTAGTAGATTATTTTTAAAGCCCCGGTCTGGGGCTTTTTTTATGGTTACTCATTTCAAGCAAGGGGAACAGTATTTTTAAAAAGGGAAAAAATATACATGAAAAAAAACAGCGTATTCATTGCTACCAGCCTAGATGGCTTTATTGCCGATAAAAATGGTGGATTGGATTGGCTTCAGGAAGTGCCTAATCCAGAAAATAACGACATGGGCTATGCAGATTTCATGCAAAGAATTGATGCATTGCTTATGGGACGTAAGACCTTTGAAACCATTTGCGGCTTTGACGGGCCCTGGCCTTACCACAAACCTGTTTTTGTGCTAAGTAATCGTTTACCTGAAATCCCAAAAGGTTACAAAGGTAAAGCGTTCTTGGTGAATGGTTCTTTAACTAGTGTGCTTAGCCAAATAAATGCTTTGGGCCATAATAACTTGTACATTGATGGAGGTATAACCGTGCAAAGCTTCCTGAAAGAAGATTTAATTGATGAGTTGATTATAACCACTTTCCCTATTCTACTAGGTGGTGGCACACCTTTATTTTCAGAATTGCCAGAGAGACGCAATTTTGAACTAGCTGGGTTTGCCTCTTTTCTCAATGCGGTTACTCAATCTCAATATCTACGAAAAAGGTAAAACAACTTTACCACCACCAAAATGAAAAAGATACAGCTAAAAAAAGCAACCATTCAAGACAAGCCTGCCTTGGTAAGCTATGCACGTGAGCTAAATCAAGAGGAGTTTACACAGTTGAATAGATAGGCAAAAATTTTAAAAGCCATTGCCGCTGGCGAGTGCTTTCTCATTGTGACTGGCCAGCAAGAAGTAGGCTTTTTGATTTTTGATTACCGCTTTTTTGATCAAGGTTGGTTAGAGCTTATTATTATAGATGAGTTTTGCCTCATTAAAAAAGCAGAGCTCAAACCGAACGAAAGAACTCTGCTTAAATGAAAATTACTTTTTTGGGAGAAGTCTTCCACTAACAGGTTCAAGGTCATACATTACAAATGTATCGATAATGCTGTCCATATCCTCATTTTCTCCGTGATCGTCTTTTCCTTGTTCTGTTTCAAGAAAGTTATAAAGCGTTTCTTTCTTGTCGTAAGTTGACCATACTACTACTGTGTTTCTTTCTTCATCAACACTTACCTGATAAGCTAAAAGACCGTCAGATCTTTTGTCCATCTTCATAGTTGGAGCTTTCGCAATTCTTACCAAGTCCTCAAGTTTACCAGGTTTTGCAGTAGATAATGATACAAATGTGTACGTAGGATTACTCATAATCGTTGTTATTTTGACTTATTACTATGTTTCTGATGCAAATCTAGTATATTATTTCATATGCATGGCTTTTGATGTATATTTGTTCAAATCCGAATTAATTTGATAAAATGGATTACACCTTATTCAAAAAAATAATAGAGCTAGTAGAAGTATATCAAGAAGGACACTCCTCTGAAAAAGTAGAAGACTTTACCATTTGGCTAAACAACACCCTTTTTTCAGCTAATAGCGAAGATGATCATTCAACCCATGCTGAATTGGTCCTAGCTTTCAAGTTGATGTACCTGAACAAAGAATTGAAGAAACAGACTAAAAGTATTTTGTCTAAATCACGTATTTCTTCAATTGATGAATACAGCTTCTTATTGCATTTAGACTATCAAGAAAGCTTCAGAAAAATGGAAATAGTAGAAATGCACAATCTAGAAGCACCAACCGGAATTGAGATTATCAAACGACTTTTGAAGAATGAGTTTACTGAGGAGTTTCCCGACAAGGAAGATAAAAGAGCTAAGAGAATTAAGATTACGAAAAAGGGACTTGCAGAATTGAATACTCTTAAACCAAAAATCGATGAAATTTTCACTAAGTTTTCAGAACCATTAAGCTTGAATGAGAAGATTCAATTTAGTGGTATTTTAGACAAACTAATTGAATGAAATAAAAAACGAGGCACAACAAAACCTCTACGCAATGCCCTTCGGGACACTGCGCATAGCCAGAACGTTGCACCGAAATAAAGGTATAGGAAGTAAAGTCCTTCAGCTTTTAGTTGAGCATTGCAAGGCTGAGAAACTCTTTACATCTACTAATCGGTCTAACCTTGCCATGCAAAAGGCATTGGCACGTTCTAAATTCAGCTATGCAGGAAAGTTAATTGGTTTGGACCAGGGAGACCCCGAACTCTTTTTCTTTAAATCAACTAAAAAAGGTTAAGCCCTATACTTGAAAAGATTCACTAAAACTAACTACTAGGGCCTTCGCTTGTGGAGCAGTAATTTTCCATTTCTGGGTCGGCTCTGGAAAAATGTTTGAGGGCCTTAATATACAGGCCGTAGCTACGCCCATTTTTACCTCTCATTTTAATAAAAAGGGTGCGCATAAAACATCAATTGCTTTAATTTAGNCTTCTCATTTTTCCTGCCATGTCAAAAACATTAAAATTTATCCTAGCGGCTGTGGCCGTCCTAATCGTTTTGCTTTTTGTTGCCTTTAAAGTTATGCAGAGCAACACCAAAAAACACAGTCCTGAAGATACGGTATCGCTTAGTACGCCTCCTTTTGAAATTGAGGTTTTCTACAATCGTCCCTTTAAAAAAGGCCGAACCATTTTTGGCGAATTGGTGCCTTTTGGTGAAGTATGGCGCACAGGAGCCAATGAGGCCACCACCTTTGCTACTCAAACTGATTTGCAAATTGGTCAGGAAAGATTGTCGGCTGGTAAATACACCTTGTGGACCATCCCGGGAGGCAGCGAGTGGCAAATTATCTTTAACGAGCAGATGTATCGCTGGGGGGTAAATCTAAGCGGTGAGGCCAGCCGAGATGGCACCTATGACGTGCTAACAACCTCAGTGCCGGTTGAAAAACTGGGCAGTACGGTTGAGCAGTTTACCATCGCCATTGAGGCTATTGACGCGCAAAGCGGTAAAATGATCTTAACCTGGGATAAAACTCGGGTAGTAGTTCCTTTTAAAAGTCTTAATTAACAAGGCACGTTTATACTTTAAAAAGCGTTGAGGTAGAACATTTGCCTAATTCAATTAGGTTAGCTTTTTAAATGTTTAGCATGCGCTGCTTACTGCTTTTAGCTTTATTTCCGTTTATGCTTTTCGCCCAAGAGGCTGAAGCCGATAGTGTTGTTTATTTTGAGGCCAATTTTAGTTTAGACTCCTACGCTCTTTCGGCCCAACAAAAAAAACGGGTAGACAGTCTTTTGGAGGTAGTGCCTTTCACCATTTTAAAAGAAGTTTACGTTTACGGGCATACCGATAGCCTGGCCGATGATGAATACAACTTAGCCCTGTCTAAAAGGCGCGTGCAAAGCATACTATCGTACCTGGTGTACAAAGGTTTAGACCCCTTGAAGGTACGTACAGACTATTACGGAGAAAAGCGACCAAAGTATGCCAATAACCCCAAGGAGCGCTACAAGAACAGAAGGGTAGAGCTGCTTCTTTCTATTGATGTATCCTTAATACCCAAGCCCGAGCAGCGATTAGTAGATAACGACTTCAAAAAAGGCGATAAAATTCGTTTACCCAACTTAAATTTCGTGGGTAACCAACCGGTACCGGTTTGGGAGAGTATGGCCGTTTTACAAGAGCTACTGCTGGTAATGCGTACCTACCCCGATTTAAAAATTGAGCTGCAAGGCCACGTTTGTTGTGGCAGTGATCAAGAGCTTTCTACCGAGCGCGCGCGCATGGTCTACTACTTTTTACGAAAGAATGACATTGATGCCAGCCGCCTCTCGTACAAGGGACTCAGCAATACCCAGCCTCTTTACAAAGAAGTAAATGCCCGCGCCAAAGCCTTAAATCGTAGGGTAGAGGTTATGGTAATCAGCAATAGTGGGCATCGGGTTAAACCCCATGAAAAAATTAACTTAGAGGTAGAGGCGCCCGTTTTAGACGTGAAGTTTGCCGAGGGCTCGTCTCGTTTAATCCCCAGCGGTGACTTTATGATTACCCTGGTTGCCGAAATGATGAAAGAGTCTGAAGGCCTTTTATACGAGTTTACCATTTACAACAACATTAACGATCGTGCGCTTACCAAGCAGCGGAGCATGGCCCTAACCAGGGCTTTGCGTAAGAAGGGAGTGCCTTATAAAATTTATACGGTCAATCAGCAAGAAGCTCCAGAATGGATGACCACCATGGCCAATGAAAACAGCATTATGCTTAAAATTAAAGCGCGGTGAAAGTCGCTAGGGCCCATAAAAACCTGCTCAAGGCCAGAGCCTTTTATTTAAACCGGTGCTTATGACGGTGCTTCTACGGTGGTTTTCAGATACGCTCTTTTTTCTGCGCACCTTTTTTCCAGTAAAACTTTTCTTTCTACAGCTCAGGCGCAGTCATCTCCTCATGCTTTTTTGGCTCATTCTCTTTGGCTTTATCACAGGCTTCATTGGCTTTGACTATGGTTTTAGGTATCTATTTGTGAGTCCTGAGTACCAGGAGCAAGTAGGGCCAGTCAGTTACTTGCTGCTGGGTTTTACCATGGGCTTGTTCTTTATGGCTTACCATATTAATAGTTATATCTATTACAGCTACCGCTTTCCGTTTTTGGCGGCCGTTGACCGTCCGCTTTGGAAGTTTGGTGTGAATAATTCCATTATCCCGCTTACATTTTACTTAACCCTGGCTATCAGCATTTTAAAGTTTTCTATAAAAGATGGTTACCCCTTAACCAATATTCTATTAAACCAAGCGGCTTTGTTTTTGGGAGCAACTTTAAGCATTGGCTTTACGGTGGGCTATTTTTTATCTACTATAAAAACGCTGGCCGAGAAAAAGGGAGATTCCCAGTCTGAACCTTCTGGGGTACGTACTTTACGGCACCTCATAAATATTGGCCGTAAACGAACCCAGGTAAGCCAACACCCTCAGGCTGTGAATTATTACCTCAAAAATTTTTACACACTTCGCTTAACGCGAAATACCCAGCACTACAGCAAAGAGGCTTTAAGTAAAACCATTGAACAGCATCATTTAAGTGCCACATTTTACTTCATACTGCTGTTACTAGTACTGCTAGGTTTAGGGTTTATTGGTTCCAACCCCTACTTTAGAATACCGGCCGGGGCTACCGTTTTTTTAATATTCTCTATTTACCTCATGATTATTGGCGCTATTTACGTGCGCTTAAAAACCTGGACGGTTACGGTTGGCGTACTGTTGCTGGTGGGCTTTCATTTTCTAACCGCACAGCAATTTTTTACCCACATTAGCTACGCCTTTGGTATGGATTACCAAAGTGAACCGGCCCAATACAACTATCAAACTTTAGAGGCTTTAACAGCCGATAGCCTGGTGCGGCAAGATAAGCACGAGACCCTTAAACGACTAGAGGCCTGGCGTGCTAAATTCCCGGCTGATTCTTTGCCAAAATTGGTGGTGTACAACGTAAGTGGCGGAGGTTTACGCAGTACCTTATGGACAATGCTGGTTATGCAAAGGATTGACAGCCTTTTAGGTCCGGCATTTTACGATCAGGTGCATTTGATTACTGGCTCTTCGGGTGGAATGCTGGGAGCTGCTTACTACCGTGAATTGCAGTACCAAAAAACGAATCTTAATACCATTATTAGACCTAACAATCCGTATTACAGTGAATTAGCATCTAAAGACCTTTTAAATGCAACTACCTTTTACTTGGCCGTTAATGATTTGCTCTTCCGCTTAAAGCGTGTGAATTTGGCAGGGTGTAGGTACCCTCTTGATCGCGGCTACGCCTTCGACCAGCGTTGGTTAGAAAATACGCAAGGTTTGTTAGATTATCCGTTTACACGAAACCAAAAGGCCGAGAGCGAGGCGCAAATACCCACCCTAATTTTAGCACCCACTATTATTGGTGATGGCCGAAAATTATTGATGAGTACGCAAGGTTTGAGTTACCTTACCTACAATCAACCATTGCGTGGTTTGGGAAAGAGTCGCGAGTTTGATGGAGTAGAATACCAGCGTTTGTTTGCCGGGCAGGGAGCCGATAGCTTACGTTTTGCCACCGCTTTGCGCTTAAGTGCTTCTTTTCCTTACATCACTCCGTTGGTAACCATGCCTTCTGAGCCGCCCATGCAACTGATTGACGCTGGGGTGCGTGATAATGAAGGTTTGGAACTGGCCTTACGCTATTTATATACTTTCAGGGATTGGATAGCGCAAAATACCTCTGGCGTGCATATTATACAGATTAAGGCCAATCGTGTAGATCAAATTCCCATTGAGTCTAAAATTCCCAGTAGACTAGAGAGTTTGGTGAGACCCATTAGTGGAGTGGTAAAGAGTTTTAGTAACCTGCAGATTTACAACAAATCTTTATTAATGGACTGGAGTGGTGATCTACTGGGGTTCCCCCTAAAGCTCAGTCGTTTTTCATTAATGCGAGAGAAAGAAAACCTTTCCTTGAGCTGGCACCTTACCGAGCAGGAAAAGGAAGAAATTCACAAAGCTTTGAGCCGACCTGACAACTTGGAGGCTATGCAAAACTTAAAAGAAGAACTCAAAAAAAAGCCGGCCACCACTGAGCGTGATGCACCGGCTCTTCAACCAACCAAACAAAACTATGATTAATGCTTTCGCACTATTTTCACTGTTAACGAAACAAGCTTGCAATTAGTGTAAAGCTTTTTCCGCTTTAATCTTTTTTTAACATTTTAAGCTTATTCATTAAACATCAAATTTCTTGCCAACAATAAGCTTTCCACTGCCTTTCCTTTTAGACAAATAAATAACCAAAAAGTTGTCCGCTATGCTTTTAAATGCCAAAAACCTCACATACGCCTACGGTGCTAAAAAGGTTTTAAACCGATTAAGTTTTCATCTAGAGGCCGGAGAGCGTATAGGTTTGGCCGGAGTGAGCGGCAGCGGAAAGTCAACACTGTTGAAGGTATTAGCGGGGGAGTTAGCGGTGCAGAAAGGGGAATTACGCTATAAAAACCAAGCTTTTGAAGTCCAGCGCAAGCATCTTGTACCCGGGCATGAGGAGATTAAGTTACTTGGTCAGAACTTTGACTTATCACCTAATCTAACGGTAGATGAGAACATTACTAAAAGGGGGCGTCAACTGAGCACTTCCAGGCTGAAAAAGCATTTGGGTCGTAGCCACCGCATGCTGTCTCTTGGTTCTTTTAAAAACCAAAAGGCCAAGCTACTGTCTGGTGGGCAGAAACAACGGGCGGCTTTGGCCGCCACCTTGGCAGCCCGGCCTAACCTATTGCTTTTGGATGAGCCTTTTAATCAACTTGATTATTATCTAAAGCTTCAGGTGTTAGAATATCTCAATCAAGATTATCCTGAGCTTACCCGCATTATGGTCTCGCATGAGCCTACCGACTTACTGGCCTACAGCAGCCGCATAGTAATTCTTCAAGGCGGAAAAATTGTGCAGGATGCTTCGCCTTTTGAGGCCTATCACTTTCCGGTAAACGAGTATGCAGCGGCTTTAACAGGATTTTACAATGTGCTCAATCCGTTGCAACAGCAACTGCTAAAAACGGAGGAAAAAATCATTCGTCCGCAACACCTAAAAGTACAGACTCAAGGCATCAGCGCCCAAGTGAAAGGAGTTCTGTTCAATGGTTTTACCACCCTTTTAAGTCTAAGCCTCAAGGGCGATGCGCCCGGAGAGCTATTGTATTTAAATGCAGGTAGTACCGACTACAGCGTAGGAGATATTTTGAGTATAGCGCTAAAAAAACCCTCCAAAAAGGAGGGCTTTTAAAAGATTAGAACCGTAGGTTATTTACTTTTTTACTTTATCAACAACAGCCTTGAAGGCATCGGGGTGGTTCATGGCTAAATCGGCTAAAACTTTGCGATTTAGCTCAATTCCTGAACTTTTCACCGCGCCCATGAAGGCCGAGTACGACATCCCGTGAAGGCGTGCTCCTGCATTGATACGTTGAATCCAAAGTGTACGGAAATTGCGCTTTTTGTTTTTACGGTCTCTGTACTGATATTGAAGACCTTTTTCAACGGCATTCTTAGCTACCGTCCAAACGTTTTTTCTACGACCAAAGTACCCTTTGGCCATTTTCATGATTTTTTTTCTGCGAGCTCTTGAAGCTACTGAACTTACTGATCTTGGCATTTTACTTTAATTTTTTATGCAAGGCGTTCTTTTTAAAAGACTCTTTGGGGCGCTTACACAGGGTTAATTAATAACTCGTTACTACTTGTTTAGATGCACAATTGCTTTTTAATATTGGGCTCATCACTCTTGTGCACAAGTGTTGAGTGGGTAAGGTTACGCTTCTGCTTGGTCTCCTTCTTGGTTAGAATGTGACTTTTAAAAGCGTGCTTTCTTTTAATTTTTCCAGAGCCGGTAAGCTTAAAACGCTTCTTGGCACTGGCCTTGGTTTTCATCTTTGGCATTTTCCTCTATTTTGGGGTTCTAATCTCTATTTCTTAGGGGCCATCATCATAATCATGCGCTTACCTTCTAACTTAGGTAGGTTCTCTACCTTGGCTAAGTCTTCAAGATCCTGGGCCAGGCGCAATAATAAAATCTCCCCTTTATCTTTAAACACAATTGAACGACCTTTAAAAAATACGTAGGCTTTTAATTTTGCCCCTTCTTTTAGAAAGTTCTCGGCATGTTTGCGTTTAAACTCGTAATCGTGATCATCGGTATTAGGACCAAACCTAATTTCTTTTACAACCGTTTTTTGAGCCTTTTGGGCAATCTCTTTTTGCTTCTTCTTTTGGTCGTAAAGGAATTTCTTGTAGTCAATAATTTTACAAACCGGAGGGTCTGCTTTCTCTGCGATTAACACCAAGTCTAAACCTTCTTCTTCCGCCATTTTAAGGGCTTCCTTAATGGGGTAGATGCCTTGACCATCAACATGATCGCCCACCACGCGTACTTTTGGGGCGCTTATTTTCTCGTTGATTAAATGCTTATCTTCTTGGGGTTGACGTCTAGGTCCTCTGCGATGATGTGGTCTTCTGGCCAGAATTCTATTTTTTAATTAAACTTTATTTTAGTTAAAAGCAGCTATTTGCTGATCTATTTTTTGTTGTACTTGTTTTGCAAACTCTTCTAAAGGAATACTCCCTTTATCCTCGCCTCCGTGCAAACGCACTGAAACCGAGTTTGTTTCTTGTTCTTTTTCACCAACAATAAGCATGTAGGGCACCTTAGAAACTTCTGCGTCTCTTATTTTACGCCCTGTTTTCTCAGCCCTATTGTCAATAAAGGCGCGAAGGTCGTAATTTTTAAGTAAATCAGAAACTTTATGGGCGTATTGCATATATTTTTCAGAGATGGGCAAAATGGCTATTTGTTTGGGCGTTAACCAGGTAGGGAAGTTACCTGCACAATGCTCCAACAGCACGGCCACAAAACGTTCCATGCTGCCAAAAGGCGCGCGGTGAATCATTACCGGGCGGTGCTTTTCATTATCGGCCCCGGTGTACTCCAATTCAAAGCGTTCGGGTAAGTTGTAATCTACCTGAATGGTACCCAATTGCCACTGGCGCCCTAAGGCGTCTTTGACCATAAAATCCAGTTTGGGCCCGTAGAAAGCGGCTTCGCCATATTCTACCTTGTAGTTTAAGTCCTTTTCAGCTACCGCCTCTTTAATGGCAGACTCCGCTTTTTCCCAATTTTCATCACTGCCAATGTACTTACTGTGATCTTCTTTATCGCGTAAGCTTACCTGTGCCGTGTATTCTTGAAAGTCAAGTGTTTTAAAGATATACAGTACCAGGTCAATTACTTTTTTGAACTCGTCTTTGAGCTGGTCTGGTGTGCAGAACAAATGTGCATCATCTTGTGTAAAACCACGCACCCGCGTTAAACCGTGCAACTCTCCACTTTGCTCATAACGGTACACGGTGCCAAACTCGGCAAAGCGAATGGGTAAGTCACGGTAGGAGCGTGGTTCACTCTTATATAGCTCGCAGTGATGCGGGCAGTTCATGGGTTTTAGCAAGTACTCTTCTCCCTCTTCGGGTGTGTTTATAGGCTGAAAGCTGTCTTTGCCGTATTTGGCATAGTGCCCGCTGGTTTCGTAGAGTTTTTTGTTACCAATATGCGGAGTAATTACCGGCTCATAGCCCGCTGCTTTTTGCGCTTTTTTCAAAAACTGCTCCAGGCGTTCGCGTAGCTCGGCCCCTTTTGGGAGCCACATGGGTAAACCCTGACCTACTTTTTGTGAAAAAGTAAAAAGCCCTAATTCTTTACCTAGTTTACGGTGATCTCTTTGCTTGGCTTGTTCTAAAAGTTCTAAATACTCGGTAAGCATAGAAGCTTTGGGGAAGGAAATCCCGTACAAGCGCGTGAGCTGCGGATTATTCTCATCGCCACGCCAGTAAGCCCCGGCTGCGCTCATAATTTTAACCGCCTTAATCAATCCGGTGTGGGGTAGGTGACCGCCCCGGCATAGGTCGGTAAACTCAGCATGATCGCAAAAGGTGATTTCACCGTCTTGAAGATTTTCTATGAGCTCTGTTTTATAAGGATTGTCTTGGTAAAAATCCAAAGCGGCTTGCTTAGAAACCTCACGCATCTCAAAAGCCGATTTGGCTCGCGCGTTTTCCAGCATTTTTTTCTCAATCTTGGGGAAGTCGCCTTCGCCTAAATTGTGGCCGTTTAAATCAATATCGTAGTAAAAGCCATTTTCAATGGCCGGTCCTATCGTCAATTTGATACCTGGGTAAAGTTGCTCCAGTGTTTGGGCCATTAGGTGAGCCGATGAGTGCCAAAAAGCTTTCTTGCCTTCAGGGCTGTCCCAGGTGTGCAAAGTCAGGGCTCCATCGCCCGGCAGAGGCTCCGTTATTTCAACGGTTTGCTCATTAAAGGTGGCTGATAACACATTGCGCGCCAAACCATGGCTAATGCTTTTAGCCACGTCAAGCGCGGAGGTTCCCTCGTCAAATTCTTTTACAGAGCCGTCAGGCAAAGTGATCTTAAGCATGCTTTGCAGTTGTGAAAATTGGGGCGCAAAGATAGAAAAGGCGCTGAAGTGAGTGGCCCCTCAAGCAGGCGTTTTTGCCAAGGCTTAGTTGTAGGCTGCGTAACGTTTTTTGGTTTCCGCCACCGAAGCCCTGATTAGCTCGCGCAGCACCTCCTCATTAATATCAGCAAGTTTATTTACGTACAAGCAGCCCTTACCGGTTTTGTGCTTGCCTAGGCGCTGGAGAATTTCATCAAATTTTGAAAATCCGGCCATCAGGTAGAGTGAAAACTTGGTTTTACGGGGTGAAAAGCCGCTCAGCATCCAATCGCCTGAGCGACCACTTTCATACACGTACTTATATTTTCCAAAACCAATGATACTGCCGCCCCACATCACGGGAGGTTCGCCCACTTCCTCTTCAAATATTTCCAGCAACCTAAAGCTATCGGCTTCTTTGGCAGGATGGTTTAATGCTTTAATAAAATCTTTTACCGAGGCTGGGTTGGGGCGTGTTTTGGCTTCTGACATGGGTACTGTTTTAACGAAGGCAAAAGTAAAAAACCCCTTGTAGCTCACCATTGGCTTTGAGTTAATACTTTAGCCCCTCAAAGTAGATTGCGAGTATGACCAAAGAAGAAATGCTGGCGGCCTTTAACGCCAATAGTAAAAACACCCTGATGGAAACATTAGGCATCCAGTACATTGACGTAGATGCCGAGCAAGGCTGGCTAAAGGTGAGCATGCCGGTGGGCCCTAAAGTGCATCAGCCTATGGGGCTTTTACACGGTGGGGCTAGCGCTGCGCTTGCCGAAAGTGTGGGCAGTGCCAGTAGTGTTCTTTTTATAGATCCTAAAAAATTTGCCGTACTGGGTATTGAGCTGAGCTGCAATCACATTCGCTCTAAAAAAGAAGGCATGATTTACGGGGTGGCCCGCATTATTCACAAAGGGCGTAGTACCCACCTCTGGGAAATTCGCATTGAAGATGAAGAAGGTAAGCTCATTTCCCACTGTAAACTTACCAATATGATTGTGCCCTTAAAAAAGGATTAGATAGTTTGCAGAGGCTTAACACCACCATATTTCGAACCACGCAATTTTACCTGGGTTCTATTGGAGTTAGGGTTGGTTTCCAACATTTGATTCTCTGAGTAAACCATGCAAAAAGCACATTTAAGAATACGCAGGGCGCGGGCGGGTGCCGTAGAAAACTACCAAGAAAGTGCCGCGGGGCCGGTGTCTTTTACCTGGTCTAGCTTTGCGCAAGATCAAAAGTATCATTTGGCTTTACAGCCGATGGAGGCCTCTGAAGCACCGCCCT
>PR_CR_10_Liq_1_inCRDRAFT_1001310_pt1 | contig 14134 bp, 15 predicted proteins | sample PRCRCaboRojoPR_3_FD_10241 | JGI IMG/M metagenome (IMG submission 10241) | reverse complement strand
GTCCTCACCGGCCAACCCGTGGCCTATGCCACCGGCCTGACCGACAAGCAGATGAAAACCGTGCAAAACAGCCTGACCATCGGGCAGTACCGCACCTTTGAACAAGACGCGACCTACGGCCTTCTGGTCCTGTCGGAAATCGCCTCGCGGGCTTTATCACCGGGCATGAACGACCCGGGAACCGCCATCGACGTCATCGCCCGGCAAGAGCGCCTTTTGTGGAACTGGGCCCAGTCCGAGGAAGCCACGGCCGACCCAAAGTACCCAAGCATCTTCGTGCCGGAAATGTCGCGCGGAAAGATGATCGAAAACGCCTTTTCCAGCACCGCCCGCGATGGGGCTGGCTCGATCGAAGTGACCTGCCGATTACTGCATGCCCTGCGCGCCTTGCAAGACGCGCCCGACCCGGCCTTGGCCGAGGCTGCGGCCCAGATGTCCGAGATCACCCGCCAATACGCCGAAGAGGCCCTGACCCTGAAATCCGAAAAAGAGACCATGCGCCAAGCCCACGATGCCCCGCGCCTTGGGTGAGGGGCGAGGCCTGCATCGCCCCGCCCAGGTCAGAGCCAACCCGACAGGGGATATCCGCTCCGCGAGCCGCCGGGCCTTGGCAGGCGCGGCGGCGAAAGCCGGGATTGAGCCCAGATTGACCGCAAGGCCTTTATTGCTAAGCTGCATTCAATGACTAGTCGTTCAAACCGTGAGCAAAGCGTCATAGTGACGGTTTACGCCTTATGCTTTGCTTTGGGTGCGCTTTCCCACGCGAAGGATTTTTTGTCCTACGGATGGCGACCATACGACACGGCCCCGCTGCCGATCGAAGTGTTTTGGAGTAGTCTGTTATTCATCGATCTGGTGATCGTCGGTGTTTTGCTGTCCAAACACAAATGCTTAGGTGCTGCCCTGGCTCTTTTTGTTATGCTGACCGACGTGGCGATAAACGCATATGCCGCGATTGCGCTGGAATTTGAAAACCTAGTGGGCCCGCTCGTTCTCCAATCAATTTTCTTGGGTTTCATCCTGGGAACAATCGGATTTGTCTTTCGGCCATCGAGACGGTCCAAGCAAAGTTAGCCTGCTGATGTAAGGCTTAGCTCCGTCCCGCATGCCGGTCACTGCCAAAAGGCCATGCGAAGGTCCGCTTCGGGATTGACAGTCGTCATCTGATCGTTGCGCATCGAGGATTCAGCATCAGGATGCGATACCCTGAGTGTTGCGGGTCTTTTGTGTCGGGTGCTGATCCTTAGTTCAGTTCTTGCAACACCTGCGCCAGCCTCTTTTGCCAGTCGGGCGGGGCGATGCCGAAATCGGCCAAGAGTTTCGCGCCATCGAGGCGCGAATTGGCCGGGCGTTGGGCCGGGGTGGGGTAGCCGCTTGTCGGGATGTCCTCGACGGTGACGGACTGGCCCGCCGCGGTAAAGATCGCGCGGGCGAAATCGGCCCAACTGACATGCGGCTGCCCGGCGAAATGATAAAGCCCGCCGCGTTGACCGCCTTGCATGGCGCGCGCCATCGTCAGCAAAGTCGCTGCGATATCGGCGGCGGGCGTGGGCCCACCTATTTGATCGGCGACGACGGTCAGGTGGTCACGATTTTCACTTAGGCGCAGCATGGATTTCACGAAATTACCGCCATGCGCCGAAAACACCCAAGAGGTGCGCAGCACCGCCCATTGCCCACCCGACAGGGAAATCGCCTGTTCGCCGGCCAGTTTGCTACGGCCATAGGCGTTGAGCGGCGCGGTCATGTCCGTCTCTTGCCAAGGCTTGGTTCCGCTGCCGTCAAAGACGTAATCGGTCGAGACATGCAGGAACGGGATGCCCAATTCGGCACAAGCGGCGGCCATAACGCCGGGGGCCTTGGCGTTGATCACCGTGGCGTGCTCTTCGTTCTCCTCGGCGGCATCGACGGCGGTATAGGCGGCGGCGTTGATGACGACACCGGGCCGGTGGGCCGCGATGGCCGCGGCACAGGCGTCTGGGTCGCTCAGGTCGGCGTCATCCCGGCCAAGGGCCGTCACGCTTGCCTGACGCTGCAATTCGGTGGCGACTTGCCCGGTTTTGCCAAAAACAAGGATCATGGCCTAACCCCTGCCCAGCCGGGTGCCCACGCCCTCACGTGATTGCAGGGCACGCCACCAGTCTTCATTGTCGAGATACCATTGCACGGTTTTCTCCAACCCCTGTTCCAGTGTCGCCGAAGGCCGCCAGCCGAGTTCTTCGCGGATGCGGCTGGGGTCGATGGCATAGCGCAGGTCGTGACCGGGCCGGTCGCTGACGAAACGGATCAGATCGGCATATGGGCGCGCGCCTGGGCGCAGGCGGTCAAGGATCGCGCAGATCATCCGCACCAGATCAATATTGCGCGCCTCGTTTTCGCCGCCGATGTTATAGCTGCGGCCCACAGCGCCCTTTTGTACCACCAGCAAAAGCGCCTCGGCGTGGTCCTCGACATAGAGCCAATCGCGGATGTTNTCGCCCTTGCCGTAAACAGGAATCTCCTTGCCCGCCAAAGCATTGAGGATCACCACCGGGATCAGCTTTTCGGGAAAGTGATAGGGGCCGTAGTTGTTTGAGCAATTGGTCAGCACCACGGGCAACCCATAGGTTTCGTGCCATGCGCGCACAAGGTGGTCGGAACTGGCCTTGGAGGCCGAATAGGGGCTGCGCGGATCGTAGGGGGTGGTCTCGGTAAACTGCACCTCGGGATCGGCTGGCAGGCTGCCATAAACCTCGTCGGTGGAAATATGGTGAAAGCGGAAGCTGTCGGGCTTGCCTTGCGCCGTCCAATAGGCGCGGGCGGCTTCCAACAGGTGGAAGGTGCCCAAAACATTGGTTTCCATGAAGGTGGCAGGCGCGTCGATGGATCGGTCGACATGGCTTTCGGCGGCCAGATGCATCACCGCATCCGGCACATGATCCTCAAAGACCTTATCCAAGGCCGCGCGGTCGCGAATATCGGCCTTCACGAAGCTGTAGTTCGGGTCGTCTGCCACGCTGGCGACGTTCTCAAGACAGGCGGCATAGGTCAGCGCATCAAGGTTGACCACTTCGTGGCCTGCGCCGATGGCCTGCCGCACCACCGCAGAGCCGATGAACCCCGCGCCGCCGGTGACGAGAAGTTTCATGGACCACCCTCCCATGTGAAGGGGCTGTCAACCGCCTCAAGCCGCGGCGCGGCGCTGTCCTTGTCGGACAGGATCGGCGCGCCGGTCAGGCCCCAGTCGATGCCGCATGAATCCCAATGGATGGCCCGGTCACAGTCGGGCGCGTAGTAATCCGAGCATTTATAGATAATCTCGGTGTCCGGCTCGCGTGTGACGAACCCATGGGCAAACCCGGCCGGCACCCAAAGCTGCTTGCCGTTCTCGAAGCTCAATTCGACGCTCACATGCTGCCCGTAGGTGGGCGAGCCACGGCGGATATCCACCGCCACGTCCAAAAATCGCCCCCGCCCACAGCGCACCAGCTTGGCCTGCGCATGCGGCGGGGTCTGGAAATGCAGGCCGCGCAGGGTGTTTTCGCGTTCGGACAGCGAATGGTTGTCCTGCACGAAATCAACATTGATCCCGGCCTCTTGCAGACGCTTGCGGTTCCAGCTTTCGCTGAAGAAACCGCGGGCATCGCCGTGACGCTGCGGTGTCAGGATCAAAACACCCTCTATCGCGGTGGGTTCGATCAGCATGGGGGGCGGGACCTCTTACAAGTGCAACTGGCGGTAAGACCTATCAGGCGCCAGGGCGCTTGTCACAGGGAATTGCGGTGGAATTTTGGCGCTTTGGGGCCAAGGTGGCAATGATTTCAGGGTGTTGCCAGCTCATACCGTTTGCCGCCGTGATCCCGTGGCGCATGGGCCACGCGGAAGCGCGTTATGGTGTTTTGGTTTGAATTGACGGGGGCGTGGCTATAGGGATTGAAGCCACTTTGGGGTGGTGGAGAAACGGCCGCGCGGTTGACTGCACGGCACAGATGAGGGCGATACCATGGGCGGTGTCATTACACCTGTTATTCTTTGTGGCGGGTCCGGGACCCGGCTTTGGCCGTTGTCGCGCAAAAGCTACCCCAAGCAGTTCGTGCCGATGATCGGCGACGGCAGCCTGTTTCAGCAATCCGCCTGCCGCTTCTCGGGGCCTGAATTCGCCGCCCCTGTGGTGGTCACCAATTCCGATTTCCGCTTCATCGTCACCCAGCAACTGGGCGAGGTGGGGATCGACCCCGGCCCGGTCCTGATCGAACCCGAGGGGCGCAATACCGCGCCCGCGCTTCTGGCCGCGGCGCTGGTGGTGGCGCAAGATGACCCCGAGGCCATGATCCTTGCCGCGCCCTCGGATCACTACATCAAGGATGCCGATGCCTTCCGCGCCTCGGTGCAGGCCGGGCGCACCGCGGCGCAAGCGGGCCGCATCGTCACATTCGGTATCGTGCCGGACCGCCCGGAAACCGGCTATGGCTATCTGGAACTGGACGCAGGCGACGAAACGATGGGCGCGATGGCGCTCAAACGCTTTGTCGAAAAACCCTCGCTGGACCTTGCGCAGGAGATGCTGGACCAAGGTGGATACCTGTGGAACTCGGGCATTTTCCTTTATTCCGCGAAAACCCTGATCGCGGCGTTTGAGCGCCACGCCCCGGCGATGCTGGAACAGGTGCGCGCCGCCGTCACGCAGGCGCAGGCCGATCTTGGGTTCCTGCGGCTGGCTTCGGACCCTTGGGCGCAGTGCGACGATATCTCGGTTGATCTGGCGATAATGGAAAAATTCGACGCGCTTTCCGTAGTCCGTCATGCGGGCGACTGGTCGGATCTTGGCGGCTGGGAGGCGGTGTTGCAGCACTCCGAGGCCGATAGCGCCGAGGTTGCCTGCCAAGGCCCGGTGCGCGCCATCGACTGCAAGGGGTCGCTGCTGCGCTCGGAAAACGATGGTCAGCAGCTTTTGGGGCTGGGGCTTGAGAATATCGTGGCGGTGGCCATGCCCGACGCAGTGCTTGTGGCTGATCGGTCGCGGGTATCGGAATTGGGCGATGCGGTGAAGGCGATGCGTCTGGCTGATATTCCGCAGGCCGACACCTTCCCCAAGGATCACCGGCCATGGGGGTTTTTCGAAACCCTCATTCTGGGCGGGCGGTTTCAGGTCAAGCGCATCGTGGTCAATCCCGGCGCGGCGCTGAGCCTGCAAAGCCATATGCACCGGGCCGAGCATTGGATTGTCGTGGCCGGGACCGCGAAGGTTACCATTGATGACGAGGTCAAACTGGTGGGCGAGAACCAGTCGGTCTATATCCCGCTGGGCGCGGTGCACCGGATGGAGAACCCCGGCAAGGTGCCGATGGAACTGATCGAAGTGCAGACCGGCAGTTACCTGGGCGAGGATGACATCATCCGCTACGAAGATGTCTATGCCCGGGGGCAGGGTGCCAAGGGCTAAAGGCGCGGTTAGCAGACAACGCTGGCCGAACTGATCATTCGGCATTTTTCTATATATGTGGCGCGCGGGAAATCAGTGATCATAACCATCGCCTTGGTTGACTCGGTTTTGGTTTTCTGGATGTAGGTGTAGTAGTCCTCGAAAATCTGATAACCGCTACGTGCCTGCACCTCGGCGATCGACGTCGCGTATTGAGATGATTTGAAATAGATATAAGCCGCCAATCCGCCAACCGCGACCACCGGCACAAGCCAAGGCACAAGCNCAGCGAAAATTGCCATCAGGGCGGCACAGGCCCCGACGAAGGTGCCAAGCCCCTTCTCGGCGAGGTACTTCAACCCGCCCAAAACGTAGTCCGAAGTGCTGATCGGCAAGATGCACTGCGGCTCAAACGGAACTTGGGGCGGTGTGCGCCTGTGGGTGCTGGCAGCCATGATATTCGCCATGACAGCCGAAACACTGGTACAGGCTTCTTTGTAGATCGAGTCAATGAAATCATCGTCGATCAAGATATAGCGGCGACCCGAGGCAACGACGTCCCCAAAGGTCATTTCACAAAGATCAGCCGCATCTTGGGCGGATTCGATCCAATTTATATTGGACCTTTCCGCGGCGATTGCGCTTGAAATTCGCGCCTTGATCTCGGACTTGTCGCCTTTGTATCCAACCTTCCAGATCACCAGCTCATGGTCGTGTCCGTCGGAACCGAGAAAGCGCATTGTCTGCGCCAAGGCCTCTGCAAAGGTGACATTGGTTTTCAAAGAATGGGTGAAGCACAGCCCGGTATCGCCTTCCGTCATAAGGCGGGCATCAAAATAGCGTATCCCGAACGACAGTTGCGTTGCATAATCCATAGACTGCGTTACCGCCATGTCACGGATATAGTTTCGCATCACTGGCAGAGTGTTGAACAAGGTCTTCACGACGCCCGAGGCATCTGACCCCAGCGCAAGCTGAAGGTCATAGGTGAAACTGTCATGCGTGCCGGGAAAGCAAATCGTATCCATGCGTTTGTCTTTTAGGAAAGACCAATCGCTTTGCGCCATTTTGATACCCTTCATTATGTCGATCAGAAAGATTTACGGGGCCGAGATCCCGACACACTGAAGATAGATCAGCGGTAGCGACCGGGGCATAATGCTGATCGGATCGCCGCCGCCTGCATCCGCCGTGGTAATACCGGTTGTGTTGCACTTGGCGACGGTGTGATCCGAATTGCCGCCATTGCGGGCATAAACATCCGTTCCACTGCCGCTGGAGGACAGGCTTGTATCGCGCAGCGGAAAGGAATCGCCGTCGTTGATATGGGTATGCCCCGGGTCGACCACATCGTGATTATGTGCCGGTAGCTGATCCACGCTCAGGGTGACAAGGTTGTCGGCATTGCCCACCACTTCCAACGGCGCGGGCGTGTCAGCCGACAGATCGGTTGCCATTGGGAAATAAGTCGACAGGGCCACCGTATCGTTTTGACCGTTGCAGATGGCCCATCCTTCAACTGCGGTGCCCGGCAGGCCAAGGCCGGTTGAATCGAACATATGCGGGTCGGCTCCGCTCCACATGATGATCATGCCAATTTGGATTGGGGGGACTGTTTTTTCGGTCATGGATGAAAACTCCGGAAAAGGGGCGCAGGAAACCTGTGGTCAGGGCGCAGCCGATGGCCGCTGTGACCGCTTCTAGGCACCAAGGCTGAAGAAAGGTTTAAGTCTGGATGAGGGCCGTTTGCAGGGACCCAAAAAACGTACAAAACTCCCGTACAAAACGTACGTTTCTCACCGCGCGCCTTGTTAATTCCGGCGGGTGCGGGAAAAAATACCGACGCGATACCGACGTTTTGCCGACGCGATGCTGACAGGCACTTTCGTTGTTAACCAAAGGCTTAGAGGTGATTCGCGCCGTTTAGAAGCGGGCAGGCTTCAACCGCCCTTGCAGGTACCGGCCATAACCGTTCTTGGCGAACATCTCGGCCCGTTCCTCAAGGTCCTTGTCGCTGATCCAGCCCATCTGGTGCGCGATCTCGTCGAGGCAGCCCGTCTGCAAACCTTGCCGCTGTTCCAGCGTCCGCACGAAGTTGCCCGCATCCAGAAGGCTGGCATGGGTTCCGGTATCCAGCCAGGCATAGCCGCGCCCCATGCGTTTGACGTCCAGCGTCCCCTCTTCAAGGTACATCTCCAAAAGGCAGGCGATTTCCAACTCGCCCCGCGCCGACGGCGTGACCTTGCGGGCGCGTTCGGGGGCCTTTTCATCAAGAAAATAAAGCCCCGTCACCGCGTAATTAGAGGGCGGCTCAGCGGGTTTTTCGATGATCTGTTTGGCCTGTCCATCGGCATCGAATTCGACCACGCCATAGCGTTCGGGGTCGGCAACGTGGTAGCCAAAGACCGTTCCGCCGGTGGTTTTCGCGTCGGCACTGGCCAGCAATTCGCTCAACCCGTCGCCGAAAAAAATGTTATCTCCCAAGACCATGGCGCTGGGCGCGCCAGCAAGGAAATCTTCCGCCAGAATATAAGCCTGCGCCAATCCATCGGGTGAGGGCTGCACGATATAGGTCAGGGACAGGCCCCATTGGCTGCCGTCGCCAAGCGTGCGTTTGAATTGGTCTTGGTCCTGCGGCGTGGTGATCATCGCGATCTCGCGGATGCCTGCCAGCATCATGACCGAAAGCGGATAATAGATCATCGGCTTGTCGTAGATCGGCAAGAGTTGTTTCGACACACCCATGGTGATCGGGTAAAGCCGTGTCCCCGACCCGCCCGCGAGTATAATTCCCTTGCGCTGGCTCATGCGGTGCCTCGTTCGGTGCGTGACGCGGGACTGATTTTGAACATGACCACGGTGTTTTACCCCTGACAAATGATCGTCCGCTCATGGCATAGCATGGCACGACAGGAAACAAGCTGACGAGCCTTTTTGCCAAGCCGATGGCACCATTGGGGCATTTTCACGTGAATTAGGCCGCAAGGCCCTTGCTGCCCAGATCAAGGAATTTCTGGCGGCGGTCCTTGATGAGTTTCTCAGGGCTTTTGCCGTCCAGTTCGGCCAGCAGCGATTTGATCGCTTCGCCGACGGATGCAATCGCCGCCTCGGCGTTGCGGTGCGCGCCGCCAAGTGGCTCATCAATCACCTTGTCGGCCACGCCCAGTTTCAAAAGGTCTTGCGCCGTGAGGCGCAGAGCCTCGGCGGCTTCGCGCATTTTTTCCGCGTCTTTCCAAAGGATCGAGGCACAGCCCTCGGGCGAGATGACCGAATAGACCGAATGTTCCAACATCGCGACGCGGTTGGCGGTGGCAAAGGCCACGGCCCCGCCCGATCCACCTTCGCCGATCACCACGGAAATAGCGGCACGCCGATTTGCAGGCATTTCTCGGTCGAGCGCGCGATGGCCTCGGATTGGCCGCGTTCCTCGGCCCCTTTGCCGGGATAGGCGCCGGGAGTGTCGACAAGGGTGATCACCGGAAGGCCGAAGTTATCGGCAATTTCCATCAGGCGGATCGCCTTGCGATAGCCTTCGGGCCGGGCCATGCCAAAATTCCGCTCAATCCGGGATTTGGTGTCGTTCCCCTTTTCATGGCCGATGACCATGACGGGTGTGTCGTTGAAGCGCGCCAACCCGCCCATGACGGCGTGATCGTCGGCGAAGTTCCGGTCACCGGCCAGCGGTGTGTATTCGTTAAACAACGCCTCGATGTAATCGCGGCAATGCGGGCGTTCGGGGTGACGGGCCACTTGGCATTTGCGCCATGGCGTCAAGGACTTGTAGAGGTCTTGCAGCATCGCCTCTGCCTTGCGATCCAGCGCGCCGGCCTCTTCCTCGACATCCATCTTGTCCTCACTGGAGCGGGCCAGAGCGCGCAGCTCCTCGGCCTTGCCTTCGATTTCGGCCAGAGGTTTTTCGAAGTCGAGGTAATTGGTCATCGTACACTCCCGGGTCAACGTTGCGATATATGACCTTGTGGGGCGTGATTTGCAATCGGCTAAAGCGTTTCGAGGAAAACCTGGATCACAGATTTTCGCGAAACGCAGCACTCCGTTCAATCGTTGCGCGCGTTCCACCTTTTGCTGATGTCTCAGGGTAAAGGTGGAACGCTTTAAAGCGTTTCCAGTTATTATTGCATCACCAATACCCTGCCAGGCCTACGGCCTTCTCGCGACATTGGTGATGCAGTTTGTATCAAGGTAAACTGGAAACGCTCTAGATAAAAAGACAGCCCCGGCGCAAGGCGCGGGGCTGTGAGTGGGAAGGAAACGCAATTTTAACTTTATTGTGGTTTAGTGACCGGCCAGTTCGAGGGCCTGTGCAAATTGATCTTTCGTCAGGGTGTCGCGCCAGTGGTCAACACAATCTGAGCGCATCATCACCAAACGGGTTTCGAGCACGCCGATCTCTTGCGCCAAGGCTTGCCGGTCGGCGCGCGGGGCATTGTCGAGGATCGCGGCGCGCAACTGGGCACGTTTGCCACGGGCATCGGCTTCAAGCGCCTGGCGTTTTGCGGGCATGGTGTCGATCCATGCCTTGAGGTCTGACCGTTGGTCTGCCGAAAGTTCAAGTGCATCCGCGTTTTGGGCGATCACTTTGGTCAGGCGGATGATGGGTGTGGATAATTCGCCCGTGTCACTGGCATGTACCTGATGTGCGCCAAGCCCGGTTGCGATGGCAAGGATCAGGGCGAGGGTTTTGATGGAATTGCGCATGATGTGGCCTGCGTTGTTCGTGTTGCAGGCATTACATGCGAGATTCGGAATGTTTTCCTTGATCTAAATCAAGAGTCAGCGGCTCATATTTCCAAGGCCGCCCGCAGCGCCAGTTCCGGAGAGGCCAGAACCGGCACGCGCATATCGGTCAGACGCTCGGCGGCGGGGGCCATGGAGGCCTGCGCCAGAACCACGCAAGACAGCTTTGGCAGGGTCATGGCGGCCTGCCGGATTTCCCCCGCAACGACGGAGGTGAAGGCATCGCTTTCGCCCGCCTCGAACAGCGGCCAATATTGCGTGAGGGGCAGAGGGTGAACGCTCTGCCGGGTGCCGGTGGCCTGCAAGGCACGGTCCAGCAGGGCAAGGCTTGGCTCATAGGTGCTGTCCAGCGCATAGGCCAGCATGATCGCGCCACCCGTTTGCGCGGCGGCCTGCATCATCGGCCAGTCAATACGCAGCGGGCCAAGGGATTCGGCGGCCTCGCCCAGCGTGGTGCAGGTGCAAAGCGTGGCACTGGGGGCCTTGGCGATGGTGTGGGCCAAATCCTCGGTCACGGTCTGATCGCCCGCGCGGGCGCGGTCCAACCATTCGGGCCGGGTGACATGGGTCAACTCGGCCCCCGGCGCGAGGCGGTCGCGCAGGGTGTTGAAGGTCGCCTCGTGCACCTTGGCGGTGTGGATCAGGGTTAGGGTCATTTTTGGCTGACGTGTTGGAGGGCGTGGCACGACAACATGAAATCCCGATCGCAGGCTTTGGTCAGGGCCTCGGTGGCCTTGGTCAGGGTCGCAGGGTCGGGTCTTTCCCGGTATTCGCCCAATTGCGTCATCCCGTAAGCGGAACAGCCAATAGCATCGCCCGCGTTGCAGGCTTTTTCGGCGATGGAAAGGAAGGCCTGAACATCCTTGGGGCTAAGGATGCGCGTGGCCAGCAGCGTGCAAATCTGGCCGTGGCCGTCGTCACATAGGCGTTTCAGGTTGGCGATGGTTTCGGTCTTGATCGGGGCCTCGACGGGTTTGGAGGGCTTGGTTTGTGCAAGGCCAGTAACCGCTGAGGCAAGGAAGAAACAGGCATTGTCAGAGCCCGCCATGCAGCCTTGGGTCAGGAAATCCAGATGCTCAAATGGTGTGACCTTGGGCAGGTTATAGTCTTCGATCAAGAGGCCCAGCCGCCCGCAGGCCCGCGCGTCGCCTGCCTCGCAGGTGGGGCGCAGGGTTTCGGCCTCGGCTTGGGCATGGGTTTTGGCCTGCGTCATCAACGCGCCATGCGTGGGTTTCTCGGGGCGCGCGCTGCCCATTTTCTGCAAGCCTTGCGCCTGCCAGTAACAGCCATCGGAGTTGCCTTCGGCGCAGGCTTGCCCGGTGGTTTGCAAAAGCAGGATCATCGACTCTTCAGGCCGGATGCTGCTGTCGTTTTGCGCCTCGCGTTGTACCAGATTGACCCATTTGAAGCACTGGGCGAAGTCGCCCTCGCGGCAGTTTGATTTGCCTTCGGCCACGGCGGTGGCAAGGATGCTTTGGGCGCGCTCAGGGTCTTTTGGGAAGGGCGGGATGGCATAGGTGTAATGGGCGGCAATCGCCTCGCACAGGCCGATATTTGTACCGTCGCAAGTGAGGGCGTCTTTGGGTTGCGCTTGGCCCGTGGTTCCAAGCGCAAGGACCGCCAAAAGGCTGGCAAGAAAAGCGCGCATCGTGATGTCCCTTCAGGTAACCCACGGGTGTCCGTCACCCGTTTGCGGGCCATAACACGGGGATCAGGGTGGCGACCAGAAGCGCGGCCATCGCAAGGTTGAATTTTTGCAGGGTGCCGGGGCGTTTGAGCAGGCGGCGGAGTTGTTGGCCCAGAACGGTCCAGCTTGTGGTGGACACCATCGAGGCCGCTACATAGGTGCCCGCCACCCAAAGCACTGCCGGAATGTCGCGGCTTGCAGCGTAAAGTGTCACCGCCGAAAGCGCCATGGACCATGCCTTGGGGTTGACCCATTGGAAGGCGGCGGCCTGTAGGAAGGTGAGCGGGCGGCCCGTCGCCTCGGTCGCTTCGGGCGGGGCGGCGTTGGCGATTTTCCAAGCGAGGTACAGCAGGTAGCCCACGCTGAGCACCTTGAGGATCGTGTAGCTCAGCGGCCAAAGGTCAAAGACCTGCATCACCCCCACGCCCACCAGAAAGACCATGGTGGGAAAGCCAAGCCCAATGCCCAGCATATGCGGCACGGTCCGGCGAAAGCCGAAATTCGCGCCCGAGGCCATGAGCATCAGGTTGTTCGGTCCGGGCGTTCCGGCGGTGACGAGGGCAAAGCCGAAGATGGCGGCGAGAAGGTCAAATGTCATGGCGGCTATATTATGGGCCTAAGCCTTGGGGGGAATCGCTTTTTGCGATGGGATGATGACAATTTGGCATGTTGGGTATTCGGGGTGTTGATCGGGTCAGTCCCCTGAGCGTTGCACCCGGTTGATGGCCCAAAGGGTGGTGATTGGGCCGATCAGTTCGAAAATCACCGTGGTGGCGATGGTCAGGCCAAGCAGAAGGTCGGCGTATTCGGGAAACTCTTGCGCTGCAACAAGCGCCATGCCCACGGCGACGCCCGCCTGCGGCAAGAGGGCCATACCGTACCAAGGCCGATATTTGGCGGGGGTGCCGGCAGCGGCCCCGCCAAGCCAGCCGCCAATGGCGCGACCAAGGATGCGCAGGACGACATAGCCGCCAAGGGCCAGACCGACGCCATTGAGGTGCGAAAGGTCAAGTGAGGCCCCGGCCAGCAGGAAAAACAGGATCATGAAGGGCCATTGGATATGTTCGATCTCGTGAAAGGCGACCTCGTGGTGCCGGGCGAGGTTGGCCACAAGCGCCCCCGCCGTCATGCCCGCCAACAAAAAGGAGACCTCGGCCCAGATGGCAAGACCTGCAGTCAGAAAGACAATGCCAAGCGCCTCGGTCTGCATCGGTTCCCCATCGCGCAAGCGCCCGGTGAGAAAGGCAGCGGGCAGGCCGATTATGGCCCCAAGCCCTAAGGCCCCGCCCACTTCCCATGCGGCGGTGCCGAAATGGCCAAGCTGCAATTCTCCGCCCATGGACACCGCCAGAACCACGGCCATGGAAAAGGCAATCAGGCCCCAAGCATCGTCAATCGCCACGATGCCCTTGAGGATATCGGGGAAAGGGCCGGATTTGCCCGCCTGCCGAATCGCGTCATGGGTGGCCGCCGGGTCGGTCGCCGTGGCGATGGCCCCCAGCAGGATCGCCAAGGGCAAAGGCAGGCCCAGAAGCCACAAACCGCCGGTCACCAGCGCCATGGTCACCACGACGATCAAGGCCGAGATCATCAGGATCGCCCGGCCATGGATGCGCAACTCGTCCAGTGTCAGGGAACTGCCCAGCAAAAAGGCCACCATGGTCAGCGCGGTGACCGACAGGAAATCGTAAAGTGCCTGTGCCTCGGGCGGGATCACGTCAAGGCCCGATGGCCCCACGGCAATGCCACAGGCCAGCAGGATCGTGACCCGCGGCAGGCGCGTGCGTCGGCCCAGTTCGTCGGCCAGAAGCCCAGTCAGGAAAAGTGCACCAAGCGCGATGAGAAGAACGGGAAGGTCCATCCCTTACCCCGCCAGCATACGCAGGCCTTGGGTCACGTCCGAACGCACGGCAAGGCGCAGCCCCGGTTCATCCCCCGCCTTCAACGCGGCGATGATCAGGCGGTGATATTGCGGCGGTTCTTTGCGGCGCAGGCGGCCATAGAGGGCGCGCATGGTGGGCCCGAGTTGTAGCCAGACGGTTTCGGCCATGGCCAGCATGGCGGGCGCTTGGGCCCGCAGGTAAAGCGTACGGTGAAATTCCAGATTGCGCTTGATGTAGGCCACGGCGTCTTGGCGCGCGATATCCTCGGCGATGCGGGTATTGATGGTTTGCAGCCGGTCAATGAGGGCGATGTGCGCGCGGGGAAGGGCGCGGCTGGCCAGTTCTACCTCGATCAGCGCACGCAGGGCGGCTAGCTCTTCAATCCGGTCATTGCTGAGTTCTGGTGTG